>Ga0111154_1072_pt1 | contig 11453 bp, 17 predicted proteins | sample DeeMarSeWOR28_12_FD_80252 | JGI IMG/M metagenome (GOLD analysis project Ga0111154, IMG submission 80252) | Gammaproteobacteria bacterium SG8_47 | reverse complement strand
AGGGGAACGCGGCCCGGACAAACGTGTTCATCGTGCTCATGTCCTCTGCTGCTCAGTGGGCGTCAGCGCAGGCGACTAGCTCTATCGGTGAGCGCCGCATATCACTTTGGGCCCGCGCGAACCACCGCAGAGCCGGCGCCAGCGAAATTGTCGGGGCGGAACCGCGTTTGCTAGCGGCTGCGGCGGTTCTGCAGCCTGTGCCTAGCCTCTGACGAATGCCAGGCGGGCGGACCGCTGCTCTGGCGGGGCCTGCCGCCCTCCACATAAAGGGATAGTATGTGCGCACGGAGATCGTGCGGCGAATTGATAGTTTAAAAGGAGCTCATTGATAAAGATCGATACCAAGTTTGCTGACCGGCTCGCGGATATCGCCGTAACATATTGTTATTTAAGTAGCTATCGGGAGGGTGGGATCTTGCCTTCGAATGTCGGCCAGGCCAGGCCAGGTCTGACTGCGGCATGAGCGTGAACAGGCCGCCAGTATCTATTGATTATTGTCAATGGAACCCATTGTTATCTTCAATTGTTCTTATGCGCCGCGATCCGTAGAGTGTCAGCCGACACACAGCGAGGCACTTGCCCGCTGGGCAGACTAAACCAACGAGGTAGAGGTAGACCGACATGAAGAGAATCGCCCGCGCTCTGAGCCGTGACCTGCGCCGCGCCTTCGATGCCCTCGCATATGCCCACACCGGCGAGATGCTTACCCGTTCCGACAAGCGTCGCATCCTCAGCGACAGCGAATAATCCAGCTGTAGATTTGACTCTTGCCCGCGCCTCGCGGGCAGTAACTCACCGGTATCAAGAGCCGGTTTTCCGGCCAAACAAAGAATTTCCCCACACAACGCTGAATCTCGCTGAGGCCCTTAGGCGCTCTGGTCAGCGCCTTGCACTTCTTGACTAGGGATGCCCTCCTGGTCGCTCGCTCCGCGCCGGAGCCTACCGTCAACCCGGATGAGATGACTGGTCAATCGTCCCAATCGGGCCGCATCCGACGGGTCTTTTCCACCATCCGGTAGGTTGAACGATTATTGTTGAAGCGGGATACCTGAGTCAGGGGCACCCACAGGATCTCGTGCGACTCGTCGTTCCCCGGTATGGCCAACGTATCGTCGATTTCCACGAGAAACCGAATGTCAATGTGCTCGTGTCGCGGATCGGACCCGATCGGGGGAATGGCGTGGACGTCCACGTCGAAGAGCTCGTTGCTCAGCAGGCGCACGTTGGCCGGGTCAACCCCGGTCTCCTCAGCGGTTTCGCGCAGCGCTACACGCAGGATGTCGGCATCGGCATCGGCGTGGCCGCCCGGTTGAAACCATTGGTCGTGTTTACGGTGATGGAGCATTAACACCTGATAGTGGTCGGGGCTGACGACCCAGGTGGAGTCGGTGACGTGGGCCGGCCACAGATCACGATGAAAGCAGTCAGGATTGGCCTCGACGAACTCGAGCGCTCGCGCCAAGAACGCCGCCTCCTCCATGAAGCGTGTTTCATGCCGAGCGAGCAGTCCGAGCAGTTCTTGCCGATGCATACTCAGGTCCCAGATGGATTCTCGATGGCAGCAATGGCCGCCGCGGCCGCCTCGTCGATATCCGCCTCGCGGCCCGAGAGCGTCAGCCGTCCAAAGGCACCGACGGCGCGCGCGTCGACCAGAGTAATATTCGCTGCCTTCTCGGCTTGGTTGGCGGCATAAATGATGTAGCCCGCGGGTTCGGTTTCCAGAATGAACATGCTCTGTTCGGGAAGAATCATCGAACCGCCGCGGTTCTGCCGGTTGAGCAGCACGGTGTGGTCGGGAGTCATACCCCGTATCACCTCCTGCCAGGCCACCTTACAGCGCTGCCGGTCACTGACGCTTGCGCCCAGTCGCGAGAGTATGGCCCGACCCGCCTCCCGAACGTCACTCTGATCCCGATGATGCACCACCATCGCGCCGTACTCTCGCTCGACGACCTGCTGCGTGAGGCGGACCCGAGTGGCCTTGAGCGCAATGTCGGTGAGCCGGTGAACCGCCATGCCTGGCGAGACCTCCACCCACAGGCACGCCTCCCCGGGGACGGGGGGGAAGCCCTGGGACACCGTCGCCATGTATTCCGCCAGTTGCGGTTGGAGCGAGTCGATGTAGACGTAGGTTCTAAGCTTTATCATCGCGGCGTTTCACCGGTGTGGATAAGCTCCGGTACTGTGACAAGGTTAGGCGCATTTGAGCAGCCGAGGGGCGTACGCCAGCGCGGCGGCGGAGCCAGGTCCGTCGCCCCTGTCTGGTCCATTCCAGCATAGGGGGCTCAACTTGTTGGTTCCAATAAAGAATCTCTTTGCAGTACATAGAGAATTGTCTATGCCAGCGTCGGTGTGGGGGCCGCGAAAGCCAATACGGGCTGTCATCAGAGTGGCTCCCCAGGTCATTCACCGACCCCGCCGTGGCTTGGGGGAACGCAGCCGCTCGCCCTTGGCCGCACAGAACCCGAAACAAGGTCCACCGCGCAAAGCCCCTACTCTAGGTGGGAGCACGGCCGTGCGTCTAGCGCGGTGCGCTCTGCTTCTCCGTATGACCGAAACGCCGTGGCGACCCGATCGCGTCTCTGACGAGAAACTTTAGTTCCTTCGCCTCAGGAAACCGGCCTCGCTCGCGGCGCGAGAATAGCACCTCATCATCGAGGCGGACGGTGAAATTACCGCCGCCACCCGGCTTGAGGGAGACCTCGCGGAGCTCGTCCTCGAAGGCTCGCAGCAGCTCCTGGGCAATCCAGGCGGCACGCAGCAGAAAGCCACATTTGGTGCAGTACTCGATTTGTATACTGGATTTTGGCTGGCTCATCGCACCTGCGCCGTGTGCCCGAGGAGGGGGAATCGAGCGCATTATAGCGCCGCCCTTCGGCGCTGTAACAGTCAGCGCGACTAGGCGCGCCAGTGTAGCCCCATACCAGTCGGTGCATCGGTTTTTCCGAACCCTTAGCAACTCAATTCCGAACCGACCCGTGGTAACCCCGTGCTAGATTGAGGTCGAGACATCACAGATGAAGGAGGGCGTTTAGCGATGCTGATAGCAATTCAATCCCGCGGATTCTCGCTCACCCCCGCACTTCGAGCCTATGTTCAAAATCGACTTGGTTTCACGCTGACGCGTGGCGCTGACCGTGTGCGCCGCATCGACGTGCGGTTGTCAGACGTCAACGGTCCGCGCGGCGGCGACGACAAGCGCTGCTTAATCGTGGTCAAGCTCCAAGGCTTGGCCAATGTAGTCATCGAGGATACTCAATCCGATTTGTATACAGCGATCGATCGTGCCGCCGCTCGTGCCGGACGCACTCTCAAGCGCCGACTGACCTTGCTCACTACCGTGCGGCGGTCGAACTCAGTTCCACATGTTGACCAGGGCGCCGCGGGGCTGTAATCGAACGATGCAGGTCAGGTCTCCCCGAGGCTCTGGCGGCAGGCGGGAAACAGCATTAGGAGTGCGCGGCACGTTTCGAACAGCGCTTGCCGCGTCGACATTGAACAACACGGGAGGTACACGTGATGCTTGGTGATACCAGACAGTTGTTGGGCAAGCTAGCGGGGACCGGTCTGGCGGGGGGACTTGCCGGCGGCGCCCTGACCGGCCTGCTCGCGAGCAAGAAGGGCCGCAAGTTCGCGAGCTCGGCGCTGACCGTGGGTGGGCTAGCGTTCGTCGGCGGCATCGCCTACAGGGCGTACCAGCACTATCGCCAGGGACGCACTGCCGCATCAAGTGACCACGCCCCACAGCCTGACCGGACTGGCACTACGCCGCCCTACGGCACAGCATTCCTGCCAGCCCAGAGCGATGTCGATGCACAGGGGGCGCTGAGTCTGCTCTTGATGCGGGCCATGATTGCCGCGGCTAAGGCCGACGGGGAACTCGACAGTGAGGAAGGCGGTCGCATCTTTGGGCAGGTTAATCGCCTGAACCTCGACGCCGAGCACAAAGCGCTGTTGCTCGAGGAATACAGCAAACCACTGGACCTCGATGCGCTCGTGGCCCTGGTCGACTCGCCGGAGCTTGCGGCTGAAGTCTACGCGGCGTCACTGCTTGCCATTGACCGGGATACGGCGGTGGAGCGGCGCTATCTGGCCGAGCTTGCGTGGCGTTTGCATCTCGACCCTGGGCTGGTTAACGCCCTACATGCCGAAGCTGCGCACGGTGGCGAAGGTCAAGGTAAGGTGCAGCCGCTGGCGTTCGGTAATTCCTAAAAGTGGATCCACGTCGGAGCGAGATTCGATTGGTTGGCATTGGTCCCGATGTGCAGTATGTGCCCTCAACACGTTTGGCCACAGTGCGCCGAGCCATATAGGAGACAATGATGAGCATTCCTGTGATGACAATTGGTGCGCCCGCTTTGTACGCGCTACTAGAAGACCAGCGTTGTGTCGCGCTCATTGATGTGCGCACCGCAGCGGAGTACCGGGCGGGTCACATTCCCGGTGCTGTACTGATTCCACTGGCAGACTTCGACCGCGATGCGGTGTTGCGACGCACCGAGCGCTGCGGCGTGGGCGAGGAGGAGACGGCGGTAATTACGTGTGAAAGCGGGGCGCGTGCGCGCGAGGCGGCCAAGCGGCTCATCGCGGCGGGCTACAGCAACGTCATGTTGCTCGACGGCGGGACAGAGGCGTGGGAAAAACACGGCTTACCGATGAATCGCTGCGCGAGTCCCATACCCTTGCCTCACCAGGCTCAAATCACCATCGGCGCATTGGTGGTGCTCAAAGTACTGTTCGGCTTCACTGTGCATGAGTTGTTCTTCGCGCTGGCGGCACTGGTCGGCGCCGGGCTCATAGTTGCTGGGCTGAGCCGTTGGCGTGGTCTGGAAGCGTTGCTGGCGCGCATGCCATGGAATCGTGGTGGCTTGGGTTCGCGGCACGTTGTGGGCGAATCCAGCTCAACGACACTGGGAGGGCAAGCGCCATGATCTTTCGCCAGCTATTTGACAAGACCTCAAGTACATACACGTATCTGCTCGCCCGGCGCCGCGGGGGCGAAGCATTGCTGATCGATCCCGTGCGCGAGCACACTGATCACTATGTGCGCATAGTCAAGGAGCTCGACCTCAAATTGGTGCTTGCAGTGGATACGCACATCCATGCGGACCATGTGACCGGCTTGAGTGCCCTGCGCGAGCGCACCAATTGCCTCACAGCTATGGGTCAGATGACCAAAGCCGAATGTGTCAACGTACGCTTTCGCGAAGGGGCCAAGCTTTGCGTCGACGGCATATGTCTGGATGTATTGTATACACCAGGGCATACCGACGATTCTTACAGCTTCAGCCTGGCCGACCGGGTGTTCACCGGCGACACGCTACTCATTCGCGGTACGGGGCGAACCGATTTTCAGAACGGTGATCCCGCTGCCCAGTACGACAGTCTGTTTGGAAAACTACTGACGCTGCCCGACGACACGTTGGTGTATCCGGCGCATGACTACAATGGGATGACGGTTAGCACCATACGCGAGGAGCGGCTGTTCAATCCGCGCTTGCAGGTCACCGACAAACAGGCCTACATCGATCTCATGAATGGTCTCAAGCTCGACAATCCGCGCCTGATGGATATCGCCGTGCCGGCCAACCGGGCTTGCGGTGTGCGCTCGGCGGCTTAGCGCAATCTGGGCACTGTGGCACAGCAGGTCGGCAGCCATTTGGGCATATTTGCGCCACGATATTCCACAAGATAATCTAGGGAAGTGCGGCATGGTGGCGTAATATCACGTTTCGTGGACACTGCGCTGTCGCCAATATGAGTCAGCTCAACCTCAAACACCTGCGCTATTTCTGGGTCGTTGCCGCTAGCGGCAGTATTGCCCGAGCCTCGGAGCAACTTCACCTCACCCCGCAAACGATCAGTGGTCAACTGCGTGAGCTGGAGGAGCAAATCGGGGCCAAGCTGTTCAAGAAGGTGGGCCGCAACCTGGTACTCAGTGATACGGGCCGACTGGTCTTTTCCTACGCTGATGAGATGTTCCGAATCGGCAATGAGTTGCAAGACGTGCTCGCTGGCCGAACTCCAGGGTCGATGCTCACCTTCAACGTCGGGATCGCTATGGTGGTGCCGAAACTGCTCGCCTACCGCGTTCTCGCCCCGGTGCTGGCGATGGATGAACCGGTTCGTTTGGTATGCCACGAAGCGCCGTTGGTCGATCTGCTCGCCGATTTGTCCGTGCACAAGCTGGACATGGTGCTGGCGGACAGCCCTTTGAATCCCGCTCTCAACATCCGAGCCTACAACCATGTGTTGGGCGAATCAGGCCTCACTTTCTTCGCCACTCGGACACAAGCGCGTCGATACGCCGCGAGATTTCCGCGTTCGCTCGACGGGGCACCTTTCCTAATGCCGTCGGTGGGAAGTTCTTTGCGCCGTGCGCTCGAGCTGTGGCTCGAAGCTCAGAGTGTTCGCCCCGCGATCGTCGCCGAATTCGAGGATCGTGCCTTGATGAAGGCGTTCGGGGAGGGTGCCGCTGGGATCTTTACGTCACCAACGGCTGTGGAAGACGACGTGCTCACCAAATACGGCGTTAAGGTAATCGGTCGAGCCGAAGAAGTGACTGAAAGCTATTACGCAATTTCCGCCGAACGTCGTATCAAACACCCTGCGGTATCCGCCATTACGGCAGCGGCGCGCAAAGAACTCTTCCGCTGAGGACTGGGGTCTAACTCTTCTTGCGTCGTGCGCTCTTTCCTGCGGGCGAGTTCCGCTCGGGGAACGCCTCATCGAGCAGCGACTGCATCATCGCATTCAGAGTGTTGTCACCTTCGAGCACGAAGTCGAGGAACGCCGCGCTGACAGGCGAGAGTTCCTTGTTGCGCGGGTAGACCAGATGCCACTGGCGCATGATCGGAAAGCCTTCAACATCAAGTACCGCCACCGGACCGTGGATACCTTCCAGGGTCAGCGTGTGCATCGACACGATGGCAATGCCTAGCCCGCCCACTACCGCGTGTTTGATGGCCTCGTTGCTGCCAAGCTCCATGCGCACCGTAGGGCGCAGACCACGCTCGCCGAGCAGGTTAACCACGGCGTCGCGTGTACCCGAGCCGGGTTCGCGCAGGATGAAGGGTTCTTCGGCGATGCGGGTCAGCGTAATGTTGTGTTTGCCGGCGAGCGGATGATCGCGTGCGGCGATGACGACCAGCGGGTTTGGTGCGAAGCTGTGGGTCTCCAACGCGAGTTCATCGGTAGGGAGGCTACCCACGACATAGAAATCGTCTTCGTTGGCGATGATACGCTCGACAATGCGATCTCGGTTGGTGACCTTCAGCGATACGTCGATGCCTGGATACTTGCGACAGAAGTGACCCAGAATCTCCGGGGCGAAATACTTCGCAGTCGTGATTACCGCCAATCGCAGGCGCCCGCGCTTGAGGCCCTTGAGATTGGCGATACCCATCTCGAGGTCGGCAAGCGAACGCATGATCTGACGGCACGCTGTGTATACTTCGCGCCCGGCCTCTGTTGCCCGCGTCTGGCGTCCACTTTGCTCCAGCAGCTTCAGCCCGATTGCGTCGGACAGCTTCTTCACTTGCAGTGACACGGTGGGCTGCGTGAGGAACAGTTCTTCGGCGGCGCGCGTGAAACTACCCAAGCGCACGATGGCTTCAAAGACCTGCAATTGGCGCAGCGTGGCATGACGGATTAGATAATCCGGCATGCCCGTCGTTGGAGGATTGTTCTTGTCGGAGGATAAGGTCATGGCGGACTTTCTTATATCGTCCGCCGTTGAGGTTGTCCAGGCACGCAGAAGCCATCCCGTCCCCGCGTGGGGCCTGATCTTGAGCTAGCGACGGTCGGGCCGGACTCGGACTGGGCTGCGCCCGTTGGCCTGCTCAATCGGGCCAGACACGGCGGCCCAACCGGTACGGATCCGCGCTGGGCGATGCCGGCGTTGCCCGCTCTGGTGCCCGTTTTGCTGGCGCTGCCGCCTTGGTGGCCGGCGCTGACTTGGCCGGTTGCGTCGGCTTGGTTGACGCTTGAGGCGCAGGCGCCTTCGCCGCGCCGGTCTTGGTTTTGCGGATGGAATCGATCAGTTTCTGCTGGGTCTTGTCACTTTGGCTCATTGCGAAAGTACCTCGTTGATAAGTTGGTTAAGCTCATCGGCGGCGTCAGTGCCACGTTTGCCCATGTCCAGTACGCTCTTGCCCTCCACGGCGCTGGCGCGGTAAATCGCGCGCCGACGCAAGGCCGTCTTCGCCACCGGCAACTCAAGTTCGGCCAGCGCGATCGGCATTAAGCGCGATAATGTTGTGCGCGACTCGAGCTGATTTATGACGAGCAGGGCCGTGAGCGTCGGATTATGACCGCGGGCTGCTTCCACCGCGTTGGCGATGTGCACCGTCGCCCACAGATCGACCGGCGATGGTTGCACCGGGACCAGTGCCAGATTGCACACCCGCAGCGCAGCGTGGGTCTGTGGCGCGTGCACCGATGGCGGACAGTCGATGATGAGGTGCGAATAATGTGGCGCCAGTTGCGCGACGAGACCTTCCAGGTCCACGCTGGCATCATAGGCGTCGGGTCCGTCCTCGCGCGTAGCCAGGGTCTGCCATTGCAACGCCGAGCCCTGCGGATCGGCATCAAGCAACGCGGTCGAAGCGCTACGCGCTAGGGCAAAGGCTAGATTGACCGCCAGCGTTGTTTTCCCTGCTCCCCCTTTATTGCCGACTAGCGCAATGATGGCCATGACGTTCCCTTTTGCGGGTGTTGCACCTGTCCAAACGCGGCAGTTCTGTCTTGTCGCTCGTCCACGCTCAGTCGGGCCATCGCTGGCCGCCAAGGGCGAACGAGCGGATTGATCAAGTGCTGACTCGTTTGATCGGTAGCGCCAATGTGACATCCCCGGACTAAGCCGTCAACGCGGATGCGGTATGCGCGGGGAGTCTGGCGACGTACGACCGAATCAATGGGAGCAACTCGGTCTGATTTGTCGAGCGTCTAGCTGCCGAGCAGGTCGTCCAACAACTTGGCAAAACGCTCCAGCTCCGGGGTAATCCCTTGGTCTTCGTCTGCCGGCTGCAGGCTGACGTTCACGTAGGTGCGCCCGAAGCTCATGTCCGGATAGTAACCTTCGCGTTCCGACAACTCGGCCGCGCGCTCAAGAAACGAACGGGTTGCCTCATAGTCGTCGAACTCGTAGCGACGGTCCATCCGTGCCGGGCGCTGACGTATGGTCCATTGCTGTTTGATGACGTTGCTCCCGTGCTCACCTGGCGGCGGGAGCGCTGCTGTTCAGACGGCGCAGCCATGCGGCCAGCTCCTGGGCATGGTGCAGTTCCTCGTCCAGCAGTTTCGCGAAGAACTCGTGCAGTTCGCTGGTACCGACTCGTGAACAGTACGCCACAGCGTCCTGATAGAGCGTGATGATGTCCTGTTCCATCTTGTGATCGTGCAACAGCAGCTCGTGCAATGCTGTGCCGGCGCTCACCGGGCGCAGCTGCGAGGCATTCGGGGCGACGCCGAGCGCGGTCATCTGATCGACGATGCGCTCGGCGTGCCTCGATTCCTCTACCACTTCTTGGCGCAGCGCCTTACTGACGTCCGCCATCCCCCAACTGTCGGCGAGGCTGGCGTGGGCCATGTACTGCTGCACGGCGGAGAGTTCGAGACTCAACGCCCGACCAAGATAGCCGAGGATTCTCGGATCAATCCGAGGATGACTAGGCATCATTTCCCCTGTGGTAGCGGCTTTGGGTTACACGTTCAGGAACAGACCATCATCAGCTACGCGCCGGGCCGCTTCCTTCGCCCAGGATCGGCTCAACCTCACGGTGCGGGCGCGCGATAATGTGTGCTGCCACCAGACCGTCGCCCACGCGCTCGCACGCATCTGCGCCGGCACGAACAGCCGCGTTGACTGCGCCGGTCTCACCGCGCACCAGCACGGTGACATAACCGCCGCCGACGAACTCGCGGCCAATCAGGCGCACTTCCGCGGCTTTGGTCATTGCGTCCGCGGCTTCGATGGCTGGCACCAGCCCGCGCGTCTCGATCATTCCAAGGGCAATGCCCATCGTTTCACTAGCCATGGTCTTCTCTCCTGTTTACCTTACTTCACTTCTCAGCGCGGAGTGACTCCGCTCTTAGGCCTTCGCGGTGCCAGGCGGCAGCACCGGCTCCACTTCACGATGCGGACGCGCAATGATGTGCGCCGCCACCAGACCGTCACCAACACGCTCGCAGGCATCAGCGCCAGCGCGCACGGCGGCGTTGACTGCGCCGGTTTCACCGCGGACCAGCACGGTGACGTAGCCACCGCCGACAAACTCGCGTCCGATTAGGCGCACTTCCGCTGCCTTGGTCATGGCATCCGCTGCTTCGATCGCCGGCACCAAGCCGCGCGTTTCGATCATTCCCAGCGCAATTCCGTAATGCTCCTCAGCCATTTCTCTGTCTCCTGTCGTTGAACGTTTAACCCATCACGTTGCCGTTGCTGTGCTGCTCCGTTGGCATTGCCAGCTTGGCGCCGTCCTCTTACCTACTGCTGTTTCTGGTCCACCGTTGCCGGTGCTTCGCCCTCGTCCCAAAAGTCGATAATTCCGCAAATGGTCAGATCGGTAAGGACCCCATAGTCACCCGCGGCATAGCGTGCTGCCGAACCGCTGGACGTGAATACCCAGTTGCCTCGGCGTGCACCGACTGGGTCCACGGCCACGACGCGTTTGCCTGTGGCATCCCGCAAAATCCGCAAGCTGATGTGCTGCAAGCCCTTTACCCGGCGGGTGCACACCAGCGGCGCTTCGACCTGGAGGATCTCCATCAGGCCTGTTCCTCTTGCGGCGGCCAGTGGTCGATGATGCCCACGATGGTGAGATCGCTCGGATACTCCTTGCTGCCGGCGGCCTCACGCGCGGCCGAACTGCCGACACAAATCACCCAGTCGCCGGGGATGCAGCCGACCGCATCCACCGCTACCGCCAATGAGGAGCCGTCGCGTACGACCTGCAGGTGCCGATGTTCCAGACCCGGAATGCGGTTGGTTGCAACCAAGGGTCGTTCGACTTGGCAGATCTTCATCAGTGCGCCTCCAGCGTTGCGTGCGCGTTCAAAGACGAACCCAGAATCTCGATGCGCCCACCCGCATTGCAGTCGCGTACGGCGAGCAGGGTATGCAACAAACCGCGCTCGGCGAGATTCGCATAGCGCGAGCCCAGCGCATTTGCGACACGGTGGCAATGTTCGATCGCTCTCTCGCGGGCCCCCGGCACCTGGCCGTGGTAGTCGTAGCGCACCACCACTGGGATGGGCAGACCATGGCTGACATTCAGCTTGGAGAAGATCTTCACCCCCACGTCGAGGTCCGCCGCGGCCTCCTCGACCGTTTCCAGATAGGCGAAATAGGTCAGGTTGCGCAGTTGCACTTCCTCGAAGCCGATACCCGCACCAATGAAGCGCTCGGCATGGCCGATATCTTCATAGTGCTCGCCGTGATAGCTGCGCACGTA
>Ga0111154_1067_pt1 | contig 12322 bp, 13 predicted proteins | sample DeeMarSeWOR28_12_FD_80252 | JGI IMG/M metagenome (GOLD analysis project Ga0111154, IMG submission 80252) | Gammaproteobacteria bacterium SG8_47 | reverse complement strand
TTATTCAGGAAGTGACGGTGGAGCACAACGGTGCGGCGGTGATGACTGCGCAGTGGGGTCCGGCGGTGTCGAAGAACCCGTATCTGTCGTGCGTGTTCACCGGTGGTAACGCCGGCGACACGGTGAAACTGTCCTGGGTCGACAACAAGGGCGAGAGTGATTCGGCTGAAGAGAAGATCAGCTAAGCTCTTTCCTGACGTCAGTTTAGAGTGATAGGGCGCGGCCGGTTGGTCGCGCCCTTTTCACTTCAGGCCGCTAGAATGTCCAAAGACTGGGGCGGTTTCAGTACAATGTCCTCACAGCGTCCGAGGTCTGATCGATGAACGAGTCCGAATTCAACCGTAGGGTGGACGACCTGCTGGTCGAGATCGAGGAGGCGCTCGATGCCTGTGGCGCAGATATTGATTATGAAACCGTCGGCGGCATTCTCACGCTCACCTTCGACGACGACTCCAAAGTCATCGTCAATCGGCAGACCCCGATGCGCCAGGTGTGGGTGGCAGCCCGCAGCGGCGGCTTTCACTTCAATTACGACACGGCTCGCGATGCATGGATCAGCGATCGCGATGGCGAGAGCCTTTTCGATGCCATGGGTCGTTATTGCTCCCAACAGGCCGGCAGAGAACTTGTGCTGAGGTCTGTATGAGCGAAGGCCTACTCGAACGTGTCGAGGTTGGACCGCGCAATGCGGATGCCAGCGTGATCTGGCTCCACGGACTGGGGGCAGACGGACACGACTTCGAGCCCATTGTGCCGCAGCTCGGACTGGGACCCACGCCACGCGTGCACTTCGTCTTCCCCCACGCACCGCATCGACCGGTCACCGTCAACGGTGGTTACGTCATGCGCGCCTGGTTCGACGTGATCGCCATCCGTATTGGCGCCCCACAGGACGAAGTTGGCATTCGGGAAGCTGCGCGCCATATCGAGGCGCTCATTGAAGCGGAGATCGCCAACGGTATCCCGTCCCAGCGCATCGTCCTAGCTGGATTCTCCCAGGGCGGAGCGATTGCCCTGCATGCGGCGCTGCGCTATATCCAACCACTGGCCGGCGTGCTTGCGTTGTCCACTTTTCTGCCCCTGGCCGACACGCTTGAGGACGAACGTCATCCCGCCAATCAGCAGATTCCCATCTTCCTGGCCCATGGTACCTACGACCCGGTAGTGCCGCTTGACCTCGCCGAGCTCAGCCGCCAGCGCTTAATCGAACACGACTATGCGGTTCAATGGATGACTTACCCGATGGAGCACAACGTCCATCCGCTCGAGATTGTCGATATCAGCGCGTGGCTCAAGGGGGTCCTTTCGGCCGAGTAGTGATCTGTGTGCGCAAGCTCAGCCGCGCACCAGCATCCAGACGCCAATGGCCAGAAATCCAAGGCCAGCCACGATGTTGAGGTGGCGCGTGCTGAGATGTTCGCTGACGATATTTCCAGCGAATACGCCCAATGCAGAGGTAGCAATCAACGCGAGCGACGCACCAAAGAACACCAGCCACTTGCTCACCTCTTTGTCGGCGGCAAACAGCACCGTCGCCAACTGCGTCTTGTCTCCCAACTCTGCTACAAACACTGTCGCAAACACCGTCAACAGCACTTTCAGATCCATCGTCGTCCACTCTGCAACTCTGTTAGGCCGAAGATCGCTTGCGCCACACCAAGGTACGATTATTCACTGGCATCTCATAGTCACGCTGGAGCAGCATGCCGGCGGCGCTCGCCAGCTCATCGAGTGCTTCGAAATCGCGGATGCCGCTGCGCGGGTCCCGGTTCTTGAGCCATCGGTCAAAATTGGCGTTGCTGTCGCTAGTGTAGCATCCGCCGTAGTTGAATGGCCCGTAAAGGCAAAACACTCCAGCGGGCAGAAGCACGCGACCGACGCCTGCGAACATGCTCGCGACGCCCTGCCAGTCCATAATGTGCGCCGTGTTGGCGCTGAACACGGCGCCAACGCCTGCAACTGGCCACTGTGCTTGCCTGACATCCAAGTCCAGAGGCCCCCGTATCGACGTTATATTAGCCTCCTCAAACCATAGGCGCATACCAGCATGGTGTTCGGGTAAGTCGGTGGCGTACCAGGTTAGGTGTGTGAGCTGCCGTGCGAAATACACGGCGTGTTGTCCCGTGCCGGAGCCGATCTCGAGCACTGAGTGGGCATCGGCGAGTTCCTCGCGCAACACGCCCAGGATGGGATCCTTGTTTTGGTCACAGGCTTCTGAAAATGGCTTCATGCTACCCGGGCGCGCCAGTTCTAGTGTCGCGCAACATACCGCAGACCGGCAGGGAACGGAAGTCAGCCGATTGCCCGGCGCAGGTGTTCCTCGATGCGTTGCTTGTAGCGCAGATAGTCGATTGTTTGCAGGGTTGCCTCGTCACCCGAGGCGGCTGGTGGTGCGTCGACGTCACTGACGTAGACAGGATAGTTTTCACCGCTGCGTCGGCGCGTCAGCACGTGATAGGCGACCGCTTCGTAGATGCGCTCACCGAATTGGAGCGAGGAGAATTCTTCACCGTCGCAAAAAATGCGCAGCGGCGAGGTGCTACTGGCCGGGCGTCCGATGACTTGGACGTCGAAATGATGTGACGGACGAATGTAGCCGCTCGCCGTATGCTGATAGATATGCCGTTTGCCGTCACTGAGTTTCTCGATGCGGTAGAACGCCACTCGCGATGGCGCCGCGGCGTTGGCGAAGCTCATCCGCTTGTGGGCGGCTTCGAGGAACTGCTCATAATGCGCGAGCAGGCTGTCAACGTCCTCCTCAGAGCTGGAATCGCAAAACAGTGAGCCCTTCTCGTCCAGAATCCATACCTTGGCCACGGTCTCGCCAGGCTCGCAAAATACCTGCACCGTGTCCGGCTGATTGTATTCCAGCAACGACGTCAGCATGTCGTTTTCCAATGCCTGTGGATCCACCACGACCGGACTGAAACCGTGTTGAGCCTGGCCTAGATAGTGCAGCAAGGCGTCATAATCACTCAGACGTTGGTAATTCAGTGTGTCGCCCGTGAGCCACAGTATGTAGTAATGGCGTTCAACCCCGATCAGGTACCGCGACGCCCGCCCTGAGCGAGTCTCGTAGAACGTTCGTATGACATCGGCAAACAGCTGTTCGACCCGCGCCGCAATCGCTTTTCCCCGTGACGATGAATAGCTGGACGCGCTCAATGGCGGTGGCTGCCGGCCGCTTGACGGGGGCGTCCACCGCATCATATCGGCGAGACAGTCCAGCAGACCGCTCACGCCGAAGTAGCGGTAGGTCATGACCTCGTGCCAGCTCGTTAACACCACTTGATCGATACTCAAGGCGAGGTTTTCTGACAAACCGCCATACTTGAGCGCGTCGGTGCGCTCGCTGGTCAGATGTTGTCCCCGCCGCGTGTAATTTGCCAGCGGATCCAGACCAACGTTGAGGTAGCTGCCCAGCGTGAGCACATGCGGCGAGTGTGCCAGGTGTTGCATCGGCAGCGATTCTATTTGCCGCCTAGGAAACAGGCGCTCCATGCTTTCAAGAATCGCGTGCAACTCACGGGTAGTCAGTGCCGTATCGTCACCGTGAACAGCAAACACCGTATTGCGCGACACAATTGCGTTGAAATGGCACCAGGCCAGCAACTCAACGACACTCGGCGCCCGCTTCAACGGTTCATGAAGGCTAACCTCTTCGGGCTTGACGATGCTACTGAACACCATCCACGACTCGAGCCCCGCCTCGTCGCGGACCTGGAACATCGAGACATGTGATTCGTGCAACTGGGCCGGAATGCCACGTCCCACCATATCTACTTTGCCAGCCTTGCGCTCGAAGGCTGCATATAGCTTGCGGCCGAGCAGATTGAGATCGGCCGGATCGATGAGCTTGATACTTGCCGCATGCGTGCGGGCGAAACTGGACAGGAATCGATAGCTCTGGGTGAATTCGTTGACCAATTCCCCGTGCTCACGTCGTACCCGCGGCAGTTTCCAGGTGTTGCGTGAGTCGAGGGAAACGAGGTTGCCGATAGTCCATTGCCAATGCCCGACCAGCTTCTCCATCAGCGCGCGCCGCCAGGCGCAGCGCGGTTGCGCCGCAGGTGAAGACAGCCGCTCGTTGGCTTTGAAATAGAGGCAACGCCGCACCAGCTCCTGGCGCTCGAACTCGCCGCGTCGTTCGAGATGCTCTTCGACCTTGTGCAGCATCATCAGATAGGGATCGACCGCGTCCGGGTCGTCCTCGCCTGCGTAGACTTGGCGCTTGAAACTCATACTGAGCAGATCGATGTCGGGATATTCGCTGGCGTACGCTTCCATCAGCAGGATCTTCAGCAGGGACTTGTACGGCGAGTCTATTCCTTTGTATAGCAGCCACAATGTTGCGCCATAGAACTCTTCAGCGCTGATGTTGTGCGGGCTGCCGAAATCGATGTGCTCCTTGGCGTGAACGAAGCGCTTGCGCTTCACATCGCTAGCATAGGCCTCATAGTTGGGTTCCTCCTCGGGTGGCACCAACCACCACAGCGGGTACAGTCCCGCCAGCAGCAAGCCAGTGCGGTAGAACTCATCCAGCAGCAGACTGTGCAGCGCGCTGCCGCAGCTTTCGCTGGTCAGCTCGCCGTGGTCACCTTGGCGAAAGCGTTCGGGGTCGACCAGAAACAGGGTCGCGTTAACGCCCAACTCGCGCGCCCAGCGCTCGACTCGCCGCGCTTTGTTGTCGAGCAGCGCAACCTGGGTTGCGTCCAGAGCGGGGTCGTAACAAATCCAGACATCGATATCGCTATCGTCGGAGTAGGCGATCGTACCAACACTGCCCATCACATAGATGCCGCGAATGTCGAACTTGCGATAGGCGCGACGCCGAAATGCGAAGCTCTGGGCATTGCGCCTTGCTGCCGCCAGCACCGACTTGCTGGGCGAGTAGTCGGGGATTCCGACGGGTGTCTCCTTGCTGACGAAACCCGGCAGCATCGGGTGATTGATATGAAACAGCAATGGCAGCAGCTCAATGAACTCACGCTGGCGCGAACGCAGCGCTTCGCTGGCACGCTGCAGGCGCGCTCGGTTGAGGGCAAAGAACCGCGCTTTGACTGCCTTGAAGTCGGCGTCTTCGGCGGAAGCGGTTTTCCTGGCCTGATTATCCATATCCCTAGAGATATCGGCCTGCTGCAGCACCTTCTTCAGCGCGATGCCTCGCGACTACACGCGCCCGGGATGCTGCGTTACCATTGCCTATCGAGTCCAATCGGACCCAGTGGGAGAACCGCGATTATGGCAACGGAACCCGCCCCTAAGGTCCTGCAGGCGCTGGTTAATAACTGCCCCTGCGGCATGATGTACCTGGATAAGAGCGGCGTCGTCCAGTGGGTCAATGCCGCCATGAGCGAGCTCGTCGGCATGACCTCGAGCCAGCTCGTCGGCCTGGACAGCTGGGCCGTTAACGACGCCCCCTTGCAGCATTTGTTCGGCAAGGACGAAGTGATCCAGGTTTCGATGTCGGCTGAGTCCGAACCGGTCTGGCTGCACCGAACCGAACATACTCCGGAAGGGGACGCCGGCAAATTACTGTTCTTTATGGATATTACGGAGTTGCGGGGCGCCTTGGTCGAGCGTCAGCGGCTGCACGCCAAGCTCGAGGCGAGTACGATTCGTGACGCCGCGACGGGGCTGCTAAACCGCAAAGGCGCGTTTCAGAATTTGGAAGCGCAGGTCTCGCGCAGCCGGCGCTATGGCAATCCATTGTCGGCAATCCTGATTCGCGTCGAGGACTACCAGGACCTTCGTCATCAGCGTGGCGCAGAGGCTGCCAAGAGCTGGCTGCTCAGTGTCGGCCATACCATCAACGAGCAGATCCGCTGGACCGATGTGCTCGGCCGTCTCAATGACACCGTTGATTTTCTGCTAATCCTGCCCGAAACAGCGTCCGACGCCGCCACGCAGCTGGCCGACAAGATCGGCGAGCGGCTCGCCCAGCACAGCAGCGAGGGGCAGTCCGAGCAGGGAGTCTCTGCCCGATTCGGCGTGGCCGAGTGGGCCAAGGGCGACGATGCCGCCAAGCTTCTGCGCCGCGCCGAGGAAGCCCTGAGCTAACCCCGCCCGTTCAATCCGACTCGTATTCGCTGGCCCGGCGCGCGTCGCCCCGCACCCGCTCCGCCGGGTAGCGTTGTTCATTCAACGCAATCTTGTCCCAGGTGGCCGCGATCAGGTCGATGCCAAGCTTGTCTGCCGTGCGGATGAGAAAAATCAGGATGTCGGCCAATTCCAGACGCACTTCTTCACGTTTGTCTGCGGGCAACTGCCGGCTTTGCTCCGGCGTGAGCCACTGGAAATGTTCGACCAGCTCCGCAGCCTCGGCAATCAGGGCCATCGATAGGTTCTTCGGTGAATGAAACTGGTCCCAGTCGCGCTCGGCCGCGAACTGAGCCAAGCGCAGGCGCAACGCCTCGAGGCTGTCGCTCATTGGCACGCTCTCCCTGTCGACACGCTGTGAATGCCAATAGTGGCCCAGATGCCAGCCCATGTGCCAGCTCCCCCGGGGGGCTGGGAGTGAACCCAACGGGTTCGCAGCCAGGCTGGCTGGGCTCAGCCCTTGTTCAGCGCGGTGACGGCGGCGTCGAGCTGTTCCCGGACGGCAACGATGCCGGCTAGCCCGTGGTCGAGCATGATGCTCAGGGGGGTGCGACCATCAAGGTGAGGATCGGAGCTGGTCACCCAGCCGTCGCGCTCGCGCGGGGCATAGCGGTAGAGCGCATGCAAGGCGCGGTCGATCGCCAGCAGATGGCCGACCCGGGCCAGCACTAGGGGGTCATCGGGGACCGCCTCGCCATTGTGCAGCGGGGCGCTGGCGCGCATGCCGAGCAGGGCCGCCTGATCGATGTCGTCGAGACCCCAGCGCCTGAACAAGGTAACGACGCACTCGCCCAGCACCTGGCGCGTCTCGTGATCCCGCACCTGTGTCAGCAACGTCTCAATCACCGCAGCTCGTATCCTATCTTAGTGCCACTGACCATTGTTAAAGGTATAGCAGCCAAACGCCTTCGCGGCGTCGGTCATGGCGTCTATCCCAATGCCTGCCGGAGTGGCAAGCGCCGCAAGCGTCTGCCCGTCGCCGCGAAGATGGCGTTAGCGAGTGCGGGTGCTACGGGGGGCAGTCCGGGCTCGCCGACGCCACCGGGCGGCGCCTCGCTAGGCACGATGTGCGTTTCTACCTGCGGCATCTCGGCCAACGTCAGCAGTGGGTAGTCGGCAAAGCTGGTTTGCACGACCGCCCCACCGCGTATTTGGATCGACTCTTTGAGCGCCGCGCTCAGGCCCATGACCGCCGCTCCCTCGAGCTGTGCGGCGACGGTCTCCGGGTTAACGGCGGTCCCACAGTCGATCGCGGTGACCACGCGGCGCACCGCAAGGTCCCGGTCGACATCGATGACGGTGGCGGCCCAACTGGCGTAGCAGTAGTACACCGCGATCCCCTGGTAACCACCGGTCGAGCGCGCAGCGTTCCAGCCGGCCTTGTGTGCTGCCAGCTCGAGCACACCGCGATGGCGTGGCGCCTGGTTCAACAGTTGGAGTCGAAATGCCAACGGGTCGCGGCCCGCCGCATGTGCCAGCTCGTCGATGAAGGATTCGACCACAAACGCATTCTGGGAGGCGCCAACTGAGCGCCAGGGACCGGTGGGCACGCCGGGATCGCGGTTGACGCCCTCGACGCGTAAATGGGGGATCGCGTAGGGAATGTCGATGCCGCCGAGCGCCCGGCGTGGTCCCGCGACGCGCTGCTGCCAGGCGCGCACCCTGCCCTTGTCGTCCAGTGCGGCACGCAGCCGAGTGTAGTTGGTGGGGCGGTAGTGGTCGTGCTGCAGGCCGTCGGCGAAGCTCCACACCAGTTGCACCGGCGCCTTGACTGCCTTGGATAGGCGGACGGCTTCGCCAACATAGTCGTTGGTGAGGCGGCGACCGAAGCCGCCGCCAATGAACGTCGTGTTCACGGTCACGGCGCGCTGCGGCAAGCCAGCTGCCTGCGCGGCCTCCTGCTGGGCACGGGTCTGAGCCTGGGTCGGGACCCACACCTCACAGCGGTTCGCCTGCACGTGAGCCGTGCAGTTCATTGGTTCCATCGGCAGGTGAGCGAGGTACGGCGTTTCGTAGTCTGCTTCGATGACTTGGGTGGCATCGCTCAGGGCGGTGTCAACCTCACCGCGCTGCGCCAGTACCTCGCCAGGCCCGTCCACGGCGCGGCCCAGGGCAGCCGAGATGGCCGCGCTCGAAAGTTCGCTATTGGGTCCCGGTGACCACTGTGCCTGGACCAGCTCGCGCCCGCGGAGCACACTCCAGTTGTCATCACCCACAATCGCTACGCCGCTGGGTACCTCCAGCACAGCGCGCACACCCGGTACCTTGCGCGCGGCCTCGGCCGAGAAGCTCTGCAGCCGCCCGCCGAACGCGGGGCAGCGCACGATGGTCGCCACGAGCATTCCGGGCAGCGCCACGTCTACGCCATATAGGGCGCGGCCGCTGACCTTGGCAGGCGCGTCGAGACAGGGAGTGGGTTTGCCAATAACCGCGAAATCCTCGCGGGCTTTCAATCTGACCTCGCCGGGGGGCCGCAACGTGGCCGCCAGCGACGCCAATTCGCCGTAGCGGGCCTGTCGACCCGTTGCGTCGTGGCGCACGCTACCGCGTTGCGCACGACACGTCTGCGGTGCGACGCCCCAGCGTTGGGCCGCGGCGGCGATGAGCATCCCGCGGGCACTGGCCGCGGCGCGCCGCAGCGGCTCCCATGCCGCGCGAATGCCCGTGCTGCCGCCGGTGCTTTGGGTGCCGCTCAGCGGGTTGACATACTCGGGCGCCGCCGGCGCGAACCGAGTCTCGATCGTGTTCACGTCTACTTCGAGTTCCTCAGCTACGAGCATGGCCAGCCCGGTCAAGGTCCCCTGGCCCATTTCTGAGCGGTCGATGAGCAGCTCAATGCGGTCATCGGCGCCGATGCGCAACCATGCATCGGGTGCGAATGTGTCCGCCGCCATGGCGGCGTGGCCGGCGGGGTTGCTGCGAGCGCTCATAGCTACGCCGACCAGGAGACCGCCTCCGACGGCGACCCCGGTCTTGAGCAGTCGGCGGCGAGCGGCATCGAAGTCAGAGGCCATGGTTCAGGAGCCCTTGCCCGGCGCATTGGCCGCGCGGTGGATGGCACGGCGAATGCGCTGATAGGTGCCACAGCGACACAGCACTCCGGACATCGTGGCGTCAATCTCCGCGTCGGACGGTCGGGGTGAGCGCTGCAGTAAAGCCAGGGCTGTCATGATCTGGCCGGGCTGGCAGTAGCCGCACTGCGGTACCCGCTCCGCGAGCCACGCCCGTAGCAGGGGATGGCCGTCGCTGCTGGCCAACCCTTCGATGGTCAGGACATCCTGGCCAGCAACGCTCGACAGGGGCGTGACGCAGGCGCGCACGGGTTGTCCTGCAACCAGGACTGTGCAAACCCCGCATTGTCCGGATAGGCAATTGAACTTGGTGCCCCTCAATTCCAGGCGATCGCGCAGTATCCACAACAGCGGCGTGGCCGGATCGTCCCTCAGTTGGTGATCCGTGCCGTTGATCCGAACTGCAATCACGCGTCTTTCTCCCTGCCCAGACCGTGCCCAATGCAAGTATAGGCGGCCCTCTGACGGTTCTACTGTGCCGCACCAACAGACGGCGCCGTGCACAGTGGTTGTGCACACCGCAATGGCCCGACGAACGAACGACTGCGCTAACTCCATGAAAGCCGGACGTTCGGACGTCCGCTGCGCATCTTGGCCCGAAGCCTGCATGATTCCTGCTGGGACAGAAACGACGCGGTGGAAGTCAACAACGTCAAGGGAAGCGGTACGGGGAGTCGGAAACAATGAACATTATTGATCGTTGTCAGAACCTGAGGGGTCAACTGAGCCGGGAGCAACGCGGTGTGTTGCAGCGTATGCTGCGCGCACCTGATGAAGCGGCCTGGGCACAGTCACGTCGGTTCATCATTACGGTGGCGCCGCTGCAGACTCTGGACATGGCGATCGAGGCGGTCGCACCGCAATGGATGGGCGCGATTCCAGACCCCTTTACGGTGTATCGTGCCATGCGCTTCGCTGTGGAGAGACAGGAAGACTATCTGGTTGAATTCATCGACCGCGACAGCGATGGCTACTGATGACGACGTCCGGATTCATCCCAGCACGTGCGGCGTGCGTATTGCCAAACCACTGTGAGACAACGCGATGACAACAGGTGCCAGGAAGTCGGTCAGCAAGAAGTCTTCGACGCGCAAGAAGACGCCAGCGAAAGCATCAAGTGTGAAAAAGAAGGCCACTGCGGCCAGCACGAAGAAGAAGGCTGCTAAGAAGGTTGCGACTAAGAAGGCCGCGACCAGCGGCGCCGCAGTGAAGGCCGACAAGACGACGCGGGTGCGCAAAGCAGCAAGCCCGAGCGTGAGCGCCGAGGAGCGTTTGCGCATGATCGCCGAACTCGCTTACCTGCGGGCCGAGCGGCGCGGGTTTTCCCCCGGCGGTGAGCAGGATGACTGGTTCGTCGCCGAACGCGAAGTAGACGCGCGCCTTGGCAGCGGTTAGAGACTGGGCCGCGGCGCGCCGCTATCAGGGTGCCCTGGGCGTATCGCGTAGGGTCAGCAGGCGCTCCACCGCGCGCCACAGCGTCAGACTGTCGAGCAGGCCTGGTTCGACGTCGACGTGCATCAGACCGTCGACGAGGTACAGGCTGTGCGGCTGCGAGCCCAGCGCCTCCGACAGGGCGATGCTCTCCGTATAAGGGATCATGTCATCGTCCAATCCATGAATCAGCAGCACTTCGGCTCGCAGACGCGCCAGCGGTTTATCGGTCAGGGTCAAGGCTGCGATGGCCTCGTGCACCCCGGTCGGGAGCCGGGCGAGGAGATTGGGAACACGACTGGGGTTGGTGTTATCTAGCAGCTCGTGCACGCTGAGTCCTTGCGGTCCCAGTTCGTTCACGAGCGCTGAGACGTCGGCGTTCGGATTAGCCAGTTTGCGCCGGCCCATCAGCCGCAGTGCCTCGCGATCCTGTTCGTTGTCCAGGTAGTGTAGGTTGCTGAGGACAAAGATCCATTTGGCAGCATCACGCGGGCGCCGGTAGCGCCAAGCGTCGCCTTCGCGGTAATAGCCCGTGGTGAAGAACGTCAGTGCATGGCTCAGATCGTGGTAGCCGCCGACTGCGACGAAGAAGTCCACCTCTGCCGTAATGCCCGGATTGAGCGCGGCCAGCACGGCCGGGCCCACGGCATAGCTGAACGCGCCGATACCCGCACGCCGCTCCGGCGCCAAGCCGCTGTTCGTGCGGAGTTGAGCGAAAGCGGCTTCGATGTCCACGACGTTGTCGATGCTGACCCGAAACTGGCGCAATCCGGCGACCTCTGGCACTAACACGGTGAAGCCGGCGCGCGCCAGCGTGTCGGCGAACACAACGACGCGCGGATCATCTTTGCCCTGGTCGGTCACGCCGGGTACCAGGACCAGGCCGGCGGCAGCCGGCTGCCTGCCGTGGTACACGTCGGCCAAACACACGCGCTGCCGGCAGGGATATTCGATGCTCACCCGCGCCGGCGCCTGCGTTATGGCATCAAGTTGCGAAGGCAGCGCTCCGCCACGGATGTCCTCCAGCACTAGCACGGCTTCCCACGCGCGCTGGGGCGAGCAGGAAATCAGCAGCGCGAGCGCCAGCGCGGCCGCGATACCGATCAGGGTGTAGCCTTGCCAGGTCGGTCTTTTCATTGCTGATTAACCGGGTCGATTCGACACTGGTATGATGCGCGTCCCAATCGAACCTTTCCGGGCGCGGGTTGACGACCGTACCGACTCCTCGCGATATGTTGCGCCGGACAGGAGCTAGGATAACGCTAATGCTGGTCAATATTGCCCGGTCATTCCAACAACAGGCCCCGGCGGTGGAAGCCTGGTGGCTGCGCGTGGTCGACACCAGGGCACAATCACTGTGCGTGCGCCAGGGCGTGCTGCTGCCGCCGAGCGAACAGCGCAGCCGTGGCGTGTTCGTCCAAGTTGCCGACAGGGGCGGCATCGGTTACGCCGCTACCGCCGACATCACTGCGGCGGGGCTGAAGCGGGCAGCGCGACGGGCGCGAGAGTGGGCTCACGCCACGGCCCGGCTCGGCCTGGTGTCGGCCAGCGATCTGCCTTTGCCAGCGGTGCGCGGCGAGTACGCGACGCCGGTAGCGCGGTCCTGGAACGCATGGTCACTCGCCGACAAAATCGCAGCTCTACAGGAGGCTAACGCGCAACTCGCGCTCGATCCCCGGATCGTGGACTGGAGCGCACGCCTGAGCTGGCAGGCAGCCGAT
>Ga0111154_1066_pt1 | contig 12425 bp, 11 predicted proteins | sample DeeMarSeWOR28_12_FD_80252 | JGI IMG/M metagenome (GOLD analysis project Ga0111154, IMG submission 80252) | Gammaproteobacteria bacterium SG8_47 | reverse complement strand
TTCTGCCGCCAGGCGCAGCGGTGGGATGCGCACCTGATCCCCCGGGGACAACCGGTAATCCGGCTTGACGCGGCCGCGATTCACGCGGACCTCACCGCGGCGCAGGATCCGGTAGACGAGGCTCCTTGGAGCCCCCTTGAGGTGGCTAAGCAGGAAGTTATCGATGCGCTGGCCCGCGGATTCCTCACCGACTTGGAGCGTCTGAACCCCTTCGTGGCGACCGTGCTGGGCGGACTTCATCGGCGCGGATAATAGCAGCTTTACCAATAAATTGATGCACTTGCCGAACACTGTTATATTACGGCAGTTTTACAGGCTTTGGCCGCTGGCCCACGAATTGGTGCCGCGGCAATGGTGCGTGTCCGGGGCATTTCCAGACACGTCAGCAGAGGTTTGCATAACCCGTTGCGAGCGCGCCGGCAAATCGGCCTCCCGCGCCGCAACCATGAACAAGGCGCTCCCATGGGCCAAGCGATGGCGCCATGGTGGGCTGGAGCGCGTAACTGCGCTCCGCGTGACCAGTTCTGTGCGTCGTTCCCCGCGCCGCCAAGCGTGTGCGCGGCGGCACGTAGTCCGACTGGCCACATACCAGGCCTGCGTAAGGCCCGTGGTTGAGCGCCTGAGAGTACGCACATGAAACGAATGTTGTTCAACGCAACTCAACCCGAGGAGTTGCGTGTCGCCTTGGTAGACGGGCAACGGCTCTACGATCTGGACATCGAAACCTCTGTCCGGGAACAAAAGAAGTCCAACATCTACAAGGGCAAGATTACCCGCGTAGAACCGAGCCTCGAAGCCGCCTTCGTCGACTATGGTGCCGAGCGCCATGGTTTTCTTCCGCTCAAAGAGGTCGCGCGCAGTTACTTCGGCTCGGAAGCCGAGGGGAGTTCCGGGCGCGTAAACATCAAAGACGCGCTCAAGGAAGGCCAAGAGGTCGTTGTTCAGGTTGACAAGGAAGAGCGCGGCAACAAGGGCGCGGCGCTGACCACCTTCATCAGCCTGGCTGGGCGTTACCTGGTGCTGATGCCGAACAATCCGCGTGCCGGCGGCGTGTCACGACGCATCGAGGGGGACGACCGTTCTGAGGCGCGCGATGCAATGAGCTCGCTCAACATCCCGCTCGACATGGGCCTGATTCTGCGCACGGCCGGGGTCGGCAAGAGCGTGGAAGAGCTCCAGTGGGATTTGGACTACCTGCTGCAGCTGTGGCAGTCCATCGAAGAAGCCTCACAATCCCGTCCGGCACCCTTTCTCGTCTATCAGGAAAGCAATCTCATCACGCGCGCCATACGCGACTACATGCGCAGCGACATTTCTGAGATTCTCATCGACGAGCCCGGTGTCTACGAAAAAGCGCGCGAATTCATCTCCCATGTGATGCCCCATAACTTGCACCGGATCAAACTCTACGACGATCCCGTGCCGCTGTTCACGCGCTACCAAATCGAAAGTCAGATTGAAAGTGCTTTCCGTCGTGAGGTACGCCTGCCCTCCGGTGGTTCCGTCGTTATCGACCACACCGAGGCAATGGTTTCGATCGATATCAATTCCGCTCGTGCAACGAAGGGTGGTGACATCGAAGAAACTGCGCTGAATACCAATCTGGAAGCCGCGGACGAAATCGCGCGCCAATTGCGCTTGCGCGACTTGGGCGGGCTGATCGTCATCGATTTCATCGATATGACACCAGCGCGCAACCAGCGCGAAGTGGAGAACCGGCTGCGCGACGCCCTCAAACAGGATCGGGCCCGCGTTCAGGTTGGCCGCATCTCACGCTTTGGCTTATTGGAGATGTCACGCCAGCGGCTGCGCCCCTCTCTGGGTGAATCCCACCAGGTGGTGTGCCCCCGTTGTAACGGCCACGGCACAATCCGCGGCGTGGAGTCCTTGGCCCTGTCCGTATTGCGCATCATTGAAGAAGAGGCCATGAAGGACAATACGGCCCGGGTCCTCGCCCAGCTCCCGGTCGGAGTCGCGACCTACCTGCTCAATGAGAAACGCAAAGTCATCCAGGAAATCGAAGAGCGCCAGTCGGTCACCGTGATGCTCATCCCCAATCGCCACCTGGAGACGCCGCATTACGAGGTGAAACGCATTCGCGTCAGCGAATTGGCAACTGAGCCGGACCATTTGAGCTTTGAGTTGGAGGCGCCGCCGGAGGAAGCCCCCGAGGTAAGTCCGGCGACAGAACCGCGCGCGCCGGGCGAAGAACCCGCAGTCAAATTGGTTGCACCAGCGGCCCCACGCCCCGTCGCGCCAGAACCCACGCCAGCACCCTCCCCGGGCCTGCTGAGCCGGATTTGGACCGGCCTGTTCGGCGCGAGTACGCCAACGACCGAAACCGAGCAGAAACCGACGCCCGAAAGAGCTAAGGCTTCGCGCCGCCCGGACAAGGAAAGCCGTCCGGGGGGGCGCCCAGCACGGGGACGCGGCACTAATCGGCGCACCGCCGGCGCTCGCCGGAGCGAGGGCCGCGCCGCTGAGCCTGCGGAAGCGGCCGAAACCAGTAAACGCGAGGATAAGCGGGCGCAGAAACCTGCGCCAGTACCGGCAAAACCAACCCCGTCACAGCCGGTTGAGGGTGAAAAGAAGTCAGCCGAACCCGTTCAACAACAGGACGTTACAGAAGATTCCACGAAACAAGGTGAAGGTCAGCGCACCGGTAGCAGTCGCCGTGGTCGCCGCGGCGGACGACGTCGCCGTCGCTCCCAATCCCAGCAAAGCGATCAGCGTACCGAACCTGCAGCCAGTGAGGCGGCCGGACAGCCAGCCAGTGCGCCACGAGCCGGAAGCGAGTCGCGCCCTGACGCCGGTCAAGCGTCGTCGGCAACGGCCCAGCCCCAACACAAGCCCGCCGGCGAGTCAGGGCAGCAGCCCAGCACGCCCGCACCTTCCCAGCAGCCGCCACCCAACCGTGAGTCAGCCCCCAGCGCTGCGCCACGACCCGAAGCAACATCGCCAGCCTCGCCCACGCCAGCTGGCGTCGAGAACACCCAGACTGCGGCACCGTCACAGCCGCGTCCCAGCGCGCCCGCACCAGCAACGAGCGCTGCCACGACGCCCGCCGCCCCGCAGCCGCTGCCCCAGCCTTCTCCCACGGCTTCGGTGAGCAGCAGCGCCGGCCCTGCCGGCTCGGTCGCCCCACCACAAGCGACGATGCCTGCTGCCGCAGCAGCGCCAGCCCATCAAGCCAGCTCTGCTGCGACCGCGGCTCACGTGAGCTCCCCTGCCCAAGCGGCGGGTAGCACCTCCTCAGCACCCAGCGCTGACAAGCCTGGCGCGGCCCCCGACACGGCACCGCGAGCCAAGGCGCCCGAACACGCCGAGGCGAAGGCAGCGGCGGGTCAGCAGCCAGGCCCCGCCTCCGGGGACTCCGGCCCAGAGCGCAAGAGCGCAGACTAGCATCCCCCAAGCTAAAGCGAGTCCGTCCGCGACACGATAAATGTGTCGCGGACTTTTTTTGGGGGAAAATTATGCGCCGTCAGCTACTACGCGCCTGCTGCGTTGTTTTGGTCGCCCTGAGTGGACCCGGCGCCAGCCATGCCGCCGCGGGCGGCGCAAGCTCGTACGTTGCCTTGGATCCTGCCATCGTGGTCAATATCAGCAGCGGCGCGCGATCGCGTTTGCTGCAGATCGAGGCGCAGCTCAAGCTCACCGACCCACAGCAGGCCGGTGTCATTCAACAACACGCTGGCGCCATTCGGCACCAGCTCATTTTGCTGTTCAGCAGCCAGAGCGTGGAAAGCGTTGCCAGCAGCGCGGGAAAGGACAGACTGCGCGCCGATGCGCTCGCGGCCATCCAACGTGTACTCCAGGACACGACGGGCGATTCCGTCGTCAACGCGGTGTATTTCACCAACTTCGTCGTGCAGTAAGCCGGCTCGGATCGATCACAGCCCGTGCCGTCGGCGAATATCCTCCAGCAGGCCCCGCGCCGCGGCCTCGACCATGTCAAACACCCGTTCGAAACCCGCCGGCCCGCCATAGTATGGATCAGGGACCTCATGTTCGCGCCAGTCAGGCGCAAATTCCATGAACAAACGCACCTTGCCTACGTGCTCATCCGGGCACAGCGACATCAGGATGTCGAAATTGTCGCGATCCATCGCCAAGACATAATCGAAGTGCTCGAAATCTGACACGTCCACCCGGCGGGCACGCAGGGTGCTCAAATCCACGCCCCGACGCTGAGCTGTCAGTTGCGCGCGTGAATCAGGCGGCTCACCAACGTGATAGGCATGAGTTCCGGCCGAGTCGACAGCCACCAGATCATGGAGCAATTCATCTTGCAGCAACTTTGCCAGTACCCCGTGCGCCATGGGCGAACGACATATGTTGCCCATGCAGACCAGGAGCACGTTGACATCCTTCTTGTCCAATACGGGCGTACGTTTGGTGAACGGCAGTTTCATGCGCGGCAATTCTATACGATCCGAACCGTCAACTCGCACTGGAATACGGCGAACGACCCGTCAGCTCAACTGGAGCACTAACCCCGGTCTGCTTGGGCGAGCAGAGCAGATCGACCTAGCGAAACAAATAGTAGGCACCGATGGAAATCAGGGATGCCCCGTCGGTACGCTCGATATCGATTACGTCCCACTCGACACGCAGCGCGAACGCTTCGCCGAGGCGCATTCCGGCCCCGACCCCATAGGCCAGGTCAGAACCGTCACGCCGATCCGTATTGCGTCCGGAGGCATCTCTTGTCTCGACGGCGGCTCGCCAAAACCCCCATCCCCCGCGCGCGAATAGCTCGAAGCGTTCCAACAGCGGCAGTGTACCCACCGCCCACACCCCCAGCGCGTACGGACTCAACCGAACCTCGGTGCCGGCGTTCGTGTCCGAAAATTGTCCGTAGTCAACATAACCCACTTCGAACGCAAGATACCGTGACGCCCGATAGCCGCTGACAATCTTGAATCCGATGTCGTTGGCGGTGTAGTTGATTGTCTGCCCGTCAGCGTCATCGGCCTCACCACTGAGCGCGCTCGTCCCCAGGTTGCCACCGATATAGGCCTCCTCGAACGCGGCAACGCTGCCACTGGCAATGCAAAGCATCACAGCCACGACCAGCTGCCGGCCAACTACCCCAAGCTTTATTGTCATCATTAGACTCCACGCGCAACGCCGAACATGATAGGTAAAAGCCCGACACCAGACAACGACGACTGGGCGGACGGATATCGACAAGTCGGCGCGAAGAATCGGCTGCAGGCCAACCACAACCAGTAACACGCGCGCCGCGGCATCATCCCACACCACTTGGCGCGCGCCGGTGCGGCTCCCAGGCCGATGGTGTATCATCAGCCCAGCCCTTAAGTCCGGAAAATCACTATGGAACTGAGCTCTCTCACGGCAATTTCACCCATTGACGGACGCTACGCGGGCAAGACCGAAAGCCTGCGGCCCATTTTCAGTGAATACGGGCTGATCCGCCATCGCGTGCTGGTCGAAGTGCGCTGGCTGCAAATGCTCGCCGAGCTGGCAGAGATCAGCGAAGTGCCCAGTTTCAGCGGCCACGCCACCGGCATACTCGATGCCATTGTCGAAGGCTTTTCGGAGACTGACGCCCAGCGCGTAAAGAACATCGAGCGCACGACTAATCACGACGTGAAAGCGGTCGAGTATTTCCTCAAGGAACGCGTCGCCGGCAATGCGGAGCTCGAGGCTGTTCAGGAGTTTTTCCACTTCGCTTGCACGTCCGAAGACATCAACAACCTTGCCTATGCCCTGATGTTGCGCGAGTCGCGCAATCAAATCCTGCTGCCCTTGATTGACGAGGTCATCGAGGCTGTGCGGATCTTGGCGCACACCCATGCAGCGCAGCCGATGCTCTCGCGTACCCATGGTCAACCCGCCTCACCCACCACCCTGGGCAAGGAAATGGCCAACATTGCACACAGGCTCCACCGTCAACGCGAGCAGTTGGTGAGCGTGCCAATCCTGGGCAAAATCAACGGGGCAGTTGGCGATTACAACGCTCACGTTGCCGCCTATCCCGATGTAGATTGGGCCCGCGTGGCACAGGGGTTCGTGACCTCACTGGGGCTCGACTGGAACCCGTACACGACACAGATAGAACCGCATGACTATATTGCCGAATTCTTTGACGCATTGCGTCGCTTCAACACTATCTTGATCGATTTTAATCGTGACGTATGGAGCTACATATCACTTGCCTATTTCAAACAGAAGACGGTAGCCGGTGAGGTTGGCTCATCAACAATGCCCCACAAAGTAAACCCGATTGATTTTGAGAATTCGGAGGGCAATCTCGGCATAGCCAACGCCGTGTTCGAACATCTCGCAAACAAACTGCCCATATCTCGACTCCAGCGCGACCTGACCGATTCGACGGTGCTGCGCAACCTTGGCGTTGGTGTTGCTCACTCGATAATCGCCTATCAATCGGCGCTAAAAGGTATTAGCAAACTCGAAGTCAACGCAGCACAACTGGATGCCGATCTCGACGCCAATTGGGAGGTCCTCGCCGAACCGATCCAGACGGTAATGAGACGCTACGGGGTCGAGAAGCCCTACGAAAAGCTCAAAGAGCTGACGCGGGGGCGTCGCATTGATGCTGAGGCACTGCGAGCGTTTGTGGATACACTCGATATTCCTGACGAGGCCAAGGCGCAGCTACGCGCGTTGACGCCGCATACTTATGTTGGCACTGCTGTTCAACAAGCCCGTGATGTCTGAACGCGCGCGCAGGTGCCCAAGCAGCTGCTTTCGCGTGAGTTCCTCTGCGGGGCGCTAACATGCAGCTCCTTGGCGGCCTGAGCGCCGAGGAATTCCTCCGCGACCATTGGCAGAAACGCCCGCTGCTGGTGCGCCAGGCCCTGCCGGATTTTGGCTCACCCTTATCACCCGATGAGCTGGCCGGCCTCGCCTGCGAGGATGGTATTGAATCACGCATCATCCTGGAGCGCGACGGCCAGGTACCCTGGCAACTGGAGAACGGCCCGTTTGAGGAGCAACGCTTCGCTACGCTGCCGCAGACTCATTGGACGCTGTTGGTACAGGAAGTCGACCAGTACGTACCGGCGCTCGAGTCAGTGTTGGAACAGTTCGAGTTCCTACCGGCCTGGCGCATTGACGATGTAATGGCCAGCTATGCGCCGGAATACGGCTCCGTCGGGCCGCATGTCGATCAATACGATGTCTTTCTGATCCAGGGTCTCGGACACCGGCGCTGGCAGATCAGCACCGACCCCGTTGAACCACACAACTTTCTCCCACATACGGCGCTGCGCATCATGCGGGAGTTCACGCCGCAGAGCGACTGGGTGCTGGAACCTGGTGACATGCTGTACTTGCCCCCCGGTGTCGCACACTACGGCGTGGCGCTGGATGACTGCATGACCTTCTCGGTTGGTTTTCGCGCACCGAGTCACGCCGACATATTGGTTGGCTTCGCCGAACATGTCGCCGCCCAACTCGGCGACGATCTGCGCTATGCCGATCCGGATCTGAGTGCGCTCGAGCACGCGGGCGAGATCGATGCGCGGGCAGCAGCACGCGTAAGGACCATTATTGAGCGCTACCTGGCTGATGAAGGCCGTATCAATGAATGGTTTGGCCGCTACGTCACCGAGCCGCGTTCAGTCGAACACCAAACCCGGCGCGCGGAGGCCGTCTCAATCGAACACCTCGCGCAGCGGCTCGCTGCAAACAGCTGGGTGCAGCGCAGCCCACACAGCCGCTACGCCTACAGTCTCACCGCTGATGGCGGCTGCACGCTGTTTGTCGATGGCTCGTCATGGGCGCTGAGCAGCGAGTTGTGCCAAGTAGCAGCGCTGCTGGCCAATCAGCGAGGTTGGCACACTCAACACTTGGCAGCCTATCTCAGCGTTCCGGGTTGTGTCGGTTTGCTCAGCGAATTGTATGATCTGGGGGCGTGGAGATTCGCTGATGAAGATGACTGATTTCACGGTGCGCGACGTCGACTTCGCCGAATCCTTCGAGGCCATAAGATTCATTCGTGAGACCGTCTTTGTCCACGAGCAGCGCGTCCCGGCGGAGCTGGAGTGGGATGATGACGATCGCCACGCGCATCACGTACTGGCCGTGGCCCGCAGCGGGGAGCCGATCGGCACCGCACGACTGTTACCCGATGGACACATCGGGCGCATGTCGGTGCTGGCCGCTTGGCGCGGGCGGGGGGTCGGCGGCGCCCTGCTCGCCCATCTGCTCACGGTTGCACGCGAGCGCGGGTTCCCGCGGGTTCTGCTCAACGCCCAAGTGCAAGCTCTCGATTTTTACCGCAAATATGGCTTCGAAGCGTACGGCGAGCCCTTTCTCGACGCGGACATTCCTCACCGAAGCATGGCCTTGACCCTGGAGGAGGCCAGGAACTGTTAGCCGCGGTACAAATCCGGTAAGCTGGACCACCGACCGAAGCAACTGACCACACACCAATGACCGAAGGGCTGCACGACCTCAAGCTCGGCGAATCCGACCAGCAGATCCCCGTGACCACCAGCGAGGACTGTACGCAGCTGATGCTCAGTCTCGCGCAACAGGCCCAGCACAGCCTGCGTCTGTGGAGTTACGACCTCGACCCCCGGCTCACAGACAGCAGTGAGTTTGTCCAGGCCGTGCGCGAGTTGGCGATCCGCCATCCACGCAACCAAGTGCGGATCTTGGTGCTGGACCCCGACCGAGCGGTCAAGCAGGGACATCGGCTCATTGAATTGTCGCGACGTCTACCCAGTAGCATCGAGATTCGCAAGATCATGGAGGATTACGCCCACGTGGCGCAGGCCTTTGTCGTCGCCGACGAGCGCGGCATCCTGCACCGTGACCTGGCCGATCGATTTGAGGGTACGGCCAATTTCAACGCGCCGCTGCGCGCCCGCGAGCTCACCAAACTCTTCGACGAAGTCTGGCAAAAGAGCCAGCAGTTCAGTGAGTTTCGTCGACTTCATTTGTGAACGATATCCCGATGAACGGCTTGCGCCTGTTGCTTAGCGCATTGCTCCTGAGCTGTGCTGGTCTGGCAGCCGCTCAAGCGCAGAAGATCGAAATCATTGAACTGCAGCATCGCTCGGCAGCCGAGATTATCCCGATGGTCCGACCTTTTCTGGATGCCGATGCGGCCGTGAGCGGCACGGGCTACAAGCTGATCGTCAGGACCAGCCCCGACAACCTCGCCGCCATCAAGGATGTGATTCGGGAGTTGGACGGCGAATTGCGTCGCCTGCTGATCAGTGTGCAGCAGAGCGAGGACACGAGCCGCACGGAGCACGGCGCCGGCATACAGGCGCAGATCCCACTGGATGAATACGGTCGTGTCGGCATCGGTCGCGACCCGGATCAGGGCGCTCAACCCGGCGCCGATGCCCAGCGCGGCGACGTCAGTGCGCGGGTGTATTCGACCGAGACCCGGCAATCTCAGCCCGGACGCCAGAGTGTGCAAACGCTCGAAGGCCAATGGGCGCTGATTCGCGTCGGCCAGTCCGTACCCGTTGGTCAGCGCACCATCGGACCCGGTGGCGTCGTGACGGACACCGTCACTTATCGAGATGTCACCACAGGCTTCGAGGTACTGCCCCGCATCAGCGGACAGAATGTCACCCTGTCTATTCGACCTCACAAAGAGAACCTCAGCCGAGAAGGTGGCGCCGTGATCGACACCCAGGAAATACGCACCACGGTAACGGGTCGCGTCGGCGAATGGATTCCACTGGGCGGGGCACTGGAGCGCTCGAGCACTGAGGAGCGCGGCATTGCCTACGGGACCGCTTCGCGCTCCAGCGTCGTTGGCCAAGTGCTGGTCAAAGTGGATGTGCTAGCGCCCTGACCGTTGCCGCGCAGCCTCGATGAGCATGAGCCAACTCCCGGTTCGTTACCGTATCGAACCGAAGCATCCCGAAGCGCATCTGTTCGAAGTCTGCTGCACTGTTGAGCAGCCCGATGCGCGTGGCCAACAATTGACGCTGCCGACCTGGATCCCGGGCAGCTATATGATCCGGGAATTCGCCAAGAATGTGGTCCGCCTAACGGCGTGCGATGTCTCCGGTCCCATCGCGGTCGCTAAACTCGACAAGACGACCTGGCAATGTGAACCTTGCAGCTCTCCGCTGACCATCACCTATGAAGTCTACGCCTGGGACCTGTCGGTGCGCGGCGCGCATTTGGATCAGACTCACGCCTATTTCAATGGCACCAGTGTCTTCGTGCAGGTCGCGGGCCAAACACACCAGCCATGCAGCGTCGAGATCGTGCGCCCGGGCGGCGAGCGCTATGAACAGTGGCGTGTCGCGACCACCCTGCCCCGCCTGGCCGCGCCACCATACGGATTCGGCACCTACCAAGCTGCTGACTATGACGAACTCGCTGATCATCCGGTTGAGATAGGCGATTTCGTTCTGACTACTTTCGATGTCCGCGGTATACCACACGACGTTGCGATCTATGGCCGCCAACGGGCCGATCTGCAGCGGCTGACGCGCGATCTCAAAGCGATTTGCGATACCCACGTCGACTTGTTCGGCGAGCTGCCACCGATCGATCGTTATCTGTTCCTGATCATGGCCGTCGGCGAAGGCTATGGTGGCCTGGAGCACCGCTCTTGCTGCAGCCTGCTCTGCTCGCGTTTCGACCTGCCACGCCCCGGTCTGAATGCCGCTGACGAGGACTACCGCCGCTTTCTTGGCCTGTGTAGCCACGAGTATTTCCATACCTGGAATGTGAAGTGCATCAAGCCGTCAGTGTTCATACCCTATGACCTCAGTCAGGAACGCTATACCCGCCAGCTCTGGGCGTTCGAGGGAATTACGTCCTACTATGATGACCTCGCCTTGGTGCGCAGCGGTGTCATCGACGAAAACGCCTATTTACAGCTGCTTGGCGAGACGGCGACACGCGTGTGGCGTGGTCCGGGGCGTTTCAAACAAAGCGTGGCGGAGTCAAGTTTCGATGCGTGGACCAAATTCTACCGCCAGGACGAAAACGCCCCCAATGCAATCGTCAGCTACTACACCAAGGGAGCGCTGCTGGCGCTGGCCCTGGATCTGTTGATACGTGACACCAGTTCGGACGAACGCTCATTGGATGATGTCATGCGGCTACTTTGGCAGCGCCATGGCCGGCCGGGCATCGGCGTACCTGAAGGTGGTGTCGAGGACATTGTCAACGAGATCGCAGGCCAGGACCTGAGCCCGTTCTTTGCCGAGCACCTGTACGGCACCGCCGATCCGCCACTGGAGCGGTTGCTCGCAGCAGTGGGGATCCGCTTCGAGCTGCGTCCCGCCTGGGATGCCAACGACAAAGGTGGTAAAGCAACCAAGCCAAACACTGTGCCGCTGCCAACGCTGGGGATTCGTACTGCGGCACGAGAACAAGGCGCAGAAATACTCAATGTATTCGATGACGGTGCTGCCCAAGCCGCCGGACTCGCCGCCGGTGACATCATCATCGCAATCGAGGGCCTGAAGGCCAGCCAGACCAATCTAGGCAAGCTGCTACAGCGCCACCGGCCAGGCGAGCGCCTGCGCCTGCACGCATTCCGCCGCGACGAGTTGCTGGCGTTCTCGGTTATCCTCAAGGCACCACCCCGTGACACCGCCGAGCTTAGCGTGATGGACGAGCAAACGATGACGGTACAACGCGCCCGTGCGTCATGGCTGCACAACACGCGCAAGGAGATCGAACTGTGAACGATGTACCACCCGAGGATGATGTAGGGCAAACCAGCGTGCGGCAAGACCTAACGGTGGACACCAGTCACCTACCGCTGACGCGAATCGTCTACATTCTCTTTGCGGTGGGACTGTTTCTGCCGCTGACGTTTATCGCCGGCGTCATCGTCAACTACATCAAGATAGATGATGTCCGCGGCACGTGGCTGGAGTCGCACTTTCGCTGGCAAATACGCACCTTCTGGTGGGGGCTGCTGTGGATGGTTCTCGGCGTCGTGCTGTCGCTAGTCGTCGTCGGCTATTTCATCCTGCTTGCCGCCGCCATCTGGGTGCTCTATCGCATTATCAAAGGTTGGCTGCGCCTCGAGGAAGGTAAAGAGATGATGTTTGCGCGCCCCTGACACCGAGCCGCGTCTCAAAGCCGCTCTTCAACGATCCGGGCGATCTCTTCGTCCTCCAAGACAATCGGATTGGTCTTCATACTGCTGCCGCGACTGTCGGCGACGATTCGACCAATGTCTTCGCTTCGCACACCGTAGCGCCCCAGACGTGCCAGCCCCATGGTGATTGTCCAACTCTGCAGCTGTTCGACCAGTGCCTGCAACGCTTCATCCTCGCTGAACTCCTGATGGTCGCTCATCAGTCGCCCCACGGCAGCGTACTTACCCAGCGCCGGATGTTGCGGCTCGCGCGCCCGCATCGCACCGATATTCGTTTCAGTCGCTGCCGCGACCAGGGTCCCGCACACCACACCGTGCGGAATGGGAAAAAGCGCTC
>Ga0111154_1065_pt1 | contig 12477 bp, 9 predicted proteins | sample DeeMarSeWOR28_12_FD_80252 | JGI IMG/M metagenome (GOLD analysis project Ga0111154, IMG submission 80252) | Gammaproteobacteria bacterium SG8_47 | reverse complement strand
CGGGGGCAGCGCTGCGATCAGTTGCACCAGCGCAGGCCCAATCAACGCCACGATGTTTTATACCATTACCAGTAGCGGTCGCTGCAGCAGCGGGCCGACTCAGGCGACACGCACCATTCAGGTCAAGGCACGCAGTCTGTAGCACTGCCGTTGACGGCAAGGATGCCTCGATCAATGCCAGAGATTCCCCGCTTGACTACAACGATTGCCGCACTCAGTGTGCTGGGCGCGCTTTGCACTGCGCTGTGGTTCAACGGAGTGCAGCTTCAGTTCCTGGCTTACGCCGCCGGCTTGATCGTGGGCGGTCTCGCGCTCACATTGTGGCAAGGTCCACGCGGGCTGATCATTGGTGTGACGCCACTGAATTTGGCAGCAATCACGTTCGCGCTGTGGCTCGTCCTGCATCTGTTCGCTGCTCAGTCGCTGTCGATGGGTATCGTCAACGTTTGGTGGGTGGGCAGCCTGCTACTGACCTATGCGCTGCTCACACTCAGCGGTGCCGCGCGTGACCCAGCATGGCGCAATCTGATGACTGGGTGTCTGCTTGTGGGCGTGGCGCTGGCGATTCATTCTTTGTTCCAGTCCATGACCAGTGGCACCCCGGGCAGCTCCCTGTTCCTCAATCGCAATAGCCTCGCCGGCTTCCTCAATCTATTGCTGTGGCCAGCACTGTTTGGCGCCTGGTCGCATTTCGCTGCCGAACGCCGCCACCGGCTCAAGTGCGCAGCCTTTCTCCTGGCCACGGTGATCATGCTTGCGGCGATCCTTGCAACCGGCAGTCGCGGGGCCATGCTGGCCGGGCTAGTTGGTGCGGGAGTGGGCCTCGCGTTGTGGGGCCGTCACCAAGTGCACCATGCCCTGGCCGTCGTTGCCGTGTTGGCTGTCGTGAGCGTTGTCCTTGCGTGGCTCCTGGCGCCGATTGACTGGAGCAGTCGGTTGGCCTCCTTGCTGACACCGAGTGAAGCGGGCGCAACACGCTTCGTGATCTGGCGCCAAGCCTGGCTGATGCTACAGGATGCGCCCTGGCACGGGATTGGTTTGGGAGCGTTCGGTCTGGCGTGGCCGCCTTATCGCGATCCCGCGGACACCAGCGCCGGGTTCTATGCCCACAACGACTATCTGCAGCTTTGGATCGAGGCCGGCTGGCCGGCTTTGGTGAGTGTATCGTTGATCGTCGCCGCGGCCGGCTATCAAGCCGTGCGGGTAACGCGTAGTCATGGCGCGGACTCTGAGGTGCGCGGCGAAGTCGCCGCCCTCAGCGCGGCGCTCACGACGCTGGCGCTGCATAGCTTGGTTACCTTCAACCTGTACATATTGCCGATCTTGATTCTCAGCGGCTCACTGCTGGCTCGGCTGCAAACACTCTACCGTCGATATTGTCACCCTCGCGAGCTCGATTTCGATTCAACGCGGTTTCTGCGCCCTGCTGTCTACCGCGCGAGCCTGCTTGGCATCGGCCTGATCGCGCTCGGTCAACTCGGTGGGCTCGCCGCATCGGCCCACTTGCAGGGGGCAGCCAAACAAGCCGCGGCCGCCGGCGACTTGCGGCATGCGCACAGGTTGCTGGTTTGGGCACACCGCGTTGCCCCGCTGCTGGATGTACCTTGGTACGTACACGCCGATCTGGTACGCGCCACCTTGCATGCGACACCGGGACTCCGCGACAACCAACGCAGTCAGCTCTATGGGCTGGCACAGGACTACCTGGCGCGGGCCGAGGCGCTGAATCCCCTGCGGGCCCAGATTCCCACCGCGCGCGCGGGTCTCTGCGCGCAAAACGCGGACCTGTGCGGTAAGGACTGGGAGCGCCTGGCGCGCGCGCAGTGGCAGCGGGCGCTGACGCTGGATCCGTGGCTATTACGCGCTCGGATAGAACTGGCCAAACACCTCGACGCGGCGGGCGAGCGCGACGCCGCGGCACAGCTGGTGCGGGCTGGGCTCAACCTGCGCTACGCGAACTCGGCCCAGGTGGCCGAGTACAGGGCCCTCGCGGCGCGACTGTTGTCGGATCGGAAACCCACCCGTTAGCGCCCGCCGTTCGGACTGATGGCGCGTGGAGTACACGCCCTCGGGGAGACGAAACTCAGACTCCCTCAGGCAAGGCCGATATTGAGTACATGAGCCCGAATAGGCCCGTGAAAATCCGCCGCCCCACCCGAGGAACCCGGAGTGTCCTGGCCGTGGTCGTGGTGTTGTTGTGTCTGGTGCAAGGGGCATCGACATACGCCGCAACGGTGCCAGACCCCGGACCAATCGCCTGCAGCCCCCGCCAAGATGAGGCCAACATCAACGAGCTCAAGATGCCCGGCGGCGGCAATCTTAAGTTCGTGGAAATGAAGATCCTCCAAGACAACGTCATCGTCGACGACTGGCAACTTTGCATCCGGGAGCAAAAACTCCAGGGTCGCCGGACGGTCGACAACATCGAGTGCTTCGAGCTGGGTGAGGGGCTGTTCGACTTGTACCTCTCCGGGGTGCGCCAGGGCACCGATGTGTCCGACGGCCCTTACGGCTTCAGTACCTACCTGGTGCGCGATTTCAATCTCAACCCAACGGAAGCCGAAATCTTGCTGGTGGACGAGAACGGCCGCGCGCTGGACTACCTGCGCTATTGTTCAGGCAGCTGCTCGGCGAGTCAGTACTGGCAAGTCGATACGGGCTGTGGCGTGTCAGTGGCCAACGTGGGCGCCAACACTCAAGTGCTGGCACGTTACCCCGAAGACGGCACCGGCGATTGGATGAGCAATCGCGAGACGGGTGGACCAAGCGGTCCCACGCAAGGCGGAACCAACAATGCCGCCGCCGGCGCTATCGATCACTTCCTCATCACGCACGACGGTACCGCACTGACTTGCCAGGCCGAGACGGTCACCGTCACGGCATGCACCAACGCCGACTGCAGCGCGACGTTCCCCGGTAATGTACAGGTGACGCTGGCGCCCAACGGCTGGGTCGGTGGCAATGGACAAACTCTGGTAGACGGTAGTGCGGACGTTTCGTTGAGGGTTACCACACCGTCGGTTGTGACATTGGATGTCGCGGGCTCTGCCCCGCCGACCGCGGGCGCCGTGCAGTGCCTCAACACGGCGACCGGCGGGAATAGCTGCGCGCTCACCTTTTACGAAACAGGCTTCGTGTTTGATGTGCCGACTCTGCAAGGCTGCGCCGCCTCCCCGGCGATAACGTTGCGCGCGGTACGCATGGACGACGCCACGCAACAGTGCGCGCCGGCCTTTCAGGGCGCGCGCGATGTCGGCTTCTGGGCGAGTTATGCCGATCCGAATTCGGGTACGCGCCAACCCGTGTTGACACACAACGCTACCGACTTTGTGCTCAGCAGTAGCGGGCCGGGCGTCGTGATCCCATTGATGTTTGATGCCACAGGGCAAGCGGCATTCACCATACGTTACGCCGACGCTGGACAGCTGAGTCTCAATGCGCGTTTTGAAGGCGCCGGTGAGGAAGCGGGTCTGGTCATGGTGGGCAGCGACACCTTTGTGTCAGTGCCCGAACGCCTCGCGATCACTATCGATGATGTGAACAGTGTGTGCGCCAGCGCCGAGCCGAACTGCGGCGTATTCAAACGCGCCGGCGAACCCTTTCCCATGAAAGTGCGTGCGGTCTGCGCCGATGACACTATCGTGATGCCGAACTTTCGGTTAGACGATGTTGCCCTGAGTCTGACCAACGTCGCGCCCGGGCTCAGCGATGGGACGCTGGGTAGTGACAGTTTCGCCTTTGTCGCAACGGATGGCGGTGAACACGTCATTGTTGATCAAAGTATCTCCGAGGTAGGCGTCTTTGAGCTCAGCGTGGCGGCCCCCGTGGGCGGCTATTTTGGTGAGACCGTTGCGGGCAGCACTTTGACCGAGGTAGGACGTTTCATCCCCGATCGTTTCAACCTGCTCAGCGCTGCCTTGGTAAACCGTAGTGATCTGGGCTGCGTTAGCAGTTACACCTATCTGGAAGAGAACGTGCGCCTGAGTTTCGATCTCGAAGCGCTCAACACCGCGGGCGGGCGGACGCAGAACTACACCAGCGCATTTGCCAAGCTGGCCCTGGACCCGAATCCAGCTGACCAAGTGAACTATGGGGTGACCGCGTCGAGCTCGAACCTCACCGGACGGCTATGGCTGATGAACGTTGCCGGCGCCTTCAATGCGGGATTGGCGCAGGTGCAGACAACCGTGGCGCTGGCGAAAACGCCACTCCCCGAACCACCGTTGTCGCCGGTGGAATTCGGCATCGCTCCGGTGGACAGTGACGGCGTGCGCACCACGGGCTACGACTTGGCGCTCGACGGCGGCGCGCCTACCCATCACAGACTGGGTGAAACCGAATTGCGCTTCGGCCGCGTGGCGGCGGAGAACGCGTTCGGTTCGGAGTTCTTGGATCTGGCGGTACCGCTCAGCGTGCAGTATTACGCCAGCGATGCCTTGGGCTTCGCCGTGGCCAGCGATGATCACTGCACCCCTTTGGTCGCGTTGAACCTGGCCGACGCCGATGCAACAGACCTCCTCAGTATTGGAGACGGCACCGGTCCCGGGGAGACCTGCGTCCAGGATAGCGGTGTACCCGGCGTCAGTGGCGCGGGTTGCACCGCCGTGGCTGGCGCGGCGATGCGCATCAAGAGTCCAGTCGACGCCGGCGAACATAACCTGTGGCTCAAAGCACCGGACACGCCGGGGGCCGTCGACATCGATGTCCAGGTGGCGGATTGGCTGCGCTTCGACTGGGACGGTGACGGAACGCACGATAACGCACCGCCCACTGTGCGGGCGACATTTGGATCCTATCGCGGCGACGACCGCATCATTTCCTGGCGTGAGATGCTGGACTGACAGCTCTCAGACCGTACCCTCCATGTGCAGATCCTTGATCTTGCGGGTCAAGGTATTGCGTCCCCACCCCAGCAACTTGGCCGCATCCTGGCGCCGACCGCCGGTGTGGCGCAACGCAGTTTCGATCATGATGCGTTCGAACTGTGGCGTGACCGTGTCGAGCAAGGCGGTGTCGCCCTGCGCGAGATGACGGTCAACCCAACGGCGCAACGCCGCCTGCCAATCGTCAGTGTCACTGCTGGTCGTGCGTTCCGCGGTCAACTCGGGCGGCAGGTCGTCCATGGTCACTGACTTGGTCGGTGACATCACCGTCAACCACCTGCAGGTGTTTTCGAGTTGGCGTACGTTGCCTGGCCAATTCAAGCTGGCCAGATACTGTTCAACGTCGCGCTCCAAGGTCTTGGCTTCGACATTGAGCTCAGCGGCGGCTTTGATCAAGAAGTGCCGAGCGAGCAGCGCGATGTCTTCGCGGCGCTCACGCAGAGACGGCATGTGCACGCGAATGACGTTGAGGCGATGAAACAAGTCTTCGCGGAACAGTCCAGCCTCAACGCGCTCGGCCAGATTCTGGTGAGTGGCGGCGATGATACGCACATCAACCTTAATCGGGTCGTGGCCGCCGACGCGGTAGAACTCACCATAGGACAAGACCCGCAACAGGCGCGTTTGTAGCTCGGCAGGCATGTCGCCAATTTCGTCGAGGAACAGCGTGCCCCCATCGGCCTGCTCGAAGCGGCCACGGCGACTGCTTTGCGCACCCGTGAAGGCTCCCCGCTCGTGACCGAACAACTCCGATTCCAGCAGATCGCGCGGAATCGCGGCGGTGTTCAGTGCGATGAAAGGTTTAGCGGCGCGCGGACTGTGCCGATGCAGGGCCCGGGCAACAAGCTCCTTTCCGGTTCCTGACTCGCCGGTGATCAATACGGTGATGTTGGATCGCGACAGGCGGCCTATCGCGCGAAAGACTTCCTGCATCGCCGCCGCTTCGCCGATGATCTCCGGAGTCTCGGTTGCCGCACCCAGCTCGGGCTCGCGAGTCTTTTCACGTTGGTGGGCGATCGCACGGCGTGCCAATTCGACTGCTTCGTCGATGTCGAACGGCTTCGGCAAATACTCGAAGGCCCCGCCCTGGTATGCCGATACCGCGCTGTCGAGGTCACTGTGTGCAGTGATGATGATGACGGGCAAATTGGGATATGACTCACGTATCCGCGCCAGTAACTGCAAACCATCGATGCCGGGCATTCGCACGTCGGTAATCAACGCGTCCGGCACACCGTTTTGCAATGCCGTCATCACGCCTGCGGCGCTGTCGAACAGGCGCACGTCCATGCCCGCCTGGCGTAGAGCCTTGTCCAGTACCCACCGGATTGATCGGTCATCGTCGATTACCCAGATCTTGCTGGCGTGCGTCATTGGTTCGCTCTCGTGTGCATGCATCATGTGGAGCTCTTCACTGGAATGAGAATTGAGAATACGGTTCGACCGGGGCGACTTTCGCACTCGATCAAACCACCGTGTTGCTGAATCAGGGATTGGGCAATGGTCAGCCCTAGGCCGGTTCCCTCTGGTCGACCGGTGACCATGGGATAGAACAGGGTCTCACGTACTTCGGCTGCGATGCCGGGCCCGTCATCGATGACCTGGACATTGGCAACGAGGTCATAGCGCTGAGGACCGATTGTGAACTTGCGGTGCACGCGCGTGCGCAAGGTAACGGTGCCGCCGTCGGTCAGGGCTTGCACCGCGTTGCGCAGGATGTTCAGCAGCGCCTGAATGAGTTGGTCGCGGTCGACGATCAGATCGGGAATGCTAGGATCGTAGTCGCGCAACAGCCTGATGTTGTCTGGCAGCTCGGCCTGGACCAGGCTGCGCACCCGCTCAATGAGCTCGTGAATGTTGACTGATTCGAGTTGAGGCAAGCGCTTGGGACCGAGCATACGGTCGACCAGGTTCTGTAGCCGATCGGCTTCCTCGATAATCACTTTGGTGTACTCGACGAGTTCGGGATCATGGAGCTCCCGCTGCAGCAACTGCGCCGCGCCACGCAAGCCACCGAGCGGGTTCTTGACCTCATGGGCCATGCCACGGAGCAGGTCGCGCGTGGCTTGCTGCTGCGCCAACAGGCTCTCCTCGCGCAGAATACGCAACTGCCGGTCAATGGGTACCAGCTCGACCAGAAGCTCGCGCTCAAGGCCGGTATCGCGCAAGGGCAGGACGCTGATGTCGACGGTCACCTGCCGCTCCGCGTTGAGCTGCAACACGACCTCGCGCTGGGTAAACGGGTGCCCACTGGCAATGGCCTCGCGCAGCGCCTCAAACACGCCGTCGCCGTGTTCGAGCAATTGGCTGAGGGTGCGTCCGTACAGGTGACGCGCACTAGCCTCAAAGAGCATCTCTGCGGCGGGATTGGCGTAGCTGAGGCGCAGATCCTTGTCGAACAACATCACAACGGTGGCGAGGTTCTCCAGGACCCGCGCGCACAGCACACCCAATTTGGGGTCCAGTCTCATGACGGGAGTTCTGCAAGAACCAAACCAACCCGCACGACAACGGTGCCGAGCCGGGCAGAACTCACCGTTACCTTAGACACCGTGCTGTAACCGATTGAAAACATGACTGAGATCTTTCTGGCCGCACGCGAGAGAAGAGCGCATTGATGGACCACACGCTGGATAGGATAGTCGAGCCAGGAGAAAAGCGCACCAGAATGGTGCGTGGTTAGCCGCCGCCCTGCCTTCTGATGACCGACGTGCGCTGGAGGTGGAAGGTACTGGGCTGGGTGCTGGCGATTACCCGGCCCGAGGAGTCGACGACATCGGCCGTCAAAACGTGCGTGCCACGATCGACGTTCTCCAAGATCATGGTGGTGGCGGCCGAAAGCGGACCAATCGGGCTGCCGTCCATACGGAACTGCAGTCGGTGTCCCGAACCCAGACGCAGGGGTGGATCGATGGTTACGCCCACTGTTACGCGGCCGGAATGCTCGACCAGTGCTTCGTCGTCCTGCGGGCTGCTGATGGCGAAGGCGGTGTAGGGCGCGCTCGGTGCCGCCGATTTGGGGCTTTGGCGCGATGAGGGCGGCAGTTTTGGTGTCGGGACGTCCACGCTTTGGGCCGGCTGGACCTTCACCGCTTCGGCGCCCTGGCTGGCCCGGTCACTGAACTCGACCACCCCTTCCTCGTCGGTAGACTTGTACACCCGCGTTTGGGCACTGCCCACACCCACTGCGACAATGAGAGCACTGAATAGGAGTATTCGCCTCATGCTGCTAAGAATAGCGGACCGCCGGGCGGGACTCAAAGAAAACGCCCCCGCGGGTGCGGGGGCGTTAGCAGAGGACAGCAGACGATACGCCTTAGAGGCTGTAGTACATGTCGAACTCGATCGGATGGGTGGTCATGCGAATGCGTGTGACTTCCTCCATCTTCAGGGCAATATAAGCGTCGATCGTCTCGTCGGAGAACACACCGCCGGCGGTGAGGAAGGCGCGGTCCCTGTCCAATTCGTCCAGAGCCTGATCCAATGAATGGCACACGGTCGGGATGCCCTTCAGCTCCTCGGGTGGCAGGTCATAGAGGTTCTTGTCCATCGCGTCGCCCGGGTGGATTTTGTTCTGGACCCCGTCCAGACCGGCCATCAACATTGCAGCGAAGCCGAGGTAGGGGTTCGCGGTAGGATCGGGGAAACGCACCTCGATGCGGCGACCCTTCGGGCTCGGCACATGAGGAATACGAATCGACGCCGAACGATTGCGCGCCGAGTAAGCCAGCAACACCGGCGCCTCGAAGCCCGGCACCAGGCGTTTGTAGCTATTGGTCGAGGCATTGGTCAGCGCATTCAGCGCCTTGGCGTGCTTGATGATGCCGCCAATATAGAACAAGGCCATTTCGGACAACCCGGCGTAGCCCTCGCCGGCAAACAGGTTCTTGCCGTCTTTGGCGAGCGACTGATGGCAGTGCATACCACTACCGTTGTCACCGACCAGCGGCTTAGGCATGAAGGTTGCCGTTTTGCCATAGGCGTGCGCGACGTTGTGCACGACATACTTCAAGACCTGGTTCATGTCGGCACGTTTGACCAGCGTATCGAACCTGGTGCCGATTTCGCACTGACCCGCCGTGGCCACTTCGTGATGGTGCACTTCGGTCATGACTCCCATCTCTTCCATGGCCAGACACATGGCGGATCGGATGTCCTGCAGCGAGTCGACCGGCGGCACCGGGAAATAGCCACCCTTGGTACCAGGACGGTGGCCGATGTTACCGCTCTCGAACACGCGCTCGGAGTTCCACTCGGCTTCCTCAGAGTCCACCTTGTAGAAAGCGCCGCTCATATCGGCACCCCAGCGCACGTCATCCAGAATGAAGAACTCGGGCTCGGGACCGAAGTAAGCCGTGTCCGCGATACCCGTTGATTGCATGTAAGCCTCGGCGCGCTTGGCGATACTGCGCGGGTCACGCTCATAGCCCTGGCCCGTCGTCGGCTCAAGGATGTCACAGCGTAAGATCAGCGTGGGCTCATCAGAGAACGGGTCCATCACCGCGGTTTCGGCGTCGGGCATAAGAATCATGTCAGAGGCCTCAATGCCTTTCCAACCCGCGATGGAGGAGCCGTCGAACATCTTGCCGTCGGTGAAGAGATCGGCGTCGATGGTGTGAGCGGGGACCGAAACGTGCTGTTCCTTGCCGCGGGTATCGGTGAAGCGGAAGTCCACGAACTTCACGCCCTTCTCTTTCATGGTGTTCAAAACTGCGTCTGACATCTGCGTCCTCCAAACGACTCGTTATGCTAAATACGCCCGCTGCCGGTCGACCGACCGGCAGGCCAAGCAACCAAATCTGCCCAACGATTGTGCATCAACCATGCCACTTTTTAATGTATTGTTTTCAATGCTAAAATCTGACTAGTCATGGCGTCGGACTAGTGTGTACGCACCGAAGTTGTGCGCATTTGGCTGCTTGCGCACAAGTATAGTGCAATCAGTGAAAGTGGAGCGAAATGTCGCTCACGAGGTCGACTTCCTTGGCGACTTCAGCAAACGCCCGACACAACGCCTCCTTATCGGTAGCGCCGGCGAGCACGGTCATGGGCAATAGCAGCACGACCTGTACCTTGCCGTCGAGGAAGTGCATGGTCACTTTGTCGATGTGGCGGGTGGCGTCGATATGTGACCAGCGCTCCTCCAAGGCTTCCAACAGCTCGGTGCGCAGCGGCAGCTTGAGGCTTGGTGGTGCCTTTTCGTCATCCTCGGGATCGATGTGGACCATGACGTCGGTCACCTCGTCGATCTTGCGCACCAGGCGGGCCCGCACGGTCTCGCTGATGTGGTGGCCCTCGGATACGCTCAGCTTGGGATCGACCAGGATGTGCACATCAACCAGCGCATCCGGGCCCATGCGCCGGGTGCGCAACATATGCAGCGCCCGCACGCCGTCCACCCCGAGAATCGTGGCCCGAATCACCTCGACCCGTTCCGGATCCAGGCCGGTATCGACCAACTCCTTGATGCTATGCCAGCTCAACTCCCAGCCGATTTTGGCAATCATGAAGGCGACGCCAGCGGCGGCGATGGCATCCAGGTATTCGAGCCCGGCCATAGTGCCCGCGATGCCGACAATGACCACCACAGAAGAAATCGCATCGCTGCGGTGATGCCAGGCGTTGGCGCGCAACAGATTCGAGCGCACCCGTTTCGCCACACGCAGGGTGTAGTGATACAGCACTTCCTTGGACAGTACGGAGACCACCGCCACCGACAACGCCAACCAGCCGGGGTGAAGAAGTCGGTCAGGTTCGAACAAACGCCTGACGGCATCCCAGGTCAGCCCGGCAGCCACGAGCAACAACAGCACGCCCAGCCCGACGGTCACCGCGGTTTCAATGCGCGCGTGTCCATAGGGGTGATCCTCGTCGGCATCCTTACTGCCGTGCTTCGACGCCACCAAGACCAGGATATCACTGCCGAGGTCGGACAATGAGTGCACGCCGTCGGCGATCAACGACTGCGACTGACCAATCAGGCCAAAGACGATCTTGGCTATGGCCAGCACCACGTTGACCACGGCGCCGACTAACGTCACTTTGCGCGTTTCCTGATAGCGAGTTCGCTCGCCCGGCTTAGCGACGGCAGGGTGATAGTGGCCGGAGTGATGCGGTGCCTGGTCCATGCTTAGGCGACCTCAATGACTATGCGGATTTGGCGCCCATCCGCCTGCTGCACAGCCAAGACGCGATGACCGTTGATCCGACACCATGCAGGCACGTCGTTAACGGCCCCCGGATCGGAGCACAGCACCTCGAGCACGTCGCCTGCAACCAAGGTGCTGACCTTGTCTTGCACCCGGATGACCGGCAAGGGACAGAGCAGGCGCTGCGCATCGAGGAGATGGCGGCTCACACGTACCACTCCTGCGGCATATCTTCATAGCGCAGCGGCTGCACACGCAGTCGTTGCGGCGTCTCTCCCGGACGAACCAGCTCGAGCTCCACGCGCTCGGCGTCGCGGCCCTGACTGAAGCGCGCCGCGACGCGCGCCGCCAGCTCCACGTCGGCGCCGCCCAACTCGCCATCGACGAGAACCAGCGGACCGCGATGAGAAACGGGGCGCAGGTGGACGAATTGCTTGCGGTAGCCTTCGAGGAAGTTGTTTTCACCCTCCTCACGGCCAATGATGAGCTTGAAGTGCGGGCGCGGCCGCAGATGGCGACCGACCTTCAACAACATGATGTCATCGAGCTCATAGTCGCGGCGGCCGCGGGCACCCCATAGGTCGCGCAGCTTAGCACTGTAGGCGGCGTCAGTGAGGAAACAGCAGCCACCGGCGGGCTGAGCGTAGTCGCTGAATCCATAGTGGGCGGCCAGCGCCATTTGCGGCTTGCGTGAGCGCCCGCTGAAATCGAACAGCCGCTCGCGCGCGACCCAGCCCTCGCGTTCGGGCAAAGTCGGCGCGAGCAATTGGGCACACAGGGGCCGCAACAGGCGTTCACCCGCCCCGGACTCGGCCTGAATGACGGGCATCGTGTCACGACGCTGCGACTTGGGGCGCTGACCCACAACCTCGCCAGTGACGATGAAGTCGAAGTGGTGGACGCGCATCCATGCTAGGGCACGGGCAACCATGAAACCCTTGCAGTCCAGGCATGGATTCAAATTAGCGCCATAGCCGTGGTGGGGATTGAGCACCACGTCTTTGTATTCGCTGGACACATCAATAATGTGCAGTTTGATGCCCAGCTGCTCGGCAACCCACAACGCATTGTTGCGCTTGGGCGTGGCCGACTCGCGCTTGCGAATCGCGTGCGTATGTCCCTCGACGCAAAAACCGGTGAAGAAGTTGATGCCCTCGACGTGCACCCCCTGCTCGAGAACGACTTGCGCCGCCAGCATGGAGTCCAGACCACCTGAGATAAGCGCAACGGCTTTGGGCTGGCTATGCGTCATGGGTGATTTCGGGGTGTGAGCCGTCAGACCAGCGGATGGCCAGGGCGCAGTTGGCGCTGGCAGGCCGAGTGGGGGCCAAGGATACCAGATACACGGCGTGTTCAGGACACGGCGGGCGAGCGGGGTGACGAGACGAAAATCTCCCCACATCTGGCACAGTTGTTGCACCCATCTCAGGCAAAGTCAAGTTTCC
>Ga0111154_1102_pt1 | contig 12840 bp, 12 predicted proteins | sample DeeMarSeWOR28_12_FD_80252 | JGI IMG/M metagenome (GOLD analysis project Ga0111154, IMG submission 80252) | Gammaproteobacteria bacterium SG8_47 | reverse complement strand
CGGACCTCTTCGCTATAGTCTTCATCCAAGTCCTTGATGCGGAACAGCTCACAGCGCTTGTGCGTGAACCCCGAGAAGCCGTAGATGGCGTAGCGGTCGCCTAGTATCTCCAGTGACTCGCACAGCAACACTAGCGATTCGCGTTCGATATCGTTGATCCAGCCCTTGGTTGAGCCGCTCATATCGACCAGGAACATTACCGCCACATCGCGTTCAAGACGGCGGCGCTTTGTGAACAGCGCCCCCGAGCTCTCCAGGCCGGCTGACTCATCGGCGAATGCCTCGACCACCGCGTCGATATCGATGTCATCGCCATGCGGCTGCCTTTTCAACATCTTCTCTTCGCCGCGTAAGGCCTCGAAGGTTCGGTATAGATGCTTGAGCAGGCCACGATATTTCTCCCGCGTCTGCGCGACGAAATCATCATGTTGTGGATGGACGTCGCGCTGACTGAGCTGACACCAGTCTTTGCGGTACTGCTGGCGCTTGTAGTCCCACTCATCATAGAGCTCGGCATGCTCTGTTGTGGGTGGCGCATTCTCCTGGACCTCGGCACCGGCATCGTCGCGATAGGCGCCATGGCCAGCCGCCACGAGGTACTCCTGCGGGATCTGTCCCAGATCCTGCATGATCGACTGCAGCAATTGCTGCACGTCGTGCGTCGGTGGAATCGGCTCGCCTTGCAGACGCAATTCGACGCGAAAGCCGTCTGGCAAGTCCGGTGCTTGACGCTGGACGGCTTCGAAGGTTGGAATATCTGCCCGGACGTTCTGCGCGGCGTTCTTGCCGCGCTGCTCCGCTAGCACTTGCGCCAGCGACTGCTGCAGCTGGCTGCGCTCGCGCTCCACGCGCAGCGCAATCACGGCCTCGGTGCGCTCAGGTAGCAGCTGCCCTTGGTAGCAGACCGGCGCGGGAGCTTCATCCAGCCGATATAGCGCTTGAAGATGTCTACAACTGTCCTGCACGCTGGCGCCCGGGCGGCGCAATGTGTGCGCGACATCGCGCCAGCCGGGCGGCAGCTCCGCGCTACCTGTCAATTGGCGCAACTCCAGCATCTCGCGGTGCAAGCCGGGCAACTCGCGCCCGATGCAGGCATCCAGACGAATTGTCTCCAGGGCATGGACTAGCGCCAGGGCTCTGTTGGCGTCAGGAAAGCGGGCACTGAGCTCGCCCAGACTGGTGCGCCAAGTGCCGTACCAGGTTTGCGCCCATTGGTGAGCCACGATGGCCTTGTAGAGCTTGAAATTGTCTGCTTCAGCGTCAAAAACGCCGATCTCGGCCGGCACGTGCAGGCGTTCGGTGTCCGTATATACCGCATCCGCGCTCAGTACCTGAAGTGGGCGGCCGTTCAGGCCGAGCACGAAGGCTTCCAATACCGGCAACACGGAGCTGAACGCCACCGCGTTTCTCGCCGCGCGCATGGTTGTCAGGTAGTCCTGCACGCGCTGCATAGTTACAATCGAAGCCAGCACACCACCCTGGTCGTAGGTCGCCAGAATGTGCTGAACCCAACCACGCCACTCCGACTCATGGACCAGGCTGAGGCTTGGTACTCCGAACATGCAGAAGTTGTAGGCCAACTCGACGGTTTCTTCGCTGATATCGCCGACCGCCTTGAGGAAGCGTTCCTGCTCCGAGCGTGTGTGCTGGCCTAGATCCAGCGCGGGTTCCTCCACGCTGCGGCGGATCGACATCACCATGCTCACGCATGTTTCCATACGCGTTTTTAGCTCGCGAACGCTCAACGGCGCGGTTTGGCTCGAAGACATGGCTGGGAACGAGGGAACCGTTTCGGAATAGGCAATGGTACTGAATTCGCTAACCCGATCGACAGTCTCGGCCAAGTTTGGTTGCGCCTGCCGCGCAGGAGTTGAGCCCGTTTTCTTGGGCGCTTGATCAGGGCCGCCTGGGGCCACGCTGGCGGGTTGCCGGGTTGGCGGTCGTGCCGCTGTCGGTCCGCTTTACAACACGGAAGTTGATGGTGCGTAACACATTGATATTGAATGGTTTCCTGGCTGGCACGCTGATTGCTTTTACCCCAACGAACGATCTCGCGCAGGGGCAAGCACTCGCGGGACACATACAGAGTCTGGCGTGGGTGACGTGTTGACTCGAAATATATAACAGGCTTGCCCTTTTGCCCCACCCCTGATGGGTGGGGTTTTTTCTACCCGCCAATTTTGAGATGCCAGACCATGACCAGCTTGTCGTCGTCCCAGGAGTTGCCCCGTTTGTCTCTAGAGAGTGTGCGCATGGGGCGCAAGGCACGCAGCCGCGCGTGCCGTTACTTCCATGTCATGGGCGAGGGTTGCTTTGTCGAAACCCGCGAGGGTCTCAAGGGGCCTTTTCGTGACAAGCACGCGGCGCGTGAGTATCTCGAGTTGCGTCTGCGTGATCGCCCGGAGGCACTTGAGTCGTTCCATCCCTGGCGCCCGCGCAAGGGCTGAGCAACGTTCTTATTTTTTCCCTTGGCGGAAACTAGGCCGTGGCGTCCTAGGATTCTCGCCCTGAAGCTTGCTCGTTAGTGGGCGAGCCTGCCGGGATCAGCCGGAGCACACCCGCGGCAGCTTGTTCTTCTCCCGGATATCCATCAGCGCATTGAGGGCCTGGCGCATGTCTTGCTCGGCCTTGGTCTCGCTGTCGACGTTCCAGTCCTTTTCGACAACCTTCGGAAACAACGCGCGTGCTTTGTCCTCTTGGCGTGCGTCTGCGTAGCTGAGCACCTCCAGCCACAGCCCCGCCAGCGCGTAATTTGGGTTGTCGGATTGCTGTGCCTTAGCCGCCTGTTTCAAGGACACGTCATAGCGACATTCCGCCAGCGCTTCGAGGCCGCCAAAGGCGTCATTGCCGATGCGCTCACGCAGCTGGGCTAAGCCGGCCTCTTGCTGTTGCGCGGCGCGCTCGTCTGCTGCGGCCCCAGACATGGCACCCGCGGTGCCGCCAACGGCCCCGCCGTACACCGCGCCGCGGGCTGCCGCTTCGGCTGGATTACCACCGAACACCAGTGCTCCGACCACGCCACCAACGGCACCCGAAACAGCGCCAGTTCCCGCACCGCTCGCTGCGCCGCGCGCGGCGGCGCTGTCACTGGCACAACCACTGACGATCGCTGCCAGGGCTATCCCGATTGCCGCCATCACGATTCGAGTGCCGGTGGCACTCCGTTCTAACACGGACACGTAGGGGGAACGACTCCTGCTTGGTTTCATCTCAGCACCTTGGTTGCACGTTGGATCCTGCTTGATGGCCGTTGATCAGAGCGTAGAAATTACTCTCGCTGCGGCCCGCTCGCGGCAATCATAGAACGAACACCTCCAGATCTCATCCCCGTTGACTCGGGCGGTGCTCCGCCTGTGGCATGGGCTGAGCAGCCTCTGCGCATAGGGCCCACGAAGTGGACGCAGGCCGCGGACCGGTTCCTTCCCGGGCTCCGTTTCACTGCGTCCGGGCTACATGTATGGCTGTGCGTAGCCCGGACGAAGGGAGCCGCGTGAGCGCAGTCCGGGGACAGCTTTACCTTCCGGGCTTCATCTCGTCTTGCCAACGGAACCCGCGATCGGCTCGCGCCTGCTCAGAACGTGAATCGGTAGAGCAGAGAGACCATGCCTGAGAGCATCCACCGGTCATCCACAATGGGACTACTTGTAATTGTGGAGGCCAGATAGTCGGCACGCACTTCGGCGGAGACAAACCAATCCTTGGATAGCGGAACCATAACGAATTCTTGCAGGGCGAAATTGATGCCAGCCTCGGCGGAATAGGCAGGGCGTTGCGCGGTGCTCTCTTCGGGCCTGACCCCGTAGTAGTAGTCGTTGAACGAATCAGAAAACCAGAGCACGAGAATGCTTGGTACGTGAAGCCAGCGGCCCGAGGCGATGGACGTACCCAGTTCCAGACGCGCCAGGGAACCGTTGGAGCGATCGAGGATATCGTGAAAATACGTCAATTCGGCGAAGCCAACATCGTTCCTACCCGCTACGGCAAAGCCTGCCTCCCAACTGTTTTGTCGTTCCGCCATACCCGCGAGAGCCGGTGAGTCCTTGGCGCGATAGCCGAACGGGCGCGGCTGCGCCGTCACCGACGCGCCCCAGTTCTCTCCGCCATAGAAGTACATGCCGACCCGAGCCCAACGTACATAGAACAAACGGTTGTCGAAAAAAATCACGGGGGAGGGCAGCACCTTGGGGTCGGCACCGCGGTAGGGTTGGGATTGAATGTACGGTCCAGCGCCGAGGTGTGCCTCGTACTTCGTGTCGCCGGTTGACGGCTGCTCTTCGGCGACACCTACATTCGCCAAAGCGATTGTCATCAGCATCGATATGCGCATGCAGCGCTTTTTCCGCAGCTCCCGTGTCGGTCGGATCGTGAGTTTCATCTCTTTCGGTCTGAGCCGCACTTGTCCAGTCCAGCCATTCTTTGCGTTAGCGCCCCGGGCGATATCGAGCAAGAATAAATGTACCCGACGAGGTGAGGACAAGGCGAGCCCGATCCCGGACTCCGTTTCACTGCGTCCGGGCTACCTGTGTACCAGTGTGTAGCCCGGACCAAGCGAGCGGAGTGAGCGCGGTCCCGGGCGGGTGATTTTCCTGGACTTCGTTTCATTGCATTGCGTCCGGGCTACCTGTGCACCAATGTGTAGCCCGGACAAAGCGAGCGGAGTGAGCGCAGTCCGGGGCGGGTGATTTTCCCGGACTTCGTCTCATTGCGTCCGGGCTACCTGTGCACCAATGTGTAGCCCGGACAAAGCGAGCGGAATGAGCGCAGTCCGGGGCGGGTGATTTTCCCGGACTTCATTTCACTGCGTCCGGGCTACGCGCTGAAGCGGTCTCCGGGGGGAAGCACGCCGCCGGTATAAACTCGGCGCTGTGAGTGCCGTCCACGAGGGATAATCGGATTCCTACGTGGCACCGTTTAGCGGCGGTTACATCCGTCTCCCAGGGCGACACCGCGTAGTCGCCCCGCAGCTTCCGCGGGCTATAATGACTCCGGAACCGAACCATGCTCGCCCGAACCTTTAATAGACTTATCTACGCTGCCGTGCTTGTCGTCGTCGCGACGCCACTGTGGGCGTTCGACGATGACTACACCATCAACGACATCGACTTCATCAGCGGCAACTTTCTCGACATCAACGCTCACCAGTTCCGCAAGTCGCAGAACCTGATGTGGTACGACGCCGTCAACGGTTGGCGCATCAGCGGTGCCAGCCTCAACGTCGATCGGCTTTACTTCGATACCGAGCTCAAATTGGAGCGCAGCCTGTCTGAATCGGTTTTCGTTCGACTCGAGTCAGCGCAGGAACTGTTCTACGCCCCCAAAGACTTACCGAGCCCGACCATCGAGGCCGGCGTCTATCCGCTGGGCGGACCGGTTGGCATATCGATGCTGGGTACCGTCAACTACGACAAACGCAAGAGTGATCTTGGCCTCGCCTTGACGCTCGGACGCCGGCCGTGGGATTACCTTTTCTTCGCCTGGAGCAAGGTGGATTATTTTTACAACGAAAAGAACACCATTGATGAAACCTACTATACGCAGGAAGGCGAGAACCTGAGACTCGAAGGTGCCTACAAGCTTGCCGAGCGGCACAAACTTCGTTTCCGCTTCGAGCTCGATACACCATTGGAACTCTTTGATCCCGCGACCGACGAGACCTTTGACCATGAAGCGTGGAACTACGACGTGACCTGGGACTATCTCTACTCATCGCGGGACCTCGTCGGTCTCGCCGCGAAGGGCTTCGACGTCGATAAATCAATTGCTGACAACACAAATTTGGTTGAGCAATCGATCAGCTATTATTCCGTGGAGGCGTACTGGTTGCGCAACCTGACGCCACACCACGAGCTCACGGTCGGACTGCGCTATGACGATTTCGGCGAAAGGCTTCGCAGCCCGGATGATGCGCAATCAAACGAGAACTATGACTACAGTTCCTCTCAGGTCTACGCCCGTTGGTATCACGACTATTCAATCCATCAAGCTCTGGACATCGGGATGTACGTGGCGTGGGAAGAGAAATCGGAAACCTTTCTCGACGATGCCCAAGAAGACATCATCGACGATGGCGTGCAGGGCAAGCTCCGTTTAGGCTGGGAATACCGCTCAGCCGACAAGCGCAACGCACTGCTGTTCAATTTGAGTCTGAATCTGGACGACCTCGCCAAGGATCCTGGTGACGGCGGCGCCATCAGCTTTCAGAGCGTCTTCTGACGCGAAGTAAGGCTCGGGGTAGGCGCCCTAGTCGGTGGCCTGCCGGTCAGTTCTCTTGGACCATTTAGGACATTTCTTGCTACCCTCATGCCCGTACCTTTCGACGGAGTAGAGCAATGAAAAGCCCCATGACATTTGTGCTCGTGGCCGCGGCGATGTCTCTGAGCACGTCATCTCACGGTCAGACCGCGGCCGACCTCGAGGCGCAGTGCGAAGCGGCGCGCGAAATCAAGTTGGCGCCACTACGCCAAGAGAAGATCGACGAATGCAAGTCGCAGGGCAACGATGCCGCCTCTTGTGAGCGCCAGTACGCGGACTACGGCAATGCGACCCGTCAGGGAGGACGTTACATAGAGCGCATGTTCAATGACTTGCCCGAGTGTGTCGCGGCGCGTGAGGCCCGTGAAGGCCAGCGCGAAGGTACGGTGCCGACGACCAGCCGCGAGACCACTTCCGATAACAGCGACCGCGATACTGAGCCGGCAACCTCAAAGCGCGAGAGCACCATTCCGAGCAGCAAGCGTGACACTGATCCGGGCGTCTCTCGTGATAGTGACGACGGCAAGTCCGATCGCTGAGAGCTGAACCCGGGGCGACAACCGGCAAGTGCATGTCGCCGGCCGGTCGTCGGGAGCCGATTCGCTTACAGACGCTGAATCGATCGGGCGGAAGGCAAGCCCTCAAGGGCAGTTGTGCTGGCGTGTCATTTCGGCGCCTGCCGGAATCCAGCGTTTCGTCAGCGCTGGAATACAAACCCATGGCTGGCAAAGAAGCCCACTCGCTCGGAGAAGTTCAGTTCCCGGATACTGGTTTTCGCCAGTATGACGATATGATCGAGAACATGTGCCTTCGTCTTCAGGGGGGCTGGGGGCTCACTCGTCTCCAGACCCCATAGTCCCATGAGCTATCTCACCATCGCCTGGTCGATGAGCGCTGCGCTGGCGGCGATGCTCGGCCTATTGCAACTGCTGCTGTGGTGGAAAGACCGCGGCACGGCCGCCTACGCGCTCGCCGCTGTGATGGCGTTTGCCGCCATGGGTAATGCCCTCACCGAGCTATTCCTCTTTCACGCCAGCTCGACTCAGACCTACGCAGTTCTGCTGCAGTGGGAGAACCTGTTTGTCTATGCGCTCCTCAACACCATGGTCTGGTTTGTCTATGTGCACCTGGGCACGGCGCGGCGGGCGTTGGCTATCGCCATCAGTGTGGTATGGACGGTCGCCATCGTGGCAAACTTCATCTCCCCGGGTAGTCTCGTCTACCAACGAGTCGATGAACTGGTTCACCCGGCCACGTTCTGGGGTGAGCAGTACGCGGTTGGGTCGGGTCCAGCCAACCCATGGGTCACTCTGGCCAACCTGTCGTTGTTGCTGATTCTCGCCTATGTGCTCGATGCTTCGCTGCGGGCGTGGCGCCAGGGTGAGCAGCGCCGCGCCGCTATCATCGGTGCCAGTATCGTTGTCTTCCTGGTATTTGGCGGTATCCATTCCATGCTGGTCGACAATGGCGTCATCGCGACGCCGTATATGGTGAGTTTCGCGTTCTTGGCCATTGTCATGGCGTTGTCCTATGAGTTGGTGTCCAACGCGGTGCAGGTCAGGCGCTACGCCGAGCAGGTGGCGCTGAGCGAGGAGCGTTGGCGCACATTCCTGAGTAACGTTGAGCTGGCGGTCGTGGGTATCGACGCTAACGGGCGCATTAACTACGTGAATCCCTACTTCGAACGCATCAGCGGTTACCGACTCACGGACCTGCAGGGTCGGGATGCGAGCGAGCTCGTGCCGGTATCCCACCAGGCCGTGTTGCGAGCGCGGCTGAGTGACGCGCGCGAAAAGGGAGCCCGTACGCGCGGTGAATGGCCATTGCTGTGTGCGTCGGGCGAGCAGCGAACGTTGCTGTGGTCGAACGCACGACTAATGAAGGCGGGTGGAACGATCGCCGGTTTCTTGAGCCTCGGCGAAGATATTACGGAGCGCCTTAAGGCCCAGACCGATTTGGAAAACACGCGTCATGAGCTCGAGCGTCTCGGTCGGGCCAGTGTCCTGGGCGAACTGGCCTCATCGCTGGCACACGAGCTCAATCAGCCCCTGGCGGCGATACTCACCAACGCGCAGGCGGCGCGTCGGTTCATGGACAGCGATACCCTGGACTTGAAGGAGCTCCGTGAGATCATCGAAGACATTATTCGCGACGACAAACGCGCGGGTCAGGTGATAAACAGCCTGCGCGACATGTTGCGCAGTGGGGCGGTCGAACGCGAACGCATCGACCTGAATGACACAGTAGTCGAAGTGATGGAACTGCTAAGAGCTGAAGTGGAATCGCAGGATGTGGCCGTACAACTCAACCTGGCGCCGGATCTGCCGGCGGTTCTTGCCAGCCGCGTTGAAATGCAGCAGGTCATCGTGAACCTGGTCTTTAATGCGCTGCAGGCGATGGCCGACGTTGAAGTGCAACCACGGCGGCTGACCGTGAGTACTCGAGCAGATGACGGTCGTGTGCTCGTGTCTGTCCGGGACAATGGCCGGGGCGTCGAGACGGAAGATTTGTCTCACGTGTTCGAATCGTTCTTTACCAAACGCTCTGAAGGGCTGGGTATGGGGTTGGCGATATGTCGGCGCATCGTCGACGCCCATGGCGGTCGCATTCGGGCGGCCAATGCAGCCGACGGTGGCGCGGTATTCACCTTTGCTGTTCCGGTTGCTGAATAGCGCCCCGCGCATGGCTGAGCAAACCGCTAATGTTTTCATCGTCGATGACGATGCTTCGGTGCGCCGGGGGCTGGCGCGGTTGCTAGGGGCAAACGGCTACCGCACACAAACATTCGCGTCAGCGCGCGAATTGCTGGAGAGTGGCGTCAAGGCCCAAGGCGGTTGCATCATCCTCGATCTGAAGATGCCCGACATCGACGGCATGCAGCTACAACAACGACTGGTCGATGCCGGAATCAATGTGAGTATCGTATTCCTCACTGGGCACGGCGACTTGGCAACGGGCGTGCAGGCCATGAAGCAAGGCGCGGTCGATTTTCTTACCAAGCCGGTTGATGAACAGACCTTGCTTGCAGCGGTACGCGAAGCTCTCGGCCTGCAGAGTGAGCGCCAAGCCGAGCACGCGCTCATCACTGCGGTGCGAGAGCGCCTTGTCACTCTGTCGCCGCGCGAGCGGGAAGTTATGGATGCGGTTGTGCGCGGCGCACTGAACAAGCAGATCGCTGCGCAGCTCGGTATCAGCGAGAAGACCGTCAAAGTCCACCGTGGGCACGTCATGGAAAAGATGCACGTCAGTTCTCTCGCTGAGCTGGTCCAGCTGTGCGCCAAGGCCGGGTTGGTCTGATTCAGCGCCAGACTTTTCCTGCTTATCTTCCCTGTCCCTAAGCCACGTTACTACGACCTTCGTCCAATTGCGGTCCGCACTCGGGCCCGTTACGTTTCTGCGTAGCGGTATGGGCTCGATATGGACGCAGCAGACGACGTACCAACAGTCTATGTCTTAGACGATGACGCCGCCGTGCGTACCGCATTGGCGCGTTTGCTGCGCTCGGCAAATATGCGCGCGGTCGTTTTCGCCAGCGTGGACGAGCTGTTGGCCCAAGAAACACCGAACCCACATTCCTGCGTCGTCGCTGATATCCGTATGCAGGGCACCCGTGCGTTGGCTTTGCCGCGCTTGCTTCAAGCGCGCGGTGTGCACGTCCCAGTGATTTTTGTCTCTGCCCAAGACACCGAACAGACGCGCGCCGACGCACGCGAAGCAGGCGCTGCAGGATTCTTCCGTAAGCCCGTGGATGACCAAGCGTTGGTCGACGCGATTGCCTGGGCGGTGGGTCACAGCCCGCCGCAGGCTCAGGCGAAACAGGCGCCGTGACGGGTCGCAACACCGCGCGGCGATGATGCGTACGAAGTATTGATACGAGGAATTCCCAATGTTGCCAAACGTCAGTACGTTGTTCCGGCTACCGATGCGTGAGCGCCCAGACAAGCGCCATCTATTCGTTCTTGTGGCCGCGCTCGGTTTGGTCACCGGGCAAGCCGGCGCCGAAGAGGCAGCGGGTGATGCTGCCAAGGGCGGCGGCGATTTGCGTGCCGCCGTGCAGAATCCCATCAGCTCGTTGATAAGCGTCCCGTTCAAGTTCGCGTTTGACTATGGTGCGGCCAATGGTGATGGGACCATCATGAATATTCAGCCCGTCTATCCGATCACCAAAGGTCGTTTCAACTACGTCAGTCGTCTGATTCTCCCAGTGGGTCGCGTGGATGGTGCCATTTCGACACCCGATAATCCCAACCCCTCTGGTGTCGGCAGCGCCGACGGACTTGGTGATGCCAACTACTCACTGTTCGTCTCGCCGGTTGAGTATGACAAGGTCATCTGGGGTGCGGGTCCGTCATTGAGCATGCCTACTGCATCGGACGACCAGTTGGGCAGCGGCAAGTGGAGTGCCGGCGTGACCGCGGTGGCGCTGACACAGCCCAAGTGGGGCAGTATGGGTATCCTCGGTCGCCAGATTTGGTCGTTCGCCGGCGACGACGATCGCGCGGACGTCAGTCAGTTGTTGGTGGAGCCTTTCCTGAACTACAACCTGGAGAAGGGCTGGTTTCTGATCACCGACATCATCATCACCGCCAACTGGGAAGCACCCTCCAGCGAACGTTGGACAGTGCCGCTCGGCGGCGGCGTCGGCCGCATTTACAAGATAGGCAACCAAGCCGTGAACAACCGCTTCGAAGCCTACTACAACGTCGAGCGACCGGACGCTGCGCCGGAGTGGAGCTGGAGTTTCACGTTTCAGTTCCTGTTTCCGAAATAGGCAAGCAGCAAACGATCAACGTGCAAATGTCTCGGCGGCCACTCAGTTCGTCTAGTGAAGTTGAGTTGCCACTGTTAACCCTTTTGGGAAAGAGAGCAGAACTTGAGCAAAGACAAGGAACCTTGCTAATTGGAATATTGTTCCTAGGTTTCTCACCTGAGCCGGCCTTTGACGGTGCCGCCCCTAGACCGCGCTAAGGATGACATGCCCGGACCGGAACACGAGCACCATAGTCTTTCGCGACATTAGTGAACAGTATGATTTTCTATTGTTGAGACTTGCAAGGAGAGTCCAATGAACAGCAGACCAAATGCTTTGCTCGCCGTTGCATGTGCTGCTGCAATGTTGATTTCAGTGTCGGTGCATGCTGCAGACAAGGACCACACATTCCCCAACAAAGTCAAAACCCATATCGGCACGTTGACCTTTGACCACGGAGTTCCGACCAAAGAAACTTCGAAAAAACTCTACTACGAGCTGGACTAGCACAGAGCGGTACAGGCCTACCTTTGGTCCTTGCCCATCGTGGGGCAGGCGCAGTGGCGGCAGTCGTACCTTGACCTATACAAAATGAAGCCCAACCAGATGGTCTACGCGACTCAGTTCAATGATCGCTCTCTGATTCTAACGGCCAATGAATCCACCCCCATCTGTTCGGTTGGACCAACGTCAAGGACAAAGCAACCATTATCGAGATACCCGCGGCCAAGTTCATCGGTCTGGCCATCGACTTCTGGCAACGGGGCCTGGCCGATTTTGGCATGTTCGGCCCGTTTTGCGGGTAACGGTGGCACGTGGGTGATCACCGGTCCGGAAACCCCCAAATCTGAGATTCCCTATATCGAAGGCGCCAAGTACATCGAATCCAAGACTAACAATGTTTGGTTCCTGGTTCGCGCCTCGATGCCGCCGGAAGAGCGCGACCAGGCCATCAGTCAGATTAAGGCGTACTACAGCGGCGAAGAGCCCAAAGCGGTGAGCGTTATTCCGGCTAACAACAAGCCCGGTCGCAACTATCAGCCGCGCGGTATGAAGTACTGGGAAGTGCTCCACGCGATCCTCCAGGAAGAGCCCGTCGAAGAGCGCGACCGCTTCTTCATGTACTTCCTAAAAGAAATGGGCATTGAGAAGGGCAAGCCTTTTGAACCGACTGAGCGCCAGAAGGAGATCATGGCCGACGCCGTGGTGGTTGGCGAGGCGATGGCGAAGAACATGGTCTTCCGTGAACGGCTGCCAGGGGTCCTTCGCGACGACGGCTGGCGCCTGATTCTGGGACGCGTCCATGGCACGGAACCCGGCGACGCGATGGAGCAAACTCAGCGTACCAATTACTATGATCGCTCGATGTGAACCTTTGGGGCAGCCTGCCCCTCGGTCTACGTCTAGAGAAGCTGGTGACCATCGGCAAATTGCCTGCTCGGCTATACGTCGACTTCGAACACAATTTTGCCGATCGGGGCGTTGCCCCTGAAAACACGATTCGGTTTGCCTTTGTGCCGTTGTTGTGAGGGATAGAAATGTTAAAGCAGATTAAGTGCTCGCCTGGTCAGCTTTAATATTGGAAAACAGTAAGTTCAGGAGAAGTAACATGAAGAGAGTATTCAATTTGCTGATCGGTTGCATAGTTACCGTTGCGATGCTCGCAGCGCTACCTGTGCATGCCGCACCCGACAGCTGGAAAGATCTGCAGTCGTTACCATTTCCGGAAAACTATCCGACTAAAGAGGCTGCGCAACGCCTGAATGATGAAATGCTTTTCCACCGGGCCACGCAGGTGGTGGGCTGGTCGTTACCGGCCATGACACTGTGGTACATGA
>Ga0111154_1058_pt1 | contig 13060 bp, 7 predicted proteins | sample DeeMarSeWOR28_12_FD_80252 | JGI IMG/M metagenome (GOLD analysis project Ga0111154, IMG submission 80252) | Gammaproteobacteria bacterium SG8_47 | reverse complement strand
CAACTGCAACAAAACATAAGTGGAGGCGCAAAACTCAGCGAGATTGTCGCCACCGTCATGAAGGGCATGCATGATGGGGTCGGTCTGAATCGCGTCGTGTTCGCTGTCCTGAGCAGCGATCGTCAATCCTTGACGGCGCGCTCCATCGTCGGCGCCGAGAACGATCCCGTGTTCAACCGCTTTGCCATGCGCTTGAACCCGCCCAATTTGTTCACGCGACTTCTGGAAAAACAACAAGCGATCTGGGTCAATGACGACACACGGGCGAAGGTATGGCCGCTGCTGCCGGTAGAATTTCGCAAGTTGATCGCTACCAACACGTTCTTCGCCATGTCGCTGTTCATCAACGACAAACCGATCGGCATGTTCTACGCCGACCGCCACAGCGACGCCTGCCAACTGGACGAAACCAGTTACAACCAGTTCAAACAGCTAGTCACCCTGGTATCGCGCTCACTTGCGCCTAACCGAGGCTAAGGCCTTCAGGCCCGTCGGACCTGCTCAGCGCTCAATTGCACGCTCTGGAATCGACCCAAAGGAGTCGTAGGGCATTCTCGCATTGAACGCCCGCTTTGCTGTCGGCAGCGGTCAGACTGGTGCACGCGGCTCGGATCGACTTCGAGGATCACGAACGATTGCCTGTCTGGTCGCGACTCTCATGGTTCTTCTTTCATCCAACGGAGAAATGCCACAAAACCGGCTGCGTGCACGACGCTGTACCCAAGACTCAGTTGATCCGCTTTGCGCACAGCGATGCCGTCTTCGCTCCTTGTAAAATAATAGCCACTGTACTCGCAGAAGGGCTTGGCATCACTATAGTACAAGCTTGGCTTCTCTTCGGACTCAAAGACTATGCCGTCACGTACTAGGCTGCAGTTGGACAACTGCTGTCCGAGCCGCTCTGTTGTTGGTTCAATTCCCCGTCCGTAGAAGTGAGCAGCGCCTTCGAAAACAATCGGCGGTTCAAAGCCGAATATGAATGCTGCTGCGTCATGGTCATAGTAAAGTGTGGAGTGTTCATTCAGCAGAACGGCCGTATAAGGCCCGTGCGTCAGAGTGAAGGCTATATTCGCTGGCCCAATACCTTCAAAGTGCCGTTTCAGGGACTTGCGAAAATGCTCCTTAGTGTACCTAACTGCCATTTCTCCATGTACCTTCACTAGTGAACCTGGTTCATCGATATTCTCGCCCAGCATCTTCACAGCACCTCTGACAACGGCATCCCGATCGTCGTCTTCTACTGCGAGGTAGCAAACTCTCTGAGTGGCCGTACTGGGGTCTGCGAAGCAGAGGTAGTCTTGATCATGTCGACTACAGCCCGCTATCAAGACGGTGACAACAGCGAAAAGGACTGTCAGTCTCACCTGGACCTCCTGTTGAATCCCTCACCCAAGGATCTACCGTGATGACGAGACCACAAATAACGGGGCGAATTACCCGCGAATTCGCGGCAGCGTTGTCCCCGAAAGCCGTCTCAGCCCGTTGGCCGGGCGACTGACTGCTTCTGGCCGTACCCAGACCGAGTGACTAGCGACTCGCCACTCTACTGATGCTGAAGAGCACTCAGACCTCGCGCCGGCCTGCGAACGCATGATGCAACGTGCTGGTGTCCACGAACTCCAGTTCGCCGCCAACCGGTACGCCGTGTGCGATACGCGTCGCACGTATGCCCAGGCTGTGAACCATCTCGCTGATATAGTGCGCCGTCGCCTCACCTTCTACAGTGGGGTTTGTGGCAAGAATCACTTCACGGATCTCGTCACTGCCCAAGCGCTGCTCCAACACATCGAGACCGATCTCTGCCGGGCCGATGCCATCGATTGGCGACAAATGGCCCATGAGCACGAAATACAAACCGGAGTAATCGGTGGCCTGTTCTATAGCCATCACATCTACAGGGCTTTCAACCACACACAACAAACCGCGGTCGCGGCGTGCACTGGCACACAACTCGCACACATCATGCTCGGATAGTGTTCGACATGAACCACAGCGGCCGATCCGTTCGATGGCTTCGAGCAATGTCTCGGCCAGGACGCGGGCGCCCTCACGGTCGCGTTCCAGCAGGTAGAACGCCATGCGTTGGGCGGACTTCGGCCCGACCCCAGGCAGGCAGCGCAGCGCAGCCATGAGGCGCTCGATCAGGTTACTGGTGCTCAACCGGGCTTGGCCGAGGGTCTATTTAGAAGGGAAGTTTGAAACCACCGGGTAGGCCCATGCCACCAGCCATGCCCGCGAACTTTTCCTGGGTCATTTTCTCGACCTGGCGCACCGCGTCATTGACCGCCGCGGCAACCAAATCTTCCAGCATGTCCTTGTCGTCGGCGAGCAGACTGGGGTCAATGCTGACACGGCGAACATCATGGCGCCCAGTCATCACGACATTGACCAGACCACCACCGGATTGGCCGGTGACTTCCAGGTTCGCCAGCTCTTCCTGCGCCTTTTGCAGGTTCTCCTGCATCTGCTGCGCCTGCTTCATCAGATTGCCTAGTCCACCCTTCATAGCCTGCACCTCGTTGAGCGTGTGATCTACTATATATGGTTGCAACGCCGTGCCAGCCGCTAATCCTGCGGCTGAATCGAATCGGGCCTGATGCGCGCGTTGAACGTGTCGACGATAGCCTTGACGTTGGCGTCTTGCTCAATGCGTTGCGTGGCGGCAGCCAACCGCTCGGCCTCGACACGCTGTGCGCGCGCCGCTGGCGTCTCATCGGGCGGGCTCTGCACCGCAATGTTGAGCCGCACCGGCTGCGCCAGATGCTCACTCAAAGCTTGTTCCAGTCGCGTCTGCCGATCCTTAGTGTGCAGGTGACTGAAATCGGGGTCCAGACACAGCTCGAGGCGCTCGCCATCATGCGCGACGAGCGCACAGTGAATTGCGAGTTGCTTGACCACACCAGCGAGCTTGAGCGAGGCAACGGTGCGGTGCCAATCAAGCACCGCAGCCTGGGTCGCCGATCCTGGCGACGTAACTGGCTCGCTTCGCTCGACTGCCGGAGCAGTCTGGCCTTCATGGGCGAGGGCTGCGGCAACCCGCGCCTGCTTGCGCCCACTCGGCGCCGGCTGAGCCGGGGCCGGCTCGGCTACGGTCTCGGCGGGCCGAAACGCCAGCATGCGCAGCAGGATCATTTGCAGTCCGGCACGGGGGTCGGGCGCCAACGTCAAGTCCCGCCGACCCAGCAGTCCAATCTGGTAGAACAGTTGAACGTCTTGCGGCGTGAGTTGGGTGCTTAGCTGCAACAGCTCGGCTTCAGGACCCATAGCCTCGTCATAGCCCTGTGGCACCACCTGCAGCACGGCCAGATGATGTAGGGTCGACATGAGCTCACTCAACACCGACTCCGGGTCGGGCGCCACGTCCAGCGCAGCGGCGAGCTCGGCCAGCAGGCGACCACCGTCGCGCTGACCAAGCGCGGCGAGTAGTTCGAACACATGACGTTGCTCGATCGTGCCGAGCATCGTCTTCACTTCGTCCTCAGCCACCCGGCCACCGCCGAACGCAATCGCCTGATCCAGCAGGCTCAATGCATCGCGCATACTGCCATCCGCAGCACGGGCGAGCTGGGCCAATGCCGCAGGTTCCGTCTCAACGCCCTCTTCTGCGGTGATATGCGACAGGTGGCCGCGGATCTGATCCGGATGCAAGCGTCGCAGATGAAATTGAAGACACCGCGACAATATGGTCACGGGCAGCTTCTGCGGATCGGTGGTCGCGAGCAGGAACTTGACGTGCGGCGGCGGTTCCTCGAGCGTCTTCAACAACGCATTGAAGCTGTGCGCCGACAACATGTGCACCTCGTCGATGAGGTAGACCTTATAACGCCCACGCGTCGGCGCATATTGCACATTGTCGAGCAGATCGCGCGTGTCTTCGACTTTGGTGCGCGATGCCGCGTCGACTTCGATCAAATCGACGAAGCGGCCTTCGTCGATTTCGCGGCACGCACTGCAGGTACCGCAGGGCTTGGAACTGACGCCCTGCTCACAGTTGATTGACTTGGCCAGGATGCGTGCGATCGTCGTCTTGCCAACGCCGCGCGTGCCTGTGAATAAGAAAGCGTGATGCAGCCGATCATTGTCCAGCGCGTTGATCAGGGCGCGCTGAACGTGCTCCTGGCCCACCAACTCGGCGAAGTTGCGGGGGCGCCATTTGCGCGCTAGGACCTGATAGCTCATGCTTTGTAGACGTGGGTGGCTCGAATAAGGGCGGGCTAAGACCGCACTGAAGGGGTCATTCTACAAGGCGCAGGTACCCGGGACTAGGACCTAGGGACGAGGCGCTAGGGTTCTGATTTCCCTAGCTCCGAGCAATTAGGTCTCTGGCCCTGAGGTATCCCCACAAAAGGCACATAGAAGACAATAACTTAATGAAGAGCATTCCAGGTCACGTCATTCCGGCGCATGCCGGAATCCAGTGTTTTCAGAATCTCAACACGCGCTAGGCCAAGCACAGTAGCCAATTCACTAGTAGCAGCTCAGTTTCTGGATACTGGCCTTCGCCAGTATGACGAGCTGGCTGGAGATGGTTACAAGTTTCTAGAAATTTGTGGGGATCCCTCAAGTCCTGGCCCCGGATGCTTCGACAGGCTTGCGCCACGCGTAGCGGGTATTGGCAACTGGGATCTCGAGATGACGTTCTAGGGTGCTGATCTTCCTAGCCCCTAGCAACTAGATCCTAGTCCCTGGTTCAAAAGGGGTGGCAACTCACGCCAGCCACACCCCGGCACCCGAGTCCACCGCTGCCGCTGCTCCCTTCCGGGCCTGACGGGGTTCACGGCTTATCGTTGCGAGGGGACCGGCGCAAGTCGCCATTGCACAAAACCAGTAGCTAGGCACGAGTAACGAGGTTCTAGGCTTGTGACCTTCCTGGTTCCTCGTCCTTCGTCGGCAGCTATTGGCGGAGAGGGGCGAGCCGAGCGCCCTCTGCGAAGCACTGCTTCGCGCGAGGCGAGCGGGTGCAATCTATGATTGCACCCCGGGCGGGATCAACCCTCCGGGCCGCCGTCGCGGAGTTTACACCCGTAAGGGTGCTCCGGCGTTCAAATCGCCTCCGGCGATTTGTCGAACCCGACCATTACTACATCGAGGCTTCGAATCCGCCACGTCGATCACTGCAAGTAGGGTCCCTTCGGAACCCTACTTGAAGTGATTGGCGGAGAGGGAGGGATTCGAACCCTCGATACGGGGTTACCGTATACACACTTTCCAGGCGTGCTCCTTCAACCGCTCGGACACCTCTCCGGAGATACTCGCACTCTTCGGCAACGTACGCCGTGCGCGGTCGTGCCACCGCGGAGCACGCTGGCGTGCTCGTTATTCGGGCCTATGGCCCTCACCCCTTCGGGGCCGTCCTCCTCCGCTACGCGGACGAGGACGTTGTCTCGCCGGACAATGTCCGGCTCGGCTCAACCGCTCGGACACCTCCAGAAACTCAGTTGCGAGTCACTCGCTGCTAGTCGCTCGCGACTGGTCCTTCCCAGGGACGCGCAAGGGTAAACCAGATGGCGGGCGGGCGCAATGCCGCGCTGCTGGCGCGACACCGCTTTATCGATATGAATCAGTATGTTGAAGAACCTTTGGCGCGCGGCTTAGGGTATGTCGAGCGTCGCTTCGGCCAGTACCTCGGGCACCGGCGGCGTGCGCTCGTACAGGGCCTTGAAGCGGTTGACCCGACCCGCATCGCTGCGCATAGCCCAGACGAATGAGGGCCGCACCGTCTGATACAGCAACCGTGCCCGGACCGTAAACGGACCAGCGGCGCCAGCGGTATCGACGCGGTAGTGCACGATGTCCGTTCCACTGCCTTCCTGAGCGGCCGCCGAATTGAAATCAGCGTCCCCCTCTACCCCGACAGGAAGCGTCAACGACTCGATGTTCGCTGCGGCTGCCGCGGTGAAGCCCTGAGGCGGTATGCGGTTGTCTTTGAGGTAGCCCGCCGCGTGCAATAGCACATGACTCAACTCGCCGTTGGAGTCGTGCATGACTGATTCATAGATCTGCACCTGAGACGGATGATCGATGATATCGTGGTGTGATTCGTAGCACGCATCACTGGCGAAACCTTCCGGCTTATCTACCAGAAGACAGTCCCGCTGCAGACTCGCCGCGTCGCTGGACAAACGACCAGTCGCTGAGGGTGCCCCGGATTCGAATATTTTCGCCCCGCTGCCGTCGTGCACCGCAAGATGCAGCCACACGCGGCGACTCGGATATGAGGTCGGCAGTTTGTGTCCAGTCCGATTGGCCACGGTAGCGTCAATGTCCAGCCTGGTGCTGCCGGCGCTAACGTCGGCGAGCGTAACGCTGGCGGCTTGCTGCAGCAGCTCCCGCGTTTGGGCGATCTTAGTGTCGAACTCTGCTGCACTGGTGCTCGTCCCAATACCCAACAGCTCGCGGTTGTCCTTCATGACACGCAACATATAGCTGTTGCCACCGGCCATGGTATGCGTAAAGAACGGTGTGCGCTCCGGCCAATTCGCATTGACGCTGCCGTTGGGCGTCAGCGCTATGCGGGTGTCATACCCACCGGGCTCGGGGTCGAGCATGTGACAAGCCTGACACCGCATCTCTTGCGGCTGCCCGGCGGCATAGGCGCTATTTTGCCATTCCAGGTACACCGCCTGCTCAAGGAATAGATTGGCCGTTACATCGCCGGAGTCAACATCAACGGTCGGGGTATACAAGGTGTGGCAGGTCGCGCAGTGCCCGGAGGTTGTCACGTGATTGCCGAACTGCGGCGTATACCCGCTGTGCGTCTGCATGGCACTGCTGCCACCCGGATGCGGATTCTGATACGGGCCGTAGATGGTAAGCGCATCGGCGTCGCCGTTGGCCGCCACATCATAGCCGCCTGAAAACGACTCGGCGCTGCCGAGGTTGAGCTCGCGCACCTGATGACACAGCGTGCAGCTGACCCCCTCACGCGATTCCATGTCCGCAACAGCCTCGTCATAGCGATAGCAACCATCATCCAGTGCGCAGTCCGTGTCGGTGAGACCTTCACCGCTGTGATGGGCCGCGGTGCGCCCCATCGGAGCATGACAGCTCAAACACTTATCCTCGATGAATCCGGCAATGTCAGCGAATAGCGTGATCTCATCCTGGATCTTGGCTTGGGTATAGGGATCATCAAAAGCATGTGCCATCATGCTGTGACGCCACTGCCGTGCTGGGCTGATGTCCTCGCCGTCAGCATTCGGATAGCGCATCACTGCAGGCGTATCCCCAACGGCCGATGCACGGTGGCACACAGCGCAGGTGGCCGCTTGGGCAAAAACGCCTGAGCTGCCCCATGCTGCGTCGTAAGTGACGACGGCCTCGAGCGGGTCGTCATCGCTGATCGTCGCAACCGCCTCGGCGTCAGCGACTATGCCGCCACCGACATTTGTCAGAACCAGCGAGAACTGCTCGGTCGCCTCGCCCATGGCATCGTCAACAAGCGGAACACCGATGTTGTGCTCGAGGACACCGGCGGCAATCGTCGCGCTTGCGCTCTGGGGCTGGAAGTCATTGTCCTCAAGCGCCGTATAGTCCAGCGTGGCGAAATCTACCGTTACATCGGACTCCGCGGCGGCCGAAAGCCGGAGTACGAACACGGCGCTACCATCGCTCTCCCGAACCTGAATGTCAGCGACACTCACCGAGACGGGATCGGTGGCGCCGCCACCGTCGTCGCTGTCGCCGTCGCCGTCCCCACTACCGCTGCACGCCACCAACGGCGCAACCGCGAGCACCGCAAACGCCAACAACGCCAATAGGGATCCCGCGCGAAAGGTGACTCTCGCATCAGCCATTTGGTTGAACATCGTCCCCGCTCCTGTGCGCGTTGAGCACCACACCACTCTTGAAGAAAGACGCGAGGCCGCGCTCGCGCGCCCGCGTGGTGTGACATCGAGGCGCAGGAGTCGGCGGCCGCTACCCGAGCCAGCTCGTCGGCCAACTCCCCCGCCCCGGGCTTGAGCTCAAACAACCCATACCCGCAGTGCGGTCGTGCCTGTCAGCACTGTCTTGCAGGTCGCAGTTGTTTACCTGATTCACCATAGACGTCAAAAGGTGCACTTCTCCCGCGTGCCAAACCGCGGCGGAGATTCACCGATAGCCTAAGTGTTAGCCACGCCCGCACAGAGGGACATTGGGGCTTGAACGTACGTGGAACTGCTTAGTAAGTGGTCCGCCGACACCCAGCGCCCAAGCGATGCGTAGGGTCACACAGCCGCACGATAGCGACACACGGGGAAACGCGCCGACGCCCTGGCTCACCGAGCCACAAAAAAGGGCGACCCACTGTGGAGGGGTCGCCCAACCACCTTGGAGTGGCACATGAAGGGCTATTGCTGGGGTCATTACATGAGCAATTGACCCACACCGGGTAGATTGGACCATGGCGAAATCGGCGAGACCATACGTAAAAGTACGTACAGCGGCCCATGAGGCACCGCCGGGCAGCGCAGCACCACCCTCCCGCGCCCGCGCTCGACCTGATCGGGATCAGATCGCCCCCGTGCCGGTGGTGGCATAATCGATTGGGACTGCGCGCGGACTATGCCAGACGCGGGCAATACCCGTGCGCGTCGGTCCACGGGCGTATGGGCTCAATTCGATGCCAGCGAATGCAACTCAAATCCTGCTCGTAGAAGACAACCCTGCCGATGCGCGCCTCGTGCAGCACTTGCTCAGCGAGGTGGACGCTGGGCGTTTCCGTGTCACGCTGGCCCGTTCGCTGGGCGAGGCACTGGTCAAAATCAGCCACACGATCTTTGACGCAATCCTGGTCGACCTGTCACTGCCCGATTCGTTCGGGCTCGACACCCTCCGCCAGATTTCCCTAGCCAGTTCCTCCGTGCCGATCATCGTCCTCAGCGCGGTGCACGATGAGACGTTTCAGCTCGAAACCGCTGCCGCGGGTGCCGAGGACTACCTGGTCAAAGGACACGGCGACGGCAATGACATCGCGCGCGTTATCCGCTACGCCACCGAGCGCAAACGCGCGACGGAAACATATGGGCGCCGCGAGCGACTGCTGGCCGAAGCCGAGCGCACCGCCCACATCGGCAACTGGGTCTGGGACCTGGCACGCGGCGAATGTCAGTGGTCCGACGGCGTCTACCGGATTTTCGGCTACGAGCCCCACGCCTTCCCACCCACGTACGAGCGCTTTCTCGATTGCATCTTTGAGGGTGACCGAAGCAGAGTCGCCGAGAGCATCGAGGCAGCTCAGCGGGGTCAACGTAGCTATGCTCTGGAGCATCGCGTGTTGCGCCCCGATGGCACGGTGCGGGTCGTCCACAACCGTGGCGAGATTGAATTCGATAACAGCGGCAAACCGCAGCGTCTGCTGGGCATACTCAAGGACCTGACCGAACGCGTGCGCGCCGAGCAAGTGCTGCATGCGACCGAAGAGCGCCTGCGCCTGGTTGTCGACGCCGTCGCCGAGGGCATCTTTGGCGTTGACCTGGACGGCATATGCACCTTCGCCAACCCTGCCTGCGTGCGCATGCTGGGATACGCAAGTGAAGCGGCACTTGTCGGGCAGCGTATCCACGACCTCGCCCACCATACCCGTCGGGACGGTTCCTCCTGCCCGGCTGAAGAATGTCCCATCTACGCCACCTATATCACCGGCGACGAGTGTCACGTTGATGACGATATCATGTGGCGCAAGGACGGAACGTCTTTTGACGTTGAGTATCGAACGTCGCCGCTGCGTGTGAACGGCAAGCTCTCCGGCGCCGTAACCATTTTCGCCGACATCACCGAACGTCGCCTCGTGCAGGAGGCGCTGGCGGAAAGCGAGCAGCGCTTCCGTGGCGCGTTTGAAACCGCCGCCCACGGCATGGCCCTGGTGTCCACTGAAGGTCGCTTCGTCAAGGTGAATCAGTCCCTGTGCAATATCGTCGGCTATTCGCCCGACGAATTGATGGCAACCAACTTCCAGACCATAACCCACAAAGATGATCTGGAACGGGATTTGGATTCGGTGCACAAGCTGCTGCGCGGTGAGATTGACCGATATCAGATGGAGAAGCGCTACTGGCACAAGGACGGACACCTGGTCTGGATTCTGCTCAGCGTTTCTCTGGTGCGCGATTCTGACGGACAGCCGGTCCACTTCGTCTCTCAAATCCAGGACATCACCGCCCGTAAGCAGGCGGAAGAGGCGCTGCGTCAGACCCGCGACGAACTAGAGCAACGCGTTGTCCAGCGCACCACCCATCTCGAGCAGGCCAATCGCTGGCTGGAAGAAGAAATCGCCCGGCGCGAACGCACCGAAGAGACATTGCGCCGGGAGCGTGACTTCAGCTCCGCCCTGCTCGACACCCTGGGCGCCCTGGTGGTGGTCCTGGACGCGGACGCACGCATCGTGCGCTTCAACCGCGCCTGCGAACAGGCTACGGGCTATACGTTTGGCGAAGTCCGCGGTCGAGTGTTCTCCGATTTTCTGCTCGATCCAAGCGAGAAGAGTGCCGTGAATGCAACCTTTCGCTCGTTGCGAGCCGGCCATTTCCCCAACAAATATGACAATTTCTGGGTCGCCAAGAATGGCGACAAGCGATTGATCTCGTGGTCGAACACCGCTTTGATTGACGAGCTCGGTGTGGTCGAGCATGTCATCGCCACGGGTATCGACATCACCGAAAAGCGCAAGATGGAAGAGCTCGAGCACCAACATTTGGCAGAGCTGGCCCACGTCTCGCGTCTCAGTGTGATGGGTGAGATGGCCACCGAAATCGCTCATGAACTCAACCAGCCGCTGAGCTCGATTGTCAATTACGGCAACGCCTGCAGACGGCTGCTCAAGTCGAGCAACCCCGACGCTGACGACGTGGATGTCGCCTTGCATGGGGTGATTGAGCAGGCCCAACGTGCCGCGGAGATCATTCGACGCCTGCGCAGCTTTCTTGCCAAAGGCGATTCCCGCCGCTCCACAGCCGACATCAACGAGCTGGTCCGTGAAGTCTGCAAGCTGGCTGACGCGGATATACGCGCCCATCGTACCCGTCTGACACTGAGGCTCGGCACCGGGTTGCCGCTGGTACGCGTCGACATCATTCTCATCGAGCAGGTCATCCTCAACCTGGTGCGCAACGCTATCGATGCCATGGCTGAAGTTGCGGGCGGCCGACGCGAGCTACGCATTGACACTGCACGCGCTGCGGGCAACAGGATTCAGGTAGACGTCACAGACACTGGACCAGGTATTGGTCCGGATGTCGTCCAACGCTTGTTTGAACCATTTTTTACGACGAAGCAAAGCGGCATCGGCATGGGGCTTGCGATCTGCAGGTCAATCGTGGAGGGGCATGGTGGACAGCTGTGGGTGACACCTGACCACATTGGCGGAGCCTCGTTTCACTTCACGTTGCCGGTCCAAACGGAGAATCTGACATGAGCGCCGACGAAGCTGCGACCATTTTCATCGTCGATGACGATGCCGCAATCCGCGACTCCCTGCAACTTCTCCTCAAGTCCGCCGGACTGAACGTTGTCTGCTATGAATCGGCTGAGCTCTTCCTTGAAGCTTATGACACAGAGTTGCGTGGGTGTCTGGTCCTGGACGTGCGCATGCCCGGTATGAGTGGGCTTGAGCTGCAACGGGCGCTGAACGAGCGCAACAGTCAACTACCCGTCATCATCATGACCGGGCACGGTGATGTCCCCATGGCTGTCGACGCAATGAAAGCCGGCGCAACGGATTTCATTGAAAAACCATTCAGCGATGAGGACTTGCTGACTCGACTCCAGAGCAGCATCGAGCGCCAGCAGCGACAATTGGCCGAGCATGCCAACGACATCGAGCTGCTGCAGCGTCTCAGTCTGCTGACGCCGCGCGAGCGTGAAGTGATGGACTTGCTCGCCGAGGGCAAACTCAACAAGGTCGTCGCGGCTGAGCTCGATATCAGCCCGCGCACCGTTGAGGTGCATCGCGCCCGAATCATGGAAAAACTCCGAGTCAAATCTTTGGCTGATATCGTCCGGGTTTCGCTAATGATTTCATAGGAGGTAAGTAGTATCCCGCATACACCGATGCAACCACGTGACCTATAAGTTTTGAGATACACCGCGTCCGCCAAAGGCAAAGATAATGGTTACGCATCAGGGACTGGCATCCATGGACACACCCACCCGCGCCGACAGCTCGTTGAACCAGCTTCTGGAAGTGGTTCCCGATGCCCTTGTCGTCACGGATTCCCGCGGCCGGATCGCGATGACCAACAACCTGGCGGACCAAATGTTCGGCTACGCGGCGGGTGAGCTCACCGGTCAACCCGTGGAAATATTGCTGCCGGCGCGGCTGCGTGAGCGACACCAACACCATCGCGCCCAGTACTACCAGCACGCTCAGCCGCGGCAGATGGACCAGGTCACCTCACTGACCGGACGGCGCAAGAACGACTCGGAGTTTCCCGTCGACATCAGTCTGAGCGCTCTGACTATCGCTGATAGTCGATATGTGCTCGCGGCAGTCCGCGATGTAACCGCGCGGCGACACATGGAAGAGACGCTCCAGAAACACGCCAAAGATCTTGCCCGATCCAACGCAGATCTTGCCCAGTTCGCCTATGTCGCCTCACACGACCTGCAAGAACCACTGCGCATCGTCAGCAGCTACGCGCAGCTGCTGGAGCGTCGCTACAAGGGCAGGCTCGACGCGGATGCTAACGAGTTCATCGACTTCATGGTCAATGCCTGCCGCCGCATGCAAAATATGATCAATGACCTCCTCGCCTACGCCAGAGTGGACTCCAGCGGCAAAGAATTGGAAGAAGTCGACCTGAACCGAGCGCTTGCGCATGCCAGCGACAACCTTCGCGCCCTGATGAACGAACGTGGCGTCGAGCTTCAGACCAGCAAGCTCCCAACGATTGTTGCTGAAGAATCGCAGATGGTCCAATTGTTCCAAAATCTGCTCGCTAACGCGATTAAGTTCAACGAAAGCACACCCCCGCGCATACGGGTGTCTTGCGCCGAAGACAAAACTGAGCAGGTTTGTACGGTCGCAGACAATGGCATCGGCATCGATCCGCGTTTTCAGGAGCGTATCTTCAAGCCGTTTCAG
>Ga0111154_1095_pt1 | contig 14342 bp, 15 predicted proteins | sample DeeMarSeWOR28_12_FD_80252 | JGI IMG/M metagenome (GOLD analysis project Ga0111154, IMG submission 80252) | Gammaproteobacteria bacterium SG8_47 | reverse complement strand
CGATCCAGCGGACAAGGCGCCGATGTATCAGGCACGGTGGTGCGAACCTTCTTGCCACGGCGCACACCCTCCAGTCCCAGACGGCGCATGAGCCGTTCCACGCTACAGCGCGCCACCGCTATGTCCTCGCGGTTCATCTGCCGCCACACCTTCTCGGCACCGTAGACTTGCATGTTGGCTTGCCAGACACGCTCAATGTGCGGCATCAACAGCTCATCGCACTTGGCCTTGGCGCTGCGCAGTTCAGGGTTGCGCTGCCGGGCCGCATGGCGCCGGTAAGCCGATGGGGCAATCTGCAACACCTTGCAGATCGGCTCGACCCCGTAGCTATCCCGGTGCTGGTCGATATAGGCATTCAGGACTTGAGCTTGCGGTCGAGCTCCGCTTGGGCGAAAAAAGCGCTGGCCGTGCGCAGAATGTCGTTGGCGCGCCGCAGTTCCTTGTTCTCGCGCTCCAGTTCCTTGATGCGCTGCGCCTCGGCGGTAGTCGTACCCGGCCGCATTCCCGCGTCGACCTCCACCCGTTTGACCCACTCCAGCAAGGTCTGTGGCACGCAGCCAATCTTCGGGGCAATTGACTCCACGGTGGCCCATAGCGACGGGTACTCCCCACGATGCTCCTGGACCAGTCGCACCGCCCGCTCACGGACCTCAGGTGAAAACTTGTTTGACTTGTTCATGGCTCCATTCTCTCAAAGGTTGGAGCCTCCGCGATACCCGGGGTGATTCAGATTGCCCCAGTTGCTCCTGGCAAGATGCGGGTTACTGCCTCGAAGCCGGCTCGATCCCGCGACAGCGAGGCTCGATGACCGGCCGCAACAGCTCCTGCAACTCTGTCAGTAGGCGATCGACGGCTCGATTGGCGGCGACGACCCCCGCATAGGGCGTTCGTTCGTTTGCGGGTTGGGTAATTTCGAGCACATCGCCGATCAATACGCGCCGCTCGTTCATGTCCAGCACACTAATGCGCACGGCTAACTCGACCTTGCTTGCGGTCGGTTCAAACACTTGCACCAGTTGTAGAACTTCCGTGTCCAGGCGCAGCTCGAATTGGGCTGTGGTCGGCGCGCGCACCACGGCCTTGAATAGCCCACTCTGTTCCAGGGCGCGCATAAGCAGCGGCTCCAGCATGCGAGCCGGACTGTCAGCCCAACGATGGTGGGCGAAATAGTCGATGCGGTGGGGCTCTTCTGTGTAGGCCATAGAAGCACCGACATAGCCAGGCGCCTCGCGCGGTGAGCTGAGCAACAACGTCGGACAAAGCGGGTTGGATTTGGCGGCCGCGTCACCCCCATCGGGTTGTTCCCATTGCAGGAGATAGACGTTCGGCGGTGGTTCGCTCGTGGGGGGGGCAAACGGGCTACACGCGCTCACAACAATCACTACGCCGAGCGCAAATCCCCACAGTGTTCTGCGTGCGTCCATTAGCGCCCTCCTCGCTTCATGGCGTCACTCTCCGGGCCCGGGTCGAGGTTGTGGTGCGCCACGCAGTAGCATCTCCGGGTGGCGTTCGAGATCTTCACTGAAGCGGCGCAGGTTCTGCGCGGTTTGGCGCAGTTCCATCACCAAGGTAGTCGCTTCCGGCAGGCTTTGGGCGGTGAATCGCTCCAGATCGCTGCCGCTATTGCGCACGACCTGTTCAACGGCGCCGCCCGTGGTCGCGATCTGTGCGGCCATATGCTCGACGGATGCCGCGCTGACCCGGAGTTGTTCCACCAGCTCAGGTAGCCGTGCTGCCACATCCCGGTCGACATCTTCCAGGATGTCCCCCAGTCGACTACTGGCTTCCCGACTGTTGTTGAGAGTGGCCTGCAGCTGGTGGACGATCTCTTGGATGTGGCTCGATTCCTCGGCCAGGGTGCTGCTCAAGGTGTGGAGGTTGGACAAGGTGCCGCTGATCTGTTCCAAGTGACGGTCATTGAGCAGTCTATTGATTCGCTCCGTCGTCTCGGTGAGATTGGCCAATAGTAGCGAGACACTTTCGTCCCAGCGCCCAAGCAGTGAGGGTCGGCTCGGTATCACCGGGTGTATTTCCCCCGGCTTGGCCTGCAAAGGGGGCGCCGGGCTGTCACCGCCCTCCAGATTCACGTGAGCGAGTCCGGTCAGACCTTGCGTTTCGAGGGTTGCGAAGGTGTTCTCCTTGATCGGCGTGTCGGCGCGGATTTCAAGCAGCAGGCGCGCTCGCTCGCTGTTCGCGGGGTCCAGGTCAATGTTCCGAACCCGGCCGACCGTGACACCACGGTAGGTCACCGCTGAGTCTTTGCTCCAGCCATACACGGATTCTGTCATGTAGGTCAGGTAAGTCCTGTGGGCGGGTTTCGGTCCGCCCGCCCCGAGCCACAGCAGACCGGCGATCATGGCAGCGCTCAATGTGAGGACGAACAGGCCAACCAAGGCGAAATTGAGTCGGGTCTTCATAGCGTCGACCGTCCTTGCGCGGCCCGTCCCCGTGGGCCTTGGAAGAAGCGTCGCACCTCCGGCGCCTCCGATCGGGCGAGCTCGGCCATGGGGCCTTCACCCAAGACGCGGCCGTCGCCGATCAGGATCACCCGATCGCTTACGCGCCACAGCGAATCCATGTCGTGCGTGACGATAATGATGGTTGGACCCAAGGCTGCCTTGAGACTCAGTACCAGTTCATCCAGCCCGTCTGCCCCCAACGGGTCCAAGCCCGAAGTGGGCTCGTCCAGGAACAACAGCTCTGGATCCAGTGCGATGGCACGAGCCAGTGCCGCGCGCTTGCGCATGCCTCCAGAGAGTTCACTGGGATACAGCAGACCAGCGTCCGCGCCCAAACCCACGAGAGCCAGCTTGACCAGCGCCAACTCATCGATGAGTCGGTCGCTCAACTGCGTGTGTTCGCGCAGTGGTGCGCCGACGTTTTCCAGAACCGTCATACCCCCAAAGAGCGCACCATTCTGAAACAATACGCCGATCCGGCGCCGCAGTGCTAACAGGCTCTGTTCGCTCAGGGCGCCTACATCTTGACCGAGCACGTGTACGCTGCCGGCGCTTGCCCGAGCCAGTACGATCAAATGACGCAAGAGGGTGGTTTTGCCGCTGCCGCTGCCACCCACGACCGCAAGAATTTCACCGCGCCGCACGTCGAGATCGACGTTGTTCAGCACTTGTCGCTCGCCATAGCGGGTGGTCAGACCTCGAGCCCGGATGACGATATCGGCATTGTCTGCGGTGTAGTGGTTCATTCAAATACCGAGATAGCTGAAGGCGACTGAGAAGGCCGCGTCGACAATGATTACCGCGAGAATGGACTGCACCACACTCAGGGTGGTGTGCCGGCCGACGCTTTCGGCGCTGCCGCTGACTCGGAATCCTTGGAAACAGCCTACCGTGGCAATGAGGGCTGCGAAAACTGGCGCCTTGCCGAGACCCACCAAATAGGAATCGAGCGACACGGCTTCATCGAAGCGGTCCAGGAAGGTGCCAAAGCCCACCTCCAACTGCACGCTCGCCATGACCATACCACCGAATACACCGACGATATCGGCGTAGACGGTAAGCAGCGGCAGCGCGATCAGCAGCGCCATCAATTTGGGTAAGACCAACAGATCCATGGGCGCGATGCCCAAACTGCGCAGAGCATCGATTTCTTCGGTCACTTTCATCGTGCCTATTTCGGCCGTGTAAGCCGAGCCAGTACGACCGGCGACAATGATAGCCGTGATCAGCGGTGCGAGCTCGCGCAGCATGGACAACCCGACCAAATCTACGACGAAGATATTGGCACCATAGTTGCGCAGCTGTACGCCGCCTTGGTAGGCAATGACGATGCCCAGCAAGAAGGACAACAGGCCGACGATGGGCAGCGCCCTGTGGCCCGCCTGGCCGAGTTCATGCAGCATCGCTGCCCAGCGTATGCGGGTGGGATGCCGCAGCAGGCGTATCGCGGCCTCGCCCGTTTCGCCGATGAATGCCACCAGGTCGCCTCCCCGGGCCAGCGCCAGTAGACTGTTCTGGCCCAAGTTGATCAGGAAAGGCGTGCGTTTGGGTTGCGGGAGTTGGCGCGGTACGCCATCGGCTTTGGTGACGAGCTCGAACAGCGCTTGGGCTCCAGGTGCAAGGCCGTGCAAAGACACCTGTATGCCTTTGGAATTCAAGTTCTGCACAGTACGGGCGAGCAGCCAGGCACCACTGGTGTCCATGCGCTGTACCGCCTGCATGTCGAACGTGAGCGTGGCCTGTTCCGGCCAGCGTATGTGGGGCAGCTGCTGTTCGAGCGGATGCATCTCCGCAACGGTCCAGTTGCCCATACAGCGTACCGACCCCTCCTCTACCATTAGGACGGCAGCTGTTGCGTGCTTGTGCGCGCTGGTCCCCATAAGCTAAGTTTGGCTGATTTTAACGCCTTCAGCAGCGTATATTGGCTGCACCATTCGAAAACGGCATATCAACACGGCTTCGAGAGTGCATCGCCCCAGGTTCGTCCCCAGCGCAGACTGCGCTGTAGGCCCGCACACGGTTTCAAGGGCAGTGATCGCGTTCTAAAAGGATAGTCGCGGTGTCGAGACATCAGCCCTGATCGCCGGCGGCGGGCAGAGTCAGCGAGCCTTCTATAATGATGAGTACCTAAGTACATCTGTGTTTAGAATCAGTACTTCTCCGCAGCTTGTTGGGTAGCCGACGGAATTCTCGCTACAGGACAGCCGCTTCCTTACCGCCTTGGTGGTCATCCTGGACCCGTTTGCCGCGGTGCCAATCTTCCTGAGCCTGACGGCGACTCACAACCCGGCAGAGCGGGCGCGGGTCGCGCTGATAGCCGCCGTTAGCGTCGCAACTGTGCTCGTGTTGGCTGCGCTGACGGGGGAGCGCTTGCTACATGTTCTGGGAACCAGTCTGGCGTCGTTTCGTGTCGGCGGCGGGTTCGTGTTGCTCTTGATGGCAATCGCCATGCTGCGCGGCCAGCCCGATACAGTTCGTGCCACGGACGACGAGACGCGCGCGGCGATTGATCGGCAGTCGATCGCTGTCGTCCCGCTGGCCATCCCGTTGCTTGCTGGGCCAGGCTCCATCAGTACGGTCATCATCCAGATGCATCGTTCCAGCGCACCACACCACAGCGCAGTTGTGGTCGGCTGCATATTGTTGGTCTGCGTTGGGCTGTGGTTGGTACTGCGCCTTGCCGTACCAATCGGCAATGCGTTGGGTCCCATTGGGCTGAATATCGTCAACCGCCTGTTTGGCCTAATCCTGACCGCGATTGCCGTCGAAATTGCGGCGAATGGGCTGCGCGAGTTGTTTCCGATCCTGGCCGGGTAATCGGCCAGCGCGCTGACTTGCCTATGACATCTGGCGCTCAAACACTCGTTCACCCTGCTCGCCTCCGAGTCGTCGCCAAATATCTCAGTCAACTCGCGCTGGTGCTGGCGGTGCTCACGTTGGTCCCGCTCGGCTTTGCCCTGGCAGAAGGAATGACCGCGCTTGCCTTGCGCTATCTGGCCCTTGTCGCCGCTCTTGTGCTCGTTGCGGCGCTTGGCGTGCGTGTCAAGGTCACTGAACATGTCCAGCCCAACGAGGCGCTGGTCATCGTTGCTCTCGCCTTCACCCTATCGCCGTTGTTGATGAGCTGGCCACTTGCCGCCGCGGGGATCCCCTTCGTTGACGCCTTGTTCGAGGCCGTCTCTGGAATCACCACCACCGGTTTGACGACACTTGTCTCGCTCGAAGACAAGCCGGCAAGCTTTCTTTTCGCGAGAGCATGGATGCAGTGGTACGGTGGCCTTGGTATTGTCGTGCTGTCGGTCGCATTGCTGATGGGACACACGCTTGCAGGCCGGCGTTTAGCTGGCCCGACTGGCTCGGAGGGTATCGTGGCCTCGGCGCGCACCCACGCCCGCCGAATGTTCACCGTCTACGCCAGCCTCACCGTTGTGGGTATCGCCCTGCTGTGGTTGTTGTCGGGCGACGGTTTGTTGGCCGTGACCCACGCCCTTGCCGCCGTCTCAACCGGCGGCTTCTCTGCGTTGGAGGGTAGCCTGGCCGATTTTCCAAATTGGCCCCTGCGCTACGCTGTAATCGCTCTGGCATTTGCCGGCGCCATTCCGCTGCCTTTGTACTATCGGTTGCGCCAGCACGGCCTAGGCGCATTGCGCGATCCGGAGCTCTATGCGCTGCTGATCTGTACGACAGCGGTGGCCGGGTGGCTGTGGCTGACGTTAACGCCCGTGCCTGGGCAGTCGAGCCTAGCGCACGCAATCCTCCTGGGTGCCTCGGCACAAACCACCGCGGGATTCTCCAGCCTCGATGTGGCCGAGTTGGGTAATGACAGCAAAGCGATTCTCATCCTCGCCATGTTTGTTGGTGGTGGGCTTGGCTCGACTGCGGGCGGAGTGAAATTGCTGCGACTGTTGATCTTGCTGCGCGTACTTCATGTGCTGCTGCAGCGAGCGGGCCTGCCGCCACATGCCGTGCTGGAGCCTAGACTCGGCGGCCGGATGATTGAACGCGACGACATTGAGCGTGCGCTCATGATCGTACTTCTTTTCATTGCCGTGATAGTGCTCTCATGGCTGGCCTTTGTAGCCCACGGCTATCCGCCATTTGATGCGCTGTTCGAGGTGGTTTCTGCCACGGGAACGGTAGGTCTATCCGCTGGTATCACTTCTGCAGAACTCCCCGCGCTTCTCAAGATGATACTATGCTTCGATATGCTGCTCGGACGTCTGGAAATCGTTGCCCTGCTAGTTGTATTGTACCCACGGACCTGGATTGGTAAGCGAGCACCTTCATCGCCATGAAAGCAGTCTTTATCGGCGCCAGCGGCCTGGCGGTCATGACCGCGCAACTGCTGCTCAAGCGCGACCACGACGTCGTTATCATTGAGCGCGACAAGGAGCGCATCGATGCGCTGGGCGAGGAGCTTGCCTGTGGGTTTCTGCATGGCGATGGTACCCGCCCCGCGGTCCTGCGCGAGGTTGAACCGGGGGAAACCGATGTCCTGTACTGTCTCACGGGCAATGATCAGTCCAATATCATCGCAAGCCTCATCGGCCGTTCCCTCGGATTCGCGCGAGTCGTCACCCGGATCGATAATATCGAATTTGAGCATATCTGCATCGAGCTAGGACTCGAGTACACCATCATTCCAACTCGGACCATCGGCCGGCATCTGGCCGACATGTTCGAGGGCCGGGATCCTTTGGAGCTGTCGGCGATGATTAAGAACGACGCGCGCGCGTTCTCCTTCGTTGCCCGAAGGGAAGACGCGGTGCCGCTGGCAAAGCTCGAATTGCCAAAGCTCAGCCGAGTTATCTGCATCTACCGGCAAAGTAGTTTCCTGCTGCCCGAGGCCGACACTGTGGTCAAAGAAGGCGATGAGGTGGTTGTGATCACGCATCGCAAGCATCTACCGGTGCTCGAAGAGCGCTGGAGCCCGCTGCTGGGCCGCTAAACGCGGTGGCCGCAGCAGATCGTACGCATTGCGCGAACTCTCGCGTGGAAGATAGCGTCCCCCGCCCCGCCCCGACCGCGCTGCGAGGACGCAGTGGAAGGCCGCTGAATGGAGCCGACCGAGACAACCTCTAGCAAGAATGCGTCGCGCGCACTCATCGCTGCGTACGTGCTCGATCAGCACGGCCACGGCACCGCGGTGGATTGGGATGGCATTGCAGCGTGGTGCCCAGAACAGGGTCTGCTGTGGGTGCATCTCGACTATACGTTTCCCGAGGCGCAGCAGTGGCTGCGCGAGACCAGTGGGTTGGATACGGTGGCCTGCGAGGCCCTACTGGCTGAAGAAACTCGTCCGCGCAGCGTGGTATTTCGGGACGAGCTGTTGTTGCAGTTGCGCGGGGTCAACCTGAATCCCGGCGCGGATCCGGAGGATATGGTCGCCATAAGACTCTGGAGCGACGGCAATCGTATCGTCAGTACACGACGGCGAAGACTGCTCTCGGTTAGCGATATGTGCCAGGCGATTGAAACCGGTCGCGGGCCCTGCAGCTGCGGCGAATTCGTTGTTGACCTCGCCGATCGTTTGGCCGAACGCATGGCGACGGTCATCGACGGTATCAATGACTCCGTTGACGAACTCGAAGAACAGGTCATGACCTTGAAGAGTCACGAGCTGCGCACGCGTATTGCGTCGCTGCGCCGAGAAGCCATCACCCTGCGCCGCTATCTGTCCCCGCAACGCGAGGCGATGACCCGACTGTACGGCGAAAGAGTCTCCTGGATCGACGAGTTGGAGCGACTGCGGCTGCGCGAGGTTGCTGATCGCACGACTCGCTACGTTGAAGATCTGGACTCCGTGCGCGAACGCGCCACAGTGGTGCAGGAAGAATTGATGAGTGGCCTGTCCGAGCAGATGGACCGACGCATGTATGTACTATCTATTGTCGCCGCCTTGTTTCTACCGTTAGGTTTCTTGACTGGTTTGCTGGGAATAAACGTCGGCGGAATTCCTGGCGCCGAAAACCACTATGCTTTTCTCGCTTTCGCCCTCGCCCTCGCCGTTTTGCTCGTCATTCAGCTGCTAATCTTTAAATGGAAACGCTGGTTCTGACGAATCGACAATGGCCTATTTCACCAAGCGCTACCACACGCCCGGCACACCGCCAGGGACACTCGTCACGGCTGAGGCTGGCAGTTTTCGCATTCGCCTGATCGACTATACCGACAGCGAGTTTCTCGAGAAGGACTTGGCGCATGCCCAGGAGTGCCGACCTTATCTGGAACGATCGACGGTAACGTGGATCCACGTCTGCGGCGAACCGCAGGCGGAAACCATGCACCAGCTCGGCGAATTGTTCCGCCTGCACCCGCTGGCACTGGAAGACGTCATCAACCGGGGTCAACGGCCCAAGCTGGACGAATTTGACGGCCAGCTGTTCGTCATCATGGCCATGCCGCAAATCAACGCGGGCCACGCCGAGATCGAGCAGATCAGCGCTTTTGCCGGACGCGGCTACGTGATCACCTTCTGCCGGGGCGATTCCGATCCGTTTGAGCCGGTCCGGCAGCGACTGCGCAAGCGTGCCGGCAAGTTGCGGGCGCGAGGGGCCGACTATTTATTGTATTCCCTGCTCGATATCGTGATCGACACCGGATTCCCCGTGTTGGAAAGCTTCGGTGACGATATCGAATCAGTCGAAGACGAGCTGCTGGAAAAGCCCACTCAAGCTGCGATGCAGCGCCTGCACGAGCTAAGGCGAGAATTTCTACTGCTGCGACGGATGTTGTGGCCGCAACGCGAGGTCGTCAACAGCCTAATGCGCGGCAATCTTGAGTTCATCTCTGACGAGACTACGCTCTATCTGCGCGACTGCTACGATCACGTTATCCAGATCATGGATTTACTGGAAACCTACCGCGATATGACGGCCAACCTGCTTGACGTCTACCTGTCGAGCCTGTCAAACCGTCTTAACGACGTCATGCGCGTACTCACCGTGATCGCTACGGTGTTCATGCCGCTCACCTTTATCGTTGGCGTCTACGGCATGAATTTCGGCACCAACGACAAGAGCCCGTGGGCCATGCCTGAGCTGGGCTGGTACTACGGCTATCCGATGGTCTGGATGGTAATTGGTGCCGTGGCTGCGGGCATGATCCTGTACTTCAAACGCCGGGGATGGTTCTGAAACGTCGGTTGGCCAGCGCGATTTCCGCCCATTTGCTGGCGCCAAGAAGGAGCGACGGGCCTGCTCTCGACACGCTTGTTCTTCGATGGCAACACTTGCGCTCGATATGGTGATCTTAGCGAGCCCGCAGCTTCCCGAGGTGGCGCAGCGCAATGCCGCGCAACAACCTGCCAAGAATGTCCGATCCAGTGATCACGCGCTGGTCTTTGGACCGGATGAGAATAAGGTCGTTGTCGAGGTCTAGCCGAATGGCGACTCGATCGAGTCGGCGGGCGCCGTACCACCTGACGCCTCGGTGCGCCTGGCGGGGTAGTTAGGAGCTTGGTGCGCCAGCGCTGACCACACTCGTGGGCGAGCAACGTACCGACCGCGCGTTCACGCGGGCTGGCATTCGCAACTGTGGGGACGGGCCGATCACTTCGGCGTGCTGCGGGTTCTCGTGCCGTTACGCTACTCAGGAGTCGTCGGCAAACATTACGCCGACGCCATTGGGCTCGCGGTGGACAATAAGCCCAGGCAGGCGGCGTGCGCTGAGGCGCCTGGCGCTCATACTCATGACCTCGAGCTCAACAAAGCTCTCGTTTCCATTGGGAACTTCAGCCAGTTCAACGAACAGGCCACCTCGGCTGATGTTGCGTGCCACACCAGTGCCGAGCAATGACCCGCGGCGATAGATGCGTACTGAGAACGAAACCGGCGTACGCAGACCGTGGCGATGATCCATCACGCGTGTTCTCCCTTGGACGATGGCCCAGATGTACGGCCAAACAGCCGTTGCAAGGGCATTGAACGACAAGTGTAGCCTAGCTCGGTGATGTTGCCAGAGTGTGACTGTGAAAATGCTATTGCATCCTGCGGTGCAGCATCGGCGTGAAGGCCGAGCCCCACGGCATCACGCCCATGAACCCGCCTGAAGTGTTGCCTTCGTCCTAATTATTCTCCCTGTTCCCGGGCAAACAAGCGCCAGACAAAGCCGCTCGGTCGCTCGCTTCCGGTAAGAACGTATTCAAGGGTGTTCGCGTTTTGCGTCGTCCAGCGCATGGTGTCGGCAACGTGGGCAGCGCCGGCGAATAACAACCGGTCACCTTTGTGTATCGCAGCACTTCCCTCGGGCATGAGCGCCTGCTCATGGCTGCGCATCAACAGCAGCGGCACGCAGGCAAGCGTTGCGTCACGATTGCGCGGATCGCGCAATAGGTCAGAGAGCGAAATCTGCTCGCCTCTGTCCATTGCCGCGTCAAGCGCTGCGTACAACGCTGGTGTATCGTTCGGTGTGATGGAGAGCATCCAGGTATCCGGCGGCTCTTCTTCCAGCACTGCAGTGATCCGGCTGATTACGACGTTGGCCCAAGCGTTGTCTTGGTCGCGGGCAAGGCGGAGGAATTCCGCGAGTATGGGATTGCGGATCAGCGACCAGACGCGACTGGCGACAATAACCCACGGTTGCATAACCATGTCCAATCTGGCCGCAGCGAACATAGGATCCTCGCGGCGCTCGGTTTGGCGCGCCACAGCAAACAGCTCCGGATTCATGTCGCGCGCCGTGATCACGATCGAAAGGTTGTTCGTGCCATTGTCAGTGCCGGCAATTACCGCGACGGCCTCCTCGATTCGGCCTTCCTTCAGGGTGACAGCTTCCGTGCCCCGCCCTCTTACGGCGCTCGGCGGTGCGTGCGTACCTTCCGTGTTGGCCTCGATCACTACCGTGTTGATACCCTCACTGGGGAGCCGGTTGCAGACAGCTTTGCCGAAGCGTCCGTAGCCACACACCACCCAAGTGCCGCGTGGTGGGCTGACCAACTCTTCCATCGGTAGTTTTCGTGTGCTGGTCATCCAGTCGTTGAGCAAGTACATGCTGGGCGAGTGAACCGCCATCGCGAGGCTGTCGGCGAAGGTGACAAACGGGTTGATGATGTGATCGGTGCCAAACGAGGCCATGTTAGCTTCGGTATCCTCGAATTCAGCCCGACAGATCACCGTGACGTGAGCGGCGATCAACTTGCTTGTCACAGCGACGGTCAGATTTACCTGATCGTCGTTAGTCAGGGCGATCACGCCGGCACAGTGTTTGCCTCTTAGGCCGCTTTCTATCAGTGATGCGGGATCGGCCGCATCGGCGCACAGTCCGGGGATCTCAAGTGGCAATCCCGCGATCTCCAACGCGTCGATCCGAGATTGATCAATGTCGACCACGACCGAGCGGATACCGTTGGCGGCCAGCACCCCGACTAACAGGCTTCCGGTGTCGCCATAACCGCAGACGATATAATAGCGTTGATTGATGCGGTGGACTGCGCGAGCGAAGGCCGCGGCTTTGACTACGCGGCGAAACGCTGGATCCTGCACCAATGCCAGCAATGAGCCGATGGCGTAGAGCCATGCTGTGACAGTCGCATACATTGCGGCAGTGGTCCACAGCCGTTGGGCATCGGTGAACGGATATGGGATCTCGCCAAAACCAATGGTCGATCCCATGAAACTCACGAAATAAAAGGCGTGGAACATACTCATCCGCCAGGGGTTGCCCTGGTCGTCGATACCGGGGATGAGGGTCAGGCCAACAATGGAAACTGCGTAGGTGCAAATCACCACAATCAGCGGCATGCGCAGCCGCCGAAACAGCAGGTGGACGACGTTATGGATGGCCGCGAGCCGGGGACGCATCAGCGTCGAACCATCACCGTTTCAACAGCCAGTAGTAGCACGGACATCAGATTGGCCAGGACCGCGCCACTTGAGAGCGAAACGATGCTGGCCATGATCGAAGGGGTTGCCCCAATGCCGACGGCGTGCTCGGCAATGGCCCACACCACCGCCGCAGCGATGAGTTGCAGGTCAGCAACCAGGCTCGTGGCAAGTAACACGGCGCCAATGTGGGTGCGGTCACCCACCTTGAGCACCGTCGCGATTAGGCTGACCACCAACGCAGCAAAGAATTCATAGACGTTGTGATGGTCGGGGTTATCAAAGTCCCCCATTACAAAGCCAAAGTTCAGCGTCAATGCCAGTACGATGAAGAAAGCGAAAAAGACTTTTTCCAGATTCACATTGTAGCCCTCTTGTGCCTGGCGCCGCGGCCGTACGCTTGGCGCCAATCCTAGCGTGAGTTGGCGCCCAGGTCATTGGCTTCGCCGCGACAAGCGGGAATCGGGTGTCTGGGTGCCGCAGTCGTGTTGCGCTCCGAATTGAATCCACACTCCAGGCAATGGCCGTACGGTACCCGCACGGCTTCGCTCGTCTGACCGACGCGGCGTGGTGAGTTCCGTTAGGGGAGTACGGCGTCGAGCTCACCCGCCCTAATGTACGTTTCGACAATGTTGGCGCCCGCCGCAATCGCTTCACTGGCACGATGAAACTCCATCAAACCGACCTCGTTGAGCTTGGGTGCCAGGACGATATCAGGCGGATCACCCGCCATGCGACTGCGCGTGATGCGGTCCTGCATGATATTGATCGACGTTGCTGTAACGTCGAATATTCCAGGCTCGGCTTCATCGGTGCCCCAGAGCTGGGCCAGAATATTGCGTGCGCGTGCAAAACCCAGCGTGGAGAGCAAGGACCCAGCCGGACCTTCCGCATCATTGAACATCCCCGTATCGGTCCCACGAAAACGTTGGCCGACGATCCCACCGTTCAGATTAACGGCAATGACAAACTCGGCGCCCAGCGCCCGGCACACCGATACTGGTACGGGGTTGACCAAGCCACCATCGACCAACCACTGGCCGTCGACCTGCACCGGGGTAAATAGACCGGGCAAAGCAATCGACGCACGCACGGCTTCCAATAACCCGCCTTCCTGCAGCCAGATTTCGCGCCCGGTCTCCAAGTCCGTTGCAACGGCTGCATAGGGGATCGACAACGCCTCGATGCGGGTGGCGCCGATCGTGTCGATCAAGCTGGTCATGAGACGTTCGCCGCGCACGAAACCGCCCCCGGAGAGGGTTACGTCGAGATGGCGCACGACATCGCGCCAAGTGAGACTGCGCACCCATGCTTCGAGTTCGTCGAGTGTGTCGCTGACAAAGGCCGCTCCGACGAGTGAACCGATTGAACTGCCGGCAACCACGGCAGGTTGCACGCCCGCCTTGTGCAATGCGCGCAGCACACCGATATGCGCCCAACCCCGAGCCGACCCGCTGCCCAAGGCCAAGCCAATTCGCGGTGTCGTGCGCCGTTTCATGGAGATGAGTCAGTGCAGGATAGGCGCATGTTCATTACGAGCGAATGGAACGACGTCGACCGTCAATTCAGTTTCTCCCCGGCGCGGGGATCAGGTGGGATCGGGAGGACATCTATACCTTCCTCATGCAGCGCATTGACCTCCTGGGTGGTGGCTTGGCCACGGATGTTGCGCGGGTCGCGTTCACCGTAGTGCATCTTGCGCGCCTCTTCGGCAAACTCGGTTCCGACGTTGTCATAGTGCCTATCAATGTGCTCGTGCAGCTTGCGCAGCAACTGCTCGGACTGGGACTGCAGTTCTTGCAGGCGACGTTCGCCCGTACTGGCAACGTGAACACGACTGGCGCTGGGCACTTTGACCACCGTTGCCGAACCGCACGTGGGGCAGGTCAACAGGCCCTGAGTAAGCTGGGTTTCGAAATCGGCGCTGTCCTTGAACCAACCTTCGAAGCTATGCTGGGCGTCACATTTGAGGTCAAATACGATCATTGTAGTGGAGAGGTTCGTCGGGTATCGCACAAAGGGCCCTATAGAGTAGTGTGAGTATATCGATTCGATTCACTAT
>Ga0111154_1081_pt1 | contig 14675 bp, 14 predicted proteins | sample DeeMarSeWOR28_12_FD_80252 | JGI IMG/M metagenome (GOLD analysis project Ga0111154, IMG submission 80252) | Gammaproteobacteria bacterium SG8_47 | reverse complement strand
GTTCTATCGGTTGAGAGTTCCCCCGCCGTGCCCTGTGGTTGCTTCGACGTCTTGGTGTTTAGTCAAACACCAGGCCGCCGCTGAGCAGGTGGCCGAGCAGGCCGTTGATGCTGGCGTAGGCACGGTCGAACTCCAGCACCCAGTATTCGCCCTCGCGGCGCAGGTCACGCCGATTGATCTGCACCCGGTGAGAACCCGCCTGTTCGAGGTGCGCAAGCAGCATCTCCGCATTGTCCCGGTGTCTGAAACGACACCGATGAGTGTGGTAGACCTTGTGCTCGCGTTGAAACTGCTCGATGGCTTGAGTCAGGCCGTCGAGAAACGCATCGCCTAGGCGTCGGTCCAACTCGCGCGTGTGGGTGAGGCCCTGTTCCTGCAGAAACAATGCCAGCCGTAAGATGCGCCCGGTAAAGTACTCCGCCGGCATATCGGTGAGGAACTCCGAGGTTGAATGAATATCAGACAGTGTCGAGTAGGCGGTGACGTACTTGGCGGATTTGAACGCGTTCTTGAATACCAATCCTTCCGCGCCGTCTGCGTCGAGTTGGAGCATGAGGCGTTTGATAGTCTCAAGATCTTGCGGCTGAAAGTGACCGAAACAGCGCACGGCGGGCAATTGGTAACGATCTATGAGCGCCAGTTTCTCGTCCTGTTCCATCGTGCCGGGTCGGTCAATGCGCTGCAGATCGAATACGAACAGTTGGACGTCGTGACTGACAAACGGTGGGAAGCTCTCGTTGTAGGGGTTGTCAGGTCCTGCGATCTCGGCGCAAATCACCAGATCTGGATCCCGATCGAATACGCTCGGGTCCATAAGATCGCCGATGCGATCGGTCGTGAATGGACAGACGAACCCGCCTCGGGTGAGTGCCAGCACCTGCCCTGCGGTTTTGAAGACCCGAACGTTGTATCCGTTGATCTTCTCTTCGGCCCAGAACGAACCCTTGAATTGCTCCTGTAGGCCCGTTCCCAGATGTACGACGCGTCCGATGCGTGGGTAGCCGTATACGGTTCGGTTTGCAAAGATGGCAGTACCGCGGGCGATATCGTTGTGATCGTGAATAAATGAGGTGTAACGCAACTCGCCATGCTCGCGCACGCGTGCGCGGCCTTGGCTGAATGCCTGTTCTAGCTGCGACTGATCTATCACTGCGGGCGCGCCAACACTTTCACGGGACCTGCGCCACCGTGTTCTCCTAGCTAAAGATAGTCGGCCCAGCTCACTGTGGGCAGCCGTGCCGGTTTGTACCCGGAACCCGTGTGGAAAAGGTTTTGCCGGACCGGCATCTGACCTGACGCCCAGGGCCGGCTCCGAGACGTGCGCAGCCATTGAAACTCACGCTCGCTGCACCCACACTTCTGTTTTCGAGCTGCGCAGCCTGTGCGCTACAGAGGGAGGAAATGATGAAAGGGTTCAGTCTTGTACTCGTAGGAAGTGTGCTGGCACTGCTCAGCACGTCAGTGATGGCACTGCATACCGAGGAGATTGAATACACGGCCAACGGAACCACGCTCAAGGGCTACCTAGCCTATGATGACCAGATCAAGGGAAAACGCCCCGGCATTCTAGTGGTCCATGAATGGTGGGGACACAATGCCTACGTGCGCAAACGCGCTGAGATGCTCGCTGCTCTGGGTTACACCGCACTCGCCGTGGACATGTACGGTGATGGTAAGCAGGCTGCACATCCCGAGGACGCTGGCAAATTCGCCAGCGAGGTACGCAGCAACATGCCCGTAGCCAGGGCACGTTTCCTCGCTGCCATGGAGGTGCTGCAAAAACACCCCACCGTTGATAACGCAGAAGTGGCAGCCATCGGCTATTGTTTTGGCGGTGGCATCGTCCTGGAAATGGCCCGATCGGGGCTCGATCTGGACGGCGTGGTGAGTTTCCATGGCAGCCTGGGGACCCAGAATCCGGCTCAAAGCGGGGCGGTCAAGGCCAAGCTGCTGGTGCTCAACGGTGCGGCCGACCCATTCGTCAAGCCCGAGCAGATCGCCGACTTCAAGGCCGAAATGGAGGCGGCGGGCGTCAGCTACACGTTCATCGACTATCCGAACGCTAAGCATGCCTTCACTAATCCTGAGGCCGATGGCTTTGGCCAGAAATTCAATCTGCCCTTGGCCTACAACGCTGAGGCAGACGCTGCCTCTTGGCAGGAAATGCGACGGTTCTTCAAGGACTTGTTTGGGAAGTAATTTTTGCGCCCCGCGTCCTGTTTCCCGGGCCGGGCGACAGGATGCGGGCAACCCGCGAGCTCGTCAGTGGCGCTGATGCACGCCCAGCCGTGGCAGACCGGGGTGGTAGAGCAGCACGCCAGCGCCATGGGGTGAGACGTGCATCACGATAGCCTGGCGTCGATCGAGTTTGGCCACGGCGCTGTCATGAGAGACAAAGACCAGCTCGACAGCTAAGCCCTTGATCAGTGGTAGCCGACCACGCAGGAACACTCCACTTGAGCTCTGATTGATGACGCGGCAGCGCTTGGGGCGCAGGCCGTTCTGGCTCAGGTAGACGAAGGCCTCGGCCGCGTAGCGCGGGCTGCGGCGGCGGTCGAAGGTGGTACGATTGCCTTTCGACATGCGGTGGTTGGTCTCGTGCGTTGGCCGCATCTATTGGACCCGAAGGCTGGGTCCTCAATCAAGTCCTATCACGATGCCTAGAACACTTTCAGCTGGGGTGGTGATCGTGCGGTGGGTGCACCGGCAGCCACACTATCTGCTGCTGCGAGCCTTCAGCTATTGGGATTTCCCCAAAGGAAAGGTGGAGCCCGGCGAGACGGCGTTCGCCGCGGCGCGGCGGGAGGTCCGCGAAGAGACCACATTGGTGGAACTCGATTTTCGCTGGGGCGAGGCCTACGTGGAGACCCCGCCCTATGCCCGCGGCAAGGTCGCACGCTACTACCTGGCGCAAAGCGCGGCGGGTGAGGTTGCGTTACCAGTAAACCCCGAGCTTGGCCGGGCCGAACATCACGAGTTTCGCTGGGTTGACTACAATGGGGCGTGCAAATTGGTGAATCCCCGCGTCAGAGCGGTGCTGGATTGGGCGTATGCCCTTATCCAGGATTCCATGAAGGGCGCCGCGCCCGCCGCCTCGCAGCGGCTGCCGTCATAGTCAACCGGTCATCAACACTACGAGTAAGGAGAGCGCTGAATGCTGGATAGATCCTTGGATGACCAGGCGCTGGACGCGCTATTTCGCCGCGCACGCAGCCACAACGGCTGGTTGGACCAGCCGGTGACAGACGACACGTTGCGCCGGCTCTACGACTTGATGAAGTGGGGCCCCACCAGCGCCAACTCATGTCCCGCGCGGCTGGTGTTCGTGCGCAGTGCCGAGGCAAAGGCCAAGCTCAAACCTTGTCTCGATGCGGGTAACGTCGACAAATCAATGAGCGCCCCCGTCGTTGCCATCATCGGCATGGATCTGGACTTCCATGACCAATTACCCAAGCTCTTTCCCCACACCGATGCGCGGGCGTGGTTCGAGGGCAAGCCTGACAAGATTCACACGACCGCCTTTCGCAACAGCTCGCTGCAGGGCGCCTACCTGATCATGGCCGCCCGCAGCCTGGGACTCGACTGCGGCCCGATGTCGGGTTTCAACGCGAAAATGATTGAGGAGGTCTTCTTTCCCGGCGGTCGTATCAAGGCCAATTTCATCTGCGCGTTGGGCTACGGTGATGAGAGCAAGGTCTATCCGCGCCACCCCCGCCTCAGCTTCGATGAGGCTTGCCGGCTGGCCTGAGCAGCGAAGCAGCGCGTAACAAAATTTTGCATTTGTCCGGGATCTAGGCTCAACGATCGGTTCATCGGTGGCGATAACCTACTGAGAAATAGGTGCTTGTCCTATCATCAGTGGCTGGCCGCAGCACCGGCACCGTTGGTGAGCGCGGCCCGCGTTCGACCACTCCGGGGCACCGGCAGGGATGTCCGAAGGAGCAATGGACATGAGTGAACCGACATTGGAGCGCATCCTATATGTTGAGGATGAGCCCGACATCCAAGCTGTGGCGCGCCTTGCCCTGGAACACGTTGGCGGGTTCAAAGTCGACGTGTGCAGCTCCGGTCCAGAGGCGTTGGAGCGCGTGCGCGAGCTGCGCCCGGACTTGATTCTGTTGGATGTCATGATGCCTGGCATGGATGGCCCCACCACGCTGCGCGCCCTGCGTGAAATCCATGACGTGGGAGCCATTCCCGTCATATTCGTTACCGCCAAGGTGCAATCCCATGAGGTCGCCGAATACAAACAGCTCGGTGCTTTGGATGTGATCGCCAAGCCATTCGATCCCATGACCTTGTCTGACGCCGTGCGAGAGATCTGGCGGCGCGCACATGGCTAGCGCCGACACCAGCGTCGAGGCGCAACTTGCGGCGTTACGCGAAGAGTATGCCCGCAAGCTCCCCGAGCGACTCAGCGAGATCGAGGCGTTGTGGCATGCCCGCGTACTAGAGAGAATTCTCAAGCCACTGGTCCAAGCGGCCCAGAAGCCCGACCCCCGCCAGACGCAGGCATTGCAGCAGGGCCTGGGCACGCTGCGCCAGCAAATCGAAGGGATTAACCCGGATACTGCGACGGGCGCGCCCAGCACGTGCGAAGCTGGCGTCGTCGCACCGCGGCTCGCCGCCCTGGGTTTAGGCGCGGAATTGGCGGAGCAATTACGCATCGCTGGCTACGCCGTGGAATCGTTTACCGATGTCGCCGCTCTGCACAGTGCGGCCGCTGACGGTGCCGCCGGTTTCATCGTCGATTGTTCGCTTGACTCCACCGTGTTGGATTCCCTGCTCGATCCAAGCTTGGACTGGCTCCAACACCTGGGTCAGCGGGCCTTCGTTGTATTGGCGGCGCACGATGATCTGGCCGCGCGCATTGCGGCGGTGCGTTGTGGTGCCGATGGATTTCTTGCCCATCCCGTGGACAGTGATGTGCTGCTCATGCAGCTTGACCGGTTGCTGGCGCGCGACAACTCCGATCCTTATCGGGTCCTGGTCGTGGACGATGAAGCAGCGCTGGCACAGCATTATGCGTTGGTGTTGCGCGGAGCGGGTATGCAAGCGGTTACGCTGTGCGAGCCCATGCGGTTGATGGAAACTTTGGCCGATTTTTTACCCGAGTTGATCTTGATGGACGTCTACATGCCGCAATGCTCGGGCCTCGAACTGGCCAAGGTTCTGCGTCAGCAAGATGGCTGTTTCAATATCCCGATTGTCTTTCTGTCCAGCGAGACGAACCTGGACCGACAGTTTGCGGCCCTGCGCATGGGCGGCGACGAGTTTCTGACGAAACCCATTGCGGATTCACATCTGGTTGCGGCAGTGCGAGTTCGCGCCGAACGCGCCCGTGCTCTTGGCGCGTTGGTCGTTGTCGACTCATTGACGGGTTTGCTGCGCCACGGTGCGCTCAAAGAGCAGCTGGGAACCGAGCTGGTTCGCGCGCGTCGTTCGGGTTCGCCAGTCAGTTTTGCCATGCTCGACGTGGATCATTTCAAGCAGGTGAACGACTCCTACGGTCACCCGGCTGGCGATCGGGTGCTCAAGAGTCTGGCACGCACGCTGCAGCAACGCGTGCGTAAGACCGACAGCGTCGGGCGCTATGGCGGTGAGGAGTTCGCAGTGGTATTGCCCGAGGCAAAGGCAGAAGACGCGTTGCGACTGCTAGACGAGGTTCGCCAGATTTTTGCCCAGACCGAACAGCAGCATGGCCAGACAACTTTCAGGGTGAGTCTTAGCGGCGGGGTCGTTGAAGCCTCGGGTGATGATAGCGTGGAGAGTGTCATTGCCGAGGCCGATCAAGCGCTGTATCGCGCCAAGCACCAAGGCCGCAATCGAATCTGCCTCGGCGGGCTCAACTGAGTTTCCCGCCAAGCCCAGCGCTGCGACTCCGCAACGCGCAGCCCTATAAGGACGCGCCCGGCGCTGTTATGCTAATCGGCTGTCGATGAGCGTAGCCAATAAAATCGTCCAACCAGCATGGTGCCGAGCACGAAACAGTTGATCCTAGGTGCCAGCGCGCTGGTCGTGGGCAGCCTGGTCTATGTGTTGGACCGCCCGGCGAGCTCAGTGTATTTCGTGCCCGAGGCGCTGAGCCTGTACAGCCCGTCAGCCAGCGTGTTTGGTCCAATGGGCAATCATCTCCCCACTTTTTTTCACGTTGTGGCATTCGCGCTGTTGACCAGTGGAGCCGCAGGTTGCCGCAGCCTAGTGTGTCTTGCAGTCGCGGTCGTCGGCTGGACCCTGGTGGATGGCCTGTTCGAACTGGCGCAATACGACGCTGTGGCCGAGTCGCTGGTCCGGCACATACCCACCTGGTTCCAGCACGTGCCCGTACTCGACAACACACGAGCCTATCTACTGCGCGGTGAGTTCGACCCGCGAGACCTTGCCTCGATTGCGGTGGGAGGGCTGAGTGCATTCGCGCTGGGATGGTGGACCCTACGCGTGCCGCGCCACGCGCCTTGACCAGAGCCGCGGACCCGGGCCCATCAAGCCAGGCATTCGTGCGTGAGCTCGACGTGACCGTCTTCGGAGGTGGTTTCGAGCCGAACGCTGAACCCCCACAACCGGGCCAGATGGCGAAGTACCTCGTCGGAAGATTCGCCCAACGGCTGGCGCTTGTGCTGAGTGTGGTGCAGAGTCAAGGACCGATCACCACGCAGGTCTACTTTATGGACTTGTATGTTGGGCTCACGATTGCCCAGGTTATATTGTTCTGCCAGGGCCTGACGTACCCGTCGATAGCCGTCATCGTCATGGATTGCGGCAATCTCCAACATGTCATTGGCGTCGTCATCCAATACGCTGAATAGCCGCAGTTCACGCATCAGCTTCGGCGACAAGTACTGGGCAATGAAGCTTTCGTCTTTGAAGTTGCGCATGGCAAAGTGGAGTGTCTTGATCCAGTCACTCCCAGCAACGTCAGGAAACCACCGTATATCCTCTTGGGTTGGCTCTTCACACATGCGGCGGATGTCGCTCATCATCGCAAAGCCCAATGCATAAGGGTTGATGCCGCCGTAGTAGCGGCTATTGTATGGGGGTTGCGCGACAACGTTGGTGTGGGACTGGAGAAACTCAATCATGAAACCGTCCGTGACCAGCCCCTCGTCATAGAGCTGGTTCATAAGCGTGTAGTGCCAAAATGTCGCCCAGCCTTCGTTCATCACCTGGGTCTGGCGTTGCGGATAGAAATACTGCGCCAACTTGCGCACGATGCGTACAATCTCGCGCTTCCACGGTTCCATCAGCGGAGCGTTCTTCTCGATGAAGTAGAGCAGGTTTTCCTGCGGCTCGGCGGGGAATCGTTGCTCAACGCGTTCGCGCTCGGCGGCGTCTTTGATAGGGATTGTGCGCCACAGCTCGTTGACTTGCAGTTGCAGATACGCTTCACGTTCCCGTTGGCGCACCCGCTCGCGTTCGGCGGACAATCGAGAAGGACGTCGGTAGCGATCCACGCCGTAATTCATAAGGGCATGACAGGAGTCCAATACCAGCTCGACTTCTTCTTCCCCATACCGCTGCTCGCATTCGGCGATGTAGTTGCGGGCGAACAGTAGATAATCGATGATCGCATCGGCATTGGTCCAGGTTTGAAACAGATAGTTGCCCTTGAAGAACGAGTTATGCCCGTAGCACGCATGGGCGATTACCAGCGCCTGCATCATCATGGTGTTCTCTTCCATGAGGTAGGCGATACACGGGTTAGAGTTGATTACGATTTCATAGGCCAGCCCCATCTGCCCGCGTTTGTAGCGTTGTTCGACCCCGAGGAATTGCTTGCCGTAGGACCAATGATGGTAACCGACCGGCATACCTACCGAAGAATAGGCATCCATCATTTGCTCGGCACTGATGACCTCAATCTGATTCGGATATGTATCGAGGCCAAAATCCGCAGCGACTCGTGCGATCTCCCGGTCGTAGCGCTCGATCAGCTCGAAGCTCCATTCAGATCCTTCAGAGATAGGCTGTCTGCTCATGCTGCCTGCTTCTTAAACAGTTCGCGGAACACTGGGTATATGTCCTGAGCGCTTGCGATGGTCTCCATGGAAAAATTCTCATACAGACTTTGCACCCGCTCGTATTCGCGCCAAAGGCTTTGATGCGTGTTGGCCGCAATCTCAACGTAGGCAAAGTATTGCAGGCACGGCATGATGGCGTTGGCTAGCAGCTCGCGGCAGCGCGGGGAATCGTCATCCCAGTTGTCACCGTCCGAGGCTTGGGCTGCGTAAATATTCCATTGATTGGTGGGATAGCGCTCGCGGATGATTTCGTACATCAGCTCCAAGGCGCTGGAAACAACTGTGCCGCCTGTTTCCCGCGAATGAAAGAAGTCGTTTTCATCGACCTCCTTGGCAATCGTATGGTGGCGAATGAATACGACGTCGATACGTTCGTAGTTACGCTTGAGAAACAAGTACAGCAGGATGAAGAACCGCTTCGCTATGTCTTTGCGCGACTCGTCCATGGAGCCCGACACGTCCATCAGGCAGAACATCACGGCTTGGGTCGTTGGTTTGGGTTGTTTGATGCGGTTGTTATAGCGGAGATCGAAAGTATCGATCCACGGCACCGCCGCGATCCGCTGGCGCAGCTTGCGGGCCTCTTCCCGTAGCGCGCAGACGTCGTCGGCGCGCTTCGCGTCGTGCGCGTCCCCTGACTCCGGCGCGTCGATCGCCTGCTCGATTTCCGCCAGTCGCCGCTCCAGGGGCGAGCGCAGGGCGATGCGCCGGGCCAGGGCACCGCGCAGCGAACGCACTACGTTGATATTCGTCGGCACGCCGTCGCTGCTGTAGCCAGCGCGTACCATCTTGTGTTCGGTGATTCTTGCCAACTGTGTCTTGACCAGGTCGGGCAGCGCCAAGTCGTCGAAAAAGAACTCCAAGAACTCTTCGCGCGAGATTTGAAAGACGAAGTCGTCTTCGCCCTCACCGTCCTTGCTGGCCTCACCACCTTTGCCGGCGCCTCCACCCGGCGGTCGTTGGACTCTATCGCCCGCCACGAACTCATCGTTGCCCGGGTGTACGGATTCGCGTCGACCGCCTTTACCGTGGTGGAAGATGGGTTCGCCGACGTCCTTGGTCGGAATGTTGATGCGCTCACCTTTGTCGACCTCGGTGATGCTACGGCCGTTGACCGCGTCGGTGACGGCGTCCTTGATCTGCTGACGGTAGCGGCGCAAGAAGCGCTGTCGATTGACAGCGCTCTTGTTCTTGCCGTTTAGGCGGCGGTCGATGATGGCGCTCATGGCGGAAGTCCCGATGGTCGAGTGTTAGCGAGCTCAGGAGGCCTTGCGCACCCGTAGGTACCACTCCGAGAGCAGTCGGACTTGCTTCTCCGTGTAGCCCTTGGCGACCATGCGCTGGACGAAGTCCTGATGTTTCCTCTGGTCATCCACCGAAGCCTTGGCGTTGAAAGAGATGACGGGCAGCAGATCTTCGGTACTGGAGAACATCTTCTTCTCGATGACCTCGCGCAACTTCTCATAGCTGGTCCATGCTGGGTTTTTGCCGTTGTTGTTGGCGCGCGCGCGGAGCACAAAATTCACAATTTCGTTGCGGAAGTCCTTGGGGTTGCTGATACCGGCGGGCTTTTCGATTTTCTCCAGTTCATCGTTGAGCGCCGCGCGGTCAAAGATCTCGCCGGTATCGGGATCGCGATATTCCTGGTCTTGAATCCAGTAGTCCGCATAGACGACGTAGCGGTCGAAGATGTTCTGACCATACTCTGCGTAGGATTCCAGGTACGCGGTCTGGACCTCTTTGCCAATGAATTCTGCATAGCGGGGTGCCAGATAGCCTTTGAGGTAGTTTAGATAGCGTTCCTGCAGCTCGGGTGGAAACTGCTCCTGCTCAATCTGTTGTTCCAGAATGTACAAAAGGTGAACCGGGTTAGCGGCGACCTCGCCGTGATCGAAATTGAAGACCTTGGAGAGAATCTTGAAAGCGAAGCGGGTCGACAGACCGGTCATGCCTTCGTCCACGCCGGCGTAGTCGCGATACTCCTGGTATGACTTTGCCTTCGGATCGACATCTTTGAGGTTCTCACCGTCGTAGATGCGCATCTTGGAGTAGACGCTGGAGTTCTCGGGCTCTTTGAGACGCGAGAGCACCGCAAACTGTGCCATCATGTCCAAGGTGCCCGGGGCGCAAGGCGAGCCAGTCAATGAACTGTTGCGCAACAGCTTCTCGTAGATCTTCACTTCGTCAGACACTCTCAGACAGTAGGGCACCTTGACGATATAGATGCGATCGAGGAAGGCCTCGTTGTTTCGGTTGTTCTTGAATGCCAGCCATTCTGATTCATTCGAGTGCGCGAGGATGATGCCGTCATAGGGAATTGCCGAGAGGCCTTCGGTTCCCATGAAGTTACCTTCTTGGGTCGCCGTCAGCAGTGGATGTAGCACCTTGATTGGGGCCTTGAACATCTCGACGAACTCGAGCAGGCCTTGATTGGCTAGACACAGCCCCCCGGAATACGAGTAAGCGTCAGGGTCGTCCTGCGCGTACTGTTCCAGCTTGCGGATATCGACTTTGCCGACGAGCGATGAGATGTCCTGGTTGTTCTCATCACCCGGTTCGGTCTTGGCTACAGCGACCTGTTTGAGCACCGAAGGACGCAGTTTCACGACTTTGAACTGCGTGATGTCACCGTTGAATTCGTGCAGGCGTTTGACCGCCCAAGGTGACATGATGCCACGCAGGTAGCGGCGCGGTATCCCGTAGTCCTCTTCGAGAATTGGACCGTCTTCCTCGGGCGAGAACAGGCCGAGCGGGGATTCATTGATTGGCGAGCCTTTCAATGCGTAGAAAGGGCATTTCTCCATCAACGCCTTGAGCTTCTCGGCCAGGGACGACTTGCCGCCACCAACTGGACCCAACAGATAGAGAATCTGTTTCTTCTCTTCCAGGCCCTGCGCGGCATGACGGAAGTAGGCGACGATACTCTCGATCGTCTCTTCCATGCCGAAGAATTCGCGAAATGCGGGGTAGATCTTGATAACTTTGTTGGAAAAGATGCGGCTCAGGCGAGGGTCTTGACGAGTGTCGAGCAGCTCGGGCTCGCCGATCGCCATGAGCATGCGCTCGGCGGCGCTGGCATAAGCACTCGGATCGCTACGGCAGATCTCCAAGTATTCCTGTAGTGTTAATTCTTCTTCCTTTGCCTCTTCATAGCGGGCCAAGTACTGATTGAAAATAGTCATGGTAACCACCCTCGTTGTGTAACAGTCTCGGTCTGTTAACGTTCGGGCGATCCACGACGAATATTCCTGCGTCCCTTGTTATTGTTCGTACCTTGCAGGAACAACCATGCGGACGCCTTCGTTAGTGACGATGCAATCCCTATGCCATAGCTTCAGCATTCGCATCACTGAGCCAAACAAGGTCTCGTTTCAGCGTCGAGTCATTACAAGTTTTAACTGAGTTTTCCGTCAGTTAGCTCGTCGCTCGGAATTGTCGAGTGGCCCGCGGCTCACGCAGGTGCAACACACCCGGCGGCCACCCAGTTGTGCGTCGGTTCATTGACGCCCGTCGTGTCTCAAGCGCGCCGTTGCACCACTGTGCGCCAGCTGCGTCATGGCGGTGCGTTGTAAGCACAGTTTCGGTCGCCACGGCGGCACAGCCTCTGCGAACTGCATCCTTAGAGACATTCTGACTGACACGAGCGCGGCTAAGTTCCAAGCGCGCGCCGGTGCGCGCGCGGCTGGCGTTGACGTGGGGAGAGGGACGCGAATCAGGAAGAAGGCGGTGTCGTGCCGCAGTGCCAACACAGTTCGAACGAATCGGGGTTGGCCTCACCACAATGGCTGCATCGCCATTGTTCTTGCGTTGCCGAGCGATGTTCAAAGGCGTAGACCAGCGTTCGAGCCTGGGAGACATCGGCTTCGTTGACGAGCCAGATCTCTGGATAGGCGTGCGTGAACGGCAATTCGCCCAAGGCACCGTGGGCGTAGGTGTTCAACAACCGTGCAGCGATGTCGTGGCGCGTGAGCAAATCGAGCACCAGTTGGGCTTCATGCAGATCAGCTGCCTCATAGAGCTTGTACATGGGAATCGAAACGCAGGGCCAGCTTAGATGTGTCCGGGAGAGTGCAACCGCGCGCGCGCCGGACCCGCTCTCCGGTGGCGCCGCGGTCGGGCAGTCGCTGCGCTCGCGCTGATGGGTTCACGTCTCACCGCCGATGCCCCAGCGCAGACTCGTGCAGGCGTGTGGTTATAGCGCCGCAGGCGGCTAAGCCGGACCGTTGTCGGCTTCCTCGCGCGGCAGCATGGATTGCAGCCGCCGCTCGCAGCGCTCCCAGTCGCCATGCAGGCACTCGTAGCGGCGGCAGTCGAATTCACAGGCCGACAGGTCCTCTGGGGTCTCCTGGACCCTGCTGCTGAGCCAATCGAATAGTCTTCGAAACATTAGTGTGGCTCTTGTTGGCATGTTCTCGACGGGGTGGTGAGTACGGATCGCTGCCCCGTCGTGGTGCGTTCGTGCTGGGTCCACGCATTCCCGAGTGTAGTGCTCGTAGTTGGGCTCCGCAAGCTGGCCGGCCGGTGCATGTGGCGGGAGCCATGGGGCCAGAGGACTAGCGGGGATATTGACGGGGCGGGTCGGCGCCTGCTTTACTTACTGACCAGTCAGTAAGTTAAAGAACGACTAGGCGTATGCAGCCCAAATCCGCACAGCCGAGCACGACGACGCCCAAGGGTGGTCGCTGGCGCCGTCGCAAGCACGCCCGGCCCGCCGAGATTGTCGCTGCCGCGCTGAAGGTGTTTTCTGAGCGCGGCTTCAACGCCACCCGGCTCGATGATGTGGCCCGCAGTGCAGGCGTGTCCAAGGGCACGGTTTACCTCTATTTCGAAAACAAGGAAGCCTTGTTTCGCGCGGTTGTCGCCGAAGAAGTCCTGCCGCAGATTGCGCGCGTTGAGAAGATGGTCGACGCCTATTCCGGCGACATGGCCGAGTTGTTGCGCCAATTGGTCGAACAATGGTGGGAGACGGTCGGTGAGAGTCCCCTGTCGGGCATTCCCAAGTTGATGATGGCCGAAGCTAGCAACTTTCCCGAGCTGGCCTGCTTCTATGTCGATAACGTGGTACGTCGGGTGCGCCGTATCCTGGTGCGAGTGGTCGAACGCGGTATCGACGACGGGCAGTTCCGATCCTGTGACCCTGCCTACGTCGCGCGGGCATTGCTGGCGCCACTGGTTTTCTCGGTCGTCTGGCGCCGTTCGCTCGAGCAGTTCGACAGCGATCCCTACGATGCCCGGACCTTTCTGCACGTGCAGCTCGAGCTTACTCTCCACGGTTTGACCCGCACCGCCGCCACGACGGGCGCCTCGTCCGACGATGGACCCCGGCACTGACATGTACCGGCGTCTGGTCAGCCCACGCACTATCTGTCTCGCTGCGCTATTGGCAGTCAGCTATGGCGCTGCTGCAGCAGAGCGGCTGAGCATGCAACAGATGTTGTTGCGCATTCTCGAGACCTACCCATCACTTAGAGTCGCCAGCCTCGAGGTGGCGCGTGCCAGCCAAGACAGCGCACGTGTGGAAGGGCAATTGAGCTGGGTGCTCGGGGCGCAGGCCGGCGCTGGCCATCAGCTCTCGTTCTTCGGCACGCCCAGCGACCGTTTTGATGCCGGCGCAACGCTCAGTCGACGCCTCGCCTCGGGCAACAGCGTTGAATTCGGCGCCGGGTACGCCTACGAGGACAGTACCGTCGCATTTAGTCCGTTCATTCCTAACCCATCTCACAGGACCACTATCGATGCGAACTTGCGCGTGCCGCTCCAGCGCGGTTCAGGCAATCCCGAATATGAGCAGGCGAGCTTGATCGCGGAGGCCCAAACCGAGATCGCGCGAGCGAGCTGGTACGCGACCCGCGACCAGTTGGCCAGTCAGGCGTTGAATATTTACTTTGCGGCCGCCTTGACCCGCGCACGCCTGGCAGACGCCGAACATTCGATTGAACGGGCTCGCCGTCTGCGACGTTTCATCGCCGAAAACGCCGAGCTAGGTCTGTCTGAGGAAAAGGATCAGCTGCAGGCCGATGCGCGCCTGCGCGCGCGCTTGGCCGAGCAACAATCCCTGCGCGTGGGTTGGGAGCAGCAACGCACCTCGTTGAACCGACTCACGGGGCGCGCCTGGGACGCTGAATTCGAGCCGGACGCCGATCCCAAAGCCACCGCCGAGCTGGCTGCGACCGAATTGATGTTCGAGGAGGTGCAGACCAATAGCGCCGAGCTGCGCCGCTATCAGCAGCAAATCAACATCAGCGACGCTGTTCTCCAACTCAAACGCGACCAGCGCAAGGATGTATTCGACCTGGTCATGGGTGTCGGTGCCCGTTCGACGCAGGGCGATACCGGTGCCGGTGGTCAGAGTGATGAAGAGCTGGTGGGTGGCGTGCGGGTCGAATTCAGTCGCGCCACCGATGCGCAGGGCTTGGATGCCGAAGTGCGCCAGGCCGAGCTTGATCGCGTCATCGCGCTGCAGGAGCAGCAGCGTGTGCATGACGACCTGCGCTACCAGGTATACGGCCTGGTCGCCGAGATTCAGGCCGCCGAACTGGCACTGACGGAGCAACAGGCACGTCTGCGGAGCGAACAACTCAAGTTGGACGAAGCGGTTGAGCGCTACCGTATGGGGCGGATCGATACAGCACGCTTGATTGATTTCGAGGGCGATGT
>Ga0111154_1050_pt1 | contig 14892 bp, 13 predicted proteins | sample DeeMarSeWOR28_12_FD_80252 | JGI IMG/M metagenome (GOLD analysis project Ga0111154, IMG submission 80252) | Gammaproteobacteria bacterium SG8_47 | reverse complement strand
CAGGCGTGCCGACGCTGGCGCTGTGTTCACTGAACTGGGCCGATATCTTCCAGCACTACTGCGGCGGACTACCTGGGGCCGAGCGTATTCGCGCCGAGATCCTCGCTGCCTACAACGCCGCAGATGGGTTCCTGCAGCCGGCGCCTGCCATGGCGATGCCGATGCTGGGCAACACCCAACGTATCGGCCCCCTCGGGCGCATTGGCCACGGTGAGCGGGATCGTCTCGCCGGGCGGCTGGGGCTGGGCGCAAATACGCGTTTAGTCATGGTTTCACTGGGTGGTTTGCCGATGCGTCTGCCGCTCGAGGATTGGCCTGTCGACCCGCAGCTCCATTTCATTGTCCCGGCGAGTTGTGGTGTGCACCGCGCCGATATGACGGCCCTCGACGACCTGGGGCTGTCCTATCTGGATGCGATGTGCTCCTGCGATGCCTTGCTCACCAAGCTGGGCTACGGTCATGTCACCGATGCGGCCTGCAACGATATCCCGGTGCTGTATGTGGAACGAGGTGACTGGCCCGAAGAGCCCGTGCTCCGAGACTGGTTGCAACAGCATGGGCGCTGCCTCGCCATCGCACGGACAGATCTGATGCGCGGTGCGATAACCGAGCCGCTCGCGCGACTACTCGCGCAACCTTCGCGTGCGAAGGTGATGCCCAGTGGTGTTGACCAGGCCGTTGATGCGCTGCTGGCGTACCTCCTTTGACAGCGATACCACATGAGCGGGCGGTGTCTTGGCTGGTGCAGGGACTCGCTCGCGCAGGGAACAGAAGTCCAGCCGCCTATGCTAGGCTTCGCTCCATGCTAGCAACGCCCCAATTCGCATCGGCGCTGGGCCTGCCTTCTCTGCTCACCCATCGCGACGCAGCTTTTCACGATGGTGAAGATGATGTCTGAGCGCCTGAGCGCCTGGTTGGAGCGCGACAGCTGGGTAGTCGTTGCCGTGCTGGCCGCTTTCTTCGTCAATCTCGGCGGCGTACCGTTGTTCGATCTCGATGAAGGTTTCTTCAGCGCCTCGACCATGGAGATGCTGCAGCGTGGTGATTTCATTACCACCTACGTCAACGGCGCCCCCGAATTTCACAAGTCGATCCTCATCTATTGGTTGCAGGCCTTGAGCGTGTCGATCGTTGGGCTCAACGAGTGGGGCCTACGCTTGCCATCGGCCTTGGCCGCGAGCGCCTGGGTTTACGCTGTGCTCGTGTTCGCACGGCCACGCCTGGCGCGCGGCGGCGGCGTCGCTGCGGCGGTGATGACGGCGACGGCTCTGGCGGTGATGCTGATTGGTCGGGCCTCGACCGCCGACGCCTTGCTGAATCTTTGGATCACCCTGGCCATGCTCGACGCCTGGCGCCACATCGAGCGCCCCCAGCCCACCACGCTGTACCGGGTGTATCTGTGGATGGGCCTCGGTATGTTGACCAAGGGCCCCGTGGCGGTGGCGATCCCGTTTGTTGTCACGTTGTTCTACTACGCGTCGGTGCGTGATGTGGGTGCCTGGCTGAGGGCGGTGTTCAACCCGATCGGATGGGTGGTGTTTCTGGTGGTGGCGGCGCCGTGGTATGTGCTCATTTACCTTGAACACGGGCAGGCCTTTATCGACGGCTTCTTCCTCACGCACAACGTTGGTCGCTTCACCGACACCATGGAGGGGCACGGCGGGCAACTCTACTACTATCTGGTGGCGCTGCCGTTCATCGTGATGCCCTTCACGGGGCCGCTGCTGCGCGCGGTTGCTCGGGTGGGGGAGGTAAGACAACCGGGGATGGAGCGCTTTCTCTGGCTGTGGTTCGGGTTTGTGTTTGTGGTGTTCTCCTTGTCCGGCACCCAGTTGCCGCATTACATGCTCTACGGTACCACGCCGTTGTTGGTGTTGATGGCGCGCCATGGCGCGGGGCTGCGCTCGCGCTGGCTGGCGTTTGTGCCACCACTGCTGCTCATGACGATCTTCCTGTTTCTACCCGAGATCGTGGCGATTGCCGCGGAACAGGAACGCAATGTATTCATCAAAGCAATCCTGTCTCGCGCCGACGAGGCACTGGACATCGGCTATCGCATCGGAATCGCGCTGGCACTGCTCTGCGTTCTCGCCCTGGCTTTGCTGCGCAGACTTCCGCCGCTGCGTGCATTGCTCGTGGTGGGGGTAATCCAGGCGCTGGCGGTGGCGCTGGTGGTGGGTCCGGCCGTGGCGGAAGTGCAGCAGGGGCCGATCAAGCGTGCCGGCCTGATGGCACGCACGCTGCAGGAGCCAGTGGTGATGTGGGGTCTGGATATGCCCAGCTTCACCGTATATCGCCAGGTGGTCACGCCAGAGCGCGCGCCGCAACCGGGCGAGGTGGTGGTGACGCGCATCAATCGAGTGGAACGCCTGGGCCCGCATGAGATTCTGTTCAATCAGGGTGGCATCGTGCTGGCGCGCGTGTTGCCGCAATGAGTGTGCGCCACGAGTTTCACCTCGACGCACCGTGGACGTGGGCGCCGGTGCTGCTGGCGGGATTCCTTCTGGTCGTGGTGGGGCCTAACAGCTGGAACACACCACTGTTTGTCGCCATCCACCAGGCAGGCTGGGCCGTGCCGGGTGCAGTCTGGCAGTCGGTGACCTTTCGGGGTGACGCTGCGCCGGCGTTGGTTGTCGCGCTCATCCTCGGCCGCCGTTATCCGCAACTCGCGTGGGCGGCGCTGGTGGCCGCGATCATCGGCTCGGCGATCACCCACAGCCTCAAACCGCTGTTCGATGCGGCGCGCCCACCAGCGGCGTTGGATCCGGATCTGTTGCACATCGTCGGTCCGGCGCTGAAACGACATGCATTTCCATCCGGCCATTCGTTGACAGCATTCACCGTGGCTGGGCTCATCGTGTTCACGGTGCAGCAGCCGCTGATTCGCGTGGCTGCGATTGCGGCGGCCAGCCTGGTTGCGGCGTCACGGATATTTGTCGGTGTGCATTGGCCTCTGGATGTCGTCGGCGGCGCACTCGGTGGTTGGCTGGCCGCGTGGTCGGGTGTACTGGTGGCGCAGCGATGGCCGTGGGGACTGACCCGACCGGGGCGCATCACTGTGTTAGCGCTATTGCTGATTCCTTGCGCGTATTTGTTGGTGCATGATGGGGGCTATCCGCAGGCGCGCTGGCTGGCGCTATTGCTCGCCGCAGCGGGATTCGTCAGCGCAATACTGATTGCACGCGATCTATGGCACACGCCAAGCTCAACCAGCATGACATAGCGTGCCACCGGCGTGATGGTGTTCGGAGGTGGCATGCAATTTGGGCCATGCCTGTCTACAATCACCGGCGAGCGGGCGGCGCCGCATGTGTTGCCAAGCCGATGTTCAGCGCCGCGGTATTGGCGCAGCAGCCGACGTCAGGAGTGAGTACTTGAGCGTGGAGCCACGAGAACTGCTGTCAGTTGTTGTCCCCGCCTACAACGAACAGGATGTGTTGCCTGAGTTCCACGAAAGACTCGCTACCGTGCTCAACGGGCTGGCACTCGACTGCGAGATTCTCTATGTGAACGATGGCAGCACCGACAAGACGCCACAGCTGCTCCAGCGCCTGCACGAGCAGGATGAACGTGTTGCTATCCTCGATTTGAGCCGGAATTTCGGCAAGGAGATCGCGTTGACGGCGGGGCTCAACAAAGCCCGTGGCGATGCGGTCATCGTCATTGACGCCGATCTGCAGGACCCACCCGAGCTCATGCCCACGCTGCTCGAGCAATGGCGTAACGGCTACGATGTTGTTTACGCCAAACGCGTTCGCCGCCAAGGCGAGACGCTGGCGAAACGGTTTACCGCGAAGCTGTTCTACCGTTTCATGCGCCACATCGGTGATGTCAAGCTGCCGCAGGATGTGGGCGACTATCGCCTACTGAGCCGTCGCGCCGTGGATGCCGTCAATACATTGTGCGAACACAACCGCTTCATGAAGGGCTTGTTCGCCTGGATTGGTTACAGGCAGAAGGCGGTCCTGTACGAGCGCGATCCGCGTTATGCGGGCGAGACGAAGTGGAACTACTGGAAGCTGTGGAACTTTGCGCTCGAGGGAATTACTTCCTTTACGACTGCGCCGCTGCGAGTCTCCACCTATGTGGGGTTACTCACCGCAGTGGGCGCGTTCGGCTATGGACTGTTCATCGTCGTCCGCACGCTGTTATTCGGTGATCCCGTGCCCGGCTATCCCTCGCTGATCGTCATTATCTTGTTCCTGGGCGGCATTCAGTTGATGTCTATCGGCATCATGGGTGAGTACATTGGCCGCATCTTCAACGAAACCAAGCGCCGGCCACTGTATTTCGTCAACCAGTATCTACCTGCACGTCGCCCTCCGACGCAGGGCTCCTGAGCATCCCAGCATCCACTGGCAGGGCGTACCATGTCTGAGTCGCGCAAGAGCGCCCTGAAGCAGTTCTTCGTCTTCAGCCTCATGGGGGCGATCGGTACCGCGGGCCACTATGCGGTCTTGATTGCGCTGGTCGAAGCGTTGAGCGTTGATCCGGTGGTGGCCTCAACAGCGGGGTTTGTTGTGGGCGCGATCATCAATTATCTGCTCAACTACCACGTCACCTTCGGCAGCGATAAGCCACATCTGGATGCCTTCGCCAAGTTCGGACTCATCGCGCTTGTCGGCGCCATCCTCAACGGCGCCATCATGCGCGTCGCGCATGGCGCATTGGGTGCGCACTATCTCGTGGCGCAGGTGGTGGCGACTGGCGTCGTGCTAGTGTTCAATTTTGTGCTCAACAAGGTGTGGACGTTCGCGGAACGCACAGAACGTGAGGGATGAGGCGCAACAGGTGATGCAGCCATAGGTTGAGCGCGGCGTCGCCAGTGATCAAATGCGCTCGAGTTAGCGGGGGCCGACTCCTAGTCTGCGCGGTCGCTTCATTGGGGCCGACCCGCTAATCAGCTACTCACTCTGCCACTCGGGTCGTCGACGCCTTACCCTTTCTGCGTACACAGTCGGGCGAGGCAGTCCTGGGTGTTCTTGGCGAGGTCGGTGCCGAACAATACTGCTACGCCGTCGCCCTCGCTTCTGATGATCGTTACGGGTATCGGCGCGCACAGCTCCGCGTGGGGGCCACCAGTCTCAATCGCCAGCGTGATCTCGTCGGCGTTGTCCAAGGGATAGGGGGGCTTGTTCAGGAAGGCGCCACGCTCGCTCAGGTCGCGCAGCTGCGCGCGCAGCCGTACGTTGGACGGATAGCTGTGCACATGGATTTCGACGGGCAGTGCCAGCGGGCGGCGCGGCGCGGCGCGGCGGTCAATCAGCTTGCGCCACTCACCGCTCGTCAGCGGGTTGCTGCGAAGCTTGGTCATGGTCTTGTTCCACACGTTCACGCTGTGATTCCTTCCACTATGCTTGCGCCCTGATGGTGCGGGCTCGGTCGAGAGGTGATGGCCGCCTGCACGGTGCCAGCTAGCAAGCAACAAATGTGCCCGGACACAAAACCATTTTAGTTTCAGTGTGCTACGGATCCAGCTCAGAGGACGGGTTGGCAAAGTGTAATGAAACACGACACCGATTGCTGCCAGCGGCGTGCTGACGACCCGGTCACAGTCGGCGCAGCCTAATGGAGATAGGCTATGAGCGCTATGCGCTGGATCAAGGTAGCAATGGCCTGTGTGCTGGGCGTGGGCGTGGTGGCGGCCAGTGGCGGCGGCGGCAATTCCCCGACTGAAGTCACCGCTTTTGGTCTCGATGAACGGCCACGCAATGTGACCTGCGTGGCTCCGGCGCGGCCAGGGACAACATCCACGCTCGCTCTGGCGCGAGCCTTTCCAAATCTGAGTTTTTCATTGCCGGTGGCCATGATGCAGGCCCCCGGGGCGGCCAACCACTGGTATGTCGTCGAGAAGACCGGCACGGTGCGGCGCTTCGCTGCGGATGACGCAGCCAACGCCAGCAGCCTGGTGGTCGACCTCACCGACCGGGTCGACGCCGGCCCGAACGAGGCGGGTCTGCTGGGGATGGCGTTTCACCCCGAGTTTGGTGCCAATGGCTACGTGTACCTGTCCTACACGGGGCAGGCAGGTGGATTGCGCTCCTATGTCTCACGCTTCACCAGCGCAGACGGTGGTGCGAGTCTCGATCCGGACTCCGAGGTCGTGATCCTGTCGATCGACCAGCCCTATGGCAACCACAACGGTGGCCACATCGCCTTTGGCCCGGACGGTTATTTATACCTCGGCCTCGGAGACGGCGGCTCGGGCGGCGATCCAGATGGCAATGGGCAGAACACGCATACGCTGCTCGGCGCGATGCTACGCATCGATATTGATGTGAGCGCGGAGGATTGGGCAGCTGGTATGCGCTATTACATTCCGCCTGACAATCCGTTCGCAGCCAGCACGGGCTGTGGCAACGGTGGCGGCTGCCCGGAGATCTATGCCTGGGGTTTTCGCAACCCGTGGCGTTGGAGCTTCGATCGCGACACGGGAGAGTTGTGGTTGGGAGACGTCGGCCAAAATCAGTGGGAAGAAGTCGACCGGGTCGAGCGCGGCGGCAACTATGGCTGGAACATCCGCGAGGGCGCGCACTGTTATGACGCCGGCAGCTGCGCGAGCGCCGGATTGATCGAGCCGGTCGCCGAATACGACCACAGCGTGGGGCGTTCGATCACTGGTGGCTACGTCTACCGCGGCGGCGCCATTGCAGCCTTGCATGGTACTTATCTCTATGCCGATTTCTCCAGCGGCCGGATCTGGGGCCTGGCACAGGGCGGGCAGGGCTTGGGTCTGCCGCGACAGCTGCTCGACACATCTCACAGTATCGCGGCATTCGCCGAAGCCAATGACGGCGAGCTCTATCTGCTCGACTATGGCCCCGGGCACGTTCATCGCTTGGTTCAGGACGCCGGTGGTGGGATCGATGATTTCCCGCGCCAGCTCTCCGAGACTGGCTGCGTAGATCCGGCCACGCCGAGTCAGCCGGCGCCGGGCATGATTCCCTACGCCATCAACGCCCCGTTCTGGTCTGACGGGGCGGATAAGGAGCGTTTCCTGGCGTTACCCGATGGCGCGCACGTCGGCGTTGCAAACGATGGCGATTGGTCGTTTCCGATTGGCACCGTGCTGATGAAGCACTTTCGCCTGGGCGGTGAGCTCGTCGAGACCCGCTTGTTCGTTCGCCATGATGACGGGGACTGGGCTGGCTACAGCTATGAATGGAATGACGCGCAGACCGACGCGGTGCTGGTCGAAGGCGGCAGGGCCAAGGACATCAACGGCCAGACCTGGACCTATCCCAGCGCTGATGAGTGTCTGCAATGTCACACGGCTGCGGCGGGCCGGTCACTGGGTCTGGAGACTGCGCAACTCAACACGGATTTTACTTACCCGAGCACGGGGCGCAGCGCCAACCAGCTTGCGACCTTGCAGCACATTGGCATTTTCGACGAAAGTGGGGCGGGCCTTGCGAATCCGGACACGGTGCCGATGCTCGCCGCGCCCTTTGGGGCCGGTGATCGGGAGCAGCGGGCCCGCGCCTACCTGCACTCGAACTGCGCGCAGTGCCATCGACCGACGGGTGGAACTGCCTCCAGCATGGACTTGCGTTACGCCACGACGCTCGCCGCGACCAACACCTGCGATGTGTTCCCTGAGGGATTAGACCTTGGAATCAACCTGGCTCGCCTCATCGCCCCTGGGGAACCAGGGCGCTCCCTGCTCGCCGCGCGGACGGCCCGCCGGGATGGCTATGCCATGCCGCCGCTGGGCAGTCACCTCGTGGATGACCTTGGCGTTGCCCTAATTGAGGAGTGGATTCAGGAACTGACGACTTGCCCCTAGCTAGTGGCGAGTTGCGAGTGGCTAGTAGCCAGTAGCCAGGACCCTATAACCGGTCACTAATCACTAGCGACTATGTACTAGTCACTGTCTACTGGTCCTTCTGCCCAAAGCCGATTACGACATTGCGCAGGTCGCGGTTGAGGGTGTCCTGCACCGCAGCTCGCGCACGCTGCCCCACCGTGCCTGCATCCCGCGCTGAGACCTTGATCGGCCAGCGGTGATTACCGCGCGCCGTGCCATCCGCGCTGACCAGGCTGATCGTCAGTGCACCCCGCAGCCAATACCAGCCTTGAGCATCGCGAAATTCGGTGTGGTCAAACACAGCGCTGAGATTATGGGTGGCTTGCTCGGGTGTGGCCGGCGTGAATCCAGCCGCAGCGACTGCCGCGGGCAGCAGTTCGTCGAGGCCACCGAGGGTGTCTGAGTCAACCGCGCTGGTCAGCTTAATGCGGGCGAGTAGCGCATCACGGTCGCCGATCAATTTGGCCAGGTTGTGGCGCTGGGGTTCGCCCATACCGCTGGCGTCGACGATGCGCAAAACGCGCTGTTCGGCAAGGCGATCGAACTGCGCATCGACCGCGCGCTGCGCACTCCCGGCCTGAACAATCACATCGCTACTGGTGCGCGCCGCGGCAATGGCGGCGTCGGTTGCATCATCGAGGCCGCGTATCTCGGCACGCAGGCGAATCATCGCCGGCTGACGTTCCAATACCGCCAGGGCATGATGGTCTGCGCCCGTCTCGGCTTGCCATTGTTCTGCAATGACCACGCCTTCGACGACCTGCGCAGTGGTGGCACGGACGGTGCGACTGACTTGAGCCTGGATACTCGAGCTATTTGAGGCGGCTGCACCGGTGGCCGTGTACGTCGTTACGTCCTCGCTGACTTCCTCCACCGCGACCTGGAACGCCTTGGCCAGATCAGCGCGCGCCCGGTCGCGCGCCTGCGCGGGCGCGTCAGCCTGGCCACGCCCGATCAAGAATTGTGCTTGTGGATACTTGGCGCTGTTGCCGGCGATCCAGTCGGGCTGCCTGGGCTCGGCGGCACAGCCCACCAGCAACATCGCCAATACCAAGGGAACGAGTTCATAGCGCATGGTCAGTGCCTCGTGGTTCGAGCGTAGAACGGCGTCCAGCGGTAGGACAAGTACAGTTTAGTACCGGCGTCGACATGCAAGCCCGCAAACCGGGTGGCGTTGCCGCTGTGCTGGCCGTATGGGAGTGCAGCAATCTCACAATCATAGCTGCCCGGGGGCAAGGCTATGCGCGCAATTTGAATCTCGGCCGGCAGTGTCAACCAACTCCGGGTGTCAGCGCTTTCGGTCAGCACATTGAAAATGTTGACGGCCAGACCGGCCAACTCGTCCTGGCGCCCGGCTTCGCGCGCTGTCTGGTATTTGACCACATTGCGCATTGCGCTGCGTGCGATGATGCCTGGCATCTGTTTCTCGAGGGTCACATGAGCGGTGCGCGCGATATTCATGGCTGGCTCGGTCTGCCAGGTTTGATCGTTGATGGTGACGCGCGCGGATTGTGCCGGTTGCCCGCGGTCATAGTACGCCGGCAGCGACACGCGCACGAGCTGGCCATGGCCGACTAAGGGCACGACTTCGGAGTGCTCACGCTTGATCGGCACCAGACCGTCATGGAAGAACACAATAATCTCGCCCAGCTCTCGGTACCGGGCCAGCGGCAGCCAGCTGTCGATATTGAACTCACGCTGGTAAGCGCGATTTTCCTCAGCCAGCCCCATGTGCTCGCTCAGACGCAGCAGGTCAGTCTTGAGCGCCTGCGGTATGCGCTCATCGAGCGTGGTGCCATGTTGCTGGTAGGCCTCGTAGGCCTTGCGGTACGCGATCATGGCATCACTCCATTCACCAAGATCTTCAAAGATGATGCCGCTCAGATAATGAGCGAAGGCGACGTTGCCGAGCAATTGGGTCTCCGGCCGGCGACCCAGCTGGCGCGTGAGTTGATCGAGCTGCAGGGCCTCGACTCGCGCCGCGTCCACTCGCCCGAGGTCGAGGTAGTTGAAGGCCGCGTAGACGTGAATGAGTACGTGCTCTAGCGGCGAGCCGACGTAGCTGCTGGCCGCATCGTTGAGCGTGAACTGTGCCACCGTTTCTGTGACGCTGGCGGCAGTCAACTCGTCGATCAGTGCCTTGGCTTGCTCCAAGGCCGCATTGCTTGCCTCGTATTGTGCGTCCATGCGCAGCAGTATGGCTTGGTCCATGAGGTAGAGCACCCGGTCACGGCGCGGATAACCGATCTGGTCCAGCGCGACGAGGGCGTTGGCGGCGTCGCCGGCGAGGTAGTATTGCTCCAGGCGCTGGACGCGTTGAGTGTGGGTGGCGCAGCCTGCCAGGAGCGTTGCGCACAGCGCGAGTGCTATCGCGCGGGCAGCGCAGCGCATGGGCAGAGCAGTGAAAGACTTGGCGTAGCGGCTGGGCAATCGTTGCGGTTTCATTGTCATCTGGGCGGACTCCGGAGCCGCCAGGCCGCCGGGTACTGCATCCGGGTTAATCTTGAGTCCGTACCGGAGGGGTACTCTCGTGTGCTCGGATCTGTGTAGCCCGGACGAAGCGCTAGCGAAGTCCGGGGCGGCATCACGCAATGTCTGGTACCTTGTGCTGTCACCGCCCCTCCCGGACTTCGTACCCGATGGGTACTTCGTCCAGGCTACGATTGCTCAGGGAACTCACTGCATTTCGTTGAGCCGGGAAGCTCAATCAACAAGGGCGCGCTTTCTGCCTAGTAACGGAGTTGGCTGCGCTCGACAAATTTCTTGATCTTCTTCTGCCCAACCCAAACCTTGGTGTTGTCGGCCAAACTGATCAGGGTCAGGTCGATTTGGTAGTAGCGGACTTGGTCAGCGCCAGCACGGTCGATGATTGTGCTCATGGTGCCGCCGAGCATGAAGTCGGCACCGATCTCCTGGCCCATCGGTTTGCGCGTATCTTCACGGGCATGGACATCCTGATCCTTGCGCTCATCGCGCACGCCCAGGCGCTCGGTGCTGGAGGCGACAAACGTCACGCGGCCCGAATTGATTACCGCGCGCTCGATATCGGCTATGAATGTATTGACGTTTATATGCTCGTGACTCAGGTTCCGTACCTCGCCGACGATCACAGTTGGTTTCGTTCCGGTGCGCGCCTGGTACTCAGGCAACCAACGGCCGTCCAACATCTGATTGATCATTTCCTGCGAGACCAGTTGCGAATCGGTGTCATTCCATGCACCGCTCAAATCACGGACTTCATCGGTTTCGATGCGGGTGACCTCGGTGGCGCAGCCGCCCAGGCCAAGTACTACGATTGCAGTGAGCAGCCCCGCGAGGGACGACGGACGAAAATGCATAACGTTCTCCACGGTATTACTACTGACCCATTCGATCAAAGATGTTGTCGCCCTGAGTGCTCAAGTATCGACGCAGATCTTCGTTCATGTTGTCGGCTGCCGCTGCAGTCTGCTTGACCTGGTTCATATCGAGTTCGGCCAGCGAGTAAATCGTCTGGGTCTTCTCGTGGCGCCAGTGGGCGATAATGCGCGCGCCGGCAAGATTGACCTTGGTGAGGTTATGGATCTGCTGCGATACCGATTGCTGGGCGTCGGCATCTTTGCCGGCCCCTGTCGCGCTGAGGTAGTCATGGCCGACTACGTCCAAATAGGACGAAAAGATGCGTGCGACTTCGGCGCGGGCGCGACTATCTGCCGTAGAGATCTGTAGCGCTTCGTCACCCATTGCCGGTGCCTGACCGACACCGTGGAATAGACGACCATCGCGATTGTTCAGCGTGTTGGTGCCTTCGTTGACCCACTCTGGTGCGCCGCTGATGCCGAGATCGCTTTCGACCTGGGTTTTCGTGGCGCATGCGGCCAGTGCTACCGCAATGAGTGACAAGGCAAACAAAGACAGGACATTTCGGGCGCTAGCCATGATTTACCTCCGGATTTCCCGCTTGGGCGCAGGAGCGCTCCCATAATCATCGCTCAGATTGGACATACCAGCAACGCAGCCGGAGCGCTCAGGCTTACCACGGGGCCGATCCGGGCCCAGGCCCGGTCGCTGGCCGTGCATGGCTGGGCGTTCGCTTCACGCGTTCAATAGTCTTGCCAGCTCTGCGTCGTCGACCGGGTATTCCAGAACGCCCCGCAACGGGAAGACGTCGTTGAGCTTGGCAACGTACTGGCGTTCTGACTTTTCCACCAGTGCAATCACCCGCGCTGTGGGGGCGTATTTTTGCAGGCTGTACAAGAACACGTCGAGGTTGCTGATGTTGACGCCAGCATAGTTGTTGCCGTAGCCATAGATGAAATCTGCGACGACCAGTTCCGGTCGGTGCGACTTCAAGGCCTGAATGGCCTTGCGCACCGAACTGAACTTCATCTCCTCAATGCTACGCTGCTGGTACAGCGTTGACAGGTTCGGGTGTAACGGCGATTCGACGATTGAAAACAGGAGTGCCATTGTGTCATCGGTCACGGTAGAGACGCAGCGCGCTCGGCGCAAGCCAGGTGGCAGCATAGCACGGTGCAGGATGCAATGAGGTGGGCGGCGGATGGGTGGAGTTCGGGGCGTACGGGCGAGGGCGCGAGACTTCTTTGCCCCGCGACGCTGGCTTACTATGATTGTTACCTGGGTAACCTGCTGCATGCCCCGAACTCGCTGCGCGCCTGAGGCTGCGCTCGGCGTCTATCCTGGAACCACGGATCAATGAAGAGGAGGAGCCATGAGCCCACTCGCAATGCTCGAGCGGAACGCAATGGGGATGATTCTCGCCGGACTGGGTTTGTTTGTCGGTGTTGCCGCGAGCGCATCGGCACAAGAGGCCAGCGGTTATGCGCCGAAACCGTGGGGCCTGGATACGCCGGCCGGGCGCTGCGTCGTCTGCCACAGTCTCGAGAAGGGCGGCCCGTTCCGTGTCGCGCCGAACCTGTGGGGCATCGTCGGTGCCGAGAAGGGACGGGGACGTGAGTACTACTCGTATTCGAAAGCACTGCTGGAGCGCGGCGGAGTCTGGAGCGCAGACGAGATCAGCCAGTTCCTGGCGACCCCGTCGAAGTTCCTGCCGGGCACGAAGAAGAGCATCAGCGTGCCGGATGCCGAGGAGCGTCAGCGGATCATCGATTTCCTGGCGACTCTGAAGGATTGACCAAGTGGCGAGTCGCCAGTCACTCGTTACTAGTGAGTAGCCCGGACGAAGTAGCCATCAGGCTACGCAGTCCGGGAGCGGCGCTGGTCCCGCAGGCTGGCGTGGTTATTCTCCGGACTTCGCTGGAGTTTTTTGCCCGAAGGGTGCTTCGTCCAGGCTACATTTGACCGATAACAGGAACTAGTGAGTAGCCTGGACGAAGTAGCCGTCAGGCTACGCAGTCCGGGAGCAGCGCTGGTCCCGCAGGCTGGCGTGGGTATTCCCCGGACTTGGCTCGCGCTTCGTCCGGGCTACATTTGCCAGGAACTAGCGGCGGAAGCCAGTCTCCTCGTTCCCGGATCCGTACTGGACACTCGCCACTAGCTACTCGCCACTGCCTTAGGGGGCTCCTCCTCGAACTGCGCCTCCTCGGTTGAGCCCGACAGCGCGGTGAGCGACGACAGGCCGCCTGAAATCACGTTGGTGACGGCATCGAAGTAGCCGGTGCCCACCTCGCGCTGATGCTTAGTGGCCGTGTAACCCTGGCTCTCCGCTGCGAATTCGGCCTGCTGCAACTCCACGTAAGCCGACATCTGTCGGTCGCGGTAACCACTGGCCAGCGAGAACATGCTGTAGTTCAGGGCGTGGAACCCTGCCAGGGTGATGAACTGGAACTTGTAGCCCATGGCTGCCAGCTCGCGCTGGAACTTGGCGATGGTCGCGTCATCGAGGTTCTTTTTCCAATTGAACGACGGTGAACAGTTGTAGGCCAGCAACTGATTCGGGTGCTCATTGCGTATCGCCTCGGCGAAGGCCTTGGCAAAGCCGAGATCCGGCTTGCCGGTTTCGCACCACACCAAATCCGCGTAGGGCGCATAGGCCAGACCCCGCGCAATCGCTTGGTCGAGCCCGTTGCGTACCTCATAGAACCCCTCGACGGTGCGTTCCCCGGTGCAGAACGGTCGGTCGCGCTCGTCCACGTCCGAGGTGAGCAGATTAGCCGCTTCGGCGTCGGTGCGGGCCACCAAGACGGTGGGTACGCCCATCACGTCGGCGGCCAGTCGCGCGGCCACCAGCTTCTGGACGGCCTCCTGGGTGGGTACCAGCACTTTGCCCCCCATGTGGCCGCATTTTTTCGCCGAAGCGAGCTGGTCTTCAAAATGCACGCCGGCCGCACCGGCTTCGATCATGGCCTTCATCAATTCAAACGCGTTGAGTACGCCCCCGAAGCCGGCTTCGGCATCGGCCACAATGGGCGCAAACCAGTCGACGTCGCCAGTGCCTTCCATGCGCTGGATTTGGTCTGCTCGCATCAGGGTGTTGTTGATGCGCTTGACCACGGCCGGCACGGAGTTGGCCGGGTACAGCGACTGGTCGGGATACATCTCGCCCGCAACATTGGCATCGCCGGCGACCTGCCAGCCGGATAAGTAGATGGCTTTCAGTCCTGCGCGCACCTGCTGCATGGCTTGGTTGCCGGTCAGCGCGCCCAGGGCGTTGATGAACTCTTCCTCGTCGAGCAGGCGCCACAGTTTCTCTGCACCGTCGCGAGCGAGGGTATGTTCGATGCGTTTGCTACCACGCAGGCGCGCCACCTCCTCGGCGGAGTAGGGACGGGTGACGTACTGCCAGCGCGGGTTCTGCGCCCACTCTCGTTCCAGCGCGGTTGTTTCGGATTCAATACTCATGCAGCGGCTCCTCTGGCTTCAGCGGTTTCTTGGCAGCTCAAGCGCTGCGGACACCGCTCTGGGGGCGGCTTCTCAATTATCCCAGCGCATTGCTCACGAATTGATAGGTCACGGCCTGGGACTTGACTACCCAATAGAGCCAATAGTATCCATTAGATATTTTAATAATGAAGCGGTGCTGTGGGCTCTTGGCCGGCACCGCCGGTGGCCTTACCGGTCATTTCGGTGGCGACCATCTGCTATGCTGCATAGCAGCGGTGTGCCGGTCGCGCCGCGCCGCCCCT
>Ga0111154_1093_pt1 | contig 15031 bp, 9 predicted proteins | sample DeeMarSeWOR28_12_FD_80252 | JGI IMG/M metagenome (GOLD analysis project Ga0111154, IMG submission 80252) | Gammaproteobacteria bacterium SG8_47 | reverse complement strand
CTCGCCCTAGAGGAACTTAGTATCACCGGGGCTCGCAATCTCGACCTTGCGCAACATCTGACGCACGATGACCTCGATGTGCTTGTCATTGATCTTGACGCCCTGCAGGCGATAGACATCCTGGACCTCGTTCACGATGTAGCGCGCCAATTCTTCGACACCCTTGAGGCGCAGAATATCGTGCGGATTCGGTTCACCTTCGACGATGACCTCGCCCTTTTCGACGTGCTCACCCTCGAACACCACCACATGGCGCCACTTGGGTATCAGTTCCTCGTGCGCATCACCTTCGGTAGGCGTAATCACCAGTCGCTGCTTGCCCTTGGTCTCCTTACCGAAGCTGACCGTGCCGGAGATTTCGGCCAGGATTGCCGGTTCCTTCGGCTTGCGGGCTTCGAACAGGTCGGCGACTCGGGGCAGACCGCCCGTGATGTCACGAGTCTTGGACGTCTCCTGCGGAATACGTGCGACGACGTCACCGACGCTGACCTGAGCACCGTCCTCGAGACCGACAATAGCACCCGCCGGGAGGAAATAGTGCGCAGGAATTTCGGTGCCCGCCAGGCACAGGTCCTTGCCGTTGGCATCCACCAACTTGACCATTGGCCGCAGATCTTTGGCCGAGGTGCCACGCTGCTTGGGGTCGGTGATAATCAAGCTGCTCAAGCCTGTGACCTCATCGACGGTGCGCTGAACGGTCACGCCATCAACGATATCAATGAATTGGATGCGTCCCGCCACCTCGGTCACGACAGGATGGGTATGGGGATCCCAGTTGGCCACGATCTGACCACCCTGGACCTCGTCGCCATCCGAGACGCTCAGAACCGCGCCGTAAGGCACGCGGTAGCGTTCGCGCTCACGGCCGTGCTCATCCAGGACGGTCAACTCGCCCGAGCGCGATACCGCAACGTTGTACCCAGCTGAGTGCCCCACGATCTTGATGTTGTGAAGCCGAATCGTGCCCGCGGCTTTGACCTGAATATTGTTGACGGCCGCCGCCCGGCTTGCCGCACCGCCGATGTGGAACGTGCGCATCGTCAACTGGGTCCCCGGTTCACCGATGGACTGCGCTGCGATGACGCCAATCGCCTCACCGGAGTTGACCTGGTGCCCGCGGGCCAGATCACGACCGTAGCAGCTGGCACACACCCCGTAGCGCGTCGCGCACGCAATCGGTGAACGCACCCGAATCTGGTCGATCGACATATCCTCGAGCCGGTCTACCCACTGCTCATCCAGCAACGTGCCGGCCGGAATGGCGAGCTCATCGCTACCGGGCAAATAGCAGTCTTCCGCCGTCACACGCCCCAACACGCGCTCACGCAGCGGCTCGACCACATCGCCGCCCTCAATGAGGCTCTGCATGGTCAGACCGTCAGTGGTACCGCAATCGCCCTCGGTTACCACCAGGTCCTGTGACACGTCCACCAGGCGCCGCGTGAGGTAACCCGAGTTAGCCGTCTTCAGCGCCGTATCGGCCAATCCCTTGCGAGCGCCATGCGTGGAAATAAAGTACTGCAGCACCGACAGGCCTTCGCGGAAATTGGCGGTGATTGGCGTTTCAATGATGGAGCCATCCGGCTTTGCCATAAGACCACGCATACCGGCAAGCTGTCTGATCTGAGCCGCGCTACCACGAGCGCCGGAATCGGCCATCATGAAGATTGAGTTGAACGATTTCTGCTTAACGGTGTTGCCTTCACGGTCAACCACCGGCTCAGCACCGAGCTTGTCCATCATCGCTTTGGCCACCTGGTCGTTGGTATGTGACCAGATATCCACCACTTTGTTATAGCGCTCACCATTGGTGACGAGACCGGACACGTACTGCTCTTCGATCTCCTTCACCTCTTCCTCGGCGCGCGCCAGGATGGCGGCCTTTTCCTCGGGAATCACCATGTCATCGGAGCAGAACGACACCCCAGCACGTGTTGAGTAATGGAAGCCGGTGTACATCAGCTGGTCGGCAAAAACGACCGTATCCTTCAAACCGAGGCGACGATAGCACTGGTTAATCAGGCGCGATATCGCCTTCTTGGTCAGGTCTTGATCGACCAGGGAGAACGGCAGTCCGTCGGGAACGACTTCGTAGAGTAGCGCCCTCCCCACAGTCGTCTCCTTGTCGTGGCGCTCACCATTTTCGTCGATCTCGACTTCGCGAATACGTACCTTAACGCGAGCATGCAGATCAGCCACGCGAGTCTGGTACGCACGATGCGCCTCGCTGACATCGGCGAAGATCATTCCCTCGCCAGGAACGTTCAAGCGTTCAGCGGTCATGTAGTAGAGACCGAGCACGACGTCTTGCGACGGCACAATGATTGGCTCACCGTTGGCTGGCGACAGTATATTGTTCGTCGACATCATCAGGGCGCGGGCTTCGAGCTGCGCCTCGAGTGAGAGCGGCACGTGCACGGCCATCTGGTCGCCATCGAAGTCAGCGTTGAATGCGGTGCACACCAACGGATGCAACTGGATGGCTTTGCCTTCAATGAGTACCGGCTCGAACGCCTGAATGCCCAACCTGTGCAGCGTGGGCGCACGGTTCAATAACACCGGATGTTCACGAATAACCTCGTCGAGGATGTCCCATACCTCCGGGCCTTCGCGCTCGACCGTCTTTTTCGCCGCTTTGATAGTCGTCGCGAGACCACGACGCTCCAGCTTGCTGAAGATAAAGGGCTTGAAGAGCTCCAGCGCCATCTTCTTGGGCAAACCACACTGCTGCAGCTTCAGCGTGGGTCCCACCACGATAACGGAACGTCCCGAATAATCGACTCGCTTGCCGAGCAGATTCTGGCGGAAACGACCTTGCTTGCCCTTGATCATGTCAGCCAGGGACTTCAGTGGCCGCTTGTTGGAACCGGTGATGGCGCGACCGCGGCGCCCGTTGTCGAGCAACGCGTCCACCGACTCCTGCAGCATGCGCTTCTCATTACGTACGATGATGTCGGGCGCGTTGAGATCGAGCAGACGCTTAAGTCGGTTGTTGCGGTTGATAACGCGCCGATACAGATCATTCAGGTCGGAGGTGGCGAAGCGCCCACCTTCCAGCGGTACCAGCGGGCGCAACTCGGGCGGCAATACGGGCAAAACCGTCATAACCATCCACTCGGGACGATTGCCCGAGTCGACGAAGGCTTCGACCAACTTCAGGCGCTTGGAGAGTTTCTTCAGCTTGGTTTCGGAATTGGTGCTACCAATGTCCTCGCGCAGCTTTTCGGCTTCCTTTTTCAGCTCCAGCGAACGCAGCAGCTCGAGAACGGCTTCGGCACCCATGCGAGCATCAAACTCGTCGCCGTACTCTTCGATCGCATCCAGATATTGCTCGTCGGAAAGCAACTGACCGCGCTCGAGTTGGGTCATACCGGGGTCGACCACGACGAACGCTTCAAAGTACAACACGCGCTCGATATCGCGCAGCGTCATGTCTAGCAACAAGCCCATTCGCGATGGCAAGGACTTCAGATACCAGATGTGGGCGACAGGACTGGCCAGCTCGATGTGGCCCATACGCTCACGCCGGACTTTGGCGAGTGTGACTTCGACGCCACACTTCTCGCAGATGACACCGCGGTGCTTGAGACGCTTGTATTTGCCGCACAGGCACTCGTAGTCCTTAACCGGACCGAAGATCTTGGCGCAGAACAGGCCATCGCGTTCGGGCTTGAAGGTACGGTAGTTGATGGTCTCCGGCTTCTTTACCTCGCCAAAGGACCAAGACCGAATCTTGTCAGGCGAAGCCAGCCCGATACGAATCGCGTCGAAATCTTCGTAATGCCCTTGCTGCTTGAGAATATTGAGTAGGTCTTTCACGTGGCCACTCCAAATAATCAGTGTCTAGTTACTAGTTTCTAGTTACCAGCTACTCGACTAGTCCGTCTGCTCCAGTTCAATATCGATGCCCAGCGAGCGAATCTCTTTGAGCAACACATTGAACGACTCCGGCATGCCAGGCTCCATGCGATGGTCTCCGTCGACGACGTTCTTGTACATCTTGGTACGACCGTTCACATCGTCGGACTTAACCGTCAGCATTTCCTGCAACGTGTAAGATGCACCATATGCTTCCAACGCCCACACTTCCATTTCACCGAAGCGCTGTCCGCCGAATTGAGCCTTACCACCCAGCGGCTGCTGCGTGACTAGGCTGTATGGCCCAGTTGAACGGGCGTGCATCTTGTCATCAACAAGGTGATTGAGCTTGAGCATGTACATGTAACCCACGGTTACCTGGCGGTCGAATGCCTCGCCAGTACGCCCGTCATAGAGAGTGGTTTGCCCCGATTTCGGCAGCCCAGACAGTTCCAGCAATTGCTTGATTTCCTCTTCGGCGATTCCATCGAATACCGGGGTCGCCATCGGCACGCCAGTACGCAGGTTCTTCGCCAGCTCAATGACTTCGTCATCGGTCAAGGACTTGATGTCTTCCTTGTGCCCGCCCGTTCCGTTGTAAATGGTATCGAGGAACTTGCGCACATCGGCGACCTTCTGCTGCTGTTCGAGCATCTCGCCGATGCGCAATCCCAGCCCTTTCGCCGCCCAACCCAGGTGAGTCTCCAAGACCTGGCCGACATTCATACGTGAGGGCACACCGAGCGGATTGAGCACCAAGTCAACGGGGGTACCATCGGCCATGTACGGCATATCTTCCACAGGTACGATCATGGAGATAACGCCCTTGTTGCCGTGACGGCCCGCCATCTTGTCACCGGGTTGGACACGGCGCTTGACGGCGAGGTACACCTTGACCATCTTCAGCACACCGGGGGCAAGATCATCACCGGAAGTCAGCTTCTTGCGCTTTTCTTCGTACTTATCGTCGAAGTCCTGGCGCAGCTGCTTGAGCTGGCCGGCGATCTTCTCCAGCTGCTCGTTGGCCTCGTCATTGCGCAGGCGAATCTCAAACCACTTCTCGCGCGCGACATCGTCCAGATAGCCTTTGGCCAGCTTAGTACCCGCCTTCAAGCCGGCCGGGCCGCCGTCAGCGGTCTTGCCGATCAACATCCTCTCGACACGATGATAGGCGTCATCTTCCATGATGCGCAGCTGGTCCATGAAGTCCTTTTTGACCCGCGCCAATTCCATCTCTTCGATGGCACGTGCCCGTGAGTCCTTCTCGAGTCCATCGCGCGTAAACACCTGGACGTCGATTACTGTACCGTTCATGCCGGTAGGCACGCGCAGCGATGTGTCCTTGACGTCAGAGGCCTTCTCTCCAAAGATCGCCCGCAGCAGCTTCTCCTCAGGTGTTAGCTGTGTCTCACCCTTCGGAGTGACTTTGCCAACCAGAATGTCGCCAGATTTGACTTCAGCACCGATGTAAACGATGCCAGCTTCATCGAGCTTCGACAAAGCAGCCTCACCCACATTCGGAATGTCGCTGGTGATCTCCTCAGGGCCAAGCTTTGTGTCACGCGCGACACAAGTCAGCTCCTCGATGTGGATGGTGGTGTAGCGATCTTCCTGGACGACCCGTTCAGAGATGAGAATCGAGTCCTCGAAGTTGTAACCGTTCCAGGGCATGAACGCGACCAACATATTCTGGCCCAAGGCGAGCTCGCCCAGATCGGTGGACGGTCCATCGGCGAGGGCATCTCCGCGGGCGATTACATCACCAGGCTTGACCAATGGCCGCTGATTGATACAGGTATTCTGGTTCGAGCGGGTGTACTTGGTGAGGTTGTAAATGTCCACGCCCGACTCACCCGCCACAGTTTCATCATCGTTGACCCGCACGACGATACGCGCCGCGTCAACCGAGTCGACAACACCGCCGCGACGCGCCACAACGGTAACACCGGAATCAATCGCAACAGTGCGCTCAATGCCCGTTCCAACCAATGGCTTTTCCGTGCGCAGAGTGGGTACTGCCTGGCGTTGCATGTTCGAGCCCATCAGAGCGCGGTTGGCGTCGTCATGTTCCAGGAACGGAATCAGCGATGCCGCGACGGACACAATCTGCTTGGGCGAGACGTCCATGAAGTCGACCCGCTCCGGCGTGGTCATGGTGAACTCGTTCTGATGACGGCATGGCACCAGCTCGTCAACCAAGCGCCCCGATTTGTCCAGCGTTGCATTCGCCTGGGCGATGACGTATTCGCCTTCGTCGATTGCCGACAGATACTCGATCTCGTCGGTGACCTTGCTGTCTTTCACGCGCCGATAAGGCGTCTCGAGGAAGCCGTACTCATTGGTGCGTGAATAGACAGCCAGCGAGTTGATCAGGCCGATGTTTGGACCTTCTGGCGTCTCAATCGGACAGACACGCCCGTAGTGGGTGGGGTGCACGTCGCGGACCTCGAAACCTGCACGCTCGCGCGTCAGACCACCCGGACCCAAAGCCGAGACACGGCGCTTGTGCGTGACCTCGGACAACGGGTTGTTCTGGTCCATGAACTGCGACAGCTGGCTCGAACCGAAGAATTCCTTGATGGCTGCGGATACCGGCTTGGCATTGATCAGCTCCTGGGGCATCAGGCCTTCAGTCTCGGCCAGGCTCAAACGCTCACGCACGGCTCGCTCCACACGCACGAGGCCGACCCGAAATTGATTCTCGGCCATCTCGCCAACGCTACGGATACGGCGATTACCCAAATGGTCGATGTCGTCAACGGTGCCGTTGCCGTTGCGAATATCGATCAAGACGCGCAGCACTTCGAGAATGTCGGAGCTGGCGCCCAGACTCTCCACGAAGTTCTTGGAAGTCTCATCGTTGCGCGATTGGAAATACTTGCTGTCGTAGAGAATCCCCGCACCCGTGACTTCCTTGCGCCCGACCCGACGGTTGAACTTCATCCGGCCGACGCTCGACAGGTCGTAGCGGTCAGAAGTAAAGAACAGATTGAAGAACAAGTTCTCGGCTGCCTCTTTGGTTGGCGGCTCGCCGGGACGCATCATGCGATAGATCTCCACCTGGGCTTCCAGTGGTGTATTGGTTTGATCGATACGCAGCGTGCTGGACAAATATGGTCCATGGTCGAGATCGTTGGTGAAAATGGTCTGCAGCGTCTTCAGCCCAAGCTCCCGAATCGCCTCGAGCTGCTCGGCCGTGATTTCATCATTGGCGCGCGCGACCAGCTCACCGGTCTTGGGATCGACGATGTCGTGAGCGATCGTTTTGCCGATCAGATAGTCATTTGGAACGGGAAGACTTTTCACCCCGGCTTGTTCGAGCTCACGAATATGGCGCGCTGTGATACGACGACCCTGTTCGACGATGACCTTGTTCTTGATCTTGATATCGAACGTCGCGGTATCGCCACGCAAACGCTCCGGTACCAGCTCCAGACTCATGCCGTCCTTGGTGATTTGGAAGTTGTTCTTCTCGAAGAAATGGTCCAGCATCTCCTCGGTGGTATAGCCCAACGCGCGCAGCAACACCGTCACCGGCAACTTGCGACGACGATCGATACGGGTGAAAACGCAGTCCTTCGGGTCAAACTCGAAGTCCAACCAAGAACCGCGATATGGGATGACCCGCGCGTTGAACAACAGCTTGCCCGATGAATGCGTCTTGCCCTTGTCGTGGTCGAAGAACACACCCGGTGAGCGGTGCAACTGGGAGACAATGACGCGTTCCGTGCCGTTTATCACGAACGTGCCGTTCTCGGTCATGAGCGGGATCTCGCCCATGTAGACCTCTTGCTCCTTGATGTCCTTGACGGTCGGTTCCTTCGACTCCTTGTCGAAAATGACCAACCGAACCGTAACGCGCAGCGGTGCGGCATAGGTGACGCCGCGCATCTGACATTCCTTGACATCAAAAACCGGCGTGCCCAGCCGATAACTCACGTATTCGAGCGCGGCATTTCCTGAGTAACTCGTTATGGGGAACACTGACTTGAATGCCGCATGGAGACCTTTGTCCGCGCGCGCTTCCGGCGATTTATCCAGCTGGAGGAAATCGTGATAGGAGTCCAGCTGAATTGCGAGAAGGAAGGGAACGTCCAGAACGCTGCGACGCTTTCCAAAGTCCTTGCGGATGCGTTTCTTCTCGGTGAAAGAGTAAGCCATCTGTGTTCCTCAGCTGTGCAAAATTGTTAAAGTGCGCTCAGGCCGCGCTTGGCGCCCGTGACGCATGCGCTGTAACCGGATTTCCCGACGCAATACCGCCACAAGCGACAAAAGGCCGGTGGTCCACAACCACCAGCCACCTGGCAAATTCGAATCAATCACTACGTCATAAGTTGGGGTATCAACTCGCCCCCTAAGCTGTCGACCGCGTACCACCACGGTACGCGGTCGCAACTGGTTTCATTACTTCAGTTCGACCTTGGCACCGGCCTCTTCGAGCTGCTTCTTGAAGTTCTCGGCATCATCTTTCGACGCGCCTTCCTTCACGGTCGACGGTACGCCTTCGACCAGGTCTTTCGCTTCCTTCAGGCCCAGCCCAGTAATGGCGCGGACTGCCTTGATGACCGACACCTTGTTGTCGCCGAAGCTGCTCATGACAACATCGAACTCGGTCTTTTCCTCGGCAGCCGGAGCCGCTGCAGCCGCTGCCGCGGGCGCCGCTGCGACCGCCGCCGCCGCGGACACGCCAAACTTCTCTTCCATTGCCTCAATGAGTTCCACGACGTCCATTACGCTCATGCTGGCGATGGTTTCCAGAATGTCTTCTTTCGAAACAGCCATTTGTGTATCTCCTGTATTCCTCGATATGCCCGAAAGCAGGACGGGCGTCTAAGTTCAATTCGAAACGATTACGCCGCCTGCTTCTGATCGCGAATAGCCGCGATCGTGCGGACCAACTTGCCATGTGGTTCTGCCATTGTGCGCACGAACTTGGTAATGGGCGCCTTCATGACCGACATGAGCATGCTTATAGCCTGCTCCTTGGTCGGTAGGTTGGCTAACCGGTCCAGCTCTGAGGCCGCCAGCATCTTGCCGCCGACGGATACGAGCTTGACTACCAATTTCTCGTTCTGCTTAGCAAAGTCCTTGATCACACGCGCCGCCGCACCGGGGTCCTCCTGGGAGAACGCCAGTACCAGCGGGCCAATCAAGCCCTGCTGCATGCACTCAAAGTCAGTACCTTCCACCGCCCGGCGAGCAAGCGTGTTCTTGACCACCCGCAGATACACACCTCCTTCGCGTGCCTTAGCACGTAAGTCAGTCATCTGTGTAGAGCTCAAGCCGCTGTACTCGGCCGCGACTGCGGACAAGGCGTTGGCCGCAACCTGGGCAACTTCGGCAACGATCGTCTCTTTGGCTTGTAATGTGAGAGCCACTCGACTTCACCTCCAGGTTGACTAGCTTGGCAGCGAACTGCCAAGTGCCGTTACATCTGCATCAGCTTGACATCCCTGCCCAAAGCCAATGCGTTTCACGTACGGCGACCCTCACCAGTTGGTCCTGCGTCGGGCACACCGTCTGCGCAGGCCGGGTTTCCCCATTAAGCAACGCCTCCGTTGCACCCGCGGTCTTTGACGTTCGCCACTTCCCCGTGGCGACCCAAAGTTCTTTCACATCAGTGACGAGTTGCTAGACAAACCCCGCAACACCATCACTCGTCTCTTACTAGCTACTAGCCACTCGCGACTAGCAACTGCTGCATCACACTAATGACGCTTGATCCACCGAAATTCCCGGTCCCATGGTCGTGGAAACCGTAATTTTCTTCACATACACGCCTTTGGCGGAGGCCGGCTTGGCCTTATTGAGGTCCGCCAGCAATGCGCCGAGGTTCTCCTTCAACGCCTGCGTCTCGAAATCGACCTTACCGATGCCGCAGTGGATTATCCCTGCTTTATCGGTGCGATAACGTACCTGTCCCGCCTTCGCGTTCTTCACGGCGCCAGCCACGTCTGCGGCCACGGTGCCGACCTTCGGGTTCGGCATCAAACCGCGCGGACCGAGAATTTGGCCAAGCTGACCCACCACGCGCATCGCATCGGGCGAAGCGATAACCACGTCGAAGTCCAAATTGCCCTTCTTGATAGAATCCGCCAGGTCCTCGAAACCGACTATGTCTGCACCCGCATCCTTGGCCGCATCGGCGTTCGCGCCTTGGGCAAAAACGGCGACGCGCACACTCTTACCCGTGCCGTGCGGCAACACCGTCGAGCCGCGCACGACTTGGTCAGACTTACGTGGGTCAACGCCCAGGTTAACCGAAACGTCGATGGATTCCTTGAACTTGGCACCCTGCACCGTCTTGAGCAGATCAAACGCCTCGTCTATGGGGTAGAGCTTGCTCCGATCCAGTTGTTCGCCAATGGCCTTCAGTCTCTTGCTCAGCTTCGCCATGACTTACACTCCCTCTACTTCAATGCCCATGCTGCGTGCGCTGCCCGCAATGGTGCGCACCGCCGCATCGAGATCCGCCGCCGTCAGGTCGGGTTCCTTGGTCTTGGCAATCTCCTCGAGCTGCGCCCGAGTGACCTTGCCCACCTTGTCACGGTTGGGGACGGCGGAGCCGGAGCTGATTCCCGCTGCTTTCTTCAGCAGGATCGACGCCGGCGGAGTCTTGGTGATGAAGGTAAAGCTGCGATCACTGTAGACGGTGATCACTACAGGAATTGGCAAGCCCTTTTCCAGGTTCTGCGTCTGCGCGTTGAACGCCTTACAGAACTCCATGATGTTGACGCCGTGCTGCCCCAAGGCCGGTCCGACAGGGGGGCTGGGATTAGCCTCCTGCGCCTTGACCTGCAGCTTGATGTAAGCATCTATCTTCTTAGCCATGCTGTACTCCTAAGTGGGTGCGAACGCCTGGTTAGGGCTCCCCGGTCACGGTCAACCAGTTGCCAGTGGCGCGTAGCGAGAAACACCACCTGAACTCACATACCTAGCAACTAGCGACTCGCTACTCGCTACTGTCTCTAGCCTTTTTCGACTTGTCCAAACTCCAGATCCACGGGTGTCGAACGCCCGAAGATCGATACGGCCACGCGCAAACGGCTCTTGTCGTAATCGACGTCCTCGACCACGCCGCTGAAATCGTTGAACGGGCCGTCGGTAATGCGCACCACCTCGCCAGGCTCGAACAAAACCTTCGGCCTCGGTTTCTCCGCACCTTCCTGAATCCGATTCAGGATAGCGTCGGCCTCCCGGTCGCTGATCGGGGCGGGCCGATCTGAGGTACCACCAATGAAGCCCATCACGCGCGGGACTTCCTTGACCAAGTGCCAGGTGTCATCGTTCATTTCCATTTGCACCAGCACGTAGCCAGGAAAGAACTTGCGGTCAGTCTTGCGTTTCTGACCTTCCCGCATTTCGACGACTTCCTCGGTCGGCACCAGTATTTGGCCGAACATATCGTCCATGCCGCTGCGCTTGACACGCTCTTCGAGCGAGCGCTTGACCTGGTTCTCGAATCCCGAATAAGCGTGCACTACGTACCAACGCAAGGCCATGGCCTAGCCTCCTTGGCCCGTGAGCAGTTTGACCGCCCACAGCAAAAGCATGTCGAACAGCCACAATGCGATACCAACCACCGTGACCATGACGAACACGATCAAGGTCGTCTGTGCGGTTTCTTTGCGTGTGGGCCAGATGACTTTGCGTACTTCGACCAGCGAGCCACGGGCAAACTCCCACGCCGCACGTCCGGGTCCAGACTGCAGTGCGACGACCGTCGCGACACCCATCACCGCGAGCAATCCCAGCACGCGGTAAAGCAGTGAGACGTCCTCGAAGTAATAGAACGCAACAATGCCAGCCACAACGATGGCCAGCGCCGCGAACAGCTTAACTTTGTCCAGCATTGCGCCGCTTCAAACCTTCACAAATATGGCAGGCCAGGAGGGAATCGAACCCCCAACCTGCGGTTTTGGAGACCGCCGCTCTGCCAATTGAGCTACTGGCCTAATCATCAGTCGCGAGTCTCGAGTCACTAGTTGCTAGAAGCGCGCGCCTCAGATGAGGCGCGCCCACTGGCAGATCCTCGCTATCCACTCGTTACTCGATTACCTTGGCGACAACGCCCGCGCCAACCGTGCGGCCACCTTCGCGAATCGCAAAGCGCAGCCCCTCTTCCATCGCAATCGGCGCAATCAGCGACACCACCATGTTGATGTTGTCACCCGGCATCACCATCTCCACGCCCTCGGGCAGCTCCACCGCCCCCGTCACGTCCGTCGTGCGAAAGTAGAACTGCGGCCGGTAGCCCTTGAAAAACGGCGTGTGACGCCCGCCCTCTTCCTTGCTCAGCACGTACACCTCAGCCTCAAACTTCGTGTGCGGCGTAATCGAACCCGGCTTGGCCAACACCTGACCGCGCTCCACTTCATCGCGCTTCGTGCCACGCAACAGCACGCCCACGTTGTCACCAGCCTGGCCCTGATCCAGCAACTTGCGGAACATCTCCACACCCGTCACCGTCGTGGAGCTCGTCGGGCGGATACCCACGATCTCTACCGTGTCACCCACCTTCACAATTCCGCGCTCGATACGTCCCGTCACCACCGTGCCGCGACCCGAAATCGAGAACACGTCCTCCACCGGCATCAGAAAATCACCGTCCACCGCGCGCTGGGGCTCCGGAATATAATCATCCAGCGCCGCCACCAGCTTGTCGATCGACGGAATACCAATATCCGAGGTATCACCCTCCAGCGCCTTGAGCGCCGAACCGGTCACGATCGGCACATCGTCTCCCGGAAAATCGTAGCTGCTCAGAAGCTCGCGAACTTCCATCTCCACCAGCTCCAGCAACTCCGCATCGTCAACCATGTCCGCCTTGTTCAGGTACACCACGATATAGGGCACACCCACCTGACGGGCCAACAATATGTGCTCGCGCGTCTGCGGCATCGGACCATCAGCGGCCGAGACCACCAAAATCGCACCGTCCATCTGCGCCGCACCCGTGATCATGTTCTTCACGTAGTCAGCATGTCCCGGGCAGTCCACGTGCGCATAGTGGCGATTGTCCGACTCATACTCCACGTGGGCCGTGGCTATCGTGATGCCACGTGCCTTCTCTTCCGGCGCCGAGTCAATCTGGTCGTAGGCCTTCGCCTCGCCACCAAACTTCTTCGCCTGCGTCACTGTGATCGCCGCCGTCAGTGTCGTCTTGCCATGGTCCACGTGACCAATCGTGCCTACGTTCACATGCGGCTTTTTGCGCTCAAATTTTTCCTTGGACACGGCTGTTACCTCTGTTAACCGTCAGATCTCTGTTTACGATGCTTTCTTGATGACTTGCTCGGCGATGTTGGCCGGCGCCTCGGAGTACTTGGCGAACTCCATGGAATACGTCGCACGACCCTGGGTGGCCGAGCGCAGGTCGGTGGCGTATCCGAACATTTCCGCCAATGGCACTTCGGCGCGGATGATCTTGCCCGAAACGCCGTCTTCCATTCCCTGAATGATGCCGCGCCGACGATTGACGTCGCCCATGACGTCACCCATGTAGTCCTCGGGCGTCACTACTTCAACCTTCATAATCGGCTCGAGCAGCACGGGGTTGGCTCGGACGAACCCTTCCTTGAAGCCCATTGAGCCCGCGATCTTGAAGGCCATTTCACTCGAGTCGACGTCATGGTAAGAGCCGTCGAACAGGGTCACCTTTATGTCGACGACCGGATAGCCTGCCAGCACACCGTTGTCCATGGCTTCCTGGATGCCCTTGTCCACGGCCGGTATGTATTCCTTGGGAATCACGCCGCCAACAATACCGTTGACGAACTCGTAACCCTTGCCCGCTTCCTGTGGCTCAATCTTCAGCACGACGTGACCGTACTGGCCGCGACCACCCGACTGGCGAACAAACTTGCCTTCGACTTTCTCAAGGGTCGAGCGAATGGTTTCGCGATAGGCCACCTGTGGCGCGCCGACATTGGCTTCGACCTTGAATTCACGCTTGAGCCGGTCGACGATAATTTCCAGATGCAACTCGCCCATACCCGAGATAATCGTCTGGCCCGACTCTTCATCGGTATTGACGCGGAATGAGGGGTCTTCCTGCGCCAGTTTGCTCAGCGCGATGCCCATCTTTTCCTGGTCTGGCTTGGTCTTGGGCTCGATAGCGACCGAAATCACCGGCTCGGGGAACTCCATGCGCTCCAGCGTGATGATGTTATTGAGGTCGCATAAGGTGTCACCGGTGGTGACGTCCTTGAGACCAACCGCCGCAGCGATGTCCCCTGCACGCACTTCCTTGATCTCTTCGCGGCTGTTCGCGTGCATTTGCACAATACGGCCAACGCGCTCCTTCTTGCTTTTCACCGGGTTGTAGACGGAATCACCGGAGTTGATGACCCCCGAGTACACGCGGAAGAAGGTCAGCGTACCGACAAAGGGGTCAGTTGCGATCTTGAATGCCAGTGCAGCGAAAGGTTCATCGTCTGAAGACCGACGCTTCGCCTCGGTCTCCGCAGCGTCATCGAGAACACCGGTGATCGCGGGCACATCCGTGGGTGCAGGCATGAACTCAATGATCGCGTCCAGCATCGCCTGAACACCCTTGTTCTTAAAGGCGGAGCCGCACAGGCAGGGCACAATCTCGTTGGCCAAGGTGCGCGTACGCAGACCTTTCTTGATATCGGCCTCGGACAAGTCACCTTCTTCCAGGTACTTCTCCATCAGCTCTTCATCTGCCTCGGCGGCTGCCTCCACCATCTGCTCACGCAGTTGGTCACACTGAGCCGCCAACTCATCGGGAATATCCTTAAGCTCGTAGGTGGCACCCATGTCGGCCTCGTTCCAGAAGATGGCCTTCATGCGAATGAGGTCAACTACGCCTTGGAAGTTGTCCTCAGCGCCGATATTGAGCTGAATCGGTACGGGAGTGGCACCCAACCGATCCTTAATTTGTCTGACCACGCGCAAGAAATCCGCGCCCGCCCGGTCCATCTTGTTGACGAACGCCATGCGTGGCACGCGATACTTGTTGGCCTGGCGCCATACGGTTTCGGACTGGGGTTCCACGCCACCAACGGCACAGAAGACGGCGCAGGCACCGTCGAGCACACGCAGTGAGCGCTCCACCTCAATGGTGAAATCCACGTGACCAGGTGTATCGATGATATTGACGCGGTGCTGCGGGAACTGCTTGTCCATACCCTGCCAGAAACAGGTCGTG
>Ga0111154_1049_pt1 | contig 15076 bp, 9 predicted proteins | sample DeeMarSeWOR28_12_FD_80252 | JGI IMG/M metagenome (GOLD analysis project Ga0111154, IMG submission 80252) | Gammaproteobacteria bacterium SG8_47 | reverse complement strand
ACCGCCAGGATCCTTTTGGCCCGCGGTGCGGGTCTGACCCAGCGAGACAGCGCGGGCAACACGCTGCTGGTGCACTGTGCAGGGTTGGGGGCAGATGAGATCGTCGACTTACTTATCCGCAATGGCGCCAATGTTGATCAGCGCGGCGTGCTGGACAATACGGCCGTGATGCTCGCCGCCGCCAACGGGCACACCGCACTGGTGGAGCAACTGGCGCGCGCCGGCGCCGACGTCAATCTGCGCAATGGCCACGGCAACACGGCTTTGATGTTGGCTGCCGCGGCCGGTCACACAGCGGTCGTCGAAAGCTTGCTGACCCACGACGCCGATCCGCGCATACGCAACAAGGACCGCCAGACCGCATCGAACTTGGCCAATGTGGGTGAACACAAGAAGATTGTGGAGTTGTTGGAGAGCGCGGAAAGCAACAAGCGTGTGTTGGGGATTTTTTAGTGTCAGGGCGTTCTAAAAGTTGAAGACATAGCCGGCATAGACATAGTAACCGGACTGTTCGGTGTCTTGTGTAGCATCCAGCGTGCTGGCGTTCTCGTAGCCGGCGTCAAACTCTAAACGGAAATCACGACTGATCTGATACTCGCTCTTGAGCTCCGGACGATAAACGGTTCGCTCGACGCCGTTATCACGCGTCTGCCATTCGACGAGAAAGCGCGGGTTGATACGCCACTTGCCCGTAGTGAAACGGCTGCTGAAGGACGCGCGGCTGGAGTCGCCGGTGCTCATGTCACTGAAGCGCAGTCCGAATATGGTTACATCACTGGCGCCGAACAAGTTATTCCAGATCAGCTGTGCCGCGTAGAAATACTCCATACCTGTCCCCGGGATTGCCTCCACACCCCCTGAGGCGGGTGTATCGCCCAGTTCCGATACGGTGAGGTCACCTGCCAGCAACAGGTCGGTGGTCAGTGGCAGTGAGCCGGATACGGTGACGGCCTGATAGCGTGCGCTGCGATCCAGCGCCAGCTCGTGTATCTCTTCCTCGGTGAAGGTCTGCAGCAGCTCCTCAATCGACTCGGCTTGCTGGCCGATCAATGCATTGCTGGTGGTAAGAAACGGAGCGTAGCGGTAGTCGGCGACAACGCCCAGGGTGGCGTTGTTGGCAAAGATCCAATTGCCGACCAGCGTGGCCTGATTCAGCTCGTTGTAGTCGACGTCGTAGTCGACGTAACCGAACAGCGATTGTCCCTCGTCGAAATAGCGGAACTCGGTACCGGCTGCGCGCCGATCGGTGATGCCGTCGACATGCTGCTCGATGGCAAAGAGATTGAAATCCCAGCGGTTCGCCAGTGTGCCAATGTCGGTGCTTATGCCAACGAACTCGCGGCTCGTGTCGACGCGTTCCACTTCGGAGAGATTGACAGGATAGCCGGCGACGACCTTCACCTTCATCTTGTCGGTGAGACGGTAGCTGGCCAGCAAACCATCGAATCGGCCGCCGACACCGTCGGCACTGTGTGTTTGTCGACCGAGGCGGGCGGAGTATTTGTCGCTGCGTTCGGTGACGTCGGCGTAGAGGGTATATAGGCGCGTGTCGCTCGCAGGATCGTCATCGAAGCTATAGCGATTGTTGGCGCTGATTTGGGCGCTCATGTCCTGCCTGGTGCTGCGGCGACGCGCGGTGAAATTGAGATCGGAATTGATCGAGTTGTCGCTGACGAAGCTACCGACGCCGTCGACCGTATCCTCCTGGCGCCGGTAGAACTGCGAGAACCCACCATAGTAGTCCCACCGCGCCGGGGCTTCGTTCTTCGGTTGGGCGCCCGCCAACTTCTGTTTCTCGGGTGCCTCGGCAGTTAACAAACCGGTGAGACGTTGTTTGACCCGCGTGGCCCCGGGACCGTCCGGGTAGAGGCGCAGATACTTTTCATACTCGGCTTTTGCGTGAGCAAACTGCCCATTGCGGTCGCGGGCGACGCCGAGGTACTCGAGGGCGTCGGGATGGGCGTTGAGGTCAGCACTGTCCAGAACCCGTGTGTAGTACTGAATGGCTTTTGGGTAGTCGCCCGCGATCATGGCCTGGCGTGCTTCTTCCATGAGCATGGCGGTTTTGTCCTGCAGCGCTACCGGTGCCGGCTCTTTGGGCGCCTGGGCTTGGCCCGGTGAAAAGTCGACGCCCGTGTTGAGTGCCCAGGTGGCGGCCTCCTCACGCTCGGCGTCGCTGACCAAGGCGACCCATGCGCCGGGATACTGGGGCCGCAATTGCGCCAGGGCGCGCTCGGCCTCCTTCGGGGTGTAGAAGAAGCCCATGCGCAGTCGATACCAGGTGGTGCCATTAATCGGCAAGCTGCTGACATAGACTTTGTAGGTATCGGCTAGGGGTACGGTCTGAATGGCAGCCGCCGTGGGCGGCTGGCGCGCGGAGCTGAGGACTATCGCATAGCGGGGCGGGAGCAGGTTGGCGGCCGCCGGCGAGATGTCACCTGCAGTCGGCGAGGATTGCGCATCAGCTGCGGTATCGACAATGACTGTGAGTCGGCGTGGGTCGGTGCCTTGCGCCACGCGGAAAGACACGGTTTTCGCGAAACGCAAGGTGACGTTGGCCACGCTCGGCGCAACCCGTTGGTAGCGCACGTCGATCAACGGCACGGGTCCCTGTGCGGGACCGGGCAGCGTATCTTCGTCAACGGTGTTGGGCATGGCACCGGGACGCGGAAGCAGCTTCAGCTCCAGTAGCTTGCCTTCGTGCTGAGGGAAGTGGCCGGCATAGCTCATGGGTTGTGACAGCTCAACGACGACCGCGGTCGCCTCACCGACCGGCTCGAACAGTACGCGTTCGAGCACGCGTTCGTCCGCCGCGCTCGTGGCTGAGCCGAGCAGCAGGCTCAGGCCAAGCAGCCAGAAGGCGGCACGCGACGGCCGTGGAGGCGTGTTTGCCAACGTAGCGCTACTTGTTCTGGTTCGCCGGAACTGGCGGGTTGTCAGTGGATGCGGGCGCGCTATGCATGGTGTCCGCGCTGCCATCGCCGCTCACCGGTTGGGCGCTCAAATCGAGCGCGATGACAATGCTGCGCGCGTCGCGGCCGCGTTCGACCACAAACGACAGCGGGCGGGTCAGACCAACAATGAGAAAGGGGCCGCCGGGCTCGCTACCGTCGTAGGTGATGTGTGCGACCAGTCCTCGTTCCTCCGGCGGCAGTGGCACGGATTCCTCCAGCAGGAACGCAGCGGGGTCGCTGGTGCCGACGGGGACGGGCTTGATCTGGATGAGCGCAAGCTCACCAGGCTTGTGCGGAAAGTGCCAGACATACTGCACCGGCGCGACGAAACGAACTTCGATGCGCTCGACACTGGTGTTCGCGTGGACGTCGACGCGCTCAATGACGCGACCACTGACCGGGCCGGCGTCCAGCTCTTGCGGCATGGCGAAATAGAGCACCGCCACCGCAACTGCCAGCAGGCCGCACGCGGCGGCCAGTTGAGCGATCGGTAACGTGGTTCGGACGTACTGTTTCTGCATGTCGGCTCCTCAATTTATTCTTGTGGCAGTGCTCGGTCACTGCGTGTTCTTTGTTGCTCGTTCGCTACCACTCAGCTGCATTGACACGATGCTCGCCACTTCGCATGGTTGCGATGGTGGTCAACGTGGCATCCTGGTAGATGTGGCATGAACCGGTACAGTCGCGCAGTTCGCCCACGGTGTAGAACGTTTCCGGTGAGTCAGTCTTCTTGTGTGGACCGGTGCGGAAATCACCGGCGTGACACCCGGCGCAATCCGGTTGATAGGCCGGGAACTGCCAGGTGATGACTTGATTGTTGGCGCTGTGGCAGTCGCGACACTGGAGATTCGCGCGGTGATCGCCCGGGTAGTTCGGTGTCGTATGGGTATAGGGCGCAGGCCGCCATGCGGTAGTGCTGTGGCAGCTGTCGCACTCAAGCGTCGTGACAAAGTGTCCGTTGTTTTTGCCCGTGGCGTCGGTTCCGTTGTGGCAGGTCGAGCATGAACCGGTGACATTGCTGTGATCGAAGCTCGCTGGCGTCCAAGCGTTGGTGCTGTGACAGTCCTCACACAGATTGTTGCTTTGAACGTGGTCGGTGGACTTGCCCCGAGCGGTGGTGCCGTTGTGGCAGCTGAAGCAGGCAGCCGTTATAGCGCTGTGATCGAATCCTGCCGGAAGCCAGGCGCGCGTGCTGTGGCAATCCTCGCACTGGTTGCTGCTCTGCACGTGATTGCGCGACTTGCCCGTCGCCGTAGTGCCATTGTGGCAGCTGAAGCACGTGCCGGTGACGTTGTCGTGATTGAACCGCGCCGGCGACCAGGCCAGCGTGCGGTGGCACTCATCGCAGGGCGCGGTGGTCTGTATGTGCTGCGGCGATTTGCCGGTTGCCGCGCGGTTGTTGTGGCACGTGGTACAGGCGCCCGTGATGGCCATATGATCCATGCGCACCGCCGCCCAGCTCACCTCGGTATGGCAGTCGTCGCAGGTGTTCGTGCTGGGAATGTGGTTCGCGGGTTTCGTTTGACCGGACATCAGGTTGGCACGGCCATGGCAGCCCTCGCAGCGACGCGGTGTGCCTTTGAAGATGCCGCGCAGATGGCAGCTGTCGCAGGTCGCCCGACGATGGGCGCCGTTCAGCAGAAAGCCTGTTAGGTCATGGTCAAACTGAGCTCCAGTTTCCTGTGCGCCGCCGACCGGCAAAACCAGCCACGACAACAGGAGCAGCGCAGCCCAAACGCCGTAGCGCACAGGGGCTGATGCGGTGCGTCTTGTATCGCCTGTGGTTGACATGTCCGTGCTCATGGCGCAGCGCTCACTTGTTCGTTTGAGGTGCCTGGTGTTGAACTTGCTGCAGGTTGAGTGATTTGAATGATGAGGTGCCGTGGCAACGACCACAGCGCGGTCCGAATTGGCCGCGATGCGCGTCATCGCGGCGGTGGCAGGCGATGCAGGCGCGTGGATCTCTGGCCATGGTTTCCACAGCCTCGAAGTGGCAGGCGTCGCAATGAACCTTCTTATGCGCGCCGTCGATGCGGAATTCACTCTCGAGATTGTGATCGAAACGCCACACTTGCCAGCCGTTTGGTGTATGGCAACTCTCGCACTGGATGCCGAGCGCAGCCTTATGTGGATCCTGGTGTTTGTGGCATGCGTTGCAGTCGCCCGGGGTCTTCTTATAGACGGGGCTTAGATGACATTCTTCGCAGGCCACCGCCGCATGGATGCCGATGAGGGGAAAGTGCGTGACGTCGTGCTCGAAACGTACTTGCTTGCGCCAGCCCGAGGGAGCATGGCAGCGTTCGCACCGATCGCCTTGTTCTCCGTTGTGTGAGTCGTCCAAGTCATGACAGCTGTGGCAATTCGTCGGCAGCTTGCGATCGTACAGGTTGGCCAAGTGACAGGCATCGCAGGCAGTGTCGACATGTTTTCCGTGCAAGGCGAACTTGGTGTCCGTCTGATGATCGAACTTTGTTGTGTTCCAATCCGTATCTTTGTGGCAAGTTTCGCAGCGCAAACCATAACGGCCTTTGTGCTCATCATCGTATTGGTGACAGGCATGACAATTGCGTTTCAGTTTGACCTTGTACGGATCCTCGCGGTGGCACGATTCGCAGCGGGCCTTTTCATGGCGGCCATTGAGGGCGAACTTGGTGTCCTTATTGTGATCGAAGGCGATCTTCTTCCATGACCGGGTGCTGTGGCATTTCTTGCATTGCTCGCCGTTGCGACCCCCGTGTACGTCGTTGAGCCGATGGCAGGCAACGCATTGTCGAGGAGTTTTCTCAACACGATCGTTGGGGTGGCAGGCTGCGCAGAGCGTCGTGTCGTGTTTGCCGGTCAGAGCGAATTCGGTCTTGTCGTGATCAAAGTCAATGCGGCTCCACAGGGACTGGCCGTGACAGGCCACGCAATTCTGCTCCAACTTGCCCAGGCGCCCCTTGTGAGGGTTGTCCTCTTTGTGACAGTTGGAACACTGCGCGGGAGCTTCGCGATGTTTCTTTCCGGATTTATGGCACGTTGCGCAAGCGAGATTACGATGGGCCCCGCGTAGTTCGAAGTCCGAGTACTTGTGGTCGAATGTGGCCTCGTTAAGTTTGACTACGTCTGCGTCGCGTCCTTTGTGCTCGGTGTGACATTCCTGGCACTCCTGCTGGGAGGCGACCTTATTGCGTCCGTGGAAGCCTCGTTGTTGCTCGACATCGGCACGTACTTCCTTATGACAATCCAGACAGAACCGACGTTGGCCTTTGTCGCGGATCAGGACGTGGCAGCGATGGCATTCGTTCTCATACTTCGCGTGCCCCTTGATGACCTCACCGGGCATCAACAATGACTCGAGAGTGCTGGCCTGCGCCATGGGCAACCACAGCAATGCGCCGGCCAGGCCGAGCAGCAGCAAGGTGACGGGGGGGTGGAATCGAGGACCCATGTCACTCAATACAAGTGGACGGCAACGACGTGAACCAAACCCGTTATCATGAGCAGGAAGAACAGGGGCATGTGGAACAAGTGCCACAACGAGAATAACCTGGCATAGATGCCGAGCTCGGCGGCCTGGCGTACGGTGGCAATGTAGGCGCGCAACGTCTGCCGGGCATCGCGCTGAAACAGACGTAACATGTCGCGGTCCCAGTCGCGCTGGCGCGCCTGCTTGCGCAGGTCGCGCGTGATGCTGTAGCTGTTGAGCACATAGGTCCAAACGGCACGCAAAGGAATGAGCACCAGCCATAGCACGCCAAGTGCGAATGGGCGGCGGCGCAGCGCAGCTTTTTCGAACCGGCGTAGCCGTCTGGCCACGGTGACGGATAAGGTGAAACGATGGGTGAGCTTGCCCTTGCTGATCTGCAGTTCCTTGCGTAGTTCTTTCAGCGTCGCGTGCGCGCCATACAATCCGTGGTGAATGCGGGCGTAGAAGTAGCGCCCGAACAGGCCGCTGATGGCTACTGCCAGCATCGAAAACAACGCTAGATTGCTATTGGCGGAACCGAGGCCGAAATTGGCGTGAAACAGAATCATGATGGGGCCGAGGACGCCGAGGAGCATGTGCGTCTTGAACCAATACTTCACGGGGCCCCAGCGGTGCATGAAGCGCAGCCGTTTGCGCAGCGGGTAGAGCAGCAGCGCCAGCATTGCGCTACCACCAGTGATACCCAAGAGGTAACCTAGGCCCTCTTCGGCGCTCAGGTAGCTGTCGTTGCGATTGAGCCAACCCAACGCAAGGATGCCAAGGGCGATCGCGGCGAAGGCAAGGACACTCAGTCGACCGAGCGTAGGCCGCCGCCGAGCCGACGTTCGGACTGGGCCCTGAGCGGTACTGTGCGGGACCACTTCAACTGCAGCAGTGTTCAACCTGTTGTTCCTCCATGTGACCGAGACTCGCGGCGCCGCGAGCTGCAGCGACCTGCGTGGCCGAAACGTCCTATTTATATCGGCAGAGTTTGGCACTTCTGAGTATCTAGATTTGTGATTATTTTCCCAAAAATGTGATGTCGCGGCGCACAAATTACGGGCATCATCCGGCGCTAGCCGGGCAATCTGGTGTTTTCAGTTGATGCGCGACGAAACAGACATCGCTGGATTCCGCGAAAATCTCCTGTTCGGCAAGGCCCACATCGGCGACTCAGGCCACGGTGCGCAAAATTCCGTCGCATTGACGAACGACAGTGCCGAGATCTGTGGTTGCAACGGCGTATGCAAGAGCACCGTTGTTAACGCCATTGTCGATAAGAGGCTATTCACGCTCGATGAGGTCCGTGCCCATACCAAAGCGTCGAGTTCCTGCGGGTCATTTACCGGCCTCGTCGCGCAGTTGATTGCGGCAGCCCTCGGTGGGGATTATTCCGAGGTGCCGAAGAAGAAGCCGATGTATCCGTGTACTGAGCATACTCACGATGAGGTGCGTACTGCGATTGGCGCCAATGCATTGAAGTCGGTCCAAGCAGTGATGGACTTCATGGAATGGAAGACCCCCGATGGATGCAGCAAGTGTCGCCCCGCGCTGGACTGTTACCTGTTCGGTGCGTGGCCGGATGACTATGCCGACGACTATCAGTCCCGCTTCATCAACGAGCGGGCTCACGCCAACATTCGGCGGGACGGTACCTATTCGGTGGTGCCCCGAATCTGGGCAGGTGAGACAACGCCGGCGCAGCCGCGCTCCGTTGCCGAGATTGCAGAAAAGTATGCGGTGCCAGCGGTGAAGTTCACCGGCGGCCAGCGTATCGATATGTTGGGCATCGAGAAGGAAACGCTGCCGTTGATCTGGGGCGACTTAGCTGATGCCGGCTTCGTGTCAGGCCATGCCTACGGCGAGGCGATCCGCACCGTCAAAACCTGTGCCGGCTCACAGTGGTGCCATTTCGGCACCCAGGATTTCACCACGATGGGCATTGAACTGGAGAAGATGACCTGGGGTGCGTGAACGCCGCACAAGTTCAAACTTGGTATGTCCGTGCAACTGTGCCGAGGCCACGTTCAAGGACCTTGGTGTAGTCGCGGTCGAGTCGGGTTGTGAATTGCACGTGGGTGGCAACGGCGGGGTCAAAGTGCGGGCGACGGATTTTCTGTGTTACGTCTGCTCGTTCCGGGCAATTTTCGAACTGGATACGAGAGAGGAGAGCGCGCTTGTCGATTGGCGGTCACCGTCGTGCTCCGACGTCAGTTGAAGCATCGCTCGAGATGCCGGGGTGACATGATGTTCCTTGCCGACGCCGTGATGCGACATTAGACTGCCCGTGAGCCCGCAGTTGACGAGCGGATCTACAAGGCACATTCGCGCAGGCTAGGCTATCGTCGATGGCATCTCCGAGCCCGCCACCGGCTTCAGGCAGAATGCCGAGCCCGCTGCGGGGTGGCTAATTCTCGGAGCGATCTTAATGTTACAGAGTGTTTCATCTCTCGGTCGGTTGCGGTGGGCAACGGCAGTGGCGTTCGTGACCGTTGCGCTGGCGGCCTGCGACAAGGCCGAACCGCCGGCGCCACCGCCGCTGCAAGTAGCTGTCCTGGAAGTAACGCCCCGTGACATCCCACTCTATCTGGATATGGTGGGACAAACCCGGGGCTCGGTGGACATCCCTATTCGTGCGCGAGTGGACGGCGTCTTGGAGGAAATGCATTTCCTCGAGGGCCGATCCGTGACCAAGGATCAGCTGCTTTATGTCATCGATCCGACACCTTATGAATCCCGGGTGGTCGAGGCCAAGGGGCACTTGGCACAGGCGCGAACCAGCCTGGCAAAGGCGCGCAGTGATCTGGAACGCATCCGTCCGCTGGCCGAGATAGACGCCGTCAGTAAGCAGGATCTGGATTCGGCCGTGGCCCAGTTCGAAGCGGCCAAGGGTGCAGTGCAGGCTGCTGAGGCGCAAGTGGAGCAGGCCGAGATCCAACGCAGTTACACGCGTATCCACGCCCCCGTGGCTGGTTTGATCGGCATCACGCAGGCCAAAGTGGGTGAGTACGTGGGGCGTTCCCCCAATCCGGTGGTGCTGAACGTGGTGTCGCAGACCGATCCGATCCGTGTGCGTTTCTCGATCAATGAACGCGAGTACCTTCGGTTTAGTCGCGAGTTTTCCGCCGCGATGCGCGAGACGGGTGAGCGACAGACGGGTATCGCCGACCTGCAGCTGATCCTGGCCGATGGCACCGTCCACGAGCACATCGGCCACATAATCAGCTTCGACGCTGCGGTGGACCCCACTACTGGCACGCTGACGCTCGAGGCGGATTTCCCCAATCCCGACCGGCTGGTGCTACCGGGCCAATTCGCCCGGGTGAGGGCCGTTGTGGAGGAGCGCAAGGGCGCCTTGGCCGTGCCGCAACGGGCGGTCATGGAGACCCAGGGATTGTTTCAACTCGCGGTGGTCGCCGACGATGGCACGGTGGAGCTGCGCCGTGTCGAGATGGGACCGCGCGTTGATGACCAATGGATCGTCGAATCGGGCCTGAAGGCCGGCGAGCGTATCGCGTTAGAAGGGCTACAACGACTGCGCACCGGCATGAAAGCGGTTCCGACGGCGGCGCCCGCCGAGACCGGTAAAAAGGACTAATGCGTGGCTGAGTTTTTCGTCAACCGGCCCATCGTCGCGATGGTGATCGCGATCATCACCATGATCGTCGGTGTGGTGGCCATGAGCGCGCTACCCGTTGCCCAGTACCCAGAGATCACCCCGCCGATGGTGTCGGTGAGTGCCACCTATACCGGTGCCAATGCCGTCAACGTCGAGCAGTCAGTTGCCACGCCGATCGAACAGAAGGTCAACGGCGTGGAGAACATGATCTACATGAAGTCCACCAACGCCAGCAGTGGCGCCATGCAGCTACAGGTTTCCTTCGAAGTTGGCACCGATCTGGATATGGCCAATGTGCTGACCCAGAACCGAGTGTCCGAGGCTCAGGCGTTGCTGCCCGAGGAGGTCAAGCGCCTGGGGGTCACGGTGAAGAAGCAGCTTTCATTTCCGCTGCTATTGATCTCACTGATCTCGCCGAACGGCACCTATGATGCGGAGTTCCTCACCAACTACGCCACCATCAATGTCCTGGACGAACTGGCCCGCATTCGGGGCGTCGGCCAGGCCACTGTGGTCGGTGGTTCGGTCTTCGAATACGCCATGCGGGTGTGGGTCAAGCCGGACCAACTGGCGAAGCTGGGGCTGACTGTACCCGACATTACCAACGCGCTGCGCGCGCAAAACGTGCTCATCCCGGCGGGTCAGATCGGTGGACCACCGGCGCCGCCGGGCACTGAGTTTACGTATACCGTGCAGACCCCGGGCCGTCTGGTCACCGCCGAGGAGTTCGAAAGTGTGGTGGTGCGGTCCAATCCCGACGGCTCGCAGGTGTTCCTGCGTGACGTGGCGCGCATCGAACTGGGCACGCAAAACTACGTGGTCTCCGCTCGGCTCAACCAGGCGCCCACGGCAGCGTTGACCATCTACCAGTTGCCCGATGCCAATGGACTGGAGGTGGCCGGGAAAGTTGTCGAGGCCATGGAGAAGCTCAAGCAGCGCTTCCCTCAGGATGTCGACTATGTGGTGTCGTTGGACACCACGCGTCCCATTGAGGCCGGCATCCGCGAGATCGTGATTACGCTATTCCAGGCGATGGCGCTGGTGATCTTCGTGGTGTACATCTTCTTGCAGAATGCGCGTGCCACACTCATCCCAACGCTGGCGGTGCCCGTCTCCCTGATTGGTACGTTCGCGATATTCCCACTGTTGGGTTTTTCCATTAACACCCTATCCCTGCTCGGGCTGGTGCTGGCCATCGGCATTGTGGTGGACGATGCCATCGTCGTGGTGGAGGCTGTGTCGCAAAAGATGGAGCGAGGTATGTCCGGCAGGGATGCGACTATAGCGGCCATGCGCGAGGTCTCTGCCCCCATCGTCGCCACATCCCTGTCTCTGATTGCCGTCTTCGTGCCAGTCGCCGCCATGGGCGGGATCACGGGCCAACTCTACCAACAGTTCGCGATCACCATCGCTATCTCCGTCGCGCTGTCCTCGGTCAACGCCCTGACCCTGAGTCCGGCACTGGCCGCAGCTCTACTCAAGCCGCCTGGCGAGCAGAAGAGCACGTTCGATCGTTTCTTCCAGGTATTCAATCGTATCTTCGAGCAGGCCACGGGAAAGTTCATGGTCTACACCGGCTTTTTTACGCGTCGCCTCATCAGGGCCGGTGTGCTGGTCGGGGCGCTAGTCGTCGGTCTGATCTGGCTGTTCTCCGCCGTACCTGCCGGCTTTGTCCCTGAGGAGGATCAAGGCTATGTGCTGGCCGCGCTGCAGTTGCCCGATGCCGCGTCGCTCGAGCGCACCGAGCAGGTTATGTCTCAGGTCGAGAGGGTCATTGCGGAGTTCGACGCCGTCGAGAGCTATACCACGGTGAGTGGCTTCAGCATGCTCACTAACACGACCCAGTCCAACGCCGGCTTCATCTTTCTGCAGCTGAAAGACTGGGAAGAGCGACCCGACGTACGCGATCACGCGCAGAACGTCGTCAGACGGCTCAATGCGGAGTTCCGCTCACGGATCACCGAGGCGATTGCCTTTGCGTTCGGGCCGCCCGCGATCCCGGGTCTGGGCACCGGCTCGGGCTTCACGATGATGCTTCAGGATCTCGGCGGTAACCCACCCCAATACCTGGCCGAGCAGACCCAAGCGTTCCTCGCTGCGGCGAACCAACGCGCGGAGATCGCCAGCGCCGGCAGTCTTTACCGAGCCAGCGTTCCCCAGATCTTCATGGACATTGACAAGCCCAAGGCACTGAAGCTGGGCGTTGCGCTGGCTGATATCAACACCTCTGTTGGCGCCTTCCTGGGCGGTGCCTATGTCAACGACTTCAACCGCTTCGGGCGCCTCTACAAGGTCTATGTCCAGGCCGAGCCCGAGTATCGCGACAGCGAAGATGGCATTCGCATGTTCTATGTGCGCAACGGCGAAGGCGACATGGTGCCGTTGTCCACTCTGGTGACCACCAGCCGCACCCAGGGGGCCGAGTTCACCAACCGCTTCAACCTGTTCCGCTCTGCCGAAGTTTCCGGCCAACCTGCGGCAGGATACAGCTCGGCCCAGGCATTGGCCGCGCTCGAGGACGTGGCGCAACAGATTCTGCCCAGCGACATGAGCTATGCCTGGGCCAATATGTCCTACCAGGAGAAAGCGGCCGCGGGCACGGGCGCGGTGGTCTTCGTCATGGCACTCGTGTTCGTCTTTCTGATTCTGGCGGCGCAGTATGAGAGTTGGTCGCTGCCGCTCAGCGTGATGCTGGGTACGCCTATTGCCGTGTTCGGCGCCATCGCAGGCCTGTGGATTGCGCGCCTGTTCAGCGAAAGCTACGTCAATAACGTGTTCGCCCAGATCGGTCTGGTGATGCTGATCGGGATGGCGGCGAAGAACGCCATCCTGATCGTCGAGTTCGCCGCCCAGGAAATGAAATCCGGTAAAGGCGCCGTCGAGGCGGCCATGGATGCCGCGCGCTCGCGCTTCCGTCCCATTCTCATGACAGCCTTCTCGTTCATTCTGGGCGTCGTGCCACTGCTCATCGCCAGCGGCGCCGGTGCTGAGGCGCGCAAAGTGATGGGCATGACGGTGTTCAGTGGCATGCTGGTGGCGACCGTTATCGGCGTCCTAGTGGTGCCGGCCATGTTCGTGTTTGTGGAGAAATACATCAGCCGCGGCAATAGGACCGCGGAGGCCGTTCCGGGAGCAGAGCATTGATGCGTGCCTGGTTCTGGAGTCTCTGCACGCTGACGTTTCTCAGCGGGTGCATGATGGGCCCGGATTACGAACGGCCGGAGATCGATACGCCCCCCCGTTACGTCCAACCGGTCGAGGAAGGTGAGAGCTTTGCCAATATGGTGTGGTGGGACCTGTTCGAAGACGCTCAACTGCAGGAACTCATTCGAATCGCCCTGGAGCAGAACAAGGACCTCGGCATCGCTGTCGCGAGAATAGAGGAGTTTCGCGCGGTGCTGGGCGTAACGCGCGCCGATCAATATCCGACCGTGGACGTGAGTGCGAGCGCGCGGCGCGCCGAGAGTAGTGAGAATGCCTTGCCGGGCAGCCTGGTTGAGGGGCCCCAGGACAACTATCGCCTGAGCGCCGATGTGTTCTTCGAGGTGGATCTGTTTGGCCGGCTGCGTCGTGCCACCGAGGCGGCCCGCGCGCAACTCTTGGCGACGGAGGAGGCTAGGCGCAGCATTACCATCAGCCTGGTGGCCGGCGTCGCCAGCAACTACATGTTGCTCCGTGATCTGGACGCCCAGCTGGAAATCGCGCGGCGGACCGAGGAGGCACGCCGCGATAGTCTGGGCATTATTAGTGCTCGTTTTGAGGAAGGGACGGTGCCACGCCTGGACGTGAATCAGGCCGAGATCGAGCTGGCCAACGCCTCTGCTGCTGCCGCTGCGGCCGAGCGCGCGGTGGCCCAGACCGAGCACAGTCTGAGCATTCTGCTCGGACGCAATCCGGGACCCATCGTACGGGGTCTGGCACTGACGGACCAGACCATGCCCCCGGCCATCCCGGCCGGACTGCCCTCGGAACTGCTGCAGCGCAGACCGGACGTGCTCGCGTCCGAAGCATTACTCGCAGCTCAAACCGCGCGTATCGGCGTGGCTGAGGCGGCGCGTTGGCCATCCCTGTCCCTGACCGGAGCGCTTGGGCTGGAGAGCGGCGAGCTGTCCGATCTCACGGCAAGTGGGTCCGATTTCTGGAACGTCGGTGCCAACATACTCGCCCCTATATTCAACGCCGGCCGCAATCGCAGCAGGGTGGAAGCCGAGCAGGCACGCACCGAGCAGGCGCTGCTTGGTTACCAGCAGACCGTGCAGCGCGCTTTCAGGGAAGTGGAAGATGCGCTCGTGGCGGTGCGTACCTACCGCAACGAACATGCTGCCCGTCAGCGACAGGTAGAGGCGGCGCGCAATGCAGCGAAGCTGTCACGTGCACGCTACAACGGCGGGGTAACCAGCTACCTGGAGGTGTTGATTACCGAGCAATCGCAGTTTAGCGCCGAGCTCGCAGAATCGCGGACGCTGCGCCTGTATTTCGACGCTATCATTCAGCTATACAAAGCCCTGGGCGGTGGGTGGATTGCTGAGGCAGAGGCTACGCCCGATGCCACCGATCCTCGCTCTGCAGAGGGCAACAACACAAGTCAGACAGCCGGCGAAGCTGCCACTGACAATTACGCCAAGAGCGGAACCTGATTCGTATCCAATAGTGCCACTGAAAACGGCTCGGATGCTGAGGGATCCCCACAAGTTTCTAGAGACCTGCAACGACGTCCAGCCAGTTCGTCATACTGGCGAAAGCCAGTATCCATAAACGGAGCTGCTATCGGTGAATCGGCTGCTGTTCTTGGCATAGCGCATGTTGAGATTCTGAATACTCCGGATTCCGGCATGCGCCGGAATGACATCGCCTGGAAGGCTCACCATTAAGTTATTGTCTTCTATGTTCCTCTTGTGGCGATACGTCAGGCTCGGATGCAGGTGAAAAGGACTCGGCCCAACCTCTGCTCTCCCAATTTTTTGAGGCAAGCTCCCAATCGGCCGACGGTGCCGTATGGCGGGGAAGGCCGTGTCAACTTCCCGCCTAGTTACCCGTGTCGACTCGACCGGGCCC
>Ga0111154_1100_pt1 | contig 15796 bp, 17 predicted proteins | sample DeeMarSeWOR28_12_FD_80252 | JGI IMG/M metagenome (GOLD analysis project Ga0111154, IMG submission 80252) | Gammaproteobacteria bacterium SG8_47 | reverse complement strand
AGTCCTCGAAGTCGGCCGTGGGACAGCTTCCTCCGGTGGGGGCGTCCTTGGTGCCGTTGACGTATAGCCACAGACAGGCCGAGACATTGTTACTGCGCACGTAGACGGTCTTGTCTTGCAGCGCGCCGGTGTGGGTCTCGCCCTTGACACGGCGAACGGTGACGAGATCGTTGTCGGCCTCAACGTCGGCTTCGGCAATGCAGTCGTGGGCGGTATGGGCGTCCGCGGCCGTGGCATCGTTGACATGCTGCAGGTAGCCGAAGCTGCCAACGTCATACGCCCAGTCGTCGTCGGCGGCCAGGCCACAGTCCTGGGTCAGCGCCAGGGTGTCGTCGAGACTGACCAGAGAGGAATCGATGACGCGGCCGAGATAGCCCAGCGACTTCAAGTCCTGCGCCAGCATGCGCATGGCGAAGCCAGCGTTTTCGTGCATGGCGCTGAACTGCTCGTTCTGGACGTGATTGCGTTTGGTATTGACGTACACCGATACCATGGCCAGGGTCAGAACCAGTCCCACGGCCAGGACGATCATCAGCTCGATGAGTGTGAAGCCTCGTGCAGTGTGGTAGCGCTTTTCCATGATCACGCCCCACCGTTGGAGACAAAGACTTGCATGCTGAGCAGGCGCCGGTAAGCGTTGCCGGCGCCGTACACCGCCTCGTCTTCACCACACGTGTTGGCGCCCGGACTGGACAGCGGCGTGGTGCCGCGCCAGACGAGCGAAATCGTGTACACGCCCGACTCCCCGGCGGCGCCGCCGGCCGGCCCGCTGATGCAAGCGGTGGGATTGAGCAGCCCACCGGTATCGGTGTCGTTCAGTTGTTCGGCGGCGCCATCGAGTGTGCGCTCCCATTGCCAGAGGTCGAATGCCGCGGTTTGTGCCGCGGTGCACTCGGCTTCATCGCACAGGGTTGCGGGCGTCTCCAGCGAGCCATTGCCCAATGTCAGGCCGGAGTAGGCGGCGAGCTGCTCTGGGTTGGCGCGCATGCGCTCGACATACTCGTGCGCGAGCATCGCGGCGGTCGTGCGCTGAATGGCCTCATGGCCGGTTGACTTAGCGACGATTTCCAAACCGGTCACGCCAAGCAGGCCGACACTGGTCACGAATATCGTAACGAGCACCTCGACCAGGGTGGCGCCGGTGCTTTTGTTGATTGCAGCAACGTGCGGCATCATGTTCACCATTCCTTGTCAGATTAGGCAACTGTCAACGGGGCCGGCGACGATCTTGCCGCGCCCGATCGGGTAAATCTTGACGGTGCGCGAATGGGTCGTCTCGAAGCTGCCGTCGTCATCCCGGTCATCGCACAGGGCAAAGAGGGTGTTGCTGGTCGTGTTCGAGACCGAGCCATCGGCCCGGTAGGTAAGGCTCACGGTGTTGCCCAAACTCGAGCGCAGCGACAAATTGTCGTTGCTGAAGCGGTTGGTCTTGAGCAAGGTGTCGACGCCGGCATCGTATTCGCCAGCCGTACCGCCAGCGGCGTCAATGAATACAATCCAGCCGTTGGACCAGTTGTTTGAGCCGGTATCACAGGTGTCGTTTTCAGCCTGTAGCTTGCACAGCTGGATACTGGTGCGGCGCTTCAGTGCTTCCGAGCGGGCAAAGCTCAGGTCGCTGAACAATGCCACCGTCATGCCGCTGAGCTGGTTGTTGCGTACCAGCGTGTACATGCCTGGTAGCCCGACGCCGAGGATGATTATGAAGATGGCGATTGCGACCATCAGCTCGACGAGCGTGATGCCGCGTTGTGCCTTGTCGACTAACCGCATTGGAACCTCCGACCTTTGTGCAAGCGCTGTGAGTCTTCGTCGTTGCCCGGTGCCGAAGGCCAATCCTTCCCAAATCCGGCAACGTCCTTGCGCCTGTTAAGTGGTCCTCATATCGGCGACGGTTGCGACCAGCTTCACACTCCCCCGGCAAACTGTGACTTGTGTCACATGCGGTTGCGGAGTGTGGCTGGCGCGACGCCTGGTCCCTGCGGTGACTGGGGTGGGTGGCCAAGAAGCTGGCTGTAGCGCCCGCGCCCCAATCAGGCCATCGGCACTGAGGGTATCGGCGGCCTCGGACGGCGACTAGACGCCGCTTGTCGGGCTATGACGACCATTCGTGCTGAGCGGGCCCCAGAGGTAGGGTGAGTCGCCATTGGCCGGCGAGGAGGGGAGCTCGAAGGGCAGCTGAGGAAAGAGCCGGTCGATTAGGGGGAACGAACAGCGGACAACCGGTGGATCGCACCGCTCGTTGAATGAATTCGCCGAGTTGAGGGAGGGACTTGAGGTCCTCGGCGCTCGATCAACGAGCCGTGGTCTTATCCTTTTCGATCAAGGCATAGGCGGAGTGATTGTGAATCGACTCGAAGTTCTCCGATTCGACTACATAGGCGGCGATACGCTCGTCGTCGTTGAGCCGTGCCGCGACGTCGCGCACCATGTCCTCGACGAACTTGGGATTGTTGTAGGCCCGCTCGGTGACATATTTCTCGTCGGGCCGTTTGAGTAGACCATAGAGTTCACAGGAGGCCTCATTCTCGACCAGCTCAATTAACTCCTCAATCCAGACGAATTCGCGCAACCGCGCTGTGACGGTAACGTGGGACCGCTGATTGTGGGCGCCGTAGTCCGAGATGGATTTTGAACACGGGCACAGGCTCGTGACGGGTACGATGACCTTGATAGTCGTTTGGGTGAGCCCATTCTTTGTCTCGCCCATGAAGGTCACCTCGTAGTCCATCAGGCTTTCGACGCCCGAGATGGGCGCTTTCTTGTTGACGAAATACGAGAAGCCCATTTCGATGTGACCCTTCTCCGCCTCCAGCCGGGCGGTCATCTCGGTGAGCATGTGCTTGAATGACTTGACCGAGATTTCGCGCTCGTGCTCGTTGAGAATCTCGACGAAGCGCGACATATGAGTACCCTTGAAGTTGTGCGGCAGGTCGACGTACATATTGAAAGTGGCGACCACATGCTGTTCGCCGCCGCTGCGATCGCGTACACGCACGGGATGGCGGATGGATTTGATACCCACCTTATTGATCGGGATGCGCCGCGTGTCGGCGCTGCTCTGAACATCCTCTATGGTTTCGGGCTGCGCGCTGCATTCGCTCATTGGATTTAGTCCTCGCAGTATCTCACGCAAGCCCGCTCCGTTTCCCACAAGGTAACGGCGCTGATCTTGACGCGTTCGTTGTTGACTTTCTCGCCCAGGCGCCCGTACAGGTAGGCGGCAATGTTTTCCGCCGTCGGGTTGATGCGGTCAAAGGGCGCGATCTCGTTCAAGTGCCGATGATCAAGCTCATCAATGACCGCAAGGGTCGCCCCTTTCAGGTCTTTGAAGTCGATGCCCATACCAATGTCATCCAGCGCGGTGGCGAGCGCTTCGACCTCCACCTTCCAGTTGTGTCCGTGCAGCCGGCTACAGGCGCCGGGGTAACCGCGCAACAAGTGAGCGGCGGCAAAGTCGGTCACGATGCGCATCGTGTAGCGTGCAGCCATGAATCATAACTTGAGTAAATTACTAGGAATTTAAGCCAGCGGGGCGTGCTTGGCAAGCCTCAACGTGTGTGTAGCGCTGAATCTGGGCGAGTATACCATCTGCGGAGAGCTCGCACTGCGCCAGGAGCTCCTCGCGTGTGCCCTGAGACAGGAAAACGTCCGGCAGGCCCAAGTTGAGCACCGGCACCCCCCGGCCATCCGCGTTGAGGACCTCGCACACGGCGCTGCCGGCGCCGCCCTGGATGGCATTTTCCTCGACCGTGATAAGGTAGTCGTGGGTATCGGCAAGCTCTAGGACCAACTTTTCATCCAAGGGTTTGACGAAGCGCATATTGACGACCGTAGCATCGAGCACCTCGCCGGCACGCGCTGAAGGTTCCACCATGCTGCCAAAGGCCAGGATGGCGACGCGACGACCACGCCGCCTGACCTCAGCCTGACCGATGGTCAGCGGCGCCAACTCCCGGACCACGGCCGCGCCAGGTCCGACCCCACGCGGGTAGCGCACCGCAGCCGGCCCCTCATGCAGGAAGCCCGTGGTCAGCATGCGGTGGCACTCGTTCTCGTCGGCAGGGGCCATGACCAGCATATTGGGGATGCAACGCAGATAGCTGATATCGAAGCTGCCGGCGTGGGTCGGCCCGTCGGGGCCGACTAGACCGGCGCGGTCAATCGCGAACAGCACCGGCAGGTTCTGCAGGGCAACGTCATGGATCAACTGGTCGTAGGCGCGCTGAAGGAAGGTCGAGTAAATGGCGACGACCGGCTTGAGGTCTTCGCAGGCCAGCCCCGCCGCCAGGGTGATGGCATGTTGCTCGGCGATGCCCACGTCGAAGTAGCGCTGCGGGAAACGCTCAGAGAAGTCCACCAGCCCTGAACCCTCGCGCATCGCCGGGGTGATGCCAATCAGACGCTCGTCCGCGGCCGCCATGTCGCACAGCCAGCTGCCAAACACCTGCGTGTAGGTTGGTTTGGTACTGGTCTTTGCACCGATGGAGTCGCCCGTGGCTGGATCGAACTTACTTACTGCGTGGTATGTGCACGGGTTGGCCTCTGCGGGTGCGTAACCCTTGCCCTTACGGGTAACGATGTGCAGAAACTGCGGCCCGGACAGGTCGCGAATATTGCGCAGGGTGTGGACCAAGCTGGGCAAGTCATGGCCGTCAATCGGCCCGATATAGTTGAATCCCAGCTCTTCGAACAGCGTGCCGGGCACCACCATCCCTTTGACGTGCTCTTCAGCGCGGCGCGCCAATTCCCAGACGGGTGGCATTCGGCTGAACACCTTCTTGCTGCCCTCGCGCACACTCGAGTACAGCTTACCCGCTAGGATCTTGGCGAAATAGTTGGACAGTCCGCCGACATTGGGTGAAATCGACATGTCGTTGTCGTTGAGGATAACGAGCAGGTCCGCGTCGAGGTCACCGGCGTGGTTTAGCGCTTCGAAGGCCATGCCCGCCGTCATGGCACCATCGCCAATGACCGCAATGGCCCGACGGTCGCTTTGCGTCTGCCGAGCAGCGAGCGCCATGCCCAGTGCCGCGCTGATCGAGGTGCTGGAATGCCCGGTGCCAAACGCGTCGTAAGGACTCTCATCGCGTTTGGGGAAACCTGCCAAGCCGTGGAGCTGGCGCAGCGTATGCATCTGCGCGCGGCGGCCGGTCAAGATTTTGTGGGCGTAGCTCTGGTGGCCGACGTCCCAGACGATGCGGTCCTCCGGCGTGTTGTAGACGTAGTGCAGGGCCACCGTCAGCTCGACGGTCCCCAGGCCCGCGGCCAGATGGCCACCCGTCTGGCTGACGCTCTGAATCAAACACTCGCGCAACTCTCCGGCGAGCTGCTCCAGACGCGCGGGCTTGAGCTCACGCAGTTGGGCTGGTGAGTCAATGGTATCGAGCAGTGGGTACCGCGGCTGCGTGGTCATGGTCAACGATTGGGACTGCGGAAAAGCCCAATAATGGACTCCGGATGTCTATGGTGCAACCGCGAAAGAGCTGAGAGCTCAGAACGCGCGCTGGGTGACGTAACGGGCCAGGGCCCGCAATGCATCGGCACGCTGGTCAAAGCCTGCAATAGCGGCGATGGCCTGTTCGACCAAGCCGGTGGCGCGTTCCTTGGCCTCGTCGAGTCCGAGTAGTCTGGGGTAGGTGGGCTTGTTCTGGGCTTCGTCGGCACCTTGGGTCTTGCCCAATGTCATGGTGTCGGCCTCGACGTCGAGCACGTCGTCCTGGATTTGAAAGGCAAGGCCAAGGCACTGCGCGTAGCCCATCAGTGGCTCCATCAGCGTCGGGTCGAGCGCGTCATGGGCCAGCGCCCCGAGCTGCACGCTCGCACTGATGAGCGCCCCCGTCTTGCGCCGGTGCATGCCCTCCAGTTCCTCCAGGGTCAACTCACGCCCGACGGCGGCCAGATCGATCGCTTGCCCGCCCGTCATGCCCCGCGATCCCGTCGCCTGAGCCAGGGTGCTGAGCATCTCCAGGCGCTGGACGGCGGGAATGGCTGCGTCGCTGCAGCCAGCCAGAATCTCGAACGCCAGGGTTTGCAGCGCATCGCCAGCCAGAATTGCAATCGCCTCACTGAAGGCGCGATGGCAGGTGGGTTTGCCCCGGCGCAGATCGTCGTCATCCATGGCCGGGAGATCATCGTGGACCAGTGAGAAGCTGTGGATCAATTCGATGGCGCAGGCGGGTGCATCGAGCCGCTCATCAGGGACGCCCAGTGCAGCGCCGGTGGCATAGACCAGCAACGGACGAATACGTTTGCCGCCGCCGAGGGCGGCGTAACGCATGGCCTGGTGGAGATCCGCGGGACTGGTTTCAGGCGCGGGCAGCCAGCGCGCAAGCGTGTTTTCCACGCGCGCCTGGTAGGCCTGCATGAACGCCTGGGCTGCCACTCCTACTGGTCTTCTTCGAACGGGGCGAGCTCGACCTCGCCGCCTTGCTCCACCAGGATGCGGACTTTCTGCTCGGCAGCCTTGAGCGCTTCCTGGCAGGTACGGGTCAACTCCACCCCGCGTTCGAAGTCACGCAATGAATCCTCGAGGCTCAAGTCACCATGTTCCATACGCTCGACGAGCGCCTCGAGTTCCTGCAACGCGGCTTCGAAGTTCAGGGCTGGTTTCTCTTCGCTCTTTGGCGCGGTTTTCTTGCTCACCCACTAGGCCTCCTCGATGGAATCGCGACGTTACCGCAGCCCCAACACGTTGGTCAACGCGACCCGACACCGGATAAATGCGTACTAAAGTTAGCCCGTGGGCGACATAGCGGTGCAGCCAATTCGCTCTGCGTTGGCGAGAATTTAGACTTGGGACACGATTTAGACTGATTCTAAATCTCAGTGCCGCGGTCGGATCCGCGGCTCGGAGTCGATTAACCCGAAACGGAGGAAACAGCATGGCAACTCTGAAAGGCAGCAAGACCGAACAGAACCTGAAGGATGCGTTTGCGGGCGAGTCCCAGGCCAACCGCCGCTACCTGTATTTCGCGTCCAAAGCCGACGTCGAAGGCTACAACGATGTCGCCGCCGTGTTCCGTTCGACCGCGGAAGGTGAGACCGGCCACGCTCACGGCCATCTCGAGTATCTCGAGCAGGTTGGTGATCCAGCTACAGGTCTACCCATTGGTGGGACATCCGACAACCTGAAGGCGTCGATCGCCGGTGAGACCCACGAGTACACCGACATGTACCCGGGTATGGCCAAGGCCGCTCGCGACGAGGGCTTCGACGAGATCGCCGATTGGTTCGAGACTCTGGCCAAGGCCGAGCGCTCGCATGCCAACCGCTTCCAGAAGGCCCTGGACAATCTCGAGGGCTAATCGAGCTGGCCCTGAACGGGGCGGGTTCACCCGCCCCGTTTGGCTGGAGGTACACCGCGACTCATAATAGGCAAGGAACCCCATCATGTCCGCACCGACTGAAGGCAAACGCGAAGGCAGTCTTGAGGCGCCCACCCGCCACCCCTTGAATTGGGACGATCCGTCTTTCTATGACGAGGAGGCGCTGTTCAAAGAGCTCGAGCGGGTCTACGACATCTGTCATGGCTGCCGCCGCTGCGTCAGTTTGTGCCACTCCTTTCCGACGCTGTTCGACCTGGTGGACGAGTCCGACACCATGGAGGTCGATGGCATCGCTAAGTCGGATTACTGGAAGGTTGTTGATCACTGCTACCTGTGTGATCTGTGCTACATGACCAAGTGTCCCTACGTGCCGCCGCACGAGTGGAACGTCGATTTTCCGCACCTGATGCTGCGCGCCAAGGCCGTACGCCACAAGAAAGAAGGTGCCCGCACACGCGACAAGATCCTGACCTCTACCGATGCCGTGAGTAAGCTCGCTGGCATCCCCGTGGTGGTACAGATGGTCAACGCGTCGAACAAGAGCAAGGGCATGCGCAAAGTGTTGGAGAAAGTGCTTGCTGTTCATCCCGATGCGGTCGTGCCCGAATACCACAGCGACACCCTGCGCAAGCGTGCCCGGCGTCGTGCTACCAGCGCTGTGACGGCCGAGCCCACTGAAGCCACACGCGGGCGTGTCGCCCTGTTTGCCACCTGTTATGGCAACTACAACGAACCCCATGTGGGCGAAGACCTGATTGCTGTCTTCGAGCACAACGGGATACCGGTCACGCTGGCTCAGAAGGAACAATGTTGTGGCATGCCCAAGCTCGAGCTGGGCGACCTCGAGTCAGTGAAGAAGGCCAAGGAAGCCAATATTCCGGTACTGGCCCAGCTGGTCGACGAAGGTTGGGATCTGGTGGCACCGGTGCCATCGTGCGTGCTGATGTTCAAGCAGGAACTGCCGCTGATGTTTCCTGAGGACCCCGATGTGCAGAAAGTCAAAGAGGCATTCTACGACCCGTTTGAGTACCTCATGCTGCGCTACAAGGCCGGTAAACTGAAGACCGACTTCAGCAAGCCGCTTGGCAAGGTTTCCTACCATGTTCCCTGTCATTTGCGCGTACAGAACATCGGCCTCAAGACGCGCGATCTATTGCAGCTCGTCCCGGATACGCAGATCGAAACAATCGAACGCTGTTCTGGTCACGACGGCACCTACGCCGTTAAGAGTGAATTCCATGAGATATCAATGAAGATCGTCCGCCCCGTCGTCAAACGCGTCAAGGACTTCGAAGCGGACTACTACAGCAGCGACTGTCCGATGGCCGGTCATCAAATCGAGAACGGGATGAAAGACGCCAGCAAGCCCACGCATCCGATGAGTCTGTTGCGTATTGCCTACGGAATATAGGTGACTAGTTGCGAGTGAGCAGTGGCTAGTGGTTCGGTTGACAATATTCAGTTACTGGTCACTAGCTACGCGCTACTAGATACTGCCTGAAGGAGTTCGTTATGTCCGAATACCATGAAGACTTAAACAAGCTCAGTGCCGCGGTTCAAGACATGCATCGTGCCATCAAGTCGCTGATGGAAGAGCTGGAGGCGGTGGACTGGTACAACCAGCGCATGGATGTTTGCGCTGACCCGGAGCTCAAAGGGATTCTGGCGCACAACCGCGACGAAGAAAAAGAACACGCGGCAATGCTCATGGAATGGATTCGTCGCCAGGATGCGACCTTTGATAAAGAGTTGCGTGACTACTTGTTCACAGACAAACCGCTAGCCGAGCTCGAACACGAACATAAGGGCTAGTCGCATTTGTAACAGGCAATCAGCGTTACGAGAGGTGATCATGGGAAAGCTGAAGCGTGAGGACTTGTGGTCGCTGGAAGACTACGCCCAACGGCGCCCCCAGTTTCGGGCCGAAGTCATGGCGCACAAGAAAAGTCGCCAGGTGCGATTAGGGGAGCACGCGACGTTGTATTTCGAAGATGAAACGACTATGCGCTATCAGGTTCAGGAGATGCTGCGTGCTGAGCGGATCTTCGAGGCTGACGGCATCCAGGAAGAGCTCGATGCCTACAATCCGCTGATTCCGGACGGCAGCAACTGGAAGGCGACATTCATGGTCGAGTATGACGACGTCGAGGAACGCAAACAAGCACTGGCCAAGCTGATCGGCATCGAGGGCAAGGTCTGGATGCGCGTTGATGGGTTCGACAAGGTGTACCCGATTGCCGACGAGGATCTGGAACGCGAGACCGAGGAGAAGACCTCGTCAGTGCACTTTATGCGGTTTGAGCTGACGCCGCAGATGGTCGCTGCGGTGAAAGAAGGGGCAGCGATTGCTGCCGGCATTGATCACAGTGCCTATCAGGCAACGCTGGATCCGCTCCCAGAGAACATCCGCAGCTCATTGGCGCAGGACCTCACCTGATTAGGTGCCGTCTCGGTACAGGCTCCTCAGACTACGAGGCCCCTGCGGCGTGTGCGGCGGGGGCCTCTTTCCCGTCGGGGGTCAGCGTTCAGAAACTGGCACCGAGCAAGAGACCCGCAGCCAGATCATCGCTGTTGCCCGCTACCGCTAGGTCGATACGCACGCCAAAGGTGAAACCCAGTCCCACCGAAAACAGACTCGGGTCGCCAATGACGTTGTCAGCCATATTGCGGCTGTAGCCGGCGCGTACCTGTACGGTATCGGCGACATCGAGTTCAACACCGCCAGCGAGGAACTGGGTCTGGCCATCGAAGCCGAGCGGATCGTTCTTGGTCAGGTCGGCGTCAACGGCGATCGTTAGGGTATCGGTTTCCCAGGCCACACCGGCGCGAACTTGCGGATTGAGCTCAACCGTGTTGCCGAGAAATGTCTCGTACTCTTTGGCGATCAAGTATTTGCCGACCAGGCCCAGTTTCCAGCCGCCGCCAAGTTGAATTGCTGCACCGAGGTCGAAATTGAAGTCGCTGTAGGCCTTGCGGTTCTCCTCGAGATCGAACTCTGCCGTGTCGACGTCGAGGCTGTAGTCGAACGTGTCGGTGCGAACGTACTTCGGCGTAATACCCAGGGCCAAACCGCCCAGGCTCGCAAACTCATTCGCCAATGACACACCGGCTTCGGTGATGACAGCGCCGCGTCCGTCCGCGGTGGAGGTAAAATCATCGGTGGGAATGACCAGATCGAAATCAGTGCCCGCATAAATGGGTGACGTGGGGTCTGGCAGATTGCCGTCGACGAAGACTGACTCCAATTCGTTGATGTACTCATCGGTGAGTGCGATATCCTCGTCAGTGACATTGAGCTCGCCGCCGCCGACTGCCCGCGAGTTAACGTATAGGGCAATACCCAAGGTCTCATTTGGAATGGCGAGCGCAAACCCGACGTTGGCGTCGATCACCAGCGGATCGCCGGAGAAATTCACCAATTCGGTTTGCAGATCACGTGCCGCGGCGACGGTATCCGATGCTGCGGTCTGCAGCTCAGGCAGCGTGGTCGCGGCATTGAAACTCAGGATTGCGTCCTCGAACAGCTGAATGTAGTCGGCGTCCTGGAAGTCATCGAGATCACCGCGGATACTGGCCGGGTCGGCGACACGGACCCCAAATGTGGGCAGCACCAAGTCGAAATCGTTCTCGTCGCGAGCGATGGCGAGCAGCGCTGGATTGTAGTAACTGGCGTTGGCGCCAGTACCTGAGGCAACGCCAGTGCCACCCATGGCCATTGAGCGGGGATCAAACGTCCCGAATGACATTGCATGGCTGGCGGTGGTGACAAGATAGGCCGCGCTTGCGCCGGCCAGGAGAAGCGCCTTCTTCATGGTAGAAATCCCTTCGCTCGTGTCGTGTCCGGGTGTGAGCATCAAGCAGCGGTGACGCGATACCGGGCTGAGTCCGGTGCAGCGACGTTGTCCAGCCGATACTCCCGGCAATATCGGTGTGGAGCGCGACCGACTTTAAGGATCGGCTTTCATAGCGGTCGAAGTGTGACGTGTGCACTGAGGAGGTTGGCGCTCCCAAGGGGACTCGAACCCCTGTTACCGACGTGAGAGGCCGGTGTCCTAGGCCACTAGACGATGGGAGCGTTGCGAAGAGCTTTCCCGTACAGAATTTGGGAGGTGCTATTATACGCGCACCCCTAGGCCGCACAAGTTGGGCGGCCGTCTTCTTTGGTGAACGAGTGGAACAGGTCAAGCGTACTCAATCAGCTCCGGTTGTCATTCCCCGATCCGAGCACAACATATCCCGCGCCAACATCAGTGAGGCGGCTCTGAAGGTACTCTATCGCCTCAAGAAGGCCGATTACGAGGCCTACCTGGTCGGGGGCGGGGTGCGCGATTTGCTCCTGGGACGCGAGCCGAAGGATTTTGACGTTGCCACGGAGGCTACGCCGGATGAGGTGCGGGAGCTGTTTCGCAACTGTCGTCTGGTGGGGCGGCGTTTTCGTTTGGCCCACGTGCGCTTCGGTAACGAGATCGTCGAGGTAGCCACGTTCCGCGGCCACAGCGAGGAGGGTGAGGGTGAGCGCGTGCTGGAGGACGGCATGTTGCTGCGGGACAATGTCTACGGCAGCCTCGAGGACGACGCCTGGCGGCGCGATTTTACGGTCAACGCGCTCTACTACAACGTCAAGGATTTCAGCGTCATCGACTATACTGGTGGCCTGACCGATCTGCGCCAGGCCAATCTGCGTCTAATCGGTGATCCCGAGCAGCGCTTTCGCGAGGATCCCGTACGTCTGCTGCGGGCGGTGAGATTTGCCGCCAAGCTTGGTTTTCGCCTCGATGCGGCCATCGAACAATGCTTGTTCGAGCTCGGTGAGCTACTCGCCAACGTGCCTCCAGCTCGCCTGTTCGATGAAATGCTCAAACTGTTCCACGGCGGCTATGCGTTGCAGACCTACGAGCTGCTGCGCCACTACGGTTTGTTTGGCCACCTGTTTCCGCAGACCGAAGCCTCGCTGGCGCAAGAAGAAGACGGTTTCCCGCGCACTTTGCTGCCGCATGCGTTGGCCAACACCGACCGGCGCCTGAGTGAGGACAAGCCGGTGACTCCGGCGTTTCTCATTGCTGCACTGCTGTGGGAGCCCGTACACAAGCGCGCATCCGAGCTCATGGCTGGCGGTATGACCGAGTTGCAGGCCTTGCAGGAGGCTGCGCAGGATGTTCTCCAGGAGCAGCAAAGCCGCATTGCGATGCCGCGACGATTCACCCTGCAGGCGCGCGAAATCTGGCTCATGCAGCCACGTCTGGTCCAGCGCGGCGGTCGGCGGGCGCTGCGCGTGGTCGAGCAGCCTCGTTTCAGAGCCGGCTATGACTTTCTGTTGTTGCGCGCCGAAGCCGGCGAGCCCCTGCAAGAATTGTGCGACTGGTGGCAGAGCTTCTACGAGGCCGGAGAGGAGGAGCGTGCGGCGATGGCCAACACGCTGGCGCCGACACGTAAGCGGCGTCGGCGGCGCAAACCGCGCGCTCGTCGCAAGGCGTCGGAGACCGAGTCCGGGTCTTGAGCTTGACGTGGTCAGTTTGCTACGTGGGCCTGGGCTCCAACCTGGAGGACCCCCGGGCGCAGCTGCGGGCGGGGCTGGCGGCGTTGGGCCAGCTTGAGGATACGCGCCTGATGGCGTACTCCAGCCTCTACCGCAGTCGACCCATAGGGCCCCAGGATCAGCCGGACTACCTCAACGCTGTTGCCGCTCTGGAAACACTGTTGACGCCAACGCGCCTGCTCGGGGAACTGCTCGCGGTCGAGCAACGTCAAGGTCGCGTGCGCGAACGTGACCGGCGCTGGGGTCCGCGTACGCTGGATCTCGATATCCTGTTATTTGGCGCTGAGCAGATTGAGACCCCGGCTCTGCACGTGCCTCACCCGGGACTGTCTGCGCGCAGCTTCGTCTTGTATCCTTTGGCCGAGCTTTCACCCGATTTGAACATTCCGGGTCGCGGCCCGCTGCGCGACCTACTCAAGCACTGTTCTGCGGTGGACCTGGAACGACTGGAGCGCAACTGGGCGTGACACAACCCAGCTATATCGTAGTGGAGGGACCCATCGGCGTGGGCAAGACCACGCTGGCGCGGCGTCTGGCGCGCAGCTTTGGCACTGAGTTGCTGCTCGAGCAGGCGGAGGACAACCCCTTCCTGGCGCGTTTCTACGAGAATGGACGTGCCGCGGCGCTGCAGACCCAGCTCTTTTTCCTGTTCCAGCGTGCGCAACAGATCCAGGCCTTGCGCCAAGGCGACATGTTCGAGCCGGTGCGCGTGAGCGATTTCCTGATTGAGAAGGACATGTTGTTTGCTCAGCTCACCTTGGATGAGCACGAGTACCGCCTCTACGAGCAGGTCTATGAGCATCTGACCATCGACGCACCTCTGCCCGACCTCGTGATATATCTGCAGGCTCCGCTCGATGTGCTGATGCGGCGTATTGCCCGTCGCGGTCGCGATTTTGAGCGTCACATCGACGAGTCATACCTGAGTCGCGTCGTCGACGCGTATATGAACTTCTTCCACCACTACACGGCGGCGCCCCTGTTGATTGTCAATGCCGCCGAGATCGATTTCGCCAACGGCGAAAGCGACTATCAGCTATTGCTGGAACGGGTGCGCCGCGTTCATAGTGGTCGCAACTTTTTCAATCCGATGCCTATTGCCTTGTGAACGCTGACACAGCAGTGATAACGACGGCCACTCTGCGCACCATGAAGCGCAATGGGGAGAAGTTTGCGTGTCTGACCGCCTACGACGCGAGTTTCGCTCGGGTGCTCGAGGAAGCAGGTGTCGAAGTGCTGCTGGTGGGGGACTCGCTCGGTATGGTGATTCAAGGCCGCGACACGACCTTGCCGGTGAGCGTGGCGGACATGATCTACCATGCGCAGTGTGTCCGCCGCGGGGCTCAAGGGCCGCTACTCATCGTGGACATGCCTTTCATGAGTCATGCTTCGCCCGTTCAGGCCCTGGGCAATGCTGCGCGCCTGATGAAGGAGGGCGGCGCCCAGGTAGTGAAGCTGGAAGGCGGGGCTGTCATGGTGGACACCGTTGCGCACCTGGCGCGGCACGGTATCCCGGTGTGCGCCCACCTTGGTCTGCTTCCACAATCGGTGCACAAGCTTGGTGGCTACAAGGTTCAAGGCAAGGACCAGAGTGCAGCCGCGCAAATAGTGGCCGACGCGCGCGCTATGCAGGAGGCCGGTGCCGACCTGATCTTGTTGGAATGTGTGCCGGCGGCGCTGGCTGAGCAGGTCACCGCCAGCGTCGAGGTGCCGGTTATCGGCATCGGCGCCGGAGCTGCCTGTGATGGCCAGGTGCTGGTGCTCTATGACTTGCTGGGCATTAGCGCCGGCAAGGCCCCGCGTTTCGTCAAGAATTTTCTTGCGTCCAGTCCGGGTGGGGTGCGCGAGGCAGTGCGCGCCTATGTGCAGGCGGTGAAGGACCGTTCATTTCCCGCGCGCGAGCATAGTTTCAGCTGAACTCGCGCCGCCCACGTCGCTGAGAATGCAAGTCGTCGACAGTACTGCAGCCATGCGCGAGTTGAGCCGAAGCTGGCGCCAAAGCGGCGAGCGCGTTGGATTCGTGCCGACCATGGGCAATCTGCATCGCGGTCATTTGCATCTCATCGATGCCGTGCAACCGCTGTGCGAGCGCGTTGTGGTGAGCATCTACGTCAATCCGCTGCAATTCGGTCCTGCCGAGGACTACGCCAGGTATCCGCGCACGTGGGACGCGGACTTGGATCACCTGCAGCAGCACTCGATAGCGGCGGTATTCGCGCCCACTGACGCGCAAATGTACCCGCAGGGGCGGGAGGCATGCAGCCGTATTGAGGTGCCCGGACTGAGCGACAGCCTTGAGGGTGCGGCGCGCCCGGGCCATTTCAGTGGCGTCGCCACGGTGGTGGCCAAGTTGTTCAACATCGTCGAGCCAGACATTGCGGCCTTCGGCGAGAAGGATTTGCAGCAGCTGCGCGTCATCCAGCGGCTTGTCGCCGATCTGAATCTCGATGTACGGGTGCTGGCGGTGCCGACGGTCCGTGAGCCCGATGGCCTGGCGTTGAGCTCCCGCAACGGCTACCTCAGTGCTACGCAGCGGGCGCAGGCGCCGCTGCTGTACCAGGCCTTGTGCCAAGTGCGAGACCGTCTCCGGGCCGGTGAGGCCGATATCGGGCGCGTCGAGGCCGAGGCGATGCAGGCTCTGGCGGGGGCAGGGTTTCGGCCGGAGTACGTGAGTGTACGCTGTGTCGAGGACCTGGCTGGCCCCGAGACGGGATGCGTCGAGCGCGTGGCGCTGGCGGCGGCCTGGCTGGGCGCGACGCGGCTGATCGATAATCTGCGAATTTGATGCGGCGCGGAAAAATGGGCTTTGCTGGGGAGCGCTTTTCTCCTAGAATTACGCTGCCTAGCCTGAGCAAGCTCCTGGAGAAGATCTGAATGCAGTGCACGATGCTCAAGTGCAAGCTTCACCGCGCCACCGTGACCCACGCTGAGCTCG
>Ga0111154_1043_pt1 | contig 15983 bp, 12 predicted proteins | sample DeeMarSeWOR28_12_FD_80252 | JGI IMG/M metagenome (GOLD analysis project Ga0111154, IMG submission 80252) | Gammaproteobacteria bacterium SG8_47 | reverse complement strand
AACGCCGCCGTCAGCGTCGTCTTACCATGGTCCACGTGACCTATCGTCCCCACATTTACATGCGGCTTCGTACGCTCAAATTTTTCCTTGGACACCTTTGACTACCTCATTCTCGTTCTGAATTGCGCCTGAAAAACTAGGATGCTTTCTTGATAACAGCCTCGGCAACACTCGAAGGTGCTTCGGCATACTTTGCGAACTCCATCGAATAGGTTGCCCGGCCCTGCGTCGCGGAACGCAGATCGGTTGCGTAGCCGAACATCTCTGCCAGCGGAACCTCGGCGCGGATCACCTTGCCGGCAGGATTCTCGTCCATGCCCTGCGTGATACCCCGTCGCCGGTTGAGATCACCCATGACATCGCCCAGGTACTCCTCGGGCGTGACGACCTCCACGTTCATGATGGGCTCCAGCAGCGCGGGATTCGCATTCAAGGCGCCCGCTTTCAGGGCCATAGAACCGGCAATCTTGAATGCCATTTCGCTCGAATCGACGTCATGGTAGGAACCGTCGTACAGGGTCACTTTGACGTCGACCAGCGGATAGCCGGCCAACACGCCGTTTTCCAGCTGCTCCTGGACACCTTTGTCCACCGCCGGAATGTATTCCTTGGGAATCGAGCCGCCAACAATGGCATTCTCAAATTCGTAACCAGCACCCTCTTCCCGCGGCTCGATGCGCAGCCACACGTGACCATATTGACCGCGACCGCCCGACTGACGCACAAACTTGCCTTCCTGCTCGACGAGCTTGCGAATCGACTCGCGATAGGCAACCTGCGGCGCCCCGACATTGGCCTCGACCTTGAACTCGCGCCGCATGCGGTCAACGATAATATCAAGATGCAATTCACCCATGCCGGAGATGATTGTCTGACCGGACTCTTGATCCGTGGCAACCCGGAAGGATGGGTCTTCCTGGGCCAGCTTTTGCAGTGCGATACCCATCTTTTCCTGATCCGCTTTGGTCTTGGGCTCTACCGCGACCGAGATCACCGGTTCCGGGAACTCCATCCGCTCGAGGATAATCGCGCTGTTGATATCGCACAGGGTGTCACCCGTGGTCACGTTCTTCAAACCCACCGCGGCTGCGATATCTCCGGCACGCACCTCCTTTATCTCCTCACGGGAATTGGCATGCATCTGCAGGATGCGGCCAATGCGCTCCTTCTTCCCGGTGACGGAATTGATGACCGTGTCACCGGACTTGAGCACGCCTGAATAGGCCCGGAAGAACGACAGGGTACCGACAAAAGGATCGGTCGCTATTTTGAAGGCCAGCGCGGCGAACGGCTCATCGTCCGAGGGATGCCGCTCGGATTCTGTCCCCTCGGCATCATCAAGAACCCCCTTGATGGCCGGGACGTCGGTCGGTGCCGGCATGTAGTGAACGATGGCATCCAGCATGGCCTGTACGCCCTTGTTCTTGAAGGCGGAACCACACAGGCAAGGCACAATCTCGTTTGCCAGGGTGCGCTTGCGCAATCCCGCGCGGATTTCTTCCTCGGAAAGCTCGACACCCTCCAGATACTTCTCCATCAGTTCGTCGGATGCCTCGGCAGCGGCTTCCACCATGGTTTCCCGCCACGTCCTGCAGGCATCCACCAGCTCCGCGGGAATGTCCCTGGCCTCGTAGGTGGTGCCCATATCGGCCTCATTCCAGTAGATCGCCTGCATCTTGATCAGATCCACGACACCCTGGAAACTCTCTTCGGCGCCAATCGGCAGTTGCAGGGGCACCGGATTGGCGCCCAGGCGGTCCTTCATCTGGCCGACAACCCGCAAGAAATTGGCCCCGGCGCGATCCATCTTGTTGACGAAGGCCATGCGTGGCACACGGTATTTATTCGCCTGCCGCCACACAGTTTCGGACTGCGGCTCAACCCCGCCGACCGCACAGAACACGGCGCATGCGCCATCCAGAACACGCAGGGACCGCTCGACCTCAATGGTAAAGTCGACGTGGCCGGGCGTATCAATGATGTTGATACGGTGCTCCGGGAACTGCTTGTCCATGCCGAACCAGAAACAGGTGGTTGCCGCGGAGGTAATGGTGATGCCGCGCTCCTGCTCCTGCTCCATCCAGTCCATAACCGCTGCGCCGTCGTGCACCTCACCTATCTTGTGCGATACACCGGTATAGAAGAGGACGCGCTCGGTCGTCGTCGTCTTGCCAGCGTCAATGTGCGCCATGATACCGATGTTGCGGTAGCGCTCGATTGGAGTCTTACGTGCCACGGGCTAATTCCCTTGCTGAACCTGTCTTACCAACGATAATGTGCAAAGGCTTTGTTTGCCTCTGCCATGCGATGCGTATCTTCGCGCTTCTTCACCGCCGAACCGCGACTCTCGGCCGCATCCATGATTTCGCCGCCCAGCCGCTGCGCCATGGATTTCTCGCCCCGCTTACGCGCGGCATCGATCATCCAGCGCATTGCCAGGGTATTGCGGCGCAAAGGCCGGACTTCGATCGGCACCTGGTAGGTCGCACCACCCACGCGGCGGGATTTCACCTCCACGACCGGGCGCACGTTATCCAGCGCCTTGTTCAGCACCTCAACCGGATCATCGGCACCCCGCTGACCGACGTGGTCCAGTGCCCCGTATACGATCTTCTCAGCCACTGACTTCTTGCCGCGGCTCATCACCATGTTGACGAACTTGGCGAGCAATTCACTGCCGTACTTGGGATCCGGCAGAATCTCGCGGCGACCGATAACTCTTTTTCTCGACATCGTGTTTAATACGTCCTGTCACTCAATAGGGGGCTAACCCGATTTTCAGCTGTTTTACCTGTCTCGCTGCACTGCCGCGCGAGACGGGGCAGTTAGGTTGTGCTCCGCCGCGGCTAAGCCTTGGGCCGCTTGGCTCCGTACTTGGAGCGACCCTGGCGACGCGCCTCCACACCCGAGGCATCGAGACTCCCGCGCACGGTGTGATAGCGCACGCCCGGCAGATCCTTGACACGACCGCCGCGGATCAGTACCACCGAGTGTTCCTGAAGGTTATGTCCTTCACCGCCAATATAAGTCGTTACCTCATAGCCATTGGTAAGGCGAACACGGGCCACCTTGCGCAGGGCTGAGTTGGGTTTCTTCGGCGTCGTCGTATACACACGCGTGCAGACACCGCGCTTCTGCGGTGCCGCCTCAAGCGCCGGGACATTACTTTTCTCAACCTTACGCTTGCGTGGCTTGCGTACTAACTGATTGATTGTTGACATGAAAATAGTTGCTCTAGTCAGTGCCGGGTCGGACAGTCCAGCGACCCGAAAACAAACGACAGGCCGGTACGTACCCCCGGCCTGTCGTTGAAAGAGGCGCAATTTTAGAGAGGCCTGAAATCCCTGTCAAGCCATATTGTTAACCCAGGCGGCTGTAATCAGGACTCCGCCACCTGATCACTCGACACCTCATCCGTCGCGGATTCATCCGTCAGACCCAGCTCCACGGCGATTTCCTCGGCGGTGAGCTTGGGCTGTCGCCTGCGCTGCCGCTCCAGGTGGTGGGCAAGCCCTGTCCCGGCCGGAATCAGGCGACCAACGATGACATTTTCCTTCAGACCACGCAGATCATCGCGCAAACCCCGCACCGCTGCCTCGGTGAGTACGCGGGTCGTCTCCTGGAAGGAGGCCGCGGATATAAAGGATTCCGTCGCCAGCGACGCCTTGGTAATGCCGAGGAGTATGGGATCCCATTTGGCGGGCTCTTTATCCTCCTTCGCGACACGCTCGTTTTCATCCAGGACCCGGGAACGCTCCACCTGCTCACCCTTCAGGAACTGGGTCTCTGCCGGATCCGTGATCTCCACCTTGCGCAACATCTGACGGATGATGACCTCGATGTGCTTGTCATTGATCTTGACACCCTGGAGCCGGTAGACATCCTGGATCTCCTTGACAAGGTAATCCGCCATGGCCGTCGTTCCCAGCAGGCGCAGGATATCGTGCGGATTGGGCTCACCGTCGACGATGGTCTCACCCTTCTCGACATGCTCGCCCTCGAATACCGTGACATGCCGCCATTTCGGAATGAGCTCCTCGTGCTGATCACCGTTCGCATCCGTGATGATCAGCCGCTGCTTGCCCTTGGTATCCTTGCCGAAACTCGTGGTACCGGAACGCTCGGCAAGAATCGCGGGCTCTTTCGGCTTGCGGGCCTCGAACAGGTCCGCGACGCGCGGCAAACCGCCGGTGATATCACGGGTCTTGGATGATTCCTGCGGAATTCGGGCCACAACGTCACCCACCTCCACCGTCGAGGCATCCTCGAGTCCAACAATGGCGCCGGCGGGCAGGAAGTAGTGCGCCGGCATCTCGGTACCGGCGATCTTCAGCTCTTTGCCGCTCTCGTCCACCAGCTTCACCATCGGCCGCAGATCCTTGCCCATCGAGCCGCGCTGTTTGGGATCGGTCACAACCAGGCTGGAAAGACCGGTGAATTCATCGGTCTGACGATTGACGGAGATGCCGTCGACGAAATCGCTGAACCGCACCAGCCCGGCCACCTCGGTCACAATCGGGTGCGTATGCGGATCCCAGCTGGCAACGATCTGCCCCGGCTCGACGGCATCCCCTTCGTTAACCGACAACACCGCGCCATAGGGGATCTTGTAACGTTCGCGCTCACGGCCGTTCGCGTCGATCACGCCGACTTCGCCAGAACGCGAAACCGCGACCAGATTGTTGTCCTTGTTTTGAACTGTCTTGATGTTGTGCAGCCGAATCCTGCCGACCGATTTTACTTCCACATTATTGATGGTGGCCGCGCGGCTTGCGGCACCGCCAATATGGAAGGTCCGCATGGTAAGCTGCGTGCCGGGCTCGCCGATACTCTGCGCAGCGATCACACCCACCGCCTCACCTGCATTGACGCGGTGGCCGCGCGCCAGATCGCGACCATAGCACTTCGCGCAGACGCCGTAGCGAATCGCACAGGTGATCGGTGAACGCACGCGGATTTCATCAATACCCTGGGCCTCGATCTTTTGCACCCATGCCTCATCCAGCAGGGTACCGTTCGGCACCGCTATCTCGTCCGTGCCCGGCACATAGGTATCATCAACAGTAACGCGACCAAGCACCCGTTCGTGCAAGGGTTCGACGATATCACCACCTTCCACGATCGGGGTCATGAGGAGACCTTCCTGAGTGCCACAATCACCCCCCGTAACCACCAGATCCTGGGCCACATCGACCAGCCGCCGGGTAAGATAGCCCGAGTTCGCAGTCTTCAGCGCCGTGTCCGCCAGACCCTTGCGCGCGCCGTGTGTCGAGATAAAGTATTGCAGAACATCCAGCCCTTCACGGAAATTGGCGGTGATCGGGGTCTCGATAATGGAGCCATCGGGTTTGGCCATAAGGCCGCGCATCCCGGCAAGCTGGCGAATCTGGGCGGCACTGCCTCGCGCACCGGAGTCGGCCATCATGTAAATAGAGTTGAAGGAAGGCTGACTGATCTGGTTGCCCTCGCGGTCAGTCACCTCCTCACTGCCCAGTTTTTCCATCATGGCCTTGGCAACCTGGTCGTTGGTTCGTGACCAGATGTCCACCACCTTGTTGTAACGTTCGCCGTTGGTCACCAGGCCCGAGGTGTACTGGTTCTCGATTTCCTTCACCTCTCCCTCGGCCCTGCCGAGAATGCCGGCCTTTTCCTCCGGAATCACCATGTCGTTGATACCAAAAGAGACACCCGCACGGGTCGCGTACGCGAAACCGGTGTACATGAGCCGGTCGGCAAAGATAACGGTGTCCTTCAGTCCGACCTGACGATAGCAGGCATTGATAAGGCGGGAAATCGCCTTCTTGGAAAGGTCCCGATTGATGAGCTCAAAAGGCAGGCGCTCGGGGAGAATCTCGCTCAACAGGGCACGCCCGACAGTCGTTTCCACTGTCCTGCGGCGGGCCTTCGCCTCACCACCAGCGTCCTGCATCGGCTCGTCGAGCCGCACCTTGACGCTGGCATGCAGGGCAACCGCGCCACTAGCATAGGCCCGATGCAACTCATTCATGTCGGCAAATACCATCCCCTCACCCGGGGCATTAACACGTTGCCTGGTCATGTAATACAGACCCAGCACCACGTCCTGCGACGGCACAATGATCGGCTCCCCGTTGGCCGGTGCCAGGACATTATTCGTGGACATCATCAGGGCACGTGCCTCGAGCTGCGCCTCGATTGACAGTGGCACATGCACTGCCATCTGGTCACCGTCGAAGTCGGCATTGAACGCTGCACATACCAGCGGATGCAATTGAATGGCTTTGCCCTCGACGAGTATCGGCTCAAACGCCTGGATGCCCAGACGGTGGAGCGTCGGCGCGCGGTTCAGCAATACCGGATGTTCGCGGATAACCTCTTCGAGGATATCCCAGACTTCCCCGCCTTCACGCTCAACCAGTTTCTTGGCCGCCTTGATGGTGGTCGCCAGGCCGCGCAACTGCAGCTTGCTGAAGATAAAAGGCTTGAACAGTTCCAGCGCCATCCGCTTGGGCAAGCCGCACTGGTGCAGGCGCAATGTCGGGCCCACCACAATGACCGAGCGGCCCGAGTAGTCAACGCGCTTGCCGAGAAGGTTCTGGCGAAAACGCCCCTGCTTGCCTTTGATCATATCCGCCAGGGACTTGAGCGGGCGCTTGTTGGTTCCGGTAATCGCACGGCCGCGGCGACCGTTGTCAAGCAGCGCATCGACCGACTCCTGCAGCATGCGCTTCTCGTTGCGCACAATGATGTCGGGAGCATTCAGCTCGAGAAGACGCTTGAGACGATTGTTGCGATTGATGACGCGCCGATACAGGTCGTTCAGATCCGATGTCGCAAAGCGTCCCCCGTCCAGTGGCACCAGCGGACGCAGTTCCGGGGGTAACACCGGCAGCACTGTCATCACCATCCATTCCGGCTTGTTACCCGACTCGAGGAAGGATTCGATAAGCTTGAGGCGCTTGCCGAGACGCTTGAGCTTCGCTTCGGAATTGGTTGCCCCCATGTCTTCGCGGATTTGTGCCGCCTCCGACGACAGCTCCATGGTGCGCAGCAACTCGAACACCGCCTCGGCACCCATGCGCGCGTCGAATTCATCGCCGTTTTCCTCGATCGCTTCCAGGTAGGCTTCATCCGATAACAACTGACCACGCTCCAAGCTGGTCATACCCGGATCGACAACCACGAAGGCCTCGAAGTAAAGAACCCGCTCGATGTCGCGCAGCGTCATATCGAGCAGCAGGCCTATGCGCGAGGGCAGCGATTTGAGGAACCAGATGTGTGCGACCGGGCTGGCAAGCTCGATATGGCCCATACGCTCGCGGCGTACCTTGGCCAGGGTAACCTCGACACCGCACTTTTCGCACACGACACCACGGTGCTTAAGCCGCTTGTACTTGCCGCAAAGACACTCATAATCCTTTACGGGTCCAAATATCTTGGCGCAGAACAGGCCGTCCCGCTCGGGTTTGAAAGTCCGGTAGTTGATTGTCTCCGGCTTCTTTACCTCGCCATAAGACCACGAACGAATCAAGTCCGGCGACGCCAGTCCGATACGGATCGCGTCGAAATCTTCAACTTGGCCCTGAGGTCTTACCAGATTGAGTAGATCTTTCATCATGTCTCCTACCCGAAGGTATCGAGGTGCGATTAAGCGGCAACCAGGGGCGCAAGTTCCGCCCAATCTCCGCTTTCCTGGCTACCAATTCCTAGCGACGGGCTGCCTGCCAAATCATTCCTGCTCAAGTTCCAGATTGATGCCCAGCGAACGAATTTCCTTGACCAGCACGTTGAAGGACTCGGGCATCCCGGCCTCCATATGGTGGTTACCGTCAACGATGTTCTTGTACATCTTGGTACGTCCGTTCACATCGTCCGACTTGACGGTCAGCATTTCCTGGAGCGTGTACGCGGCGCCATAAGCCTCCAGCGCCCAGACTTCCATTTCCCCGAAGCGCTGACCACCGAACTGGGCCTTACCGCCCAGCGGCTGCTGGGTTACCAGGCTGTAGGGACCTGTGGAACGCGCATGCATCTTGTCATCAACAAGATGGTTCAGCTTCAACATATACATATAGCCGACTGTCACGGGCCGGTCGAAGCAATCCCCGGTACGGCCGTCATAGAGTATCGTCTGCCCCGTCTCCGGAAGATCTGCAAGTGCCAGCATCTGCTTGATCTCGTCTTCGTTCGCACCGTCAAACACGGGCGTCGCAATCGGCACACCCTTGCACAGGTTCCTGGCCAGTTCCTGGATGTCGTTGTCGCTGAGCGAGCCCAGGTCCTCTTTCTTGCCGCTGGTGTTGTAGATCTTCTCCATGAATGAGCGGATCGCGGAGGCCCCGGCCTGGGCTAGAAGCAGGTTGCCGATCTTCAGCCCCAGACCCCTGGCCGCCCAGCCGAGATGGGTCTCGAGCACCTGCCCGACGTTCATTCGGGAAGGCACGCCCAGGGGATTCAGTACGATGTCCACGGGGGTACCGTCTTCCAGGTAAGGCATATCCTCGACCGGGACAATGGTGGATATCACGCCCTTGTTTCCGTGGCGACCGGCCATCTTGTCACCCGGCTGAATACGCCGCTTAACGGCAAGGTAGACCTTCACCATCTTGAGCACGCCCGGCGCCAGATCGTCACCGGCGGTTATCTTGGTGCGCTTTTCTTCCAGCCGCCTGTCAAACTCGTCACGGATCGATTTAAGCTGCTCAGCCGCCTTCTCCAGTTGTTGATTCGCTTCCTCATTGCGCAAGCGAATTTCGAACCACTTGTCCCTGGAGACTTCCGTGAGGTAAGTCTTGAGGATCTTGGTGCCCGCCGCGAGCCCCTCGGGACCACCCTCGGCAGTCTTGCCGACCAACAGCCTTTCCACGCGATGGTAGACATCGCCCTCCATAATGCGCCGCTGGTCATTGAGATCCTTCTTGACGCCTGCCAGCTGCTCCTCTTCGATCTGCAAGGCGCGCTTGTCCTTCTCGACACCGTCGCGGGTAAAGACCTGCACATCGATCACCGTACCGTCCATCCCTGAAGGGACGCGCAGCGAGGTATCCTTTACATCGGAGGCCTTCTCGCCGAAGATCGCCCGCAGCAATTTCTCTTCCGGCGTCAGCTGTGTTTCGCCTTTCGGCGTTACCTTGCCGACCAGGATATCGCCAGGCTTTACTTCCGCGCCAATGTACACGATGCCTGACTCGTCCAGCCGCGACAGGGCACTCTCGCCCACATTGGGAATGTCTCCACTGATCTCTTCGGAGCCGAGCTTGGTATCGCGTGCGACGCAGGTCAGCTCTTCGATATGGATGGTCGTAAAGCGGTCCTCTTCAACGACCCGCTCCGAGATCAGTATCGAATCCTCGAAGTTGTAGCCGTTCCAAGGCATGAAGGCGACCAGCAGATTCTGCCCCAGCGCCAGTTCCCCAAGATCCGTCGACGGCCCGTCGGCGAGGACATCGCCGCGCTCGACAACATCGCCCGGCTTGACGAGCGGTTTCTGATTGATGCAGGTATTCTGGTTAGAACGCGTGTACTTGGTCAGGTTGTAGATGTCGACACCTGCCTCGCCCGCCTCGGTTTCGTCATCGTTAACACGCACCACGATACGACCGGCATCCACCGAATCAACCATGCCGCCGCGGCGTGCAACGACGGTAACCCCGGAATCGGTGGCGACCGCCCGCTCCATCCCGGTACCGACCAGTGGTTTCTCCGTGCGCAGGGTGGGAACCGCCTGGCGCTGCATGTTTGAACCCATCAAGGCACGGTTTGCATCATCGTGTTCGAGAAACGGGATCAGCGATGCCGCGACCGAAACGATCTGTTTTGGCGACACGTCGATATAATCGATACGCTCCGGCGACGACAGCGTAAACTCGTTCTTGTGCCGGCAGGAGACCAGGTCATCCATCAGATAGCCCTTGTCATCCAGCGTGGCATTGGCCTGCGCGATGACATGCTGACCTTCCTCGATGGCAGAGAGATATTCCACCTCACCCGTAACCTGGCCACCCACAACCTTGCGGTAGGGGGTCTCGAGGAAACCATACTGATTGGTCCGCGCATATACGGCGAGCGAGTTGATCAAGCCAATGTTCGGCCCTTCCGGGGTCTCAATCGGGCAGACACGTCCGTAGTGAGTCGGATGCACATCCCGCACCTCAAACCCCGCACGCTCGCGCGTTAACCCGCCAGGACCCAGTGCCGAGACGCGACGTTTGTGGGTAACCTCGGACAGCGGGTTATTCTGATCCATGAACTGCGACAACTGGCTTGAACCAAAGAACTCCTTGATCGCGGCCGCAACTGGTTTGGCATTAATCAGCTCCTGCGGCATCAGTCCCTCGGATTCTGCCAGGCTCAGCCGCTCCTTGACCGCGCGCTCGACGCGAACGAGACCGATGCGAAAGACGTTTTCAGCCATCTCACCCACGCAGCGAATGCGGCGGTTACCGAGGTGATCGATATCATCGACAAAGCCGTTACCGTTGCGAATATCCACCAGGGTCTTGACGACATCGATTATGTCCGAGCCCCAGTCCGACAGTGTCTCCTTCAGTTTGCCCCACTTCAGGGTTTCACCTGCAAACCCCGTCGCCTGGAGTATTTGAGTCAACCAGGGCCAGGGTGACAGATCAACGAGCTTGACATCCGCCTGGTCATCCTTCGGTTTCACGGCACTCTCCAGCTGCCGCTCAAAGTACTGGGCATCGACCAGGATACCCGGGCCGGTGACATCACTGCGCCCCACGCGCCGGTTGAATTTCATCCGCCCGACAGCGGACAAGTCATAACGCTCAGGCGTAAAGAACAGGTTATTGAAGAGATTCTGGGCCGCCTCTTTGGTGGGCGGCTCTCCTGGCCGCATCATCCGATAGATTTCGACCTGCGCCTCGAGCTGGTTAGCTGTGGCGTCGATGCGCAGGGTATCCGATATGTAGGCGCCCCGGTCGAGATCATTGGTATAGAGCGTTTCGATCTGTTTGGCCTCTGCTTTGCGAATCTTCGCCAGCAGGTCCTCGGTGATCTCATCATTCGCATTGGCAATGACTTCGCCGGTTTCGGTATCGATAATGCTGCGCGCAATCACCTTGCCAAGCAGGTAGTCTTCCGGCACGACCAGGCTCTTGACGCCAGCTGACTCGAGCTCTCGAATGTGGCGCGCAGTGACGCGGCGACCTTCCTCGACGATCACCTTGCCCTTGGCCCGGATCTCGAAACTGGCTATCTCGCCGCGCAGCCGTTCCGGAACCAGATCCAGCTTGATCTCGTCCTTCGCAAAACGGAAGGTATTGGTGTCGAAGAATATCTCTATGATCTGCTCGACGTCGTAACCCAAGGCACGGAGCAAAATGGTTGCCGGCAGTTTTCGCCGGCGATCAATGCGCACGAACAGGCAATCCTTGGGATCAAACTCGAAATCAAGCCAGGAACCACGGTAGGGAATCACCCGCGCATTGAACAGGAGCTTGCCCGATGAATGGGTCTTGCCTTTGTCATGGTCGAAGAACACGCCCGGCGAACGGTGTAACTGCGACACAATCACACGCTCGGTACCATTGATCACAAAGGTACCGGTATCCGTCATGAGCGGCAGTTCCCCCATGTAGACTTCCTGCTCCTTGATATCCTTGATGCTGGGTGTATCTCCCGAGGCCTCCTTGTCGTATATGACCAGCCTGACGAGGGCGCGTAGCGGCGCGGCATAAGTCAGGCCGCGCAACTGACACTCCTTGACGTCGAACGTGGGCACACCCAGCCGATAGCTCACATAGTCAAGGGCCGCATTGCCCGAGTAACTAACGATCGGGAACACTGAGTTGAAGGCCGCATGCAGACCCCTGTCCTCCCGGCCATCCGGGGTGCGATCCGATTGAAGAAAATCGCGGTATGAGTCGATCTGGGTCGCCAACAGATAAGGGACGCCCAGTACGGTCGGGCGCTTGCCGAAATCCTTGCGGATACGTTTCTTTTCGGTGAAGCTGTAACCCATCGGTGTTCCTCTCTACGCAGTTACTGGTTACTCGTCGCAGGCAACCGGGCCGAGGCAATTGATGCTTCCTCAGACCCCGATACTCGCCACTATCGACTTGCCAAATTACCAACAGCTAAAGGCCGGTAGCGATATACGCTACCAGCCAGTGACCGGTTCATTGCCGGCGACAGCATCCAGAACATGGATACTGCCGCCGATCAGGCGACGTTGAGACGCGATCTTACTTGACCTCGACGCTGGCGCCAGCCTCTTCCAGCTGCTTCTTCATGTCCTCGGCCTCTGCCTTGGATACGGCCTCCTTGATCGTGGATGGCGCGCTTTCTACGAGATCCTTGGCTTCCTTGAGGCCCAGGCTCGTGATGGCACGTACCACCTTGATCACCGCGACCTTATTGGAGCCAAAGCTCGACATGACAACATCGAACTCCGTCTGCTCCTCAGCAGCCGCTGCTTCGGCACCTGCAGCCGCGGCCGGCGCCGCGGCCATAGCAACGGCCGCCGAAACGCCAAACTTCTCTTCCATGGACGAGATGAGGTCCACCACGTCCATCACGCTCATGTTCGCAATACTTTCCAGGATGTCTTCTTTGGATACCGCCATGATCTGTATCTCCCAATATTTCGAATCGCTTGGGTAGGATGGCGTCGGCCGCGGACCGGCCGCGGGCGAAACCATTCCTACGATAATTGCCTAAGCTGCCTGCTGTTTCTGGTCCCGTATCGCTGCCACTGTCCGCACCAGCTTGCCCGGCACCTCATTGAGTGTACGCACCAGCTTCTCGACCGGCGCCTTCATCACCGCCATCAGCGTAGCCAATGCCTGTTCACGGGTTGGCAGACTTGCCAGGCGGTCAATCTCGCCCGCGGGCAACATTTCACCCGCCACCGAAACAAATCTGACCTGGAGCAATTGATGCTCCTTGGCAAAATCACGCACCACCCGCGCAGCGCCTCCCGGATCTTCCTGGGAAAAAGCCAGCACCAACGGTCCTGTCAAGCCCTCCGAGATACACTCGAACTCAGTTCCCTGTACGGCACGCCTTGCCAAAGTGTTCTTGACCACGCGTAGATAGACACCTCCTTCGCGCGCCTTGCGCCGCAGGTTGGTCATCTGTTCCACGGTCAGCCCGCAATACTCCGCGGCCACTGCGGAAAACGCCTGCCCGGCAACTTCCGCCACTTCGGCAACGACGGACTTTTTCTGTTCAAGAGTAAGTGCCATCAGCTACCTCCTATGACGCAACCGCATCAACATTTGGTTGCGTTCAGCCCTGGTACATGGAAGAGTCTCTCGTTGCGGACAAAACCCTTCCCCCGCACGGTGCCCAGGGCAAGCAAATGCGTCTGGACAACACCGTCTGCGCAGGCCAGCAAACCATTAAGCATTGGATCTTCCTATCCTTTGCGCCTGCGGTCTTTGACAGTCTGGCGCCCGTTACCGTCTCTGACCCGGCATCACACGCGCTACCACAAAGTCTGTCTTTCAAGCAGCCGGTTGCGAGAAAAGTAATCCCGACAGCCGACCCCCGGGTAAGCAAAATCCGCCTCAGGCGAGTGAGGCCTGATCGACCATGATCCCCGGCCCCATGGTCGTTGATACCGTCAATTTCTTCATGTAAACACCCTTGGCTGCTGCCGGTTTGGCCTTGTTCAGATCTGCAAGCAGTGCCCGCAGATTTTCCTGCAGTGCACTGACCTCGAAATCCACCTTGCCAATCGAGCAATGGATGATACCCGCCTTGTCGGTGCGGTAACGCACCTGTCCAGCCTTGGCATTCTTCACAGCCGTGGCGACATCCGGCGTGACGGTGCCCACCTTCGGGTTGGGCATCAAACCACGCGGACCCAGGATCTGGCCAAGCTGGCCAACCACGCGCATGGCGTCCGGACTGGCTATCACGACATCAAAGTCGATATTGCCCGCCTTCACAGTCTCGGCGAGATCGTCCATGCCCACTAGGTCGGCACCTGCCTCCTTGGCAGCATCGGCGTTGGCACCCTGAGTGAACACCGCTACCCGAACGGTCTTGCCCGTACCATTCGGCAGCAGCGTCGAACTGCGGACCACCTGGTCCGATTTGCGCGGGTCCACGCCCAGGTTGACACTCACGTCGACCGACTCCTTGAATTTCACAGCACTCATTTGCTTGAGGAGACTGAGTGCCTCGTCGATCGGATACGCTTTGCCCGGCTCAATCTTTTCACGAACCGCCTTGATGCGTTTGGAAAGTTTTGCCATCGCCTAGACCTCCTCTTCGAGACCCATACTGCGCGCCGTACCGGCAACGATGCGCACCGCAGCATCCAGGTCAGTCGCGTTCAGATCAGGCATCTTCAGGTTTGCAATCTCCTCAAGCTGCGCACGCGTCACTTTCCCCACCTTGTTGATATGTGGTGTACTGCTGCCCTTCTGAATACCAGCGGCCTTCATCAGCAATACCGAGGCGGGTGGCGTCTTGGTTACAAAGGTAAAGCTGCGGTCGCTATAAACAGTGATCACCACGGGAATCGGAAGGCCTTTCTCCACACTTTGCGTCTGAGCGTTGAATGCCTTGCAGAACTCCATGATGTTCACACCGTGCTGACCAAGCGCCGGACCCACGGGCGGGCTGGGATTCGCCTCACCCGCGCGCACCTGCAGCTTGATGTACGCCTGAATTTTCTTTGCCATGACAACTCCTGTGGGTACGAACGCCTCGCGGCTCCCCGATATTCAGAAAAAAGGCCCCAGACGACATGCGTCTGGCTGTCCCTGCTCGCATAAGGCCATGCGCTGGCGCATGGGGACCCAACCCCGCTACCCTTGCCTAAGCCTTCTCTACCTGCCCGAACTCCAATTCCACCGGCGTCGAGCGGCCAAAAATCAGTACCGCCACCCGCAGCCTGCTCTTTTCGTAATTAACCTCTTCCACGACGCCATTGAAATCGTTAAACGGACCATCGGTAACACGCACCACCTCACCCGGCTCGAACAGCACCTTGGGTCTGGGTTTCTCAACCCCCTCCTGAATACGCTGCAGGATCTGCTCAGCTTCTTTGTCGGTAATGGGCGCCGGCCTGTCACTGGTGCCGCCGATGAAGCCCATCACCTTAGGAGCCTCTTTGACGAGATGCCAGGTCTCATCATTCATTTCCATTTTGACCAGCACATAGCCGGGGAAGAACTTGCGTTCGCTCTTGCGCTTCTGGCCCTCGCGCATCTCCACGACTTCCTCGGTCGGCACCAGGATTTCACCAAACTTTTCCTGCAAACCGCTGCGCGCGATACGTTCTTCCAGAGAGCGTTTGACCTGATTCTCAAATCCCGAATACGCGTGAACCACATACCAGCGCAAGGACATGTCGTCAGCCTCCCTGACCAGTCAGCAGACGAACTGCCCAAAGCAAAAACATATCGAACAACCAGAGCATGATGCCCATGACAATAACCATCACAAACACGATCAGTGTGGTCTGCACCGTCTCCTGGCGGGTCGGCCAGACCACCTTGCGTACTTCATTACGCGCGTCCTGGGCGAATCCAATCGTTCTCGCGCCCACAGCCGTCCGCGAGGCAATCAGCAGCGCAACAATTGCTACGCCCAGCAAGCCGAGGACGCGGAACAGCAGGGACTCGCCTTCGAAATAATAGAAAGCAACCACCGCCCCCAGAAGGAGGACAATGGCAAATCCAAGTTTTGCGGAATCGAGTCGGGATTCCGGCGCTTCAACTTTTGAATTCATAAAATCGAGCTTCTAGCCTCTAGTATCCAAGGAACGTCGCGGCAACCATGGCTCCCGCATCTGTCTCCCTGGCCACTAGTTTTAAATGGCAGGCCAGGAGGGAATCGAACCCCCAACCTGCGGTTTTGGAGACCGCCGCTCTGCCAATTGAGCTACTGGCCTAAAACTGGTGAGGAGTGAGGGCGGATGCGCGGGGACGCTGATACCCCGCACGCCTCACTCCCAACCCCTCACTCAAGTATCTTCGACACCACCCCGGCACCCACCGTCCGGCCACCTTCACGGATCGCAAAAC
>Ga0111154_1097_pt1 | contig 16004 bp, 14 predicted proteins | sample DeeMarSeWOR28_12_FD_80252 | JGI IMG/M metagenome (GOLD analysis project Ga0111154, IMG submission 80252) | Gammaproteobacteria bacterium SG8_47 | reverse complement strand
CAACCCACAACAGCTTGGTCAGATCAATCCACAACAGCCTCGCGTGTCAAACCAGCCCCGTCGAGCAGATCTTCCAGATGGCGCAGTGCACTGCTTTGGATCTGACGAGCGCGCTCGCGGCTCACACCCAATTCGCTGCCCACGCGCTCGAGGCTGCATTCCATGTAACCATTGAGCCCATAGCGCCGCTCGACGACTTCACGTTCGACTTGGGGTAGCTGGGCCAAGTATGCGTGGGTACTGGCGCAGATCTCATCCCATTCCATACCTTCGAGCAGATCATTGTCGTCGTTGTCGACAATCAGTGCACTCGGCACGCGACTGCCGTTGTCGGCGAGACTATCCTCGGCGCACACGGGCCGTTCATTGAGACGCAATAGTCGCTCCACCTCGTCACGTGACAGTTCCACAACCACAGCGACCTCTTCCGGGCCGGCATCATGGTTCAAGGTTTGGCTGAGCTGGCGCGCCACACGCTGGCATTTGTTGATTTGCTTGGCGATGTGTACAGGCACGTGTACCGGACGCGACTGCGTCATAATTGCTCTTTCAATGTTTTGCCGAATCCACCACGTCGCATACGTAGAGAAGCGGAATCCCTTCTCTGGATCAAACTTTTCCACCGCTCTGATCAACCCGAGGTTGCCCTCCTCGATCAGATCCAGGAATGACAGGCCGCGATTCAGGTAACGGCGAGCAATCTTAACCACCAGGCGCAGGTTGGCCTCAATCATTCGGCTGCGCGCTGCTTGATCGCCGTGCTGAACGCGCCGTCCGAAGGATTTTTCCTCGTCCGCGGTCAACAAAGGCTGTTTGCCAACTTCCCTGAAATACAGCACCGCCAGATCGGGCCCGTCCGGACCGTCGTTGGCGCAACTTTCGGTGTCCTGGTCTGTGCCGCGTCCGCCACCATCCACCACGGCATTGCTTTGCTCATCGTCGTAACCACCACTTTCGGATTCGTCCCAGCTAGTGGTATCCATAGTGCGTTACTCCTTGCCATGCACCCATTCTCAACCAGACTTGCTGCGGCGCAGCACCCGCCCGATTGCCGGCACACGGTCACCAGTCGTTACCCTTTATATATGCCACCGGGGGAGTGTTTTGTATTAGGGGTACTACGTAGGCAAGAGACTAGTCGGCCTGCTCCGGTTTGCTCGGAGCCGTGGAGCTAGTCGGCCAATCTCGCACATGCAGGTCGCGCTGCGGGAAAGGGATCTCAATGCCATTGGCCCGGAACGCTGCATCAATAGCAAAGTTTAGGTCACTAATTACACTGAGGCGCCGGTCGACGTTCTTGACGTGGCAACGCAACTCGAAGTTCAGAGAACTGTCCCCAAAATTCAAGAACAGCACGCGCGGCTCGGGGTACCTGCCGTCGGTAACCACGTCCGAGTGGGCCCGCGCCACCTCCAGCAACAGTTGCTTGACCATTTCCGTATCACTCCCGTAGGCCACTCCTACTGGCACCCGGGCGCGCCCGTGCACGTCATGCAGCATCCAGTTAGTGACCTGCCCCGAAATGAGCTCTGAGTTGGGCACGATGACATCGGCGCTATCAAAAGTCTCGATCTGGGTCGAACGGATGCTGATACGCTTAACGTAGCCTTCTGTATTGCCGACCACGATCCAGTCGCCGGTCTTGACCGGACGTTCGAACAACAAGATCAGACCCGAGACAAAATTATTGACGATGTTCTGGAGACCGAAACCGATACCGACTGACAGAGCCCCGGCGATGATGGCAAGGTTGCTGAATTCGAGCCCCGCCACACCCAACGCGACCAGGATGGCAATGGCGACGATGATGTAGCCCGACATGGTCACCAGGGTTTCGCGCGCGCCGCGATCCATGGGGGTCCGACCCAAGGCATGCTCGACGCGGCGCTTGATCCAGGTGCTGAATGCCAGCAGTGATCCCAAACTCACAATGGCCAAGACGACCCGCGCGGGGACAATTCTCAACGAGCCGATTTGAAAACCATCGTTGAAATAAACGTAGATCTCCTGCAACACGCTATCGGAGGGATCCCAGATTCGAATCAGTGCGCCGATAAACACTGCCCACAATGCCAGCGTCACAACCATACGCAGCCAGAAAAACCCAGGGATGTGCTCGTGTCCCGACAGTCCTAACAAGGTACGCAGACGCTGCTGCCAGGCCCGCCGACCATACTCGAGTCCCTCGAGCACCTCTTCGCTGATTCGACCGAGCACGTAGAGAGCGGCAATAGCCGACATGGTGCCAATCACGCCGCCGAACAGCGCACCCGACAGATTGGTGTAGCCCGCCAAGTCCGCGACCAGCGCGACGACTACGACAAGGGAAACGCCGTAGCGAAACCATGGCCGGCGCAACGGCCCGCGCAGCTGACCGAATAGCCAGAGTGCCCAGACGACGTTGACGACAAACAAAATCCGCACGGCGGAATACGCCAAGGCAAATGCCCGCTCCGGCAACGCCGCGCCCACGACCGATGAAGAAAGCAGATACCAGACCAGGACGGTCACGCCGAGCACGAACAACCGGTAGGCCAGACGTTTTGCCAGGGCTTCGGGAATGTCGAGAAACTGCTGCCCAGGCGGCACGGGCCGCAGAGTTATGCGGATCACGAGCCGCACAAATAGGAGGATGCATACACCCTCGGCGACCGCGGTGAGAATCGGCTCATATTCCCAATCTCGCGTCAGGACATACAGGGTAGCGGCGATAACAACCGCACTGACTACGTAGGGTGCATCCTGGGCCGACGTGGCCGCGACCGAAGCGGTGAACCGGTCAGTGAAACTCCCCCCCCATGTTCTCTGACGCAGCCACCGCCCAAGGCGAACGCGCAGTACCACGCCCGCCACCACACCGAGCACGACGAAAGGCAAGAACAGCGCCCACTCGGTCGGCTCCGCCTGAGCCGTCCAGCTGCGCGATACCAACGTGTTCCAGCTCTCTGCCCAGCCCGCCGGCTCGGCCAGATTGAGACGGATCAACTCGACAACGTGCGGGCCTCGGGCGAATAACCGCGCTTCGAGCTCCCGCTGCAACTGCCGCACCGCCACAACGGCGGCCGCCTGGGCGCGCTGCACGTAGGTCTGGCAGCCAACCCGGCGCTCCCGCGCCATCTCCAATGCGCTCTGGAACCCAGCGCGTTGGTCCGCAACCGCCTTGGGTTCACCGGGGGTGGGCTCACCGAGGCCTTTGAGTGCGTCTTGCTGCTCAGTGACCTTGGCGTCCTGCTGGGCAACGCAGTTTCGGGCAAACGCCTCAATCTCCGATAGGCGCTTGTTCGCTGCCTTGAGCTCGTTCTCATCGAGCCGCTTGGACCTGAGGTCAGCCTCGATCTCGCGCAGCTCGACGCCAAGCTTAGGCTCCGCCGACTCGGCCTGCGCACCAGCCAACGGCGCATGGGCAAGTGCAACCAGACCAAACAACAGGGTGGTCACGACAGTCAACGAGGAGAAATTGAGCGCAATGCGGACACGAGCGCCGTCGGCGACATTTGCCGTGTCGGTCGAAGTGGTTCTAACAGATTTCATTCGCATCATCGGCGGCGAGATATGCGTGTAGCTTAAGTGAGACGCCACGCGCACACAACACGTCCCACCGTTCCTGCGGTCTGGGGACTTTGGATGCACGAAGCTGCTAACCGCGTTGCCGACTGTCGTGGATATCCCAGTACCAAGTGTAGCCGTGCCCCGAGGTGGTCCAATCGAGAGTCAGATCAGCTCGGCGGCGCTTGTCCGGAACTCGGTGCGGTATCAGTACCGCCGCCCACGTTCTGCGAAGGTGCAACCTCACTCGTCTTCGCATCCAGCTCGCCAATTGCGCCGAGATAGCGGGCGCCTTTGACGACCTGCTCCGTCAAGCGACGCATCCGGCTGATCTGTTCGAGAACGTCTGCCATATGCTGAGGACTCAGTCTGCCATGCGCCGCCTCATCGAGCACTTGCGCCTTGAGATCCTGATAGTCCGTGTGCAGCCCCACGATCTCCGCATCCCAATCCCCGCCTGTACGCTCGGCCTCTTCCCGACTGGCACGATCCACGACAAGGCGCACCCGTTGCTCGAGTTCCTCGAACTGCATGCCCAGCGTTCCCTCCAACCTGTGCATCGCAGCTCGTGCGTTATCAATAGCGAGAGACAGTTCGGCTGCGGTCACGAAGTACTGCACGGCACGTAGCACTCGCGGCATGCTTTTGGCCGTGGCTTCCGCCATTGCGCGCTGTTGGACCGAAATGACGAAGTCGCCGACCGCCGCCGCCAAGTGGCGCACAGCTTGCAGATCACTGCGCATCCCGGTTGATCTCACGCCGCCCAGGGCCTGACGTGCCATGCGTAGCGCGATATGACTAATGCGCTGCGCTTCCAGGCGCAAGGCGTCCAGCGCCAGCGCAGGCGTGAGCGCTATGGTCTTGTCGAGAAAACGCGGTTTGGATTCAATTTCCTCAGCGCTCTGGAAACGCGCAGCGAGAAAGCGTATCAGTGGCCCCGTGATCGGCCACATCAATATCACGCCAATCACGTTGAACATGGTATGAAACAAAGCCAAGGTGACAACGGGAATCTGGGTAAGACCCGCCGACTCGCTGCCCGCATGGATCGCCCACAGCATCGGACGCAGCAACACCAAGGCAACCACCCCGGTAGCCAGGTTGAATACGATGTGCGCCGCGGCCACCCGCTTGGCATTGGGCGTTGCGCCTATCGTCGCCAGTGCCGCCGTCGAGGTCGTGCCCACGTTTGCACCAATGACCATGGCCGCCGCCCCGCCAAGCTCGACAACGCCCCCGCTGGCGGCCGTTAGCACCAACGCGATGGCAGCGCTCGACGACTGAGTCAAGACAGTCATCAGAAATCCGGCGCCCACGTAGAGCAGCGCCCCGAGAGAACCCGCGCTGGCGAAGCTGCCAATATCAACGGCCGTCGCCAATTGCTCAAAGGCGCCGCGCAATACGTCGACACCGATGAAAAACAGTCCGAACCCCGCCAGTGCCTCACCAAAGGAGCCGATGCGCCGCTGTCCCCCGCTCAGGCGCATCACCATGCCAGTGCCGATCAGCGGCAGTGCGAGCGCGTCGATCTTAAAATTGAATCCGACCGCAGCCACGAGCCAACCCGTCATCGTGGTGCCGATATTGGCCCCATAGACCACGCCGAGTGCCTGGTACAGGCTGAGCAACCCCGCGTTGACAAAGCCGATGGTGGCAACCGTGACCGCGCTGGAGGACTGGACCAGGGCCGTTAACGCCAGGCCGGACGCGATGCCGCGGGCGGGGGATTGGGTACTACGACTCAACAGTTCGCGCAGCGACGAACCGGCCGCCTCGCGCAGGCCCTGCGTGATCAACCGGACCGCAAGCAGGAACAGACCCAGGCCGCCCAGTAATGCACCAATATTCGCCAGCATTCCCACCAGCCTCTAGCGCGGGCCTAGCGGTGTCCCAACCACGCCGCCGCTTCAGCCCACGTTTGTGCCCACAACCCTGCCGCGCCAAGGCGTGGTCGGCGCCTGGACAGGCGCGCCCGCACACCTTACCCTGCTGTCATGGTCTCGATCCGCAGCAGCGCGACAGCCCTTGACTAGCTTATAGCACGCGATTCAACCGACCTGGCTGCGACTGCGCTTAGGCGAGGTTCGATAGGCGATGATACTGAGGTCGTCAGGATGGCTGGGCTGGCCTTCGACCAGCGCTTCCATGCGTCGTGTGCAGCGAGACGCCAATTCAGTAACCGCATGCAACAACGTACCAGCGCGAACGCTGTCGACAATCTCTTCCGCGTACATGTTGTCATTCAGCCCATCACTGGCGATCACAACAGTATCACGCGGTGCGAGCTCGAGCATTGGCCCCATATCGATGCGCATCTCGGTCGACCCGAGCACGTTGGATACCAGGTTCCGATCTTCATGGTGCACCGCCTCGTCCTCATCGAGCAGCCCGGCCTCCACCGCATAACCAACGGGCGAATGGGGGATACTCTGGAACTTGATTCGACCACGTTGTCCAGTCACCAGAATCATTGAATCGCCCACATGATAGGAACGGATGCTGTTGCCCTGGAATTCGATGAGGGCAAGCGTCGTCGCGGCACCCGAGCCAAGGGAACAGATAGCCTGGTTGGCCGACTCGATGCCGGCCAGAATGGCCTCCCGAATCGTCACCTGCTCCGGCGAAGCATCAAGCACCGAGCGGGTGATGATCTCGACGGCGAGGCGCGACGCCTGCTCACCAGAAGGCGGCCCACCCAGACCATCGGCAACCATCAATACACCGCTGTCCTCGGCGAGCGCGATGGCTGCGGCCGAATCCTCGTTAACGGAAAGCTTGCCAGGCGCACGGTGCGTGTAGAGCACAGCACTCCCACGCAGGAAGGCCATCTCAACAGGCTGGAGAAGATCGACCTGTGTGTAGAGCGCAGGCGTTACGCCCACTGCATGGTCTCCAGGTAGGCGCGCAACTCGCCTGCCGTCCTGAAATTCTCCAGAATCAAGCTGCGCTTGAGGCCCCGGCAAATCGCCTTTACCTCCGGAGGCTGCTTGGCATAGCGTGCCTGACCGCCGAGCGCTTCGTGGAAGATATGAATCAAGTCCACGGTGTCATTGTGAATATGCTGGAGCCGCGGCTTTCCCCAATGAAACATATCGAGCAGCTTGAGCTCAAACCCCAAACCATAGCGTTGGACGATGATGTTGTCGGTATGAAGATCACCGTGGTATTCACCCATCTGGTGTATGCACTCGATGCCGGAGGCCAAGGCGTGTAACAGATGCAGGGCCTGGAACGGGCTCAGGCGGTGACCGGGCTGGCGTCTGAGAAACTCACTCAACAACTCTCCTTCGACGAACTCTGATATCAGGAATGTGACCGGAGTCCCGCGGTAGACAACGCTATCCTGAGTGAGGTATTGGATTACGATTGGACACTGACGCAATATATGTAGTTTCTTGGCATAGAACTTGGCCGCGCGATCGCGCGGATTGCGTTGAGGAAAAAACAGTTTCGCCGTACGCTCGATGCCAGTGGCCCGCTCGCGAATGAGATACACCTCGCCTTCCCAGCCACCGCCCAGCTTCGAGACGACCTCATATTTGCCGGCCAGAACTCGCCCCGGTTTGAAATCGAAACTATCGACAACTACATGCTTGGCCTGTCTGGGTTGCATGCTCTAGCCACGCCTGGACGGATATCGTTGTCCAACAACAATGAATTGGATTGGTTACGTCACTATACGCCAGGACACGATGCTCAACCAGACGATGCGTGCGTTAAGCCCTTCACGGGCCCTTGAGGTAGCGATCATCATCAAAACTGCTCACCCACTCGGGTCGAAATACAACCATCATGGTGATCAAGGCGCCCGTAATGAACGACTCCGGGAACAACATCAGAGGCAAGAACCGCGCGTACTCGCCAGCCATGCCCTGCAGTTCAGATTGACCGCTAAGCCACAACATGCCGACCGCTGCGAGCAACGACAAGCCAAGCGCCACTGCCGCACCAAAAAACGCGTTCAGAAAGATGAACACGAACAAGTGATTTGGCAGTCTGCGATCGACCCAGCGATAAATCGCATGACTGAGACCCACCGGCAACAGCACCAACAGCAGCCCCAGGACGGGTACACTGCTCCAGGCGACGCTGCCCTCAATTGCATTGGCTAACAACACAATTGCAAGCGCCATGACAGCGAGACGCCAGCCGAACATTAGCGTGGCCAGCGTCGCACCAAGAAAATGATAGTCGAGTCCGGGCACGCCGTTGGCATTGATCGCCCACAGCACCAGCAGTCCAACGCAGCTGCCGAAGAATACGTGCGAGAAGGCGCGGTCCATGAAACGGCCCCATGGCGCCCCCCACAACGCCCAGACCAGGCCCAAGGCAAACAAGATGCCGCAGGCCCATAGCCAGACTTCAGCCAATCTGTCGTAGGGAAAGTTCACCGCACTAGTCTTGGAGAATGTAGAGCCTGAGTCAACTCAAACCGCATCGCCTCGCCCTACTCCAGATGAAGCACTTTGCGATAGGCGGGAGGGTCTGCAGCCAGATCCTGATAAGAATGCTGGCTGAGATTCGCTTGACGTTATGGTCGCCTACGCACCGCTGCCGGTCGTCGTCGACACACCGAGTCGCAAGCTCGACATCACACGAATACCCGGTGGTATCCAAGAATGCGGAGCTGAGCGCAACTCCCCTCGCTGTCAATCTGAGGGGTGCAAGAGTGCCCCATTCAGCGCTGCATCACGCGATGAATGTCCTTGATGTTGCGCACCCACGGTGACCACTTGCTGAGTTGCTCCGGTAGGGTCGATGCGGCCGCGGTGGCCTCATCCGGGGTCGCATAGGCGCCGAGCACGAGGGCATACCACGTCTCGCCCTTGCGCGAGCTCTTGTAGTAGCCCGCCCTGCCCTGCAGATCGTTGTCGGCGATGTACTTCTGAATCAGATCTAGGCTCTTGCTGCTCGCGAGCTGAAGCGTGTAGCGGTCCGGGTCCTGCCGCGCGATCCATTGCTCCGGATCCCAGGTCTCGCTGGGTTTGCCAGGCTGGATCGCAGGACGCTCGCCGGGCAACGGATGATTGTAGCCCTCGACCAGTCCGTTTTTGGCGGCCCGCGCGAACCACTGCTTCGCCCGCTCCGTGTCCTGCGGCACACCCAAGCCTGATTCGTACAGGAGTCCCAGGTTGTACTGCGCCACCGCATCTTCACGTGCCGCCCAACGTCCCCAGATCGCCGCGGCACCCACGTAGTCGCCCGCCTCCGCCGCGGCGCGTGCGGCGGCTCCGTCTTCAGCCGACATCGGTGCTGCCACGGCGGCACCCGGTGTGCCCGACAACGCCCATACCAGCATGACCACCAGGCAGAGGTTGGGTTCGTGCCCGGGCTTAGCGTGCACAGCCGCCCCCTGACTCGATGCAGGAGTCACGCATCCGTTGACACCACTTGTCGGGAACGATGCTGGCCAAACTGTGCGACGAAGCGCAGCAGTTCATGCAGCAGTCTGTTCGCCTGCCGCTTCTCGTCCTTGTGCAACATTCGCTCATTCGGAAACTCATACTCGGGTTCGAACCGGCGTTGGTCCTGATAGGCCACGACCTCTGCCAAGCGCGCATCGTGGTACAGGCGCACCCGCATTCGGAGCTCCGGTAGTCTGCCGACGTTGCCCAGTTTGTGTACGATATCGAAGGTGCTGGTATAGGGGAACTGTTCGAGAACGCGGACCCTGAGCAAGTGGTTGTGTACAGCCGCAAGCCTGAACTCATCAGCGCCGTCGAACAACTCGGGCATGAGCATGCGCAGTTGCCTGTACTGGTTCTCGCGCTGTATTGATGCGGTGTTCCCATGCTCAGATGCTTGCCGGTGTGACACCACGAGTCACCTTACTATCAACTTATCGGCTGCGCTAACAGCCGACTGAAACCGACTCAGATTTTCATCCTATCACAACTAACGAGTTCGTCATCCTGCCTTGGCGCTCTTGACAAGAACCGATTTATAGGCTCTCGCGGCAGAACTCCACAATCTCATCGAGCACGTTCTCGAAGGCCTCGAACGCGTGCGAGCCGCCCGCGATCACATGCCGACGCACATCCGGAAGACACGCCAAGGTCTGCCGATAGTCGATGACTTCATCGCCCGTCTGCACCAGCAAGAGCACATCTTGGGGCCGGCTGAAGCGCTTCACCCTGAGCTCACGCAACTGCTCGAGATGCTCACGACACAGCTGGTAGGCCTCACCGGTATAGGGGTTGACCTGCTGACCAACGTAGGGCCCGAGCAGCTCAAAGGGTCTCATGGCGGGATTGATCAATACCGCGCGGGCATGGTGGCGCTCTGCCAGCCAGGCCGCATAGAACCCACCCAGCGAGCTGCCAACGAAGGCAAGCCGCTGACCGGGGACTCTCTCAATTAGAGTCTCGACGGATGCGACGGCTCGGCGCGGGTCGTGCGCCAAGTCAGGGATACTGAGCGCATGAGCCAGTCCGTGTTGCTGCAGATGACGCCGCAATACGGTTGCTTTGTGTGACTTGGACGAGCCGTTGAACCCGTGCAGATAGATGACAGCCATAGCGATACCACGACCTGCGCGCGGGCGACGCCATCTGACGAATTCTCGCGCTCTGCTTAGCTGGCGATCAGGGCCTCGAGATGCTCCAGATCGTTAATGACGCGCCAACTTCCCCCGCCGCCTTGCACGCGATCGCGCCATGCTTCCAACCGCGTCATGTACTCGCGCGGGTCAACATTGTCGGCACGCAATTTGGTGACGTTTAGGGCGACAACCTCGTAGCCAGCGAGCTTCAGATCGATATCGCGCACAAAGCCCTTGGGCAGCTCCTCCTGAAGATCGGAGAAAATGAGTATCGTTCGTCGTGCCGGGGCCTTCTCGTTGAGGAATTCGATCGCCTGCAGAATACCACCCGTGATGTCCGTGTAGCGGCTCGGACGTAGCTCGTCGAGTAGGCTCCCCACGGCCTGGTGCAGCTGGCGCTTTTGCTGATTGGCACGCGAGGGCCGATCGTCGAGAGTCGCTTTGGCCAAAATGTCATTCTCGCTGAAACTACCTGTATCGATCCGCGCCACCGCCAGGGTATCACCTGGTTCCAAGGTCGCCAGCAGATAGTTGATGACGTGCCTGGCCTTTTCCAGCTGCCCGGCATAGGTGCCAGAGGTGTCGAGCAACAGGTACACGCCGCGCGAATGATCGCCCGGCTGTGAACAGCTGGAGCAGGTCAACCCTGCTGCCAGAGCAAACACAGCGATAGCCCATCGGATTGCGCCCATGTTACCCCCCACCGGTGGCCGCGTTGGCGTCCGCGCGTGTCGACGTTGCACTTGCCGGTCGACGACGCGACATCGCGGAACGCTCTATCCACAGGGGAATGAAAATCATGAGATCGTACAGGTGGATAAGCATCCGACCGCCGAAATAGGCGATGTTGCCCAGAACCCGTAATACGAATGCCAGGCCGCGCAGCACCGCCACGGCCAAAATTCCCACTACGGTTCGCGCCGAATGCACAAATGACTCCAACGGTATGGCGACAAACGTCAGTGCAAAGGGCAATATGAAGCCCATCGCCATTTGCGCGGCGGTGGCAATCCAGCGTCCGTCACCGGCCTGCGCAGCGGCCTCGTCTTCCACCAATAGTCCCACCACAGCAGCATCATCGAGCGCCAACAGATCGCGTGCATAGGCTAGCCCGGCCTCAGCGCAAGCGAGCACCAGCAACACTACAAAGAATGCCCAGGCCATCCGCGTACGTATCCTGTCATCCAGTGCGCCAATAATAGGGAACAAGCGGGTGATACGTAGCGACTCCATTAGGAACAACCCCAGTGCCACCTCCAACAGAATAATTACCAGTGCCGCGACGTCCGCAGTCTTGAACGCCGTAAGACCAAAGTGCAGATAGCTGTTGCCACCTACCATATCGGACAAGGGATAGGCGATGAGCTGGAAGTTGATCAAGGCGCCACCCATGGCAATGACAAGAACCAGCGACGAGATAAAGAACTGTGTGACTGCGGAGGAAGACAGCATTCTCACCGCGCGGTCGCTACGCGCCACGATGGCGCGGTAGTCGTCCATGTGTCGGTCGATGCTCTTGGCGCGATCCAGCAAGCTTCCGACCGTCTTGTCGACTTGGCTGAGAGTGTGTTGGACACGACGCCATTGCGGCAACATACGGCGCAGCAAGACGTGACGCTGGTGACTATCCTTGCGGTACTCTTCGATTGCCCGATTCTGCGCCTTCTTCACTGACTCGCAGATCTCATTGAGCACGTTGGCAACCATGGGGTCGCCGGCGGAGGGCAACTTGACCACCGACTCCACGGCCTTGATCCACCCCGGGGGGGCCGGAGGTACCTCTTTGCCCGCCTCGTAGTCGTTATTCAAGCGGGTCAGAGCCTCATGCAGATCGCGTTGCAGGCTCGGATAGTGGGCCAGATAATGCTGCACCGTCGCATCGATACGTTCGAATTCCCGCTCGACCACACGCTCCGCGACCTCGCGTCCGGCCGCGAGCAACACCTCTCGATTGCGATCGATGAGGCGTTCGCTGGCTAGCGTGACAGAACGCCCTGCCATGCGCAGTGTGCTGCGGATAATCGTGCTCAAGGCCAACAGCACGCGGTGCACGGGCACTCGCGCGATATACAACAGGACCGTGACAATGAGCAACCAGACAACCGCCGATATAGCCGGATGACCTGGAACAATTTCGAGAATCTCGAGCGTGGTCATGAACGCTTCCTCTCGTATCACTGGCACAGGCGTAGGTGTGTCAGTCCTAACTTGTTATCGGAGAGACTTCGTCGCGCGGCAAGGTCGATGGCGACGTTGCTGGAGCACCGGCCGTGACACGACCCCTTGCCCGGTACGCTCAGTCGTCCACCGCGAATTCTGGATCATCGCCTAAACGCGCTCGCAGCCGCAGGTGAGCTTGGCTCATCAGTTGGCTGACGCGCGACTCGCTGACGCCGAGTATTACACCAATTTCGCGCAGATTCAGCTCGAGATCATAGTAGTAGCTCACGATTAGACGCTCTCGCTCCGGAAGACTCCCCACCGCCGCAGCCAGACGCTGGCGAAACTGTTCACCAATCAGTGCACTGAGTGGTTCACTGGAGCGCTGTTGATCGGGGGGCTCGACGCTGTCCGGGTCGACGCCTGCATCCTCGAATGACAGAACGGAACAGCTGCTGGCGTCCTGCAGGATCCGGTGGTAGTCCTCGATGGAGATATTCATCAGTGACGCGACTTCATGATCGCGCGCATCACGCCCAGTCTGCGCTTCAATGCGACGAATGCTTTCTTCGAGCTCGCGCGCTCGCGCATGCACAGACTTGGGCGCCCAGTCGTTGCGCCGCAATTCATCGAGCATGGCGCCACGAATGCGGATCCGGGCGTAGGTCTCAAAGCTCGCGCCCTGACTTGCATCATAGAGGCGCGCAGCGTCGAGCAGACCAAGCATGCCGGCCTGAATGAGATCGTCAATGGCAACGCTGGAAGGTAGGCGGGCCGCCAAGTGGTAGGCAACACGCTTGACCAACCCGGCATGTTGAGTCAGCAACTGGTCGTCACTGGATCTGGACTGACTTGGATATTGCTCTTTGTGTGGCTTCACGGGCGAACGCCGAATCGGTGGCAGGCCGCGGTCACGGCGCGAGAAGCAGCGACTCTCCCCGTGTTGTCGGTAGGACCGGGGCTTTCTTTAGGCCCCTTTGCGCCAGGCATCGGAAACTGCTGCGCCTGGCGCCGAAATCCGCGCTGCTAAGCGAACACGTCCAGCAGGCTTAGCACCAGCGGTCGCGCCTCCGCGGCCAGCTCGTCGGTGCCAGGCCCCTGACCAAGACCTGCGCCGCGCGGTGCCCAGCGCGCCGTATCCTCGGAAGCTTTCTCCCGCTCAGCGAAGGAGCGCTCGGAGACATCCACGTCTCCCAGACTCATACCCTGCTCGGCCAGCATCTCCCGCAGCCGGGGGATCGCCTGCTCGACGGCCTCGCGTACCTGGCCATGATGTGTGAGGAAGCTGACATTGGCCTGGTCCTGCTGCATCGAAATCTTGATCTCCAGAGGCCCAAGCTCAGGTGGATTGATCTTGATTTCGGCCTGTTGCAGACGCTGGTTGACCAACCACTGCAGCTGTTGGCCCAGCGCGCGATTCCAACCTGGGTGCTGCAGCGGCGCTGGGAGCTGCAACTGCACGACCCCAGGCTGCCCCGGGGCCGTGGCACTGGGCCCGGCAAGCGTCGGCTTCGCGGCATCGGCTAAACCCAGCAAATCGGCCCTCTCGAGCGTCGGCGCCAGCACTTCGCTGGTCGTCGAGCGCTGCTGCGCGTTCAACATCACCTCGAAACTGCGTCCAGGCGGCGTCATCGCCTTGTGGCGCAGTTCGGCGAGCGGCACCGCAATGACCCCGCTCGGGGTACGCTCGGCCGCAGTCGGCGACCCGCGCGACCCGGAGTCGGCATCGTGCACGGCCATCGGGGAACGCGACGGCTGCATCGGGTCGGCGAGAATGGGCAGCGGCCGGCCAGTCCATGCCGCGGTCGGCAAAGTCGTGCCGGAAGCGCTCTCAGGTCTTGCCGCGCTCGCGAGCTCGGGGGTAGGCTCCGCCGGCGTTAACAGCGCGAATGCACCCGGCTGCAGTGCCGGTTCGGGCAGCTCGGGATCCGGTGCAACCGGGCCCGCCGCGCCATCCGTGATCACGGCGAGCCCCTCCAACAGTAGTGAAAAATCAGTCGCTTGCGTCTCGCCAGTTGGCGCGACCCCGAGCGCAGGTAAGGCTGCGCCGCGTCCCTCACGCAGCGCGCTGGCCACCAGCTGGCCGATTATTGAGCCGTCCACGATACGTCTCCCACATTGGCACGAAGTGTCACGTCCAATATGGTGAGCAATTGGCGTGCCAGGAGGTTCAGCCCGCCCGCACGCGCCAGCTTAAGTCGGATTCTTGTTGCCCGCGCGCCGGGCCCCGTGCTCGTCGTTGAGGCGCTGCTCACGGCGCGTCGCCTGCTCGCGCTCCGCCTCAACGCAGTGTTGGATCACCTTATCGTATTGGGCACTCTGGCGGTGGCGCACAGACCAGTCGGCGCGGCGCTGCGCACAGTCGCGCTGCGCACGCTGCACCAGCTCTTCCTGCTGACCTACCGCCACGTCGAGCTTGGCCAGAAAACTCTGGTACTCGATCAGCGTTGCAGCATCGATGCCTTCGGTGCCCTGCTCATGCAACCGCCGCAGGTACTCAGCTCGAAAGGCATACAACTCGTTGAGCCGCGCCTCGCGCTCGTCTAGATTTCGTTGGGTGTCGTTCAGAAGCTTTGCCGCCTCGAGTTCCCGGCTCGCCACTACGCGAGCGACTGGACGCAACCGTTCAGTGCGTGATTTTGCCATTGCTCATCTCTTCGATAACTAGTTGGCGGCCACGTCGACCAGCGCTTCGCCCTCAGTTTGCTCGCCAATCAGCTTGCCGAGGTCGTAGAGACTGTCTTTGTAGCCAATCGGCGTATTCATACTCTGCTGCAGAAAACCCATCAAATAGGGGCGCATCTCGATCGCCTGATCGATTCGAGGATCTGAGCCTCGGGTGTAGGCGCCCACACTGATCAGATCGCGATTCTGCTGATACGTCGACAGCAACTGTTTGAACTGCCTCGCCTGCAGTTGATGCTTCATATCCGTGATCTCGTTCATCGCCCGACTGATCGACGCCTCAATGTCAATGGCTGGATATTGGCCCGCCTCGGCCATCTCGCGCGACAAGACGATATGTCCGTCGAGAATGGCGCGTGCGGCATCGGCGATGGGATCCTGTTGGTCATCACCTTCAGTCAGCACCGTGTAGAAGGCGGTGATCGAACCACCGCCGGTCTGACCATTTCCTGCGCGCTCAACCAGCAGTGGCATCTTGGCGAACACCGACGGCGGATAGCCCTTGGTGGCGGGCGGTTCACCCACTGCCAGAGCGATCTCGCGCTGCGCTTGCGCATAGCGCGTCAACGAGTCCATTAACAGCAACACATGTTTGCCTTCGTCGCGGAAATGCTCAGCAATGCTCGTCGCCAGCGCGGCACCGTGCATACGCATTACCGGTGTCTGGTCCGCCGGCACGGCGACCACCACCGCACGGGCCATGCCTTCAGGCCCGAGGATGTTCTCGATGAACTCCTTCACCTCACGACCACGTTCGCCGATCAGACCGACCACGATCACATCCGCCGTGGTAAATCGAGTCATCGTGCCCAACAGGACACTCTTGCCCACACCGCTGCCCGCAAACAGGCCCATCCGTTGGCCCCGCCCGACCGTGAGCAGCGAGTTCACTGCGCGCACGCCCACATCGAGCGGTTGATCGATTGGATGACGAGTCATCGGATTGATGGGGCGTCCGGTCAGCGGTACACGCTTGCTGGCATACAACGGTCCCTTTCCATCCAGCGGCCGGCCCCTACCGTCGAGCACACGCCCCAGCACGCTTTCATCGACAGCGGCCTCGTAGGTCTGA
>Ga0111154_1042_pt1 | contig 16309 bp, 15 predicted proteins | sample DeeMarSeWOR28_12_FD_80252 | JGI IMG/M metagenome (GOLD analysis project Ga0111154, IMG submission 80252) | Gammaproteobacteria bacterium SG8_47 | reverse complement strand
TCTACGCGATGCAGGAGCTGGCGCTGACGCCTGCCGAGTGCATCGCCTTCGAGGATTCGCACAACGGTATCCTTGCCTCGCGTGACGCGGGCCTCACCACCATCATCACGGTGAACGACTACACTCGCGATCACGACTTCTCTGAGGCTGCTATCGTCTTGGATACGTTTGGTGGGCCGGAACAACCCTTCACGGTCATGCAGGGCGACGCTATGGGTGCGACCTATCTCGATCTGGCGTTGGTCCGGCGCCTCCATGCGCGCGGAACTGGCGCCTGACCGTGGACGGCGCCGCGCGCACGGCCGACATCAAGCCTTTCTATGTCATGGAGCTTCTGGCGCGCGCCCGCGCTCTGGAAGCCGACGGACGCGACATCGTGCACATGGAGATCGGTGAGCCCGATTTTCCAACCTCCCAGCCGGTATTGGCAGCGGCGCAAGCGGCGATTGCTCAGGGTGATATCCACTATACCCCGGCTGTAGGGCTTGTGAGTCTGCGTCGTGCAATTGCCGCGTTCTACGCGCAGCGCTACGGCGTAAGCGTTGGCGCTGATCGGGTTGTCGTTACCCCGGGGGCCTCGGGCGCGTTGTTGCTCACCTTGGCAACCTTGGTCAATCCGGGCGAATACGTACTGCTGGCCGATCCCGGCTACCCGTGCAACCGCAACTTCGTGCGCCTATTGGAAGGCCAAACACAAAGCGTACCGGTGTACGCCGACACCGGCTATCAGCTGACAGCGGAGTTGGTCGAGACGCATTGGACCTCCAATACGCGTGCGGTGTTGTTGGCGACGCCGGCCAATCCCACCGGTACCGTTGTCAGGCGCGATGAGCTCAAGCGCATCAGTGATCACGTGCTTGCTCAGGGGGGAAGCCTGATAGTCGATGAGATCTATCACGGCCTGATCTATGACGGTGAAGACTTCACCGCGCTTGCGCTCAGTGATCAACTGTTCGTCATCAACAGTTTCTCGAAGTATTTCGGCATGACAGGTTGGCGCATCGGCTGGGTGATCGCTCCCGAGCAATATGTGTCACAGCTGGACAAGCTGGCGCAGAACCTTTTTCTCGCGGCACCCACAGTGTCCCAGTACGCCGCCGTAGCGGCGTTTGCGCCAGAAAACATCGCAATACTGGAGTCGCGGCGCGCTGAGTTTCAGCAGCGCCGTGACTATCTGCTGCCCGCGTTGCGCGAATTGGGTTTCGACATTCCGCTGCGACCACAGGGCGCCTTCTACATCTACGCTGGCTGCAGGCGCTTTTCATCCGACAGCTACGCCTTCGCGCTGGATCTCCTTGAAGGCGCTGGGGTGGCAATCACGCCGGGGATTGATTTCGGCGACAACGAACCGAATACGCATGTGCGCTTTGCGTATACCACCTCTATCGAGCGCCTGCGGGAAGGCGTACGGCGTTTGGCGGCCTACCTCAAGTAGCGATTCGATTGCAGCTACTGGCTACTAGCAACTCGGTACTACCGGGTGCTGGCCAGCTTGCGCAGCCGACAGACGAAGAAACCTTCCATCAGACCGTCGGGCACAATACGGCGCGCATGAGCAAGCTGCGGATCGATGTCCTCGTCGCGCCAGCAGTTGAGGCCGGGTTGGCTGCTGGTGCACGGCAACGTGATCGGCTCGACCAGCAACGCTCCGGCGAAGCGGCGCAACAAGGGTGTGATGACCAGCTCGTTCTCCTCAGGGGCGAAACTGCACGTTGAGTAGACGAGAACGCCGCCGGGTTTGAGCGATTGAATTGCCGAGAACAACAATCGCTTCTGCTTGCGACTCATTTCCCTGATCTTTTTCTCGCTCCAGTAACGCTGTTTCTCGGGTTGCTCACAATTGAACTGTCCTTCGGACGAACAGGGGGCATCAAGGAGCACGCGGTCGAACTGCTCCGGGCAACTGCGCCAGACCTTGCTGCCGTCCTTCAAATAGACACGCGTGTTGGTCACGCCCAGGCGGGCAAGGTTGTGCTTGAGCTTGAAAAAGCGGCCGCGCACCGCCTCGACCGCCGAGATGCGCCCCTCATTGGCCATGGCGCAGGCCAACTGATGGGTCTTGCTGCCTGGCGCCGCGGCCAGATCCAGGATCCAGTCGGTTGGCTGTGGCTCCAGCAGCTGTACCGGCAACATGCTCGCCGGATTCTGCAGGTAGATCGCGGCATCGCGGGTCAGCGCGTGGTGGGTCAGCTCCGTTCGCTGGTCATCGGCAATGCAGAACGCATCGTCGCGCCAGCTCAGGGCCTGCGGCCGAAAGCCAGCCTCGCCCAGCGCCGCGACAGTGGGTGCAACGGCGCAGCGCAAGGTGTTGACGCGAAAGCACGGCGCGGGTCGGCGGCGCATTGCGCTCAGGCAGTCGTGCGCCGCCGCCGCGGGCAAGATTGCCCGCAGCCGCTCGATGAAGGCGGGCGGCAGCCCGGCTGAGTCGTCGGTGCTGCGCGCTGGCGCCGCGACCGGCGTCTCGATCTTCACCCCCCCGACTCAGTGCTGAGCGGTTGCGGCGGCGGTGCGAAGCGCTCCATCCACAATGCGGTCGCGCCGGCCACCGCAGCGGGCATGACCAGGAATTGCAGAATGGGGACTAAGGTCGCGACCATGGTGGCGCCGCCAAAGCCGAGCGACAGCAAGCGCTGTTGCGCCAGGCGCTTGCGTTGCTCGGAGAAGCTCAGGCCGTGATTGGCCATGGGATAGTCCATGTATTCGGCGGCCAGCATCCAGGCACCAAATAGCGCCCACAGGAACGGGCTCAGCCATGCCAACACCACGGTCAGTGACAGCAAGGCCGTGAGTGCGAGCACCAGGGCGGCCCAGAGCAGGAAATACACGAGCTTGCGCAACTCACTTTGCAGGGCGATGACCACTTCGGCGCCGATGCTGCGTTCGGGCCCGGCCGGCTTGTGCCCGGTCAGGTGGGCTTCCACCGCGGCGGCGAGATAGCCGTTGAAGGGTGCACCGACGAGATTGGCTACGATAGAGAACGTGAAGAACACTATGATGGCCGCGGCGACGCCAAACAGCAGCCACAACAGCCAGTCCAGCCACCCGAGCCAGTCCGGCAGCGTTGGCAACAGCCAGTCGATGAACGTGACGAACTGGCCCGCGACCAGCGCGAACAGCAGGCTGAACAGGATGATATTTATCAACAGCGGCACGACGACATAGGCACGCACGCCGGGTGTGTTGAGCAGGCGCAGGCCCCGCAGCAGGTACTGGGCGCCGGTAATCGGATTGCTAATCATGATTGCGATGTGCCTTCGAGGGTAGGTTGGCCCAGCGGTGTGACTAGGTTAATCAGTTCGGTGCCGGTTGTGAAAGTCGATCTGCTAAACGCCCTGGCGCAGCGCCAACAATGCGGCGCCGAAGGCTGCCTCATGATGACGCGGCGCGAGCAGCGGCACGCCGAGCATACGTTGGCGAATCAGCGTCCAGGCCGGGTTGCGTGCTCCACCGCCGACGCTGCGCACGCTGGCGGGATAGGGCGCACCGAGATCGGCCAGCCGCAGGTAGCCTGTCTGCTCGATGCGGGCGATGCCTTCCAGCAGGCCCTGAAAGAACTCAGCGGGCTCAGCAGGCCGCGGCTCGAGTCGCGGCGCCAGCGCGGGGTCGCAAATCGGAAAACGCTCGCCGGGCTGTAGCAGCGGATAGTAGTCGAGCCCCGTTGAGCGCTCGGGCTGCAGCCGGGCGGTGAGCTCCTCCATTTGCGCATCGGTGAAATAATGGCGCAATACCGCCCCACCGCTGTTGGAGCCACCTCCCACCAGCCAGGCCTCGCCCAAGGGCTGGCTGTAGACGCCAAACTGGGGCGCGAATACCGGTGTCGGGGCGATGACCTTGAGCACCAGTGTGGAGCCCAGCGACGTCGCCGCTTCGCCCGGCATCGCCGCGCCGGTGGCCAGGAAGGCGGCAGTCGAATCGGTGGTACCTGCGACCAGTTGAGCCTCGGCAGGCAGCCCCAGTCGTGCGGCGACCTCGGGCCGCAGCGTGCCCACAGCTCGCCCGGGCGCCTGCACCTCGGGCAGCCACTCGGTGCGGACATCCAAGGTATCCAGCCAGCCCGGCCAACGTCCGGCCACAGGGTCATAGCCTGTCTTCAAGGCATTGTTGCTGTCGCTGAGCCCACAGCGGCCCGTGAGGCGGGCCGCCAGCCAATCGGCCTGGTGCATCAGCCAGCGCGCGCCCTGCGCGTACGGTTGGCCCTGCAACCAAAGCAGCTTGGCCAAACCAGAGCTGGCGCCTTGGGCGGCGGTGGTGGTCGGCGCCCGACCCGCAATGGCCGCGGCCTCGGATTGCGCACGGCTGTCGTTGTACATCAGCGCCGGGGCGAGAGGGGTTGCTGTGCCATCACAGAGCAACACCGTGCCTGAGGTCGCATCCAGCGCCAGGCGCTGGACCGCGGCGAGTGGAGACTGTTCTGCCAGCCGCCGCACGCAGGCTGCCAGTGCGTCCCACCACAGCTGGGGATCTTGCTCAACCGTTGGCCCGTCGCGGCGCGGGGCGGGCATGGTGACGGCGCTGGTTGCGACGACTTGCTCAGCGGTGTCGATAAGCATGGCTCGACATCCCGAGGTGCCCATGTCGATGCCAAGATAGAGCGGGTTCACAGCGCAGAGGTGCTCGTGGTCGGTGCCAGGCCCGCACCGGGCTGCGGCCTAGGGCAGGTTCACGGCTTCCACCGGTTGCCACGCCGGGTTGCGATGCTCGGTGACGACCGTGGTGTAGATTCCTCCGCGTACGTTGAACTCGGCGCTGATGCGCATGAAGCGGGGTTCGCAGACGGCGACCAAGTCGTCGAGGATGCGGTTGGTCACCGCCTCGTGAAATGCCCCCTGGTCACGAAATGACCACACATACAGCTTCAGGGACTTGAGTTCCACGCAGCGCTGATCGGGGACGTACTCGATGTGCAGGGTAGCGAAATCGGGCTGGCCGGTCTTTGGGCACAGACACGTGAACTCCGGGATCTCGATGCGCACGGTGTAGTCGCGTTCCGGCATCGGGTTGGCGAAGGTTTCGAGATCTTTACTGGGCGCGCTGGACATGGCGACACGATAGCGGAATGCGGAGGCCCGGGACAAGCGCGCGCCGAGTCGGCATAGAATTTCGGGCGCTGTCAATCTTGTCTGGCGCAAGCGCCATCCTGTATCGTGCGCTCCCATGCGTCTGAGCAAGATTAAGCTGGCCGGGTTCAAATCCTTTGTCGACCCCACCACGATTTCGCTACCCAGCAACCTAATCGGCATCGTCGGCCCCAACGGCTGTGGCAAGTCGAACATCATCGACGCCGTGCGTTGGGTGATGGGCGAGTCCTCCGCCAAGCATCTGCGCGGCGATTCCATGGCGGACGTCATTTTCAACGGTTCGAGCTCGCGCAAACCGGTGGGACAGGCATCCATCGAGCTGGTTTTCGACAACAGCGATGGTGCCGTCGGCGGCCAGTACGCTGAGTACGCCGAGATTGCGGTCAAGCGGCTGGTGACCCGTGACGGGCAGTCGAGCTATTTCCTCAACAGCGCGCGCTGTCGACGCCGTGATATCACCGATATCTTCCTCGGCACCGGGTTGGGGCCACGCAGCTACGCCATCATCGAGCAGGGCATGATCTCGCGCCTGATCGAGGCCAAGCCTGAGGAGTTGCGCGTATTCCTCGAGGAGGCGGCCGGTATCTCCAAGTACAAGGAGCGTCGGCGCGAGACGGAGAATCGGATCCGGCATACCCGAGAGAATCTTGATAGAATCAATGATTTACGAGATGAACTTACTAAACAGATTGAACGTCTGCAGCGCCAGGCTCGGACGGCGGAGCGCTACAAGGAGCTGCGCCAGCAAGAGCGCCTGCTCAGCGCTCAGCTGCAGGCGTTGCGCTGGCGGGCGCTCGACGAGCAGGCCCATGACACTGAGGGGCGGCTGCGCGAAGAAGAAATCGCACTAGAGAGCAAGGTGGCGGAACAGCGCGGCGTCGAGGCCGAAATCGAGCGCCAGCGTGAGCAACACGTCGAAGCCACAGACGGCTTCAACGAGGTGCAGAGTCGCTATTACAGCCTGGGTGCCGACGTCGCACGGCTAGAACAGTCGATTCAGCATACCCGCGAGCGCCGCCAACAGCAGAACCTCGATTTGGCGCAACTCGACCAGAGCATCGGGGAAGCGCGCGCGCACCTGGACACCGATCAAGGCCGGCTCAGCGAGTTGAATGCCGTACTCGCCGACCACCAACCGGCGCTGAGCAGCGCCGAGAGTGCCGAGAAGATTGCCCTGGCCGAGCTCAGCGAAGCCGACCGCGCGATGCACGAGTGGCAGCAGGGCTGGGAGGCGTTTAACCAACGGGCAGCCGAGGTCACACGCAGCGCGGAAGTGGAGCGCACCCGTATCGAACATCTCGAGCAGCACCTGGTGCAGCTGCGCGAGCGTGTGGAACGCGCCCGGGCCGAGATTGCCGGGCAGTCGGTGACCGAGTTGCAGGCCCAGGCCGATGAGATTCACACGCGCTGGCAGGCTCAGCAAGCTGATGTTGGCAAGCTGCACGAGACCATGCAGCAGCAGCAGCGTGACATTGCCGATCAACGCGAGCGCGTGACGCATTTATCAGCCCAACTCGATGAGGCTCGCAGCGAGCTGCAGTCGCACCGTGGCCGTTTCGCCTCACTCGAAGCGTTGCAGCAGGCCGCGCTGGGCAAGCGCGAAGGGGCGGTGAGCGAATGGTTGCAGGGCCACGCGCTGGGGGATGCTGCACGCGTGGCCGAAGGCGTCGAGGTTGAGCACGGTTGGGAGCGGGCGCTGGAATGCGTGCTCGGCTTGAACTTGCAGGCGGTGTGCGTCGATGACCTGGAGCGGGCCTGTACCGATCTGGGCGAATTGGAACACGGCGCGCTGGCGCTATTCGAGACCGGGGCCACAGTGCGCGCCGCCATGGACTCGACTCGCACCGCGCTGCTGTCCAAGGTCAACGCTCCGTGGTCAATGGACGCACTGCTGGCGGGGATCTATGTCGCCGATGATTTGGCTCAGGCGCTGAGCCTGCGTGCCACGCTTGCCCCCCATGAATCGGTGGTCACCGCCGATGGCCTGTGGGTGGGTCCATCCTGGTTGCGCGTCGTGCGTGATCCCGATGAGCACGCCGGGGTGCTCGAACGCGAGCAGGAGATACGCAGCCTGCACGCGCAAATCGAGAGCCTCGAGCTGAGGGCGGGCGAGCTGGAGCAACAGCTCAGCGAAGCGCGCGACGCTCTGAGCGCCAGGGAGAACGCCCGCGAGCACAGTCAGGCTGAGCTGCAGCGACTCGGCCGTGACAACGCCGAGCTTCAATCGCAGCTCAGCAGCAAGCGGGCACAACTCGAACACTGGGCGGCAAGACGTGCCGCCTTGGAAGGCGAGATTGGTGAGCTCGAGTCCCAGCTGAGTACCGAAAACGAAGACATGTCGGCGGCGCGACAGCGACTACAGCATGCGCTCGATGCCATGCAGAATTGCGAAACCGAGCGCAACGGCTTGATAGAACGGCGCGATGAATGCCGGGCGCGCCTGGACCAGGCACGCACGAGCGCGCGCAGCGAACGTGACGCCGCTCACGCCGTGGCGTTGCGCGTCGAGACTTTGCGCACGGAATTGGCCTCGACGCAGCAAGGCATGGCGCGTGCTCAGGCCCAGATTGACCAACTAAGCGCCCGTCGCGCGCAGCTACAGAGTGCGCTTGCCGAAAGCGAACAGCCGCTGCAGCACATGGGTGATGAGCTGGAACGTTTGCTGGCCCAGCGCATGGCGGTTGAAAGTGAGCTGGCCGCAGCGCGCAGCCGCGTTGAGGATATCGATCATCGTCTGCGCGAACTCGAGGGCGAACGTCATAGTCTCGATGAAGACGTGCAGAATCGACGCAACACCTTGGGTGAGATCCGTGTTGGGTTGCAGGAGCTGCGCGTACGGCGCCAGACGTTCGAAGAGCGGGTCGCCGAGGTGGGCTTCGAGATCAAAGCTTTGCTCGAAGAGATGCCGGCAGAGGCTAATGATGAAGCGTGGGCGCAGGAAGTCGAAGCTGTAGAGCGGCGCATTAGTCGACTGGGGCCGATCAATCTGGCCGCCATCGAGGAATATGAGCAACAGTCAGAGCGCAAGGCATACATTGATGCCCAACACGCGGATCTGACCGAAGCCTTGGAGACGCTTGAAAACGCCATTCGCAAGATCGACCGAGAGACGCGCACGCGTTTCAAAGAGACGTTTGATAAGGTCAACACTGGCTTGCAGCAAACGTTCCCGCGCTTGTTTGGCGGCGGGCATGCCTATCTGGAAATGACTGGTGAAGATCTTCTCGATGCGGGCGTCAGCGTGATGGCGCGGCCCCCGGGCAAACGCAACAGCACCATCCATTTGCTCTCGGGTGGCGAAAAGGCGCTGACCGCCGTGGCAATGGTATTTTCCATCTTCCAGCTCAATCCAGCCCCGTTTTGTATGCTCGATGAGGTCGATGCGCCGCTTGATGATGCCAACGTGGGTCGTTTCAGTGAGATGGTCCGTGATATGGCCGGTGTTACGCAGTTCATCTTTATTACTCACAACAAGGTGACGATGGAAGTCGCCGATCATCTTACGGGCGTTACCATGCACGAGCCGGGTGTGTCGCGTCTCGTTGCCGTCGACGTGGACGCAGCAGCCCAGCTCGCCGCTATGTGACGCGTCGTCGATGCGCGCCGGAGGCGCTGTCGAATGGATGCACTTCGTTTAAGTCTGCTTGTCATCGGCGCAGTCGTCGTGGTCGCGATCTACGCGGCTGGACGTTATCGGCGCCGCCAACGCGAAGATCGGCTCCTCAGTGATGAAGCGCGGGACATTGATGACGCGGAACTCGAGAGCTTGGCGGGTCTGCGCGCGACCAGCGACGACACGCTGCTGGTTGATAGTGACGTCGGTCCTTTGCATGCCGATGAGGGTGATGTTGCCGCCGATGAGTCACTGATCACCGTTTTCAACATCTTCTCGCCCACAGCCGAAGGCTTTGCCGGGGCCCGACTGCGCCAGGCGTTGGAACAGCACGGTTTCGTTTTCGGTGAGATGAACATATTTCACCTCTACGCGCAGCCGGGCCAGAGTAGCGGGATACCTGTGTGCAGTGTCGCCAACGCCTTCAATCCAGGGAATTTCGACCTCGAGACGATGGACGAAATGAGCACCCGTGGTATTACGCTGTTCATGCAACTGCCTGGCGCACTCGAAGGTCGCGAGGCGTTTGAGCGCACCCTGGACGCAGCACGCGCGGTGGCTACGACGTTGGATGGAGAGTTGTGTGACGAGACGCGCAGCGTGTTGACGCCACAGACCGTCAGTCATCTCAAAGAGAAGGTCGAAGCCTATCGACTGCGCGTACAGATGGCACGAGTGCGCGACAGGCGCCGCCATTCGACGTAGTGAGCATTGAGCCTGTCGATGGCAACGACATTGTCGAAGCGGGTGGACAAACTGCGTGCCGAGATCAATCGGCACAACTATCTCTACTATGTCCTCGATGCTCCGGAGATTCCCGATGCTGAATACGATCGCCTGTTGCGCGAGCTCGAGGAACTGGAGCGCGCACATCCCGAGTTAGTCGTTCCAGACTCGCCCACGCAACGCGTGGGCGCTGCACCGCTCAAGGCGTTTGGTGGGGTCCGTCACGATATTCCGATGCTCTCGCTGAGCAACGCGTTCAGCGAGGAGGAAGTGGCCGATTTCGATCGTCGGGCGCGCGAGAAGCTGGGCATTGACGTCATTGAGTATGTCGCCGAACCGAAGCTGGACGGGTTGGCGGTCAGTCTGCTCTACGAGGACGGTGTTCTGGCGCGCGCAGCGACGCGCGGTGACGGCACGACCGGAGAGAACGTGACCCAGAACGTGCGCACCATTGCTTCGGTGCCGCTGCGTTTGTTCGGCAAGGATTATCCGAAAGTGCTCGAAGCGCGCGGCGAGGTGTTCATGTCGCGTTCAGGCTTTGACCAACTCAACGCGCGTCAACTCGAATCCGGCGAGAAGGTGTTTGCCAACCCGCGCAATGCTGCCGCCGGCAGCCTGCGTCAGCTCGATGCCAAGATCACGGCCGCGCGCCCCCTGGAAATCTATTTCTATGGTATCGGGCGCGTCGAGGGCGGCACACGTGCTGATACCCATCATGAGATCCTCGAGCAGATTCAGGCCTGGGGGTTGCGAGTCAATCCCGAAATCAAATTGGTGCGTGGACCGCAGGGATGTCTCGGCTATTACCAGAAGGTGTTGGACAAGCGCGATGTGTTGGCCTACGAGATCGACGGCGTTGTCTACAAGGTCAACAGCATTGCCCAGCAGCGCGAACTCGGATTCGTGGCGCGGGCGCCGCGCTGGGCCATTGCGCACAAGTTCCCGGCACAGGAGGAAACCACCAAGCTTGTGGCGATCGAAGTGCAGGTCGGGCGCACTGGCGCACTGACTCCGGTGGCGCGCTTGGAGCCCGTGCATGTCGGGGGAGTCACGGTAACCAACGCCACGCTGCACAACGAGGATGAAATTGCGCGCAAGGACATCCGCATTGGCGACACCGTCATCGTGCGTCGCGCCGGTGATGTGATCCCGGAAGTGGTCAGCGTTGTCGTGGCACGGCGCCCGCGTGGCACCAGGCGTTTCAAAATGCCAACGCGTTGCCCGGTGTGCGATTCAGAAGTCGTGCGTCTTCCGGATGAGGCGGTGGCGCGGTGCAGTGGTGGGTTGTTTTGCGCGGCGCAGCGGCGCGAAGCGGTGAAGCATTTTGCTGCGCGCCGGGCCATGGATATCGAGGGGCTGGGTGAGAAGCTCGTCGAGCAGTTGGACGAGGCCGGTCTCATTCGTGACTTGGGCGACTTGTATGGACTGACCCAGGACCAACTCATGGGCTTGGAGCGCATGGGTGAGAAGTCGGCGCAGAATCTGCTCGAGGCGCTGGAGAAAAGCAAGCGCGCGACGTTGGCGCGGTTTCTCTATGCGCTTGGCATACGTCAGGTGGGCGAGGCGACTGCGCAAGCGCTCGCCGCTCATTTCGGTGACATCGAGGCAATCCAAGCAGCCGACCTCGATGCCTTGCAGGAAGTTGAGGACGTTGGCCCGGTGGTGGCGGCGAGCATCGTGGCCTTCTTCCATGAACGACACAATCGCGAGGTGATCGCCAAGCTGCGCCGGGCCGGTGTGCACTGGCCGGCGCCGCGGCGCACCGGCGTCAGCGATCAGCCTCTCGCGGGTAAGGCGTTCGTGCTGACTGGTACCTTGGCAGCTATGACGCGGGATGAGGCCAAGGAGCGCCTCGAAGGCATGGGTGCGAAAGTGACGGGCGGCGTGTCGAAGAAGACCGACTACGTCGTGGTGGGCGAAAGCCCGGGCTCCAAGCTTGCCAAGGCGCAGAGCCTTGGTGTCACCGTGTTGGATGAAGAGGCGTTTCTGAAGCTGATCGGTGGGTGAGCCGCGCGGGAGTCAGCGGCTTCGATAACCGTAGAACCAGCTGTTGGTTGTGTTACCGGTGTTGCGCACGGTGTGGGAGACCCCCGCAGGGATCAGGATTTCCTCGCCGATGCGGGCGGGCAATGTATCCCCGTTCATACGGATCTCCAGCGACCCGTCGACCAGCATTACCAATTCGTCCGTATCGTGGACGAAGTCCGCCCACACCTGCCCAGGTGGATCCCGCCATACGTCACAGCTGAAGCCGCGCCGCCGCCAGCGCTGTCTCATCGTATCGAGGTCGAGCAGTGAAGCGGCGGCGTTGACGGCATTCCCCACGCGGTCAGGCCTACTGTTTGACGGAGATCTTGGCCCGGCTGCGCAATTGTTCGATGTAGGCCATTAGCTTCTGGTTTTGGACCGCTTTGCGCACCTGGTCCTTCACGTCGTCGAAGGCGGGCGGCTGAATGTCGCGCGTGTCCTCCAGCAGAATGACATGCCAGCCGAATTGCGTCTTCACCGGCGCATCCGTGTACTTACCCTTCTCGAGCTTGGCGACTGCTTCCGAAAACTCGGGCACCATCTGCTTGGCTGAGAACCAGCCCAGATCGCCCCCATTGGGGCCCGAGGGGCCGGTGGAGAGCTTCTTGGCCAATTCGGCAAAGTCGCCGCCTTTCTTCAGCTCCGCAATCGCTGCCTTGGCCTCGTCTTCGGTCTTGACCAGAATGTGGCGTGCCTTGAACTCCTTGCCGCCGGCGTTCTTGACGGCCTCATTGTAGGCCTCTTGCAGCTCTGCCTCGCTCGGCGGATTTTCGCCGATTTCCTTGCGCACCAAGGCGCCGATCAGCAGCTCCTGACGTTGCAGTTCGAGCTGCATTTGCAGCTCTTGGTCCTTCTCCAGGCCCTGCTTGAGCGCTTCCTGATACATGAGCTCACGGCTTATCAGTTCGTTGACGACCGCGTCACGGTTCTTGGGATCCTGAGCCTTGCTGCCGCGCAGCTTGGAATAGGTGTCAAAGGTCAGTTGCGTGATGGCCTTGCCGTTCACAGTCGCCAGGGCTTCCTCCGCGATTGCGGTTGCGGGCAGCACCAGTGGAATGGCCATGACGTAGGCCAGCAGAAATGAACAACGAGCATATTTCATTGACTAGGATCCTCGTGGGGGTTGAGTGCAGGTGCTGCGTTACAGCTCTTCAGGTGTGTAAGCCTTGATACTCAGGGCGTGGATTTCGGTGTTCATTGCGTCACCCAATGCGGCATAGACCAGCCGGTGGCGCTCGATGAGACTCTTGCCTGCGAACTGCTCGGAGACGATCGTAACATCGAAATGTCCGCCGCCGCTGCGGGCACCGGCGTGGCCGACGTGCTTGTGGCTCTCATCGACAATGTCCAGGCTGGTCGGGTTCAATGCCGCGCTCAGCAGGTCACGGATTAGCGCTATGCGCGCATCATTCATTTGGGAAATACCCGCTTAAATGGCTTCACCTCTACCCGCTCATAGACACCGGCGGTGCAGTAGGGATCGGCATCTGCCCAGAGGCGAGCGTCCTGCAACGATTCGAATTCCGCCACGATGAGGCTGCCCGTGAAGCCGGCCGGGCCGGGATCGGGTGCATCGATGGCAGGCAGCGGCCCGGCGAGGATCAAACGACCCTCGGCCTGCAGCGTCTCCAGCCGGGCCAGGTGGGCGGGGCGGGTCGCTAGGCGACGCTCGAGGCTGCCCGCAACGTCAGCGGCAATGATGGCATAGAGCATAGTTGGCGTCGTTTGCGGGTGAGTTCAGCGTGCGAAGGCGACAGTGTGCCAGTTTCGCCGCGCCCAAGGCAAACCCGCGGCAGTCGCGCTAGTGCAGCGTCGTGGCGCTATAGCGGGAGAAATAGCGCTGCATGACCTCACGCACGGGGGCAGGGTAATTCAGTGCCTCCATTTGTTGCATGCCCTCACGGAAGAAGGCCGGCGCATCGTTGGGTAGGCGCTGGACGATATCATCGAAGACGCGCCCCATGACCGCGGGGTCCAGTGACCGCGTGGCGACAATGCCGCGATTGAGGTTGAGTACGCGCCAGGGACGTCCCGGGTTGCTCTGGTCGAGGTCGGCGGCCACGGCGGGAGCAACTGCCTCGAGAAGCTCGGTCATGATCCCGGTCAGCTCCACCAACTCTGCGGTGTTGGACGTGGAGTTGGCCAGTCGTGCCAACGCGTCCACGACCGGTTCGAGCAACGTCAGGCGACCGCCACCGCGCGCCACCCACAATGCCAGCGGCAGGCAGGCTCGCAGCAGGGCCTCGCCGGCAGCCGCCACCCGCAGCGGCTCGGCCCACGCGCGCAGGTCATCGAGCAGTTGCAGGCCGTAGTCGCCAATCCGGGTAACATCCTGGTTTTCCAACCCTTCTCGTGGCGCACCGCGACCGACGCTGAGGTCGGCGTGGGCGCGCTTGAGGACTTCGAGAAATTGGTTGAGCGCCTCAATGAGTGCCGGCGGTGCGGCGCGGCCCTCGAGGGTCTTGGGGCGAGACTCGGCGCTGTAGGCATCCTGGATGCTTTGGCTGGCCTGCTGGATTTGGGTTTCGAGCAGACGGATGTCGGGTGGTACGAGCGCCATGGTAGGGTAGCCCGATGCTGCCGTGCGGGTGCCGACTCTAGCACAGCCCAGGCGCCAGGCAGTAGCCGGCCGGCGCGTGGGCGACAGCTTGCGTGGCGCTGGGCTACACTACGCGGCCATGGCGCTCAACTACGATCTTCACGCTCACTCCACGGCCTCGGACGGGACGTTGTCGCCGGCCGAACTGGTGGTATTGGCGCAGGCGCAGGGTGTCGACGTGCTGGCGCTGACGGACCATGATGACACCGCCGGTGTGGCCGAGGCGCAAGCCGCGGCGGCGCATTGCGGCGTGACCCTGGTGCCGGGTGTCGAGATTTCCGTGAGTTGGCGCCACCAGACGCTTCATGTGCTGGGACTGGCGGTCGACCCCGACTGTCAGCCGCTCGCGCGGGGACTGGCCACGTTGCGCGACTATCGGACCTGGCGCGCCGAGGAGATTGCGCGAGGGCTCGCCGCGCACGGCATCGACGGGGCCTTGGCGGGAGCGGCGGCCCATGCCAGCGGTCAGATCATTAGCCGAACCCACTTCGCACGTTTTCTCGTCGAGCACGGTCACGCCCGAGACGTCGCACACGTGTTCAAGCGCTTCCTGGTACGCGGTCGCCCGGGCTATGTCGCCAGTGAGTGGGCACCGCTGGAAGACGCCCTGGATTGGATCCAGGCCGCGGGCGGGCTTGCGGTGATCGCCCATCCGGGGCGTTACCGGCTCTCCAGTGGTGGCTTACGGCGACTCTGCGGAGAGTTTCGCGAGATGGGCGGCGACGGGCTGGAGGTCATCTCCGGCAGTCACCTGCCGGCGCACAATGAGCACATGGCGCGGCTGGCCGGGCAGTTTTCCCTGCTCGCCTCGTGCGGTTCGGACTATCACGGTCCGGAATACGCGTATCAAGGTCTGGGCAGACTCCAGCAACTGCCGGCGCAATGCACCCCAGTCTGGTCCGACCGCCGTTTTCAGTCCTCGCCCAGCCGCGCGCGCATCGATGCGGAGCAGCTCGCGCGGTATCAGCAGCAGTGCTAGTTGGGCACTGCTCAGTTCCTACATGTCGTTTGTCACTGCGCGCAGATGAGTCAGTTCTTTCAGATTCACCCCGACAATCCTCAGCCGCGTCTGATCAAACAGACGGTGCAAATGCTGCACGAGCGCGCGGTGATCGTATACCCGACCGATTCGGCCTACGCACTGGGGTGTCACATTGGCGACAAGACTGCGATGGAACGCATCCAACGTATTCGCCGCGTGGACAGCAACCACAATTTCACTCTGGTTTGCCGCGATCTGAGCGAGATCGCCATCTATGCCAAAGTGGACAACAGCGCCTATCGATTGCTGAAGACGCTGACACCGGGCGCCTACACCTTCATTCTTGCCGCGACCCGCGAAGTGCCGCGCCGACTACAGAACCCCAAACGCAGAACAATAGGTTTGCGGGTACCCGACAACAAGATCGCCCAGGCCATATTGTCTGAGCTCAACGAGCCGCTGATGAGCAGCTCGCTGATATTGCCAGGCGAGACCATGCCGTTGACCGATCCTTATGACATGCGCGCAACACTGGAACATCAGGTCGACTTGATCATAGACGGTGGCTATTGTGGACTCGAGCCGACTACGGTCGTGGATATGACTGGTGAGACGCCGGTGGTCACGCGTCGCGGCAAGGGCGACACGGCGGTGTTCGGGAGCTAGCGTTGGGCTGGCGCAACGCGGGATTCGGTATACTGCGGTTATGCAAGATTTGAGTCTATTTCAAGTCGTCGCCGTCATGGCGATTCCGGTGCTGTTTGCGATCACCTTGCACGAAGTCGCGCATGGCTGGGTGGCGAATTGGTTTGGCGACCCGACGGCGAAGATGCTGGGCCGACTCTCACTCAATCCGCTCAAACATGTCGATCTGGTGGGTACCGTCCTGGTTCCGTTGGGATTGCTGATTGTGGCCAACTTGGCAGGTGCGCCGCCATTCCTATTTGGGTGGGCGAAACCGGTGCCGGTTACGGTGCAGAATCTTCGTGACCCGCGCCGTGATATGAGTTTCGTGGCGCTCGCCGGGCCCGGCGCCAATCTGGCCATGGCCTTGGTGTGGGTCTTCGTGATTCGTGTGTCGCTATGGTTGGGCGACGACTTCGGCTTATTCGCATTGTGGTTGATGTACATGGGCATTGCGGGAATCATGATAAATGTCGTTCTGATGGTATTAAACCTCGTGCCGCTACCTCCGCTCGACGGCGGTCGGGTCATGACATCGGTGTTGCCCAGACAGGCCGCGCTGCGTTTTGCGCGCATCGAGCCTTACGGAATCGTCATCT
>Ga0111154_1036_pt1 | contig 16632 bp, 20 predicted proteins | sample DeeMarSeWOR28_12_FD_80252 | JGI IMG/M metagenome (GOLD analysis project Ga0111154, IMG submission 80252) | Gammaproteobacteria bacterium SG8_47 | reverse complement strand
TGCACGGGCCTTGGCTAGAATCGACTCCAACTCACTGTCCGTGAGAACCGGAATGAGTGGGGCGACCAGGATGCTTACTGGAATCCCGGCTTCGGTCAGCCGGGCGATGGTCTCGAGCCGACGCTGTGGCGTAGCGGCGCGTGGTTCGAGTGTGCGCGCTAGCGCCGGTTGCAAGGTGGTGATCGATACGGCCACGTGCGTCAGGTTCTGCTGCGCCATATCCGCGAGGACGTCGATGTCGCGCTCGATCAACGACGACTTGGTGATGAGGCTGACCGGGTGCTGACACTGTTGCAGGGTCTCGAGAATGCCGCGCGTGATCCCAAGCCGTCGTTCAATGGGCTGGTAGGCGTCGGTGTTGACGCCCAGCGCAATTGGTGCACAGACGTAGTTGGGTCGCGCCAGTTCTTCGCGCAGCAGGCTGGCGGCATCGGGTTTGTAGAAAAGCTGTGTTTCGAAATCCAGCCCGGCCGAGAGCCCAAGGTAGGCATGGGTGGGCCGGGCAAAGCAGTAAATGCAGCCGTGTTCACAGCCGCGGTACGGATTTATCGAGCGGTCGAACGGTACGTCCGGTGAACGGTTGTAGACCACAACCGATCGACTGGCATCGCGTTGCACGGTCGTGCACACCGACGTGGGGGCCTGCTCCAGACTGCCCCAGCCGTCATCGGTCAACTCGCGACTGAGCGTTTCGAAACGATTGTCGGGAGCGCTGCGGGCGCCGCGTCCGCGCAGAGGCTGTGGGGGACGTTTGCTCATCGCCAGCTAGTTCAGATTCATCAGATAGAGCCTAGCACGGGGTATGCCCTGCGGGCAGCCAACTTCAGCGTCCAACTCGCTCGCGGATGAATTGATCCAAGCCCGCGACATAACGCCGGCCGGTGGCAAGAAAACCGTCGTTGTGACCGCCGCGCAATTCAAGGAAATCCTTGGGCTCACGGGCGCTGGCGTAAAGGCCTTCCCCATGCGAGAAGGGAATGATCTCATCGTTGCGGCTATGGACAATCAGCACGGGGCAGGCGATCGATGCCAACGCCCGACGGGCATCGTAGTGGAAACGGGTCAGCCACCGGGCGGGCAGAAAAGGATAGAGCTGAGCCGCGAGATCGGGCATCGACGTCGCGGTGGATTCCAGGATAAGCGCGCCGGGTTCGTGCTCGACGGCTAGGTGTGCGGCCACGGCGCCGCCCAGGGAGCGACCGAAGACGATAATCGACCCCGGTCTCAGACCTCGCTGCTGGGTCAGGTACGCCCAGGCTGCCGCGGCGTCTAGGTAGGTACCCTGTTCACTGGGACGCCCCTCGCTGCGTCCGTAGCCGCGATAGTCGATGATCAGCACCGCCAACCCCAGGTTGTGAAAGAGGCCGATCGAGTCCAGTCGGTGAGAAATGTTGCCGGCGTTGCCATGCAAGAACAGCACAGTCGCGCGGGGCGGCCGCAGCGCCGGCGCCGGAATCCACCAGCCGTCCAGCCGCACGCCGTCGCTGGTTTGGAGAGTGACCGCCTCGTAATCAAGCCCGATCGCAGCCGGCGTTATCGAGACCATGCGGCTGGGTAACTCGGGGTAGTAGAGCAGGCGATGCTGGGTCAGATACAGAAACAGCAGAAATGCCGCGTATGCGCCGACAATCAGGAGTATCAGTGAAACGATGCCTGTCAGGGACATTGTTGCGCGTGACATGGTCAATGAATCGTAACGCTCTCGGCAGTGCAGCAGTCGTGGTGCTAAGGTAGCGCAGTTGAGGGGCGAATCCCACGGCCGCAGGGCTCGGACACAGCCAGGCGTCGGCCAAGGCAGGGCGATGGTGCATGCATAGTTCTAAGTTACAACGTACCTTCAGCCGCCGAGCGGGCGTTGTGGTCGGCACAATCGTGATGGCGTGTTTGGCGATGGGGTGGTTGGGCCCTATCGCTCAACCCCTCGACTATCACGAGTTCGCTGACCGGCGCATGTGGCTCGGCATGGTCAATGGACTCAACGTGATGAGCAATGCCGGTTTCCTGATCGTAGGTCTGATCGGCCTGGCCTATGCGCTGCGGCTGTGGCGTCAGCGTGCGAACGCATCGGTGCTGCCGTATACGGTGATGTACTTGGGGGTTGTGCTGACCGCGTTTGGCTCGGGTTACTACCACCTCGCGCCGGACAATGAGTCGCTGGTATGGGACCGTCTGGCGATGATTACCGTATTCGCCGGGTTTACGTGCTCCGCAGTCGGCGAGTTGGTGAGTCGGCGTCTGGCAGATGGGCTGTTGACCCCGCTGTTGGTGGCAGGCGCTGCCAGCGTCTGGTATTGGATCTACACCGAACGCGTCGGTGTAGGCGATGTGCGCTGGTACGTGTTGCTACAGTTCCTGCCTATGGTCGTGGTGCCCATGCTGCTTGTGTTGTATCCGCGCCCGGCACGCTACGCGCGGTATCTCGTCATGATGTTCGTCTTCTATTCGACGTCAAAACTGTTCGAATTTCTTGATGCACAGGTATATGCGTGGCTCGGTGTCGTGAGCGGACACACACTCAAACACCTTGCCGCGACGGCCGCGGTGGCGTGCCTGCTACCGATCTTGCACGCGCGACACTACTCAGTGCCAAGGCGGTATCCTTAGATTGCCTGTCTACGTCGTCGGGCGTTGTTGCCACCCAGCCTGACCCCGAGAGATGCCCTTCAAGAGGGTGGCGCCGGCTCGATGTTGCACTAGCCCAGCGGTGCAACCCCAAACAGCCATGCGTGCAGCCACAGTACGAATCCCGCGTACAAAGCAAGGCCAACGACAATCGCAATCACATCGTTGAGCTTGGAGGGTGGCGCACCGGGAACGGGACTTGGTTGACGGCGTTTGACGGAGATGCGGTCGACCACCGCCCACGCCAGAAAGGCGCCGAAGAGCAGCACGTCGGCCAACATGCCGTTGGCGAGCAAATGAGCGAAGGCCCAGATTTTGGTGGCAGCCAGCATCGGGTGTTTGGCCGCGCGCTGAATGCGTCCGGGGAAGTAGGTGGCAACCAGTAGCGGGAACACGAACACCAGCAGCAATAGAGCAACGTGGCGCAACCAAATGGGCGGCTGATAGACCACGACGGGATCCATGCGCGCCAGGCCGTAACCCCAGACGATAAGCACCAGGCCCGACAGTGCAACGACCGAGTAGAGGCCTTGCCACGCAGAGAGCCCCATTTTGGCAACCATGCGATCACGCCAGGAGACGTTGATGATGGATACCGAGTGTGTGGCAAAGAACAGCACTAGTCCGAGAATAAGCACACTCATTGTAGGTCCTCGATTGTTCGATCGTCTTCGCCGCACTGTATCACAGCGCGCTAATAGCCGGGCAAGCCTGGTGGTTTGGCGACGCGCAGCGGCTGCAACGACGGCCTGTCCTTGCCGTTGCCGCCCACGTGCACCGCTGAGGTGCGTGGGTGACTCGCGGTGTCACGGCGATGCAATGCGCGGGTAAGCGAGGTGTCATAACCGATTGCTAGCGTTGCCGCTCGTCCGGTGATGACCATTTGGTCATGCCACATTCCGTAGGTGAATTCGGCAAGGAGCGAAGCAATGTTCGAAATGAGACATCTAGCAGTCGCTGTCGCAGCAGCGACGATGGTAGCGGTTCCGCTTATGACCTGTGCGTCCGACAGCATGCGTTATGCGTCGATGATGGTCGGCGACACTCCCGCCACCAGCAATGGTTGGAATGTACAGCCGGTGTTCACGGTTGGCGAAACCATCAAGGGCTACACGCCGCCCGGCATCCTGGACGGGACGGGCGCGTTCAAGAGCAAGGACCGAGGCCACGTTCGCGTGCTGGTCAACCACGAGTTGCGCAGCGACGCAGGCTACGCCTACACCCTGGCCAACGGAACGCAGCTGCACGGCGCCCGCGTCAGCTACTTCGACATCCAAACAAGTACGCGCAAGGTCAAGCGTGCCGGCTTGGCCTACGACACGATCTATGATCGTGGCGGCAACATAGTCACGAGTTCGAGTCAGCTCGATTTCGGTGGCTTCAATCGCTTTTGTTCTGCCCGCGGCGTGAGTGCAGGCGAGCTCAGCTTCATGGACGATATCTTCTTCACTGGCGAGGAGACCGGCGGCGGCACGCAGTGGGCCGTGGATGTGGAAGCGCAGAAGATCTGGGCGGTTCCAGCGATGGGCGTCGGCGCCTGGGAAAGCTGGACCCCCGTTGACACGGGTTCGCCCACCACCGTGGCTTTGCTCGGTGGCGACGACCGGGGCGGCGCACCGCTGTATCTGTACGTCGGACAGAAGGGTGCCAAGGGCGATGGTTCGTTCCTCGATCGCAATGGTTTGGCGCGCGGTACGTTGTCCTGCTGGAAAGCCGATGACGATGGCATTCGTACGCCGAACGATTTCAACGGCTTCTTCAACATGACGAGCGGCACGTTTGTGGCCCTGAACAACTACGAGCCCGCCCAGGCTGGGACCCCCGGTTGGGATGCCCTGGGTTACGCGGATCAGGACAACCTCGATGCACAGACGCTGGCGGCGGGTTGTTTCCGTTTCTCGCGCCCCGAAGACATGCACAACGATCCGATGAATTCCACCGTGGCGGCATTTGCATCAACTGGGCGCGTATTCAGCTATAACGGCGCAACGGTCGATGCTGATCAGTGGGGTACGGTGTACCAGGTGAGCATGGACTTCACCGTCGACCCGGTCGCCGCGCAGGTTAAGATTCTCCACGATGCCGACGCGCTGCCAGTCTCTGACATGGGTATTCGCAGCCCGGACAATCTTACCTGGGGTGATGACGGTGCGATCTATGTCCAGGAAGACCGCTCCATTGGTGCCTTTGGTTCAGTAACGGGTGTCGAAGCGTCGATCTGGAAGTTGAGCCCGACCAGCGGTGACTTCGCGCGCATCGGCGAAATGAACCGCGCCGCAGTCGCGCCCGCAGGTACCACCGATAGCGGGGCAGGGGACATTGGCAACTGGGAGAGCTCGGGCATCCTTGATGTGACCGATCTGTTCAAGACGCGTCGCGACGAGGTCCTGCTGCTGGGTACGGTCCAGGCCCATGGTATCCGCGATGGCGTGGTTGCCGATCAAGGCCTGGTCGAGGGTGGACAGCTGTTCTTCATGAGCAGGGAGCAGGCGGGTAGCGACAGCGATCGCAAGCACGATCGCGATGATCACTAAACAGTTGTTCTAAACGGCATTGTGCCGGCGGACAAATTGTCCACCGGCACAATGCCACCTCTGCCCGGCCTTACGCGCGACTCATCTCCAATCGTTGCCGGTCCACCCCTGACGTTCCGCCCGACTCGGCTCTGAGCCGCTCAATACGGTCCCCACACGACACGATCAGCGTGGTAGGCTGGTTCGCGGCGTTTGCGATCTCGGTTTGGTATAGCGCTGGGCTCGTGTTGTTGCACCGGGGTGACGGCGCAGGCAAGCGAGGGTTGAAAGTTGGAAAGCAGCAATGCGTAAGCGTGTCAGGGGCGCCTGGGCCGGCCGGCGCCTGCTGGGTGGCCTGTTACTGGGTGCCTGCCTCAGCGCTGGTTGGGGCAGCGCATTCGCCTACAGCGGCTACCCGGGCGTACCAGCAAGCGGCGTCGATATGCTCGAGGATGCGCTCGACTGGCTGGGGGAGCTGAGCGGCGATGGCTTGGATGACCCCGCCACGCTCGTCGCGCGCATGGAGCAGGAGGCAGCGCGATTCTTCGATCTTGAGTTTCTCGCCTACCACGGCGTCGGCCCAGTATATCTGCGGCTGAACCTGGTCGAACGTGCCCACCTGCAGAACCGTGTCCGCGACTTCTTGTTTGACTACCTGGCGCGCCGCTTTGGTCTGTTCGGCTACACGCCGCCGGGCGTGATACCGATCATGCCTCAGCCCTCGGGGCCGGTGGGCTTCGTAGTGGGTGCCGACGTCTACCACCGTGGTGGACCGACGCTACGGGTGCTGTTTCACATCGAGCTCACATCCAGGGGCTGGCGAGTCCGCGATGTGACCAGCAACGGTCGCAGTGTCATCGTTGACATGCGGGCGGCATTTGCCGGATTTCCCCCGCCGCCCTGGTAATTGTTGTGACAGGCGCCATGGTGTCCCGATCAGCTATTCCATTACCATGCGTCTCGGAACAGGTGGATTGCAGCCGAATGGCTAGTGCGGGACACGTGACCTGCACATGAACAGGGGGGCGCGCCGACGCATGTTGTGGGGTCGACGAAGATACCGGGGATATTGGAAGCGGCTCTATCGTAAGAATCACGATGAGTTGCGCCGCGCGCTGCGCTCTGATCCGTCGCGCTATCTTGAGAGCAGTCGTCCGGACACTGTGGTTCGGCTGGAGTTTGAAGCGGCCCTGGGCATTCTCGCCGGCGGTGGTTCGGGAGAGCTGGCCAAAGCCTATCTTCAGCGCGTCCAGTCCATGTTGCGGCGAGTGAGTCAGCAAGCGCTGCTGGAGTCGACCGCCGACTCAGAGCTGTATCCAACCAACCGCGGAACACTCACGCGATTGGGTGTCTATGCAGATTTTCTGCTGGGCCAGCCCCTGAATGCACAGGAGCTCGCCCGTGCCGGACATGACTACGAAACCTGGTGTGCATCCAGGCTCACCCACGGGTGGGATGCTTTTACGCAATATATGTATTTGATCGCCGTGCGCACGGCACTCGTCGCGCAAGATGTGAAGGGCGCGCTTCGGACATTGGATCAGGCGCCTGCGTTTGATGCACAGCTTGAACAAGCCGACGTTCTGCGCGCCCTGATCGGAGCTGCCTCGGGTGAGCTAAGCGACAAAGAGCAGAAAGCATTTCGCCGCCGCTTTGATCGCTTCTACGACCGATTTCGGGCCCCCGGAACCGGGCCGGATTTTCATGAGTACGCCGTGGCGCCATTCGAGTTCGCCATCGTCCGAGAATCGTATCTCACCGCGCCGGGCCAGCGGCCGACTGCGGCAGCAGTCATTGCAGCCTATGCCGCCTAGCGCTCGCGGGTCACATGATCCTGCCGGTCGTCCACTCCCTGAGATAGCGGCGGTTCGATTTGCGAGCACGTTATGAATCTGCGTCAATCCTTCTTGATCGTCGGCGGCTTTGTCGCCCTGCTATGGCTGGTATTTATGGTGGACGGCCTGCTCGGGCTGGATCTATATCGGTATGGCGTTTATCCGAGACGTATCGACGGTCTTGCTGGAGTCTTGTTCGGGCCACTTATCCATAGTTCGTTCAGTCACATTTTCTCAAATACCCTACCCATCCTGGTGCTGGGCATAGCCGTCCTGCATGGCTATCCTCGGTCGAGTCGATTTGTTATACCAATCATTTATATACTGTCGGGTGTCGGCGTCTGGCTATTCGCCCGCGACAGCTACCACATTGGCGCCAGTGGTCTGACGTTTGGGTTCATGTTCTTTGTGTTCACCGTCGGGGCCTTGCGCTGGGATCCACGTTCGATTGCCCTGTCATGCCTGGTGTTCTTTTTGTATGGCGGTATGGTTTGGGGCATTTTCCCTGGAGAACCGGGTGTATCGTTCGAGAGTCATCTGTTCGGCGCCATTGTTGGGATCGCCTGCGCAGTCTTATTTCGACGCTTCGATGTTCCACCGCCGCCGCGGCGCTATGACTGGGAGGACGAGACCGACTCCGACCCGCTTATTGGGGATGAATGGCGAGATTCCTGAGTCTTGCCGCAGCAGATAGCGCTTTCAGCCACCTCCGTACATTTCCGATGACCGAACCGCGAGACGCCGTGCTACGAATTGCCAACAACGTGAGCATCGCGCCCGGCGAAATTGAGCTCACGGCGGTGCGGGCTCAGGGTGCGGGTGGCCAGAACGTCAACAAGGTGTCGACCGCGGTGCATTTGCGTTTCGATATCGTGGCCTCGTCACTGCCCGAAACCTACAAACAGCGCTTGCTCAAGCTCAGCGATCGGCGTATCAGCAAGGACGGCGTGATCATCATCAAGGCGCAACGTTACCGCAGCCAGGACAAGAACAGGGACGAGGCGTTGGCGCGGCTGGTGGAATTGGTTCGCCGGGTCACAGTGAGCCGCAAGCGGCGTATCGCAACCAAACCGACTCGCGCGGCAAAGCAGCGTCGCCTCGAGGAGAAGACCAAACGGGGCCGGGACAAGCGCCTCCGGGCAAAGCTGCGCGCCGCCGATGAATGATGTTTGGCGGGGCCAGTTCAACCGGCGAGCGGTGTCGGTAGACGCATGAGCCGTCCTACTGCGCCGCCGTGGGACAGTGCATTCGCCGAGTGCAGTCCAATCTTCGAACCGCTGCGGGGCGCGGCACGTCCGTTCCAAGAAAGCTCAGCGACCTGGCCCGGTCTGGATGACTATCAGCGTGTGCTCAATGCGTTGAAGTCCCCGATCTCGAGCGCCAACGGCAAACCGCTGAAGATCGTTCCCCAAAGCGGACGCCCGCGGGATTTCGGGCAACACTACGCCCCGCGAGTATATTTCGCTGGCGAGTTGCAAACGCGCACCGAGAACTGGCACGACTTCTTCCAGCTCTTGACCTGGATAGTCTTCCCGCGGACGAAGGCGACCATTAATGCCCGCCACATCCCTATGCTCGAGGCGCGGCTGGCGGGTGGTGCTGATGTCGGTCGCCGGTCCCCCGCCGAAAACATGTTGTCGCTGTTCGACGAGGGCGGCGCTGTCGTGCTGGCAGCCGACAAGTCGCTGCTGGCGCTGATACGCGAGTTTCGTTGGAAAGAGCTCTTCTGGGGACGACGCGGCGAACTGGCAGCGAGCCTGAGCTGTGTTATCTTCGGGCACGCAGTCTATGAAAAGGCGTTATCTCCCTATCTCGGCCTGACCGCCAATTGCGTGCTGCTGCAAGTGGAGCAGGCGCTGCTGCAACGGGACATTGAGTGCCAGTTGCGTTGGATCGATAACCGACTGGCGCAACTGTTTGCGGATGAGGAGTGCTTACGGACGCCCCATGATTTGGCACCGCTTCCGATCCTGGGTCTACCGGGTTGGGATCCCGTCAACGAACGTGAGACGTACTACGACAATGAGCGCTATTTTCGCCCGGGACGGGCTCACACCGGTGCCTAACCGGGCCGCCACTGACCTCGCAGACAGAAGTGGTCGGAAACCGTCCGATTGTCTGTGGCGGGCAATGTGGCAGCTGCTAGCCATTGGCCCGCTGTGCCTTGCCTTGCCCATGCTGGCGCACGCGGCCGACATGCCGGGTCGTTGTCAGGATACTCAGATCACGGTCATTAGTGCGGACGAAGCGGAGCGGGCAGAAGTCTGTGCGGCGGTCATCGAGGCCCTGCCGGTGCTTGTACGCAACGGTATCGCGGTCAATCGTCCGCTAACGATCGAGCTGGTTGCGATGCTGCCCCGGATTGTCGACGAGCATGCCTTCGCATATTTCGACGCCCGGACCGACGAGATCACTGTACTGGACTACCGCGCCACGCTCGCCGCTGCGCAGTCCACTCGCTCAGCGTTTGGCCTCGGTATGAGCCGATCGCTGTGGCGCAGCTACGTGGTGCATGAGCTGGCGCATGCCGCAGCCGCCAGTCATTTCGCCCCCGACGTTTCCACCTTCACAGCCAGTGAGTACATTGCGGCCGTGGTTCAGCTTTCAGTATTGCCAGAATCGATTCGCGCGGAACTCTTAGCCGATTATCACGGGCTGGCCGGGTTTGGGGAGAAAGCCGAGATCAGCGCAACCTTCTATTTTATTGACCCGTGCGCGTTTGCAGTTAAATCTTACCGGCATTACTTGCGGCCCGAGAACGGGCCCGGCTTCATCGCGACACTTCTGCAACGCGGAATCTAGTTGCCCGACCTGCGCTCTCGGGTGGCTCGCCTTCTGCGCCATAGGCGTCGCAGTCGATGCCCTTGTCAGCGACCTGCGCTAAGATAGCGCCACTTACCGTTTGAGCAGGAAGCCATGGCTACCCATTCGATATCTTTCAATGCCAAATTCAGCCGCGGCGTACTTGGTCGCATGGCGCTGCTGGCGCTTCTGGTTGGCGCGGCGATCGTGGCCAGCGCCGGTTTTGTCGACGAGTTCTATTTTCGCCGCCAGCTCACCCCCGTTGGGTTGGCCATCAACAGTGGTATTGTGCTGCTGTTCGCTGTCGGCTTGGCCAAGTTGGTGCTGACCTTGCTGCGTTACGCTCGCGAGGAAAAGGCGCTGGGCTATTTTCTGGAAGCAGTGGAATTGCAGGGCAAGGCACCTATCGCCGGCTTGCGGGACGACTCGCTGATTGTGCGCCGCTACCACGCGATCGGCATCCTCCGGGCGCAGCATGCTTTGATCGACCATGCGGCGCTAGCCGCAACGCTACAGGCCGACGAAAGTACTCGTACCAGCCTGCCGAGGTTCATCAACAACATACTCATACTCACCGGCGTCTTCGGAACCATCGTTTCGCTGTCCATCTCTCTCATCGGTGCGTCCAATTTGCTTGGTTCCCCGGGTGAGACCGGCGAGATGGGACTTGTGATTCATGGCATGTCGACGGCGTTGTCGACGACTCTCACGGCGATCGTCTGTTATCTGTTCTTCGGCTATTTCTACCTCAAGCTCTCGGACGCCCAGACGCATCTGCTCAGCGGCATCGAACAAGTGACTTCACTGTATCTGGTGCCCCAAGCCTCCCACACGCGTGATAGTGTGGTTCAGGAAGTCGGTGAGCTGATCCGCGAGCTACGCGAGGCCGCCAAAGGAATGCGCGCGGTGCAGAGCGGCTACGCTGAAGCGGCGCGTCAGCTGGTTGAGGTGATTTCGCAGATTCACCCGCGCATCGAGACGTTGGGCACCGACGTGCGCCGTATCCAGCAGATTATGCGAGAGGGCTTTCGTCTGCCGGGCGGAGGTGATGAACGATGAGCTGGGGTTTCGTCGACCTTCGTGCTCAAGGGCAACCAGGGACGACCAGCGACAGCTTTTGGCCTTCCTTTACCGACATCATGATGGTTGTCGTGATGATCTTTCTTATCTCGAGCACAGTACTGATCCTGCGCAACTGGGAGCTCATGGCTGAGCTGAGGGAGTCTATCGCCTCAGAGCGTGCCGCCGCAGAGCGGGCGCGCAGTCTGAGCGAGACCAGCGCGACGCTCGAAGAACGTTTGGCTCAAGCCGAGCACGAACTGTCGCTGATGCGCATGCAACTCATGCAAGCTCAAGAGATTGATGAGGAGCGTTCGCGCCAACTCGCCCAGCGAGAGCAGCAGTTGATGGAGGCGAACGCCCGGGTCGAGGAGCTGGACCAGCAGGTGCTAAGCGCGCAACGCGAAGTCGAGAGCTTGAATGAACGACTTGCGGAGGAGGCGGCCCGCAACGCGGCCCAAAGTGCGCGCTTGCAGCAGACCGCGGATCAACTCACTGCGTTAGAGGCACGCTATCGTGATCAAAGCGCTGAACTGGCGGCAGTGAAGCAGGAGAGTAGCCAGAAGGCACGGGCCTTGTCATCGTTGCAGGGTGAGTACAGTGATCTGAAGATAAAGTACGACGAGCTGGTCAAGCCTGCTCGGACTGCGCAGGGCAAATATGTTGTCGAAGTGCGCTACGAAAAGCGCAGTGGCAAGTATCGGATCAGTCTCAAGGAATCGGAGGACAGTGGTTTCGATGTGGTCAGCCCCGCAACGTTGGATCAGCGCCTCGGGGTGCTCAAGCGCAAACATGGTAGCGGCTTGTATGTGAAGGTGATCATTCCGGAAAACAGCGGTTTGTCGTACAGCGAAGCATGGACATTTACCAAGCATGTGTTGCAGAGCTACGACTACTACTACCAGGAGTGACAGCTTGCAAGGGAAGGTGCCGAGGTGAAGATCATCGAAGTGGTGGCAGACAGCGGCCACGCGGATACCGTTACGGGCATAGCCGAAAATGCTGAGTTGAGCTGGTGGTCAGGAGGTTTGACCGAGGATGGTCGCCAGTCGATACGGTTGCTCGTCAGTGACCAAAAACGACAGCAGGTGCTCGATAGTCTGCAAACTGTGCTCGCCAGTGCCACAGATGCGCGCATCCTGGTGATCCCCCTTGAAGCGGCCTTGCCGCGGCTGAGCGAGGAGGCGCAGACTGAGGAGAAGGAAAAGCCGAGCGTCTCGGCGACACGCGAGGAGCTGTATCACAACATCGAAAAGGGCGCCCGTTTTGATGCGAACTATCTGCTGCTGGTGGTCCTGTCTACGGTGGTTGCAGCAATCGGGTTGATCGAAGACAACGTCGCTGTGGTCATTGGCGCGATGGTGATCGCGCCGTTGTTGGGACCAAACCTTGCCTTGGCATTGGGCACCGCGCTGGGTGACGGGGATCTGGTGGGACGGGCCCTGAGGACGAGCCTGCTCGGACTGGCTACTGCGCTTGCCGCGTCGATTGCAATCGGTTTCGCTTGGCCGCCGGGTACTGGAAGTACGGAGCTCATGGCGCGCACCGATGTTGGTCTCGACAGCTTGGCGTTAGCGCTGGCATCGGGTGCCGCAGCGGTGTTGTCGCTGACGACCGGCGTGTCGACTGTGCTCGTTGGCGTGATGGTGGCCGTGGCGTTGTTGCCGCCGACAGCGACCGTGGGGTTGATGTTCGGCCAGGGCGAGTACTGGTTAGCGCTCGGGGCAGGATTGTTGCTGGTGGCCAACGTAGTGTGCGTCAACTTGGCTGCCAATCTGGTATTCCTATTCAAAGGCGTCAAGCCACGGACATGGCTGGAAAAGCAGAAGGCGCGTCAATCGATGCAGGTCTATATCGGTTTCTGGCTCGTACTGCTCGCGTTGTTGGTTGCGGTTATTGTAATCAGGCAAATCAAACAATAGCGCAGTCCTTTCGTTGTATGGCTCGTCGTGGCATCTGTATCCATCCAACCGTAGATAAGACTGCCGCGGCGCGGGACCTTGGCGATGTGGGATGAGTAGCTGGTACGTCTATATCGTGCGCTGCGCGGACCACAGCCTTTACACCGGCATAGCGAAGAGTGTCGATTTGCGCGTTGCGCAACACAACGACGGTGGTCGTACTGCCGCGCGCTACACGCGCTCGCGCGGTCCGGTGAGGCTGGTGTACCAAGAACGATTCGATTCGCGTTCTGCAGCGGCGCGACGCGAAGCTTCGATAAAGCGACTGAATAAAGCAAGCAAAGAGCGTCTGGTCATGGGTGCGGGCGCTGGCGGGTGTCGGGAATGAGAACCAGCAGCTCAGCTGGGCGTGGTCGCGGCAGCGTCGTTCAAGCGGCTTTCTGGCAGTAGATGTCCTGCATCATCATTATCAATGCCAAGAGTTTCGGATCGCCGATACGATAGTAGATGCGGCTCGCGTCCCGGCGGGTGCTCACGATTCCCTTGTGACGAAGTAGCGCAAGATGCTGGGAGACGTTGCTTTGCGATGCTCCCGATTGGGACACCAATTCCTGGACGGTAAGTTCCTGGTCCCGGAGCCGGCAAAGGAGTTTTAGTCGCAGCGGATGCGCGATCGCCTTCAATACTTTGGCCGTGCAGTTGACGTCACATTGCATCGTGTCTTTGTCGCTCGCGTGGTGCTGGTGGTGCCACAGGTTGCGCTGAAAACACGAAAGGCCTGGGCTATGCCCAGGCCTTTCCGAGCATCACAGTAGCGTGACTACTTGGCAGGGGCCTGGGGCGCAGCGGGAGCCGCCGGAGCCTGAGGCGCATAGCCGTAGGGGGCACCATAAGGGGCGCCGTAGGGAGCGCCGTAGGGAGCACCGTACCCGTAGGGACCGTAGCCGGGTGCGCCGTAGCCATATGGGCCATAACCGTAACCCGGGTAGCCGTAGTAGGGGGCGCCATAACCGTAGCCACTGCCGCGACCACTCATGTTGAAGGACATGTTGCCGTCACCCCAGCCACTGCCGTCCATCGGACCACCACCCCAGGGACCACCCCACCAAGCTTGGGCGGAAGACAGAGGAAGCGCGGCGGCGGCAAACAGCGCGGTGGCGCCAATCAATGATTTCACTTTGTTCATAGCATTTTCTCCGTAAAGAGTGAGTCGCAGAAAAATCCGTTGACGTTCGTTCAAGACAGCACGCTCAAAACGGGGACCAGGATATTAGGGTTTTGGAATATAAGCAAGAACTAATTGACTATCCCCAAAGAGATAGAAACGGGGTGCTGGAAGATCGGCGTTTCTCAAGGACCGAGTGTGGTGTGGCGCCGCGGCGCAAAGGCAAACGTGATCGCAGCGGCGCGGTGAGTGCCATCGGGCGCCACACGGTGGCTTGGTGCCAATTCAAACATTGTAGGCCGCCCGGCGGGGGACCGAGGGGCGGCTGTTTGGAAGGGGCCCCAGTTGCAGCAGGTGCCCAAAGCAAAGGGGTCGCTTGCCTAGATGGCGCCGCTGCGATGAATTTCCAGGACGACGACTAAGGCCAGCGTCACCAGCATGGTTGCCAACGACAAGCTCCACTTGGCGGTACGGTGTGCAGTCTCGGACATGTTCACAGGCCTCCATTTCAACGAAGAATCGATCCCCGAAGGAATTATTCGCCACCAAGCGGCAGCGCGCGGCGATCTTTACCTATTCCGACGGAGACGGTCAACAATGGAGATTGTGTGTGAATCGCTCGTTGAGGGGGCGGGACGCGAAGGCCACCGCGGCCTACCTTGAGGCAGTTGGGCTCAGTCGTCGGTTCGCTATAGACGCGGGGTGACACTGCTTCTCGCACCGGTGCCCCGCATGGCGAAGCGGACGCGGGGACCGTGGCAAGCTGAGTGCAATGTCCTCGCACAAATGGTGCGCCACCTACTATGTAGTTGATTTGTATTGGAAACATTTTCCCCGTAAATTAGGGGGTTGTAATATTAGAAAATTCGCATACACTAACGTCCAGCCTGCACATGCGGGGCGACTGAGAGAAGGCCGGGTTCTAAGCGTGGGCTTGGCGTTCTGGGTGAGGACTTAATCAACACGAACTTTTCGACTTGGGAGATTTGCACATGAAGATTGTTAGCACTTTGACTGCAGTTGCCCTGCTGGGCGCTTCCGCGGCCGCCAACGCATGGTGGGGTGGTCCTTTCGATGGTTTCGGTAACGGCACCGGCAACTTCTCGTTCAACATGAACACGTCTGCCCGCGGCTACGGCTACGGCGCCCCTTACGCCTACGGCCCCTACGGCTACGCTCCTTACGGCTATGCTCCGTCCTATGGTGCTCCTTACGGTTATGCTCCGCAGGCCGCACCGGCTCAGGATCAGCAGCCCCAGGCTGCCAAGTAAGTCACGGACGAACGCTTACCGACTCTACAAGGAGACTATTCGATGAACATGATCAAGACGCTTACCGCCGCCGCGCTGCTGGGTAGCTCGGCTGTTGCCAACGCCTGGTGGGGCGGTCCTTTCGACGGCATCGGCAACGGTGACGGCAACTTCTCGTTCAACATGAACACCTCGGCTCGTGGCTATGGCTACGGCGCGCCCTACTATGGGCCTTATGGTTATGCCCCTGCCTACGGTTATGCGCCGTACAGTGGTTATGCCCCGGCCGCCCCGCTGACCGAAGAGCAGATTCAGGCCCAGCAGAAAGCTGCCGCCGAAGCTCAGCAGCAGTGGGAAGCTCAGCGCCAGGCTGCTATCGAGGCGCAGAAGAAGTTCCAGGAAGAGCGCCGCGCGGCAGCAGAAAGCCGGATGCAGTGGCACCGCGACCGCGTGGAGCAAATGCAGAAGCGCCACGAAGATCGTCTCGCTATGTATGGCGCGCCGGTGGAAAGCAAGTAACGAACCGGAGTTTGCTACGCAAAAGGCCTGTGTGGTGCTGCCACACAGGCCTTTTTCTTTGTCACTGCGTCTCGTGTTAGTTGCGTCGGCGGCGCGTTTCCGTATTGTCGCAGGCTACCACATTGCGCGCGCTGCGCTGGCCGCTCGCGCGGACAGTGGTGGGCCGTCTTAGCGCCGGCGACCCCCACCACGCTTGAAGCGGGGCTTTTCCTCGTTTACGCGCAAACCCTTGCCTTTGAATAATGTTCCATTGAGGCTGGCCATCGCGGCGCGTGCCTCATGACCTTCCATGTCCACCAGGCCAAAGCCACGGCACTTGCCGGTGAAGATGTCGGTGGACAGTTTTATGTTACGCACGGTGCCGTATTGCGAAAACAGCGCGCGAACATCTTCTTCTGTAGTATCCGGCGCTAGATTGCCGACGTACATGGTTTTCATAGCTTCTCCTCCCCGTGTTCACCACACGCTTGACCCAAATTCCTGGTCGCGATGCGGACGGGCCACGGCGCATGCGATGCGAAACCCCGCTGCATCGCGCCGGGCCGATGAACTAAAAATGCGTCAGTACTGCTGAGGGCAGGTAAGACCCCGCCGAATAGTGGGGTCCGAATTCGAGCACGTTATGACACGGTCCGCCTAGGCGGGTTGCACGTTACATGCGGCCAGCCCCTTGGGTGTTTGCTGCACCTCATAGCTGACCTGTTGCCCCTCTGACAATGACTTGAAACCACCGCCAAGGATGGCGCTGTGATGGACAAATACGTCCTTGCTGCCGTCCTGAGGGGTGATAAAGCCAAAGCCCTTGGCGTCATCAAACCACTTAACTGTTCCTGTACTCACGGTAATACCTCTAGATCAAAATAGACTTCTTGTGACTTGCAGTCGGCTCCAGCAGAAGCGTTGCGGGAGTAACTGCAGAAGGACTGGAGGGACTACCGAACAGACTACGAGAAGCGTGCTGCAATC
>Ga0111154_1088_pt1 | contig 17548 bp, 10 predicted proteins | sample DeeMarSeWOR28_12_FD_80252 | JGI IMG/M metagenome (GOLD analysis project Ga0111154, IMG submission 80252) | Gammaproteobacteria bacterium SG8_47 | reverse complement strand
GCGAACGTGGCCCCCTCATGCTGGAGATCAATGCCCGACCCGGATTGAACATCCAGATCGCCAACGCGACGGGGCTGGCGAGCCGGCTTCGACAGGTGGAACGCGTGCGCACGTCGCTTGCCGACGTCCAGTCACGCATCGCGTTTGCCCGCCAGGCGTTTGCCGCCGGCTAGCCTTGCGTGCGGTGCCCATTCGCTGCCACCACCAATCTGGGATTTACCCGCTAACATTAGGTCGAGGTGCTATGAGGCCTGGGGGCCATGACTGACGTACAATTTCGCGTTGCCGTGTTCGCGAGCGTACTGCTGTTGCTCGCCGTCGTAGTGCCTTCGCAGGCTGCACCGCTGAGTGCCGAGCAGGTACCCGCGCCGCTGCAACCCTGGGTCGACTGGGTGCTGCATGGCGAGGACGATCGCCATTGCCCGTTCCTTTATTCGGACGCCAAGCAGCGCCAGTGCGCTTGGCCGACCAGGCTCGAGCTCATCCTGGGCGCTGACGGCGGTCGCTTCGCGCAAACCTGGCAGGTCTATCGCGACAGTTGGATCACGCTGCCGGGTGATGAGCGCCACTGGCCGCAGCAGGTCAGCATTGATCAGGCGCAGGCGCAGGTCCTGGAGCGCGACGGCCAACCGGTCGTCCGACTTGAAGCTGGCGCCTATCGCATCGGCGGTGAGTTTGCATGGGACAAATTGCCCGAATCGCTAGCCATTCCGCCGCGAACCGGGATGCTTGCGCTCAGCATAAACGGTACCCCCGTGGGCGCGCCCGACATGGACACCAAGGGCCAACTCTGGCTGCGCACGCGCGACGCGGGCAGGGAGGAGCGCGACGCGGAAGGCGATCGCCTGGATGTGCAGGTTTTTCGGCGCATAATCGATGAAACGCCACTGCAAGCGATAACCCATCTGGATCTGCAGATCTCTGGAGCGCAGCGCGAAGTCGTGTTGGGTGTGGCGCTCCTGCCCGAACACATACCATTGTCTCTCGATAGCCCGCTGCCGGCGCGGCTCGATGCCAACGGTCAGCTGCGCGTGCAAGTTCGTCCCGGGCGTTGGCAGTTGCGCATCCGCTCACGTCATCCTGGGCAAATCACTGAGTTGTCGCTGCCCGCGCCACAAGCGTTCTGGCCGGGCGAGGAGGCGTGGGTGTTCGACGCGCGCAACCATTTGCGCCTAGTCGAGGTACAAGACGCTATCGCCATCGACCCGCGTCAGACCAAATTGCCGGCGGACTGGCAGCAACTACCGGCCTATCGTATGAACGCGGGGGCGACGCTGCGCCTCAAAGTCATTCGCCGAGGCGATCCCGATCCTGCACCGGACCAGCTAACGTTGCGGCGTGAATTGTGGTTGGACTTCGCCGGCGAGGGTTACACCATTCAGGATCAAATCAGCGGGAGCATGACCCGCGGCTGGCGCATCGAAGCCAGTCCAAGCTTGGTCCTTGGCCGCGTCGCGGTTGATGGCCAGCCTCAGTTCATCACCGCATTGTCGGGTGCGGATAGGAAGGGTGTGGAGGTACGCCGCGGCGCAATCGATTTGAACGCGGATGCGCGCTACACCGGAAACGTGCGCAATGTCCCGGCAGTCGGTTGGGACCACGACTTCCATGACGTTAGCGTCCAACTGCATCTGCCCCCTGGCTGGCGTCTGATTGCCGCGGGCGGCACGGACAACGTACCCGACACCTGGCTGGATAGCTGGACGTTGCTCGATCTATTCGTCGTGCTGATCACCGCGTTGGCCGTCGGGCGGATGTGGGGGTGGGCCTGGATGCCGCTGGCCTTGCTGACCCTAACCCTCATCTGGCACGAGCCCGGCTTGCCTCCACGTTATGTCTGGTTGAATATCCTCGCAGCGCTCGCACTGTTGCGCGTGTTGCCGCCGGGGCGGTTTCAGCGCGTGGTACGTTGGTATCGCAACCTTGCGCTCCTGACCTTAGTGATCATTGCGATCCCGTTTATGATTCAGCAGGCGCGCATCGGCTTGTTCCCACAACTCCAGCAGCAAGCGTACTACGACGAACGACCACTGGTGAGCGGCGCCTACGAGTCGCTGCCCTCGGCGGTTGATCGCGTCCGCGCCCCGTCCCCGGCACGCAAGGGAGTGTTCGACTCGGGCGTGGGCGAGTCAGCTGTACAACAAGTCATCGATCCCAATGCGCAGGTGCAAACCGGCCCCGGTCTGCCGCAATGGCGCTGGCGATCGGCCCATTTCAGTTGGAAAGGCCCCGTCAGCAGAAACCAGCACGTCAAGCTGATTCTGTTTGGTCCCACCACCAATCTTGTCTTGAGCTTTGCGCGCATCGCGCTGTTGATAGCCTTGGTCGTGCTCATCGGTCGACTGGAATTCAAACGCCGCACACAAGGGCCGCCCGCAAGTGGCGCCGCAGCGCTACTGTTGGTGCTGCCTTTGATCGGGGTGGGTTCTAACATCGCCCAAGCGCAAACCACGGCGCCAATGAGCGTGAAGCCGCCGCTGGCCCGTGAAGCGCAACTGCCCACCCCCGATTTGCTCCAAGAGCTCAAGGCGCGATTGTTGGAACCCCCCGATTGTCTGCCACATTGTGCGCAAGCATCGCGAATGCAATTGCATCTCAATGCCACCACGTTGACCGTGCGCGTTGAGTATCACACCCAAGCATCGGTTGCGGTGCCGCTGCCGGCCAGTGCCCACCAGTGGTTGCCCACTATCGTCACTGTTGACGGTGCACCGGCGCCGGGCTTGGCGCGCACCGACGACGGTAGCTTGTGGTTAGACCTAGGCGCCGGCGTACACCAGGTCGTCCTCAGCGGCCCGGTCACCCTACGCACGCACTTTCAATTGCCGCTCCAACTGCGGCCGCACCGGGTCGACTACAACGTTGAAGGCTGGACGCTCGACGGGGTCCACGAGAATGGTGTGCCCGATGCGCAATTGCAGCTCACCCGCGTGCGCGCGGACGCTGCCCATCCACCACTTGCCGCGTTGGAGCCCACAACCATGCCGAGCTTTGTGCGCGTCGAGCGCACCCTGCGCCTTGGTTTGGATTGGTATGTCGATACGCGGGTCCTGCGCATTGCCCCGCAGCTCGGTGCGATCGTCGTTGAAGTGCCGTTGCTCGAGGGCGAGTCGGTTGTCAGTGCGGGTGTGCGCACGCAGGCGGGCAAGGTGTTGGTCAACATCCCTGCAGGTGAACACGTCTTTGGCTGGCGCTCCACCTTGGACAAACATGACAGCATCGTATTGACGGCGCCGCAGACCACTACCTGGATGGAGGTTTGGCGCGTCGATGTGAATCCAATCTGGCATCTCGACGCCAGCGGCATGGCCGTTGTCCATCACAAGAACGCCCAGGACCGATGGCTGCCCGAGTGGGTGCCGTGGCCCGGGGAGCAGGTCAGTCTGGCCATCAGCCGGCCAAGAGGTGTGCCGGGTCCAACGCTGACCGTGGATAACACACAGCTCACGATCACGCCAGGAAAACGGGCGACCGATGTCGTGCTCACTTTGTCACTGCGCAGCAGTCAGGGCGGACAACACACGGTGACCTTACCAGAGCACACGGTGCTGCAATCAGTCACCATCAACGGCGTGGCGCAACCGATACGCCAGGATGGTCGACAGGTCACGCTTCCCATCGTGCCGGGAACGCAGTCTTTTGGTTTGAGCTGGCGTGCAGACGAAGGCATCAAACGCCATTTTGTCAGCCCATTGGTGGATCTGGGCGTGACCAGTGTCAACAGCAGCATTCACATGGCACTGGCCAGCGAGCGCTGGGTGTTGTTTACAGGTGGCCCACGCTTGGGACCAGCCGTGTGGTTCTGGGGGGTGCTCATCATCATTCTGCTTGTCGCCATCGGGCTGGGAAGGGTTCGGCTCACACCACTCAAGAGCTGGCACTGGTTCCTGCTTGGTGTTGGCTTGACTCAGGTCCACATTGCCACCGCCACGTTGATCGTGGGTTGGCTGCTGGTGTTGGGTGCGCGCGGTCGGTTGGAACGCGACATGAATGCTGGCGTGTTCAATGCCATGCAGGTTGGTCTGGGCTTGTTCACGCTTGCGGCACTGGGCGCGTTGATCGCAGCGATTGAACAGGGTCTCCTGGGTTACCCCGCGATGCAAATTGCCGGCAATGATTCGAGTGCGTACCAACTCAACTGGTATCAGGACCGTGCTGACACGCTTCTACCTCAGGCGTGGGTGTGGTCGGTGTCGTTGTGGGTGTATCGCGCGTTGATGCTGGTCTGGGCGCTCTGGCTCGCATTCTCACTGCTGCGCTGGTTGCGGTGGGGCTGGCACTGCTACAGTCACGCGGGCCTCTGGCGTACACTCCAATGGCCCTCCCGTCGCACCCGCCACTCCCGGCCAGCCGAGCAGGATCTGCCGCCGCCGAGATAGTGTGCGTAGTCGGGCCGTCGGTCAGTAGCAGGACCGTGAGGGGTGAGTTCGCGCGAGCGGACAGGTGTCGTGCACTGCTTCAGGGTCAAAGGGACAACAAGAGAACGCGTGGCTCGGGGCAGACCACGATCTGCCTAACCGTGATCTGCCCCTGTTCGGAACTGCAGGTCAGTTGTTGTGTTGGATCCTTGTTTCCCCTGACCTGCCTTCCTCGTTAGCTCAACGCGGAATGTGAAGGGAACCGGGCCTTGCCCTCTTTGCCGCCAAACTTGCGCTGGCGCTGCCCGGCCTTGTGCTTGGGTTTGCCGTCTGCCGAGCGAGGTTTGGCCTGATACTGGCCGCCGGGTTTCTTGCCAAACGATCGGCCTTTGCCTTTGGCCGGGCGCGGACGGCCCCGCTGTGGTTCCGGGCTGGTGGGCTCGAGCCCTTCAACGACGGTCCAGTTCAAGCCGCTGCCGGTCAGGCGCTGGACGCCGGCAAGCTTACGCTGGTCGTCGGGTCCCACCAGTGAGATCGCGGTGCCCTTGGCGCCAGCGCGACCGGTACGACCGATACGATGGATATAATCCTCGGCCACCATGGGCATGTCGAAGTTGATGACATGACTGATGCCCTTGATGTCGAGACCGCGCGCGGCGACGTCCGTGGCGACCAGCAAGCGGACCTTGCCGCGGCGCATGCTGTCCACGGTGCGTTTACGCTGGCTTTGGCTCATATCACCATGCAGCGCGGCGCTGGCGTGGCCTTCGGCGAGCAGCTTCCTGGACAGGCGGTCCGCACCGCGCTTGGTTGCGGTGAAGATTACCGCTTGGCTTACTGACGCATGGCTCGCGTAATAAGCGAGTAAGTCGTGCTTGTGGTCGACGTGATCCGCGCGATGCACGTGTTGGTCGATCGAGGCGTGCCGCTCGTGGTTGGCCGCCAGTTGCACACGCACAGGATCATTGAGGATCTGTTTGGCGATCTTCAACACTTCGCCTTCGAGGGTAGCGGAAAACAGCAGCGTCTGGCGCGCTTTCGGCATGGCCATAGCGATGGTCTTGACCGCATCAACAAAGCCCATATCGAGCATGCGATCGGCTTCATCCAGCACCAGCATCTCCAGCCGGGAGAAATCCACGCGACCCTGTTCCATGTGATCCATGAGTCGGCCGGGCGTGGCGACCAGCAGATCCAGCGGGTTGCGCAGCATCTTCATCTGCGGCGGATAGGGCATGCCGCCTACCACGGTACCGGTGACAAAGCGGGAGAAGCGGCTGAACTGGCGGATGTTGTCGTTTACCTGCATGGCAAGCTCGCGCGTGGGTGTCAGGACCAACACGCGCGGACCGCGGCCACGATTGGGCGCGGCGTTGAGCAAGCGCTGCAGCGCTGGCAACACAAAGGCTGCGGTCTTGCCCGTGCCGGTCTGGGCCGAGGCCATCAGATCACGTCCGGACAGAATCACGGGAATCGCTTCGCGCTGAACGTCGGTGGGTTGATCGAAACCACAAGCGGCGATCGCTTTGAGCAAATCGGAATGCAAATTGAGTGTATTGAATGACACGAGAATACCTCTGCCTACCGGCTTGCGGCAGACAAAAAATTTACCAATGCGAACATGGGCGAGACGACCTTGAGCGGTATCGCGCGACCTGGTTCACTCCTTGACCCGTGTGGCTGACGTAACGAAACCCGTCAGGCGCTTGGGCCCTACGTTGCTAACCAGGTTGCAAGTGATGAACAAACACGAGGGAGGTCAGAAACGTCGCTTCTGGTATCGGCCTTGACCGCTGAAGCAGGCGCCACTATACGGCCATGACCGGGCAAATGCCAGCATTTTCGGTGTCGCCAGCACGCCCAGGCCCCGTACAGAGCCGGCGCTGAGCGGAGAGGTCCCGATCTGGAATGGGCATCGGGCGCTTTCCCCTGCGGGCACGCTGCTGCACACTACGCAGTATCTTACAGTCTGGCAGTGAGGAGGACAGCCAACCATGCGGGCACGATGGATAGCGAGCGTGATTCTGGGCGCGGGCGTCGCCTCCGGGCTGGTAGGCTGTGCGACGCCGCCGGACATCGACTACGACCCCAACTTCAATTTTGCCTCGGCGACTAAGTTCCGCGTAGCGGACCAACCCGTTGCCAGGGTGGACGATCCGCGGCTCGATAGCCCGTTGCTCAATCAGCGCATTCACGCAGCGATTGTCGGCGTTCTGCGCGAGCGCGGTTACTCAATCGTAGAGCAGGGTGCTGATCTGGACGTAGTCTTCAGCATTGGCTCGCGATTGAAAGTCGACAGCAGTGGTCCGCAGATGTCAGTCGGTTTCGGGCGCTACGGCACTTCGGGCGGCGTCGGTGTCGGCTACAGCACTCCAGCGCGTGTCGAGTCCTATCAGGAAGGTGTGTTGACCATTGACATGGTAAAGCCCGAGGCCAACGCACTGATCTGGCGTGGCTCGACCAGCCGCCGACTGCCCGAAGGCGGCAGCACACCGGAGAAGACGACGCAGAATGTCAATGAAGTCGTGGCAGAGATTCTGAAATCGTATCCTCCCGGCAAGAAATAGCCTCGACCAAGACGGGTTTGTTCTCCTTAAGTGAAGTAGCCATATGGCGTCTGCAGAGCTGACACGGCCTGGCGAGACGCAGGGAATTCGGACGCGGCAGAATACATGCCATTTATGCGCATCTTTCCGCTGGCGGAGCGTGACAGCTCCATGCCTGACCATCTCGGGCACGGGCACCCCGCGCGTTGCTCGGCGCAGCGGCCGTTTGGTGCCGACGAGTACTACCTCAATATCAATGAAGTCGCCTCATTCGAAGAATGCCCGCTTTACCTGGTCAGCCAGTCAGAACACAATGCCCTGGTGAACGGGATTCGATTGAGACTGCACTCGGGCGAGATCGTCGTGGTGCCGGACGATCCGGAAGATACCCAGAACGGCTTTCTCAGTGTGCTGCAGCGGGCGGCGCGCGGAGAGGTTGTCGAAATGGAATACTCGCGCCACCTGCGCGAGCTCGAGAAGGCGAACCGTTTGTAGGAGCAGCAAAGGGACGTACTTGCCGTCCAGGGCACAAAGCGCATCGACGCCTGCTGCATCCCGCAAGCGTGACAAGCAAGGCATTGACGTGTCGGCAGGTGTTCGCATCGTGCCGCGAGTAGATTGTTACAACGTAGTGACATTCTAATTGATCAGGATTTTCGGCATTCGCTTGAATTCGGCGGGTTGGCCGCGAATACTAGGTCCACTACCCGGACAAGGAGGCTCGAGATGAAGAACAAGCACAAAGCCCGCGTAATCCTGATGATCGGTCTCCTCAGTGCGGGGGCGCTCGGTGGGGCCTCTGCCGCTGATGCACCGGGCTTGCCGCCGCCGACGGAAGACGCCAAGGACGCATTCCCCGCGCAGAAACATTTTTCGCCCTATGCGGGGCGCAATTTCCCCACTCAAGTTTTTTGGGGTGATACCCACCTGCACACGGGCATGTCGATGGATGCCGGCGCCTTTGGCGCCCGGCTCACACCGGACGATGCCCACCGATTCGCGCGCGGCGAGGAACTGACCTCATCCACGGGCCTCAAGGTAAGACTGTCGCAACCGCTCGATTTCCTCGTTGTCGCCGATCACTCCGACAACATGGGGTTTTTCCCGCGCTTGTATTCCGGCGACCCGAAAATGCTCGCCGACCCCACCGGCAAGCGTTGGTACGACATGGTGCAGGAGGGTGGGCGGAAAGGTGTCGAGGCGGCCGTTGAGATCATCGTCGCCTTCTCTCAGGGTACGTTTCCTGAAGCACTCCAGTCGTTGCCGGGAACTGCGGCCTATCGTTCGGCGTGGGAAGAAACCATCGAAGCGGCCGAGAAGTACAATGAGCCGGGTCGTTACACGGCGTTTATCGGTTACGAATGGACGTCCAATACGGGTGGCAATAATCTCCATCGGGTGGTCATTTATCGAGACGGCGGCCTCAAGGCCAGCATGACCGAACCGTATACGACGTTGAAACCTCTGGGTAGTGATAACCCGCGCGACTTGTGGAAGTGGATGCACGAGTACGAGAACAAGACCGGCGGTCAGGTGCTGGCCATTCCCCACAACGGCAATCTGAGCAACGGCATCATGTTCCCAATTCGCGACAGCTTTACCGGCAAGTCGTTCGACCGCAAGTATGCCGAGACACGGGCGAAGTGGGAGCCCCTGTATGAAGCCACCCAGATCAAGGGTGACGGCGAGGCGCATCCGTTTCTCTCGCCCAATGACGAGTTCGCCGATTACGAAACGTGGGACAAAGGCAACCTCGATCTGAGCGCGGCTAAGAAAGATGACATGCTCCAGTACGAGTATGCGCGCTCTGGCCTGCAGGTTGGTTTGCAGCTCCAGCGTGAGCTGGGTGTGAACCCGTACAAGTTCGGCATGATCGGCTCGACCGATAGCCACACCGGTCTGGCCACCGCTGAAGAGGAGAACTTCTTCGGTAAGCACTCGGGCACAGAGCCCAGCCCGGCGCGTTACAAGCACCCGATGGCAGAGACACCCCATGGCAGATACGAGAGTTGGGACATGGTTGGTTCGGGTTTGGCAGCGGTGTGGGCCAAGGAGAATACGCGTGAGGCGATCTTCGATGCGATGATGCGCAAGGAGACCTATGCCACGACCGGACCGCGCATGATGGTGCGTTTCTTCGGTGGCTGGGAATTCACCACACAGGACGCGGCGGGCCGCTTACCAGCCAATGTCGGCTACACCAAGGGCGTGCCGATGGGCGCCGATCTGCCACCGGCGCCGGAGGGCAAATCGGCGCCGACGTTCCTGATCGCAGCGTTGAAGGATCCTCTCTCCGGCAATCTCGATCGCATCCAGATCGTAAAGGGTTGGCTCGACCAGAAGGGCAAGCGCCAGGAGAAGGTTTATGACGTCGTCTGGGGTGATGCCGACAAGCGCAAGCCGGGTGCCGATGGCAAGCTGCCAGCGGTTGGCAACACGGTGGACGTCAAGAACGCCATCTGGACCAACACCATCGGCGATCCGGAGTTGATCACAGTCTGGCAAGATCCCGACTTCGACGCCAAACAACCCGCGGTGTACTACGCCCGCGTCATCGAGATTCCAACACCACGGTGGACCGCCTACGAGGCCAAGCGCTTTGGCGTGACGCTACCACCCGAGGTGCCCATGGTCACGCAGGAGCGCGCCTATACCTCACCGATCTGGTACACGCCGGCCAAGTAGAGCTAGACATTTTGGCGAGAAGCAACAACCAATATGGGGACAGATTTATTTTCTAGCTTGCAAATAGATCTGTCCCCACCACATTCTCGATAGTGACGTACCGTCAGTGAGTCGGGTGCGGTTCTACGAACAGGCTTCATGGTGACCTTGGAAACAGTGGATTCCGGCATGCGCCGGAATGACACAGTCTGGCAAACTCGCCACGGCGACACACGGGCTCAAATCGGCTGAACTATTAGGGAGTACGAAGATGAGGCTATTGCTTGCTTGTACCGCCGGCGCGGCCCTCGTTGCACTGGCCGACCCGGTCGCAGCGCAATTCACGCCATCCAAGGAATCGGTCTCGAATCTCTATCCAGGTGAGGTCTGATACGCATCTGCACACGGGGCTGTCGGTCGACGCCGGGCTGTTTGGCGCAAGGCTCGGCCTGGAAGAAGCCTATCGCTTCGCCCGCGGCGAGGAAGTCGTGTCCTCCACCGGACAGCCGGTGAAGCTCGCCCGCCCACTCGACTGGCTGGTGATTGCGGATCACTCCGATGGCATGGGGTTGGTCAACGATCTCGCTGCGGCCGCGCCCGAGGTCACCAAGCACGAGCAGGGTAAGCGCTGGTCAGACGGACTGCGCGCCGGCGGTCAGACCGCCGTCGACACGGCGCTCGATTTGATCACCACATTCTCGCAAGGCAAAGTCGACCCCGATCTGCTGGGGACCTATTCGCCTGGCTCGAAGATCTATGCGTCAGTGTGGGAGAAGGTGGTGGGTGCCGCCGAGGCCTATAACGACCCCGGTACCTTCACCGCCCTGATCGGCTTCGAGTGGACCTCGCTGGTCAAGGGCAACAACCTACATCGCAATGTCATCTTCCGCGATGGCGCCGAGAAGGCCGGGCAGGTCGTGCCGTACACGACCCAAGTTCCGATTGGCAGCACCGATCCGCTCGAACTGTATAAATGGTTGGAAAACTACGAAGCGAAGACCGGTGGATCGGCGCTCGCTCTGGCGCACAACGGTAACTTGTCCAATGGATTAATGTTCCCAATCGACAAGCAATACACCGGGCGCAAGCTCGACAAACGCTATGTTCAGGCGCGAGCGAAATGGGAGCCCATGTACGAGATCACTCAGATCAAAGGCGACGGCGAGGCACACCCCTTACTCTCGCCCGATGATGCCTTCGCCGATTACGAAACCTGGGATGCCGGGAACCTTGATCTGAGCGAGGAGAAGAAGCCCGAGATGCTCCGGTACGAGTATGCGCGTGAAGCGCTCAAGAGTGGTTTGCTGCTCGAGGCGCGGCTTGGTACCAACCCGTATAAATTCGGGCTCGTCGGCTCCACTGACAGTCACACGGGGCTCGCGACCGCGGAAGAGGAGAATTTCTTTGGCAAACATGCGGGCTCCGAGCCTTCACCGGAGCGCATGATGCATCCCTTCACCAAGACCAAACACGGCGTGTTCGAGGGTTGGCAGCAGGTGGCATCAGGTCTCGCCGCGGTGTGGGCCACCGACAACACACGTGAAGCAATCTTTGATGCGATGGCGCGCCGTGAGGTCTACGCTACCACCGGGCCACGCATCGGGGTGCGCTTCTTCGGCGGTTGGGAGTTCAGCGCCGATGACCTCAACAGCCGCCAACCAGCTTTCCGCGGCTACCAGAAAGGTGTGCCGATGGGCGCCGATCTTCCGGCACACAACGACGCGAAGGCGCCGACCTTCATGGTTTATGCGTTGCGCGATCCAATTGGCGCAAACCTCGATCGCATTCAGATAGTCAAGGGCTGGCTCGACGGGAAGGGTAAGACCCATGAGAAGGTCTACGATGTTGCGTGGTCGGGCGAGCGCAAGATCGGTGCCGACGGCAAGTTGCCAGGTGTCGGCAATACCGTGGACATCAAGAACGCCAACTGGGCCAACACCATCGGTGCCTCCGAGCTCGGCGTAGTGTGGACCGATCCGGATTTCAATGCGAAAGACAGGGCCTTCTACTATGCGCGCGTTATCGAGATCCCGACCCCGCGTTGGATCGTTTATGATGCCTTCCGCTACGGCACCGAGATCCCGACAGGCGCCGAGACGACCCACCAGGAGCGCGCCTACACCGCGCCGATCTGGTATACGCCGGTCAAATAGCGCTAAATAGCAATACGGGGACAGATTTATTTTTGCATGGCAAAAATAGATCTGTCCCCGTCCAACCTTCCGGCGCACACCGGAATCCAGTGTTCTTAGACCCTAAACAATGCCCATGGCACGGACAGCAACCGATTCACTGACAATTCGTCACTACTGGATACTAATTTTCGCCAGCATGACGAACTGATTGAAACGAGTTGATATTTTTTTGGATATTGGTGGGAATCCCTCCGTCAGATTATGAATAAGCTTCTGCGTGAACCGCTGCTGCACTTCGTGCTGCTTGGTGCTGCGATCTTCGGCTTCAATGCCTTAGTCACTAAGCCGGCGGCCGATGCGCAACCGCGCGTCGAGGTCACTGCGGCCGACATCGAACACCTGCGCACCTTGTGGCAGCGTACCTGGCAAAGACCGCCTAGCGCCCAGGAGCTGCGCGGCGTAGTCGAGGCTCAAGTGCGCGAGGAAATCTTGTATCGCGAAGCTCTCGCCATGGGCTTGGGTCAGGACGACACCGTTGTGCGCCGGCGCCTGGCGCAGAAGCTGGAATTTCTCGCCGAAGATCTCCTGAGCACCCGGGAACCAAGCACCGAAGAGCTCGAGCGCTATTTCATCCAGCACACCGAGCGCTACCGCGTGCCCGCGCGACTCAGTTTCACGCAGGTGTACTTCAGCACCGATCGCCACGGCGTGGAAACCGAAGCCGTGGCGCGCGAGGCGCTGTTGGCACTGACTGCCGGCAGTGGCTCGCCGGCAGAGGCTGGCCAAGGCATGGGTGATGCGCTCTTCACCCTGGACTATGCCTATACGGATCTAAGCATGCCGGACGTCGCACACACCTTTGGTCGCGAATTCGCCGACGCAATTGAGAGCCTTCCGACGCAGCAGTGGCAGGGTCCCGTCGCATCGGGCTACGGTTTGCATCTGGTGTTCATTCAAGAGCGCATCGCCGGTGAGCTGCCGGCGTTGGTCGATGTGCGCGATGCGGTGTTGCGCGACTACGAGCAGGCCCGGCGCGATGAGGCGGCGCAAGCTTTCTACGATCGACTCAAGCAAGGCTACCGCATTGTCATCGACGAGAACGCACTCAGCGCTGCGGGCAACACGGTGCCTGGGACGGAGACAGCGCAATGAGCTTCTACCTGCGCGGGTTCCTGTTTCTCCTGTCCATGTGGCTGAGCGTGCCCGCGCTGGCGCACGAAGTGCGTCCGGCGATGCTGCAGTTGACGGAAACCTCGCCCGGGCAATTCGATGTGTTCTGGAAAGTACCCGCTCGCGGTGATCGGGTCCTGCCCATTGCGCCCGCCTTCTCGAGTCGTTGTCAGCAGATTACCCCGCCAGCCTCACGTATGGATGGGAGCGCGCAGATTTCCCGCTGGAGCATGCACTGCGGTGAGCGCGGCATGGACGGAGCGGAGGTTCGCATCGACGGACTGACCGGCACCATGATCGACGTGTTGGTGCGCGTCGAATTCACCAGTGGCGTGGTGGTGTCACGCATCCTGCGACCGAACGCGCCCACGCTCGAGGTAAGCGCCAGCGGCAGTGATGCCCCGATCTGGGGTTATCTCACCTTGGGCATCGAGCACATTCTGTTCGGTATCGATCATCTGCTGTTTGTGCTCGGGCTGCTGTTGATCGTGCGCGGCACCTGGCTGCTGGTGAAGACCATTACCGCCTTCACCGTTGCGCACAGCATCACGCTGGGCCTGGCGACGCTGGGTTTCGTCACCGTACCCCAGGCGCCGGTGGAGGCGGTGATTGCATTGAGTATTGTCTTTGTCGCCTCGGAGCTTGCCCGCCAACGCGAAGGGCAGGTCGACGTGATGACGCGTTACCCCTGGATCGTCGCCTTCATATTCGGCCTGTTGCATGGCTTTGGTTTTGCCAGTGCGCTGGCCCAAGTGGGTTTGCCACAAACCGAGATTCCGCTGGCGTTGTTGCTGTTCAACGTCGGCGTGGAACTGGGCCAACTGATGTTTGTCGGTGCGGTGATGAGCTTGATCTGGTTGTTTCATCGCGCGCTGGGCCCGACGCCGCAGTGGTTGCCGCGCGCCGCCGCTTACGGCATCGGTTCCGTGGCGGCGTTCTGGGTGATTGAGCGCATCGCGGCGATCGCGGCAGTCACCTGAGGCCAATGCGGGGACAGGTCTGTTTTCTGCGAGAAGACATTTCTGTCCCTAGGGGATCTTAGCAAACTCCTAGAGAATGTCTCTCGTTCCAACCACTCCGTCATGCTGGCGCAAGCCGGTATCCAATAGTGACGTGTTGTCAGTGAATCGGGTGTTGTCTTGGCAGAGGCGTTGTCAGATCGCAACCAGCCCTGGATTCCAGCATTCGCCGGAATGACGCGATCCGGAGAACTCACGATTGAGCTACTGCCCTCGAGTGACGTTTGTGGGAGACCTCGGGAACAGATCTGTCTTCTAGGGAAGAGACGTTGGTCCCCGAGCACGTGTTCCGTGGTTCATTAGCGCGACCACCACAGAATGTGATGGTTTTCCCCGGGAACCCGCGCGTGCGGGTGGTGGGCGATGATGCGCGGGGTGAAGTCCGAGGCCGGGCGCTGGGTGGCGATCGTGGCGGCGTAGCGATAGCCATTCACGGCACCGGGTATGTTCGCGCCACGCTCCATCGTGTAGCACGCTTGTTCATCGGGGTGGCTGGGCTCGGCGTAGAGTTGTACTTGTACGTCATCCGGATCGACCTCGCCGAGATAGACCTGAACCTCGACCGACCAACCTTCAGTTTGCTGCCGCACGTCGATGTTGCCCCAATGCAAATCCTGCCAGTGGTGGGCCAGTTCCAGTTCCCAACTGCGCAGTTCGGCCGCGCATTGACCGCGGTTGGCACTGCGTCGGCGAAAGGCGTTGGCGGCCGGAAGATAGATTTGTTCCACGTATTCGCGCACCATCCGGCTGGTGCTAAATTGCGGCGCCAGCCTGCTCATGCTGGCACGCATGCGCGCGATCCAGGCGCGAGGCAGTCCTTCGGTATCGCGGTCGTAGAAGGCGGGCACGATGTCTTCCTCCAGCAACCGATAGAGTTGCTCGGCCTCCACCGCATCCCAGTGTGGTTCGGCATGTTCTTGGCCATCGCCCAGCGCCCAGCCAACGTCACTGGAGTAGGCCTCCGCCCACCAACCATCCAGTTCGGATACGTTCAAACCGCCGTTGGCGAGTACCTTCATGCCGCTGGTGCCGCAGGCTTCCCAGGGCCGGCGCGGGGTGTTGAGCCATACGTCCACGCCTTGGACGATCTCCTGGGCGAGTGCGATATCGTAGTCCTCGAGAAACACCGCATGGGCGCGCACGTCGGGGCGCTGGACAAACCGCGCCCACTGCTGCACCAGTCGTTTGCCCGGGTCATCGGCCGGGTGGGCCTTGCCGGCCACGATGAGCTGCAGCGGTCGCTCCGGGTTGGTGAGCAGCTGCGCCAGCCGGGCGGGATCGTGTAATAGCAGGTTGGGGCGCTTGTACTCAGTAAACCGCCGGGCGAGTCCCAAGGTGAGCACATTGGGATCGAGGATTTCCTGGGCGCGGGCGATGATTGCCGGGTCGGCGCCTCGCTGCCCGAGTTGCCTGGCAAGCCGCCGGCGCGCATGGCCGACCAGGTCCGCGCGCTCCTGGCCGCAAAGTGTCCACACTTTCTCATCATCGAGCTTGGCGATGGCGTCGGCGAGCGGCTCTGGACTGCCAAGCCAGCGCTGTTTGCCGCAGGCTTCAGTCCAGATCTCGTCGGCCCACGGCGAGTCCCAGGACGGGACATGGACACCGTTGGTGATGTGGGTAATGGGCAGCTCGGCCTCCGGCCAGCGCGGATACAGGTCGCGGAAAATGCGCCGGCTCACTGCTCCGTGCAATTCGCTGACGCCATTGATCCAGCCGCAGGTGCGTGCCGCCAGATAAGCCATATTGAACGGCTCACCATTGTCGGCGGAGTTGCGCCGACCCAGTGCCATGAGCTCGTCGGCCTCGAGACCGATGTGGCGGGCATAGTCATGTCCGTACTTGGCGAGCAAACCGAAGGCAAAGGTGTCGAAGGCGGCAGCCACTGGTGTGTGCGTGGTGAACACGTTGCCGACGCGGGTTGCCCACAGCGCGGTCCAGAAATCGACATTGTGGTTCTTCATGAAACTGCGTGCCCGCTCGAGGGTGACAAACGCGGCATGACCTTCGTTGAGGTGGCAGATATCGATCTCCAAACCCAGTGCTTCAATCACGCGCCAGCCGCCTATGCCCAAAGCGATCTCCTGGATGAGGCGCATTTCGTGGCCGCCGCCATAGAGCTGGCTGGTGATGCCGCGATCGGTAGGGCTGTTCAGCGGGTCGTTGCTGTCGAGCAGGTAGAGAGACACTCGACCGACGCGCGCTTCCCAAACGCGCAGCCGCAGCCGGCGCCCGGGAAACTCGAGGCTAACATGCAGCCAGGCGCCGTTGTGCGAGCGCACCGGCCGGATCGGCAGGCTGTTGGAGTCATTGTTGGGATAGACTTCCACTTGCCAGCCATCGTGGTCGAGCACCTGGCGGAAGTAGCCCTCCTGGTAGAGGAGTCCGACACCCACGACCGGAACGCCCAGGTCGCTGGTCCCCTTGAGGTAGTCGCCGGCCAGGACTCCGAGGCCGCCGGCATACAGAGGCAGCGCATCCGCCAGGCCGAATTCCATGCTGAAGTAGGCAACGCCTTTGAGGTCGGCATCGCCATGAGTTTCACCGAACCACGCCGGGCATTCGCAATACGTCTTATGCCGATCTGCCAGGCGCGTCAGTTGTTGTTTGAATCGCTCATCCTTGTCGAGTTCCTGCAGACGTTGTTGGGAGAGGTTCTGTAAGACCACAAATGGATTCTCGGTCTGCTCCCAGATCAGCGGGTCCATGGTTTTCCACACGGCATCGCCGGCATGGCTCCAGGTCCAGCGCAGATCGGTGGCTAAATCGGCAATCGCGTTGGCCAAAGGGGCCAGTCCGGGCGGCAAGTCCCTTATGTAGCCCATGACCAAGCGGGGCAAGTCTGTGGTTGGCATTGGTTCCTTGCGTGACAGGTGTAATCAACGGGTGATGTCACCTAAGTTTAGTCGCACGGCTCGAAGCTCGTGGGCGATGAAACGGTCGTATCAGGAAACCGAGAGCCGTCAGACGGCATGCACGCGCACATTGACGGTCAGTGTGGGTACCATCCCGCTGGGGCCGAAGAAGCTGCCAGCCACCGGGGGAATGGCTTCAGGGTGACGGGCCACGGCGACGGCAATGTGTTCGGTGCTCGTGAGCCTGCCTTCGGTGGCGTCAAAGCCCTTCCAACCGGGTCCCGGCAAGTACACCTCTGCCCAGGCATGCGTGGCGCCGTTGCCGGTTTCGGTGGCGGGTGCGTGAAGGTAGCCGCTGACAAAACGACTCGCCAGGCCGAGATGGCGAGCCGCCTCCATGAACAGCGCGGCAAAATCCCGACAGGATCCACTGCCTTGGCGCAGTGTTTGTACAGGCGATTGCACGCCGGGTTCTTCACGGACCATGTACGTGAAGCCGTTGGCAATGGATTGGTTTATGCGATCGAGCAGCGCATAGGTTTGGATTGGCCTCTGCTCGAGGCCGAGAGCTTTGATCCAGTCGCGCACCGCAGTCTCATCTTCGGGATAGACCGGCTGCAAAAACGGCTCGAGGTCAACCCGCTCCTGCGTGGCATAGTTGAACGGGTAGTGCAGGGCGTAGTCTTCGACCATGAAATCCAGTGGTGCATCAGCATAGTGCTCGATCACGACCTCGCTGAGAATGGACAGCCGATTCGATGGCTCGCTGAAGTGGAGCGTGGCGACTGAATTGTCATACACATC
>Ga0111154_1083_pt1 | contig 17856 bp, 16 predicted proteins | sample DeeMarSeWOR28_12_FD_80252 | JGI IMG/M metagenome (GOLD analysis project Ga0111154, IMG submission 80252) | Gammaproteobacteria bacterium SG8_47 | reverse complement strand
CGACCACGGCCCCCTCGCGTCGGCCGCGCCTGTCCATCCCCGCCACACGGGCAACAATTCGATCGCCATGGAAGACTGCCCGCATTTCGTGCGTGGGCAGGAACAAATCCTCGCCCCCATCCTCGGGGATCAGGAAACCGAATCCGTCGGGGTGGCCGACGACTCGCCCGCGCACCAAATCCATCTTGTGGGCAAGACCGTAGCCGCCGCGTCGGTTGTAGATAAGCTGACCATCACGCTCCATCGCCCGCAGCCGGCGCCGCAGAGCTTCAAGTTGGTCATCGCCGCGTAAATGCAGCGCCTTGGAGATTTGCTCGCGCGTGAGCGGCACGCCGCTTTGTTCGAGCAACTGCATAATGTACTCGCGACTTGCTACGGGGTTGGCGTAGCGCTGCGCTTCGCGCTCAGCGAAGGGGTCCTTGCTCTTGGTGCGTTTCGACACGTTTTCGACTCTCAAACAATAGAAATAGAGATGAATTTGTCCAAACTGTAGCACGGCCGGTCACCGTCCGGGTTTGCCAGGAGCGGCCCAGGCGTGCAATTGACAATAATCGGGACAATCGGTAAAGTTCGCGGCTTCCAAACGGCCCCCCTGTGCTGGGTCGTTTGTGCGCCGAGGTGGCGGAATTGGTAGACGCGCTAGCTTCAGGTGTTAGTGGGGGTAACCCCGTGGAGGTTCAAGTCCTCTCCTCGGCACCATTCTAAGTACGAAACGGAAAACGTCTACCGATGTTGAGCGGCAGCCTTATCTTGGCAGCCGCTGTTTCGCGCGGCGCCGGGATTCACACCGCACTGACGCGGTTACGGCCCCCTTCCTTCGATTGATAGAGCGCATTGTCGGCCCGTTGCATCACCTCGTCCACCGTTTCACTGCGGCGGTAGTCAGTTACGCCGACTGAAACCGTGATCTGGCCGATCAGTTCTCCCGTATCCGCTCGCTTGAGCCGGGTAGACTCCACCGTGCGGCGCAAAATTTCCCCCACGCGTACGGCGTTCTCAGCCTCGGTCTCGCGAAGTAACACGGCGAACTCTTCGCCACCGATGCGTGCGACCGCGTCCTTGCCCTTGACATTGGCCGATAACAGGGCCGCCACCGACCGGATAACCTTGTCACCAATCAAGTGACCATAGGTATCGTTGATTTGTTTGAAATTGTCGATATCGACATAAAGCAAACAAAACGTAGTCGTATGTTCGTCGGCGCCGCTCTTGGCCTCGTTGAGCGCTTGTTCGAATGCGCGCCGATTGAGCAATCCCGTCAGTGCGTCTGAGGTCGCCTCCAGGCGCGTGCGTTCCAGATCGCGGCGCAGCGCATCGACCTCATTGCGCGTGTCATCGAGCATTTGTTTGAGCTCGAGGCCATTGCGAGCCATGAGCTTAGTCTCCGCGACAACCTCGGCGACGATACCCGAGAGCTGATCGGGGGGCGGGTCGCAGGCGAGTTGATCCGTGGTGTGCTCGAGAACCTGGACCGACTGACTGGCGCGAGTATGGGCCTCACCCACGCCGGTCATGGTTTCTGCAATCAGGCGGCGCAGCTCGTTGCGCATGGCATCGACGACACGGCGATCCTCATCCCAGATGTACTGCCGATAGAGCTCAACCGCGACCTCCGGGCTCAGGCTGGCCTCGGAGGCGAGCGCCCGCTCTAGCGCGCCGTGCAGATCGGCACGCCGCCCCGCAACGTATTCGTAGCAGAGAGTGAAATTGACTGGATTCGGTGCCAGCCCCACCCTGCCGATCAAAGCCAAGGCCAGGCGCAGATACTCGGCGGCCTGCTCAGCGGATTCGGGATAGCTAAGGGTACCAAGCTGGTCCTTGCCCGAGGGCATCATTCAACGCCGTCCGTGTAAATATCGATTGTCCAAGGCTATCGGCATCCCGCCCCGGACTTTGAGCACTCGGCACGACCACTGCCTGATGCGTGTCGCCACCCTGGCGCCACGGCAAATATTGTTATCCACAGAAGCTGTGGATATGTCTGTTGATGACCTGCGTCCAACTGGCCCCTAGGGGCGGAATTATTACCGTAAAGTTAAACTGGCGAAATCTTGACCAGATCGCCAACCACCTTAGAATCAATAACTTGGATCTCAACGACCTGGCAGCGCCGTAAAACCGACGCCTGATGTGCTGAGAGCGCGGCGGTGGCGGAACATGGTGCATAAACCAGGGCTGGCGGCAAAGATTGGCCGCTTGCGTCGTACACAACGCCAGCCAATCGACGCGTGAGGGTGACGGGCTCAGAAGATGCGGCGCTGGGGCTCCGGCGTTGGGGCACACGAGCGCCACCGGCGCGCCACTCTACTCGTCAAAGGGGTGCTCCAGCACAATGGTCTCGGAGCGCTCTGGACCGGTGGAGATAATCGCTATTGGCACGCCACAAACCTCCTCAATGCGTTTGAGATAGGCTTTGGCATTGTCGGGCAGCTGGTCATAGGTGCGAATCCCAAGGGTGGATTCTTTCCAGCCCGATACGTCTTCGTAGACGGGTTCACAAGCGTCGAGGGCCTCGGCGCCCGCAGGCACGGTATCCGTAACTTCGTCGCCACGCCGATAGCCGACGCACAGCCGAATCGTGTCCAAGCCGTCCATCACATCGAGCTTGGTGATACACAAACCGGTCAGGCTGTTGATCTGTGCGGCTCGACGTAACGCTACGGCGTCGAACCAGCCACAGCGCCGCGGTCGTCCCGTCGTAGAACCGAATTCGTGGCCGCGTCGCGCGAGATGCTCGCCCATTTCGTCGAATAACTCGGTCGGAAACGGTCCTGAGCCTACTCGCGTGGTGTAAGCCTTGGTGATCCCAAGCACGTAGTCCAATGACCGCGGTCCAACCCCGGTGCCCGTCGCTGCCCCGCCTGCCGTGGTGTTCGATGACGTCACAAAGGGATAGGTGCCATGATCGATATCGAGCAGCGTGCCCTGGGCCCCTTCAAACATGATGCTCTTGCCAGCTCTTTGGTACTGGAACAACAGCTCCGTGACGTCAGCCACCAGCGGCTGCAACTCGTCGGCCATGGCCAACGCCTCGTCCAGCACCTGCTGAAAGTCCACAGGCTCCGACTTGTAGTAGTGCTGCAAAGCGAAGTTGTGGTAATCCATCACTTCACCGAGTTTGGCCGCGAAACGCTCCCGGTGCAGCAGATCGCCCACGCGCAGCCCGCGGCGGGAGACCTTGTCCTCATAGGCCGGGCCAATTCCTCGGCCAGTGGTACCGATCGCCGCCTTGCCGCGCGCCCGTTCCCGGGCGTGGTCCAAGGCAACATGATAGGGAAGAATCAGCGGGCACGCGTCACTGATCCGCAACCGTTCGCGGGCGGGTACGCCGTTGTCCTGCAGCATTTTCAGTTCATCGAGCAGCGCGCCCGGGGCCAGCACCACGCCGTTGCCAATCAAACACTCCACGTCGTCACGCAAGATACCCGAGGGAATCAGGTGCAGCACCGTCTTCTTTCCTTCGATGACCAAGGTGTGACCCGCGTTGTGTCCGCCTTGGAAACGAACCACGGCACTGGCGCGATCGGTTAGCAGATCGACAATCTTCCCCTTGCCTTCATCGCCCCACTGGGTGCCAATGACTACGACGTTCTTCCCCATGACCCTAGTTCTCGTTGTCTACGTTGAAGTGCTGACGGAGCAGTGCCGCGCACCGCTCAAACCTCGACCACTACCCACCGCTCACCGTTCCAGCTGAGCAGCCGATCACAGCCCAGCGCCTTCGGATCCTCGCTGGTGTTGGGCAAGCCATATATCACTCGTTCACCTTGCTGACGCAGCTCACGGACCTTGGCCAGCGCATTGTTGTGCGCGTCAGCGGGCACGAAAATGCCACGCGGTTGCGCGACCGGCGGCGCACTCAACGCCACGAGGGTTTTGAGATCGGTGCTAAAACCCGTCGCCGGCCTGGCCCGTCCGAACACCTTGCCAATGTCATCGTAGCGGCCGCCTTGCGCAATGGCCTGACCGTGACCGGGCACAAACGCCGCAAAGACGACGCCCGTGTGATAGTGGTAGCCGCGCAACTCGGCCAAATCGTAATGAAAGGTTGCCCCTGGCAACCACGCCCGCGCGGCATCGGCCAAGGCGGCCAAGTAGTCGATAGCATCGAGCACCGCAGCGCCACCGCCTGCCAGTCGCAAGCGCGCTTCCTCGAGCACTTCATCGCCACCGTTTAACTCCACCAGCGCCAGCAGCATCTCACGCGATGCCATCGGCAAGCGCCATTGCTCCACGCAGGCGGCAAGCTCTGGGGTAGCCTTGCGCTGCAAGGCTTCGAACAGCGCCTGCTCCTGACTGGCGCTGAGCTGAGCTTGCTGCGCCAGGGCGTGATAAATGCCGACATGGCCGAGATCGACGTGGGCATTGGCAATGCCGCTCGCCGCCAGGGTCTCGACCATCAACAAGAGGATCTCGGCATCACTTTGCACGCCGTGGTGACCATAGAGCTCGGCACCGACCTGCAGCGGGCTGCGCGTGCCACCGAAACCACCGGGCCGCGTATGCAGCACAGTGCCGATGTAGCAAAGCCGTGTTGGCACGTCGCGGCGTAAATGGTGAGCATCGACCCTCGCGACCTGAGGGGTCATGTCGGCTCGAATGCCCATCAGCTTGCCCGAAAGCTGGTCGACAAGTTTGAAGGTCTGCAGGTCCAGGTCGTTGCCGGTACCCGTCAGCAGCGAGTCGACGTACTCGATGAAGGGGGGAATAACGAGCTCGTAGCCCCAGGTGGAGAACATGTCGAGCAAACGCCGGCGCAGCGCCTCCAGCGACCCAGCCAGCGGCGGCAGTACCTCCTCAATCCCCTCGGGTAGAAGCCAGCGATCTTGCTCAGACATGCGAACGGGCCTTGCTAGAGACGACACAAGTTGCCCGGTGCGGGTTCCGAGCCCGGGCAGGATACACAAAATTGGCCCGAAATGTTACACCGCAGCGCCGTGGAAAGGCGTCCGGTATCGCGACCGCGACCCGTCATCGGACAACGTAGATCAGCACCGCACCGGCGATCATGCTGGCCAATCCGAGCTTGCGCAGGGTCGCATCTTGCAGTTGCGCACCCATGAGCAGGGCTTGGCGAAAATTTCGTGGACTAAGCGAAGGCATCAAACCTTCGATAACCATCACCAGGCCAAGCGCCACCACAATCTCCTGCCACATGGGTGCGACCGACAGGCCTAGACCGGGCTACTTCTTGCCCGGTCTGGAATCGTTGAAATAACGGAAGAAATCCGAGTCGGGTTCGATGACAAGCACATCGCCCTGCTTACCCACGGTGTTCCGATAAGCGTTCAAGCTGCGATAGAAGCTGAAAAACTCCGCATTGCGGCTAAAGGCATTGGCATAGATCTCCGACGCCTTAGCGTCGCCCTCACCGCGGGTCTGCTGCGCTTCTCGGTAAGCCTCGGCCAACAGTACAGTTTTCTGTCGGTCGGCGTCGGCTCGAATCTTCTCCGCCGCCTCAGCGCCGCGCGCACGCAGGTCCTTCGCCACTCGGGCACGCTCGGCGACCATGCGCTGATAGACCGCATCGCTGATCTGAGCCGTAAAATCGATGCGCTTGATGCGAACATCGACGATTTCAATACCAAAACCGCCCACCTGCTCATTGGCGCGCTTGGTAATGCTACTCATTATCTGACGGCGCTCGCCCGAAATAACGTCTTGAATGGTTCGATTACTGAACTCACTGCGCAATCCGTCGTTGAGGATGACGTAAACACGCTCACGCGCAGTGGTCTCACTACCCAACATCGCCCGATAGTAATTCTTTACATCGGAGATGCGCCATTTGACGAAGAAATCAACGTTGACGTTCTTCTTCTCGGCCGTCAGATAGTTCGCCGGCGGTGCATCCAGCGTCAGGATGCGACCATCAAACTTGCGCACATTGTTGACGAACGGCAGTTTGAAATAAATGCCCGGTTCAACGTCGGCACGCTTGACCTCACCAAGTTGGAACATCAAAGCGACTTCGCGCTCGTCAACGACATACATGGATGAGTACAGCACACCCGCGATCACGAGCAGGCCCACCAGGACAATTGATTTGATTCCGGCCATCAGCGAACCTCCCGCGTACGCAGACGATCGCGAGCTCGGCCCGCCCCAGTCGATGACGCCGACTGCTCAACACTCGGCTGCTGGATGTCAGCCAAGTCGCCCGCAGCGGCACCCGCTTGCTGGCCGACGATACGATCAAGCGGTATGTACATCAGATTGTTGCCGCCCTCTATATCGACCAGGACCTTTGTCGAACCGCCGATGACATCTTCGATCGCCTCCAGATACAGACGATCGCGTGTCACGTCCGGCGCCTTTTCATACTCAGTCAGCACCTGTGAGAACCGGGACGCCTCACCTTCGGCTCGAGCGATGACCTCCTCGCGGTAGGCTTCGGCCTCTTGCAGAACACGTGCCGCCTGACCGCGGGCCCTGGGCAGAATGTCGTTGGCGTAGGCTTCTGCCTCGTTGATCTGGCGCACTTCGTCCTCGCGCGCCTTGATCGCGTCGTCGAAGGCGAACTGTACCTGTTGCGGGGCCTGCGCATCCTGCATGTTGAGCTTCAATACCGTGATGCCGGCCTTGTACTCATCGAGGATCCCCTGCACCAGTTTCTCCGCTCGCGCGGCCACTTCTGGACGCCCTTCCGTGATGATGAAGTCGAGTCCATTCTTACCCACGATTTCACGCACCGCACTTTCCGTCGCCTGGCGCAGGGTCGCATCCGGATCGCGCACATTGAATACGAACTCTTTCGGATCCTTGACCTTGTATTGCACCGCGAAGCGAATATCGACGATGTTTTCGTCCTGAGTCAGCATCAAGGCTTCATCTGGGATGGTGCCGAGGTTCTCACTGCGCACGCGTTCGACATCAACAACCTCGACAGTCTGGATGAAGCGTGGATACCAATGCGGCCCCGCTCCCTCCACTGACTTGAACGCCCCAAACTGCATGACAACGGCCTGCTTGCCTTCGTCGACGATGTAAATACCCGATAGAAGCCAAACCGCGGCCATGATGATGACAATCAGGCCAATGCCGGCGGAACCCGCGCGCCCCCCGGGCGAACCAGTACCGGCGCCCTTCGCGCGTGACCCACCGCCGAAGATCCCCGACAAGCGCTGCTGCAGCTTGCGAATAACCTCATCCAAATCCGGTGGACCCTGGTCGCCACGGTTGCCCCATGGGTCCTTGCCGCCCGATCCACCTGGTTCATTCCAAGCCATATCCAAAGCTCCAGTGTAAGTCGCCGCAACGATGGGCGAATCCCGGTTCGCATCGCAGCATAAACGGAGGTTCGATTCTAGGTAGCTTACCCAGCAACTGCAAGGCGCGTAGTGTGCTCCGACTCACTGCTCAACCAGTGGTCAATATGTGGGTACTCGTTGCGCAGTTTTTCAAGCCCTGCGCGAGTCAAACACAAAATCAGTAAGGCGCCGCCCTCTGCATCGGTCTCCTCGTGTTCAACCAGATTTCGTTCGAACAACAACGCGCGCAGGCGACCCTCCTCGGGTGGAAGACGTAAACTCACGGTGAGCCAATCCTGGCGCAAGTGCTCCTCTACCGCCTGCAGCAACAAATCCAGCCCGGCACCGGTGCGCGCCGAGAGCCACACACGTATTGGGCGGCCAGCCTGGTCATAGTCGATGTGCGGCTCGGCGTCGGCAATGAGATCGATCTTGTTGTACACCTCGAGCTGGGGCACATCGTCGGCCTCAATCTCGTTGAGCACACCGTTGACATGTTCGATTAACTCGTCGCGATGCTCATGTGAGGCATCGATCACGTGCAGCAGCAAATGCGCTTCCTGAGTTTCCTGCAACGTGGAACGAAATGCGGCGACCAAGTCGTGTGGGAGCTGGCGAATAAAGCCCACGGTGTCGGCCAACACGATCGGCTCGCCGCTGGGCAGCGCAACTCGACGCAGCGTCGGATCCAGGGTCGCAAAGAGCTGATCGGCTGCATACACGGACGTCGCCGTCAGCTGGTTGAACAAGGTCGATTTGCCCGCGTTGGTGTAGCCCACCAAGGATACCGTTGTCAGTTGAGCGCGCCGTCGTGCCCGGCGACTTTGACCACGCTGGCGCGAGACCTTTTCCAGTCGCTTGTTCAACTGCTTGATACGCCCACCGATCAGTCGGCGATCCGATTCGAGCTGGGTCTCACCCGGGCCACGCAGGCCGATACCACCCTTCTGGCGTTCCAAGTGAGACCAGCCACGCACCAACCGCGTCGACAAATGGCGCAGCTGAGCCAGCTCAACCTGCAGCTTGCCCTCGTGGGAGCGCGCACGTTGGGCGAATATGTCCAGGATAAGACCGGTACGGTCCAGAACTCGACAATTCAATAGGCGCTCGAGATTGCGTTCTTGCGCGGGTGACAGGCCATGGTCGACCAGGACCACTTGGGCGCTCTCGCGCGCTACGCATTCCTTGATCTCCTCGGCCTTGCCACTGCCCACAAAATACTTCGGCTCGGGCAGCTTGCGCGCGCCCGTGACGCTGGCCACGGGCTCGGCGCCCGCGGAGACCGCTAGGTCGTAGAACTCGTCGAGGCTGTCGTGATCGGCTCCGGGAAGATCTATGTGAACCAGGACAGCACGCTCGCCGCTCTTTGGCCGCTCGAACAAGCGCACCGCCCCTACCGGCACATGCCGGCTTGATGTGGTCTATGTGTTACCTGGGGTCTCATCATGCATCGGGAGCTTGATGTTGCGCGCAGGTACGATTGTCGAAATAGCATGCTTGTACACCATCTGGCTGACCGTGTTCTTCAGCAGCACGACAAACTGGTCAAATGAGTCAATTTGGCCCTGGAGCTTGATGCCGTTCACCAGATAGACGGAAACCGGCACACGTTCCTTGCGCAGCGCGTTGAGGAACGGGTCCTGCAGTGCTTGCCCCTTGCTCATCATTGTTCTCCTAATCTTCTTCTAATCGGTTCTTGCGTTGTCTCCCCCGCCGGCACACCCAGCAGGGACATGTGGCCCGTCGTTGGGCCAGCGACTAACCCTGGCGCTCCCAGCGGGAGTCTAACATACAGACCCTGTACAATTAATGTAGTTTCCCCTCATCACTTTCAACACCTCGTCCAGCAGACTGCGCGCCTCGCTATCGAACCATTGCGCAGCGGGTTCGGCCCGCAGCCAGGTAAGCTGCCGCTTGGCCAACTGCCGGGTCGCGGTAACGCCTCGTTCGACCATTTGTCCGTAGTCGAGTTCGCCGTCAAGATACTGCCAGACCTGGCGATAGCCCACGGCTCGGACGGCTGGCTTGCTCGGATCGAGCTCAGGCCGGCGGCGCAGGCGTTGCACTTCGTCAACGAAACCCTGCTCCAGCATCTGCTGAAAACGAGCCGCGATACGCTCGCGCAGCGTGGCCCGGTCGCTTGGCGCCACGATCAACTTAACCCAGTGCCAGTCTGCGCGCGGCAACTGCTGCCGACGCAAAAACTCCGACAGCGGCGTGCCGGTACTTTCGAAAACTTCCAGCGCGCGCTGCAGCCGCTGCGGATCATTGGGGTGGATGCGCCGCGCGGCCTCGGGATCCACAGCCTGCAGCCGCTGATGCAGCGTGGCCAGCCCGTGCTCAAGCGCCTCCCGCTCCAGTCGCGCCCGCACTGCCGCGTCCGCACTCGGCAACACGGCGAGACCACGCTGCAGTGCCCTAAAATAGAGCATGGTGCCACCGACGAGCAGGGGAACCCTCCCGCGCCGCGCAATCTCGTTCATGCAGGCCAATGCATCGGCGCGAAAGTGCGCCGCTGAGTACGACTCGACGGGATCGAGAATATCGACCAGGTGATGAGGATAGCGCTCGCGCAGCTCGGCCGCGGGCTTGGCGGTGCCAATATCCATGCCCCGGTACACCATTGCCGAATCGACACTGACAATTTCCAGCCCCAACCTTTCCACTAAGGCCAGGGCCAGGTCGGTCTTGCCGGCGGCGGTCGGCCCCATCAGCAATACCGCGGGTGGGAGACTCTGGCCGCTACTCATCCGCGCCCGCCGCCTGATCTCCGCCCCGACCCGGCCGCGCCCGACAATGACCACAGCGATTCGGGTTCGACACAGATCCAGCAGGTTCCGTCCGAGGCACCCGGTTCAGCGCCAAAGACGCCAGCCAGCGTGCCTAGGAACCGGTCCATCTCGCCCTGATCGCCCAGAGGGCTCGGCGGCGCCGGCCGAGAGGCAGTCCAATCCGGCACGGGCCAGCGCCTCGGGCGCAGCGGCAGCGAGCGCCTGCGGCACTGCGCGAACCAGTATTTCGCTCTCTCCCGCCCGGCTGATATCGAGACCGACCTTGCGCAGCCGCTCCCCAGCCGACTCCGCCCGTCGTGCTGCTTGCGCCCCGACGGCGACGGCCACGGGTATGAGCAGCGGCCGCGACACCACGGTAGCCTCTGCCAGCGCCGCCACCAAGCCCTCACGCCACAGCGCACGCTGAGCACGCTCGAGGTCCACAACGACCAAGTGCTCGGCGCGGCTGGCCAGCAAAAAGCGGCCAGCCACCACGCCCAGAGCGCGACCCAGAGGACTCGGCTCATCGGTGCCGGGAATCGGACGCGGCACCGAGCCCGAATAGACCCGGGTGGCCTCGGCGACCGAGATCCGGTGGGTTTGGATGGTCTCGGCGCCGGCGCCGGAACTGATCCGCCGGTCGGCGCCCGCCGGCGCCACCTCAGCCGCGGCGACACGGTCCGCCAGGGCGCGACGCGCGCTGGCATAAACAAAGTCGTGCACCGATCGGGCGTTGCGAAAGCGCACTTCGTGCTTGGTCGGGTGGACGTTTACGTCAACCAGTTCCGGCACAACTTGGAAATGCAGCACATATAACGGATGGCGTCCCGGTGGCAGCGACTCGTCATAGGCCTGGCGCAACGCGTGGGCCAACAAGCGGTCTCGAACAGCGCGGTCATTGACATAGACGTACTGCAAATCCGTTTGGCTGCGGGTCATAGCCGGGGGACTCAGCCAACCCCGCAGGCGCATATCAGACGCGCTCGCATCAACCCAGTGGGCCGTTGCGACAAAGGCGTCCCCGAAAACCGCCCCAACCCGACGGGCGTGGCCTGTCTGCTCCGTGGCAGCCTGCGAGTGCAGCACCACACGACCCTGATGGCGCAGCGTGAACGTTACCGTTGGGTGACTGAGCGTGGCGCGTTTGACCACGTCCTCCAAGTGCGCCACTTCGGTGCGTTCGCTGCGCAGGAACTTGCGCCGTGCAGGGACGTTGTAAAACAGGTCCTGTACTTCGACCGTCGTACCCGGTGGACGCGATGAGGGTTGCGGCGACGCCTGTGCAGCATTTGGACCACTGCGAAAACACCACGCCATATCCGCTTCGACACTGCGAGAGGTGATGCTCAGCCGCGACACCGAGCCAATACTGGCCAATGCCTCACCGCGAAAGCCCAGTGTCTGCAGAGCGTTCAGTTCCTCGACCGCCGCGATCTTGGAGGTGGCATGACGACTCAGGGCCAGAGCCAGCTCGTCACGGTCGATGCCGAAACCGTTGTCGACAACCCGGATCAGACCAACGCCCCCGGCCTCGATCTCGATGTCAATGCGGGTCGCGCCCGCATCGAGACTGTTTTCGACCAGTTCCTTGAGAACGGAGGCGGGCCGTTCCACCACCTCGCCGGCGGCAATCTGGTTGGCCAACTGCGGGGGAAGTCGGTGGATACGGCGGCGTGCCGGGACCAATTGCGCCATACGTGAAGCTTACTGCAAGCCCCGCTTCAAACGAAGGGGGCCTGAGATACTCAGCTGCCGTGCGGTATGCGCAGTACCTCGCCGACCCGCAGCATGTCGCCGGTCAGACCGTTGGCTTCGCGCAATCGGTCCATACTGACTCGATAGGAACGTGCGATGCCAGAGAGCGTCTCACCGTGAGAAATGACGTGGCGGCGCTCCCGCATAGCCAACAGGCTGTCGGGTGGGGGATTGGCTCGAAAGTAGGTGCGTACGCCATTCATCATTGCCTGAGCGAGAGTCTGCTGATAACGCGCGGTCACCAACTTGCTCTCTTCGCTTGGATTGGAGATGAATGCGGTTTCGACCAGTATGGAGGGCACGTCCGGCGCCTTGAGCACACGGAACCCAGCCCGCTCCACCCTGGGTTTGTGCAATCTGCTGACTGACTTGAGGCCCGACAACACGTGCGTGGCGACCTCGTGACTCGCCTCGAGACTGGCGCTCTGCGACAAGTCCAGCAGCACCGCGGCAACCAGGTCATCCTTGTCGTCCAGGCTCACGCCGCCGATGAGATCTGCCGCATTTTCCTTGTCTGCCAACCAGCTTGCTGCCTCCGAGGTAGCACCACTCGTCGACAAGGTGTAGACAGATGATCCCCTCGCGCGCCGGTCATGGAACGCGTCGGCATGAATCGAGACGAACAAATCGGCCCGCTTGTCACGCGCGAGCGCGACGCGCTTTTTCAAGTCCACGTAATAATCGCCGTCGCGGATCATTACTGCACGCATCCCCGGTTCGCTTTCCACCAGGCGCTGCAATCGTTTGGCCACCGCCAGCACGACATCCTTCTCCCGAGTGCCGCGACGACCGATCGCACCGGGATCCTCACCGCCGTGACCCGCGTCAATCGCCACAACGACATCGCGCGGCCCGTCCGGTGCAACATCGACTGAACGTGCAACGCGCGGAGTCGGCTGCACGTCAGCGTCATACAGATCGATGACGAGGCGATGGCCGTACTCACGGTTTGGCTTGAGCACAAAGCTTTTTGGACGAACTTTGCCGCGCAGATCTAGCACCACACGCAAATCGTTCTTGTCTCGCTGCGCGTGACGTACCCGTTGGATGAAGCTCTTGGAATAATCGAGCTGAGGCAGCGCCTTGACCAGCTGGGCGTTCTTGATGTCGATGACAATGCGTTCAGGCTGGCTAAGGGTGAAGAGCGTGTGCTCGACGGGACCGCCGACATCAAAGACCAGCCGTGTATTGTCCGGCGCGGGCCACATACGCAGGCTGTTGACCCTAACGGGGTCAGCCGCAGCCACCGCACTCAACGCCAACAACACCAGAGCAGTAATTATTCTCACGATCTTGTTCCTGCTTTGACTGGTCCTGTTCTGTAATTGTGCAAACAAACGCGTACTTTTCAAGTCTTTTCTACATAGATCTTAAACAGATAGCCGATCTTCCTCGCGCTTGATCGAGATTCTCCCGCTAACTCCCTGCAAAATGCGCACCACAGGCAGCCTTGGAGCCCACTAGAGCCGGGCCAGGGCCGCCTCGCCTCGCGACGACTGTGCGCTGATGCGCGCCCGCCGACCGGTCCGCTCGCACTCCAGCTCAATCAGAATATCGGCCGGCGGTAGCCATCCTGCACCCCGCTCCGGCCACTCCACCAGACACAGCGCGTCGTCACCGAAATACTCGCGCGCGCCGATGTACTCGAGTTCTTCGGGATCACTGAGGCGATATAGATCAAAGTGATAGATCCGCCAGTCGGCTGCGGTATACGGCTCGAGCAGCGTAAAGGTGGGGCTGCGCACGGCACCCTCGTACCCCAACGCGCGCAATAGGCCGCGCACCAGCGTCGTCTTGCCGGCGCCCAGCTCGCCCTTGAGGAACACCATGAGACCGGGGCTCAGGCCGCGAGCCAGACGGGCGCCCAGCGCCAGGGTGGCGGCCTCATCGCCCAGGTATTCCTCCACGACAGCCGCCATCTCAGGGATTCACTAGGCCGCGCAGCTCGCCGATGAGATCGGAGGCGAGCAGACCGCGCTCTCCCCCGCGGGCTGCCGCTCGGTCTGCCGCCAAGGCGTGCAGGCAGGCGCCAAGCTCCGCCCCAGTCTCAGCCGCAGTGCCCTGAGCCAGCAACCCGGCAATAATCCCGGTCAGAACATCGCCCATCCCACCACTGGCCATGCCGGGATTACCCGCAGTGCATACGCCCGGGGCAGGCGTTGGCCCCCCCACCAGTGTGCCCGCCCCCTTGAGCACCACCGTGCCACCGTACTGGTCGCGCAGCTTGTCGAGTGCCGCAAACCGGTCACGCTGTACCGCGGCGGCGGTTGAGCTCAGCAGTCGAGCGGCTTCGCCCGGGTGAGGTGTCAGTACCCAGTCGTCGCGGCGCTGGGCATCGACGGCGAGCAGGTTGAGCGCATCGGCGTCGACAACCAGTGGCAACTCGAGCTCACGCGCAGCCGCCCACATGCGGTGTCCCCACTCGCCCTGGCCCAGACCGGGACCAATCGCCACAACGCTGGCCCGAGTCATCAACGCCAACAACTCTGCGCTCGATTCCACCGCATGACTCATGATCTCGGGCACCGCCCCACTTACTGCGGTCGCATGCAGGCGCCGCGTGGCCACGCTCACGAGGCCGGCCCCAACGCGCGCGGCGGCGTGGGCCGCCAACGTCACTGCTCCCGCCATACCATGATCGCCACCGATGACCACCACGTGGCCAAACTGGCCCTTGTGCGCATCGCGCGGCCGCCGTGTCAGCCCGCCGCGCAGGCCAGCGCAATCCAGGCGACGTGCCGCCGGTTCGAGGCCCTCATAGACCCGCGCAGGCACCCCCAGGTCGTTGAAGTGCAATGTCCCGCAGCAGGCCGGGCCACGGCCGCTGAGCAGCCCGCGCTTGACGCCGATGAACGTGACGGTTGCCGCCGCATGGACCGCCGCGCCCAACTCGGCACCGGAATCGGCGCACAGGCCAGAGGGGATGTCCAACGCCAGCACCGGCGCGCCAGCCTGGTTGATGGCATCAATGGCCTCGCGCCACAGGTCTCGGACAGCGCCGCTGAGACCAGTACCCAATACAGCGTCCACAATCACGTCGACGTCGGCCAACCGCTCCGCGGCAAACGGCTCCACTCTAATACCCGCGACTGCAAGCCGCTGTGCCGCGGCTAGCGCCTCGCCGCGCAGGCGCTGAGGATCACCGACCTGCAATAGCCGGGGCAGGAAACCCGCCGCGTGGGCGAGACGCGCGAGGACAAAACCGTCGCCGCCGTTGTTGCCTACGCCGCACGCCACCGCGAGCTGACGGGCCCGCGGCCAACGCTGGCGCAGCACCGCGAACGCCGCCGCGCCGGCCCGCTCCATCAGCGTAGCGCCCGGAATAGAGCACTCGTCAATGGCGCGACGGTCCAGCTCGCGGACCTGGTCGGCTGTATAAAGGTTGTGGGGCAAATCCAGCATCCTGGCTATGATAGCGACTATGTCCTGTGCGCAGAACTCGACAACGCCCGCAACGGAGCTCAGCCTCGCCACTCTGGCTCGCAGCATCAAAGACTGGGCCCGCGAGCTGGACTTTCAAGCCTGCGGCATTACCGATACCGATCTCAGCCGTGCTGAGCAGCATCTGTTCGATTGGCTGGCCAGCGGGCGCCATGGCGAAATGCAGTATATGGCCCGCCACGGCACCAAACGCTCGCGCCCGGCGGAGCTGTTGGCAGGTACGGTACGCGTCATCTCGGTGCGCATGGACTACCTGCCCGCACCCAGTGCGGCATCGGCCACGGTACTCAATGACCCGCAGCTGGGTTTCGTCTCGCGCTATGCGCTGGGGCGCGACTACCACAAAGTCATGCGCCGCCGCCTCCAGCGTCTTGCCACCCGCATCGAGCAGTCGGTCGCCGCGCTACGCTACCGTGTCTACGTCGACAGCGCACCAGTATTGGAAAAGGCCCTGGCCGAGAAGGCCGGACTGGGCTGGATTGGCAAGCACACCAACCTGCTCGACCGCGACGCCGGATCGTGGTTTTTCCTCGGCGAGATCTACACTGACCTGCCGCTGCCCGTCGACAGCCCCGGGGCCAAGCACTGTGGCACCTGCACCGCGTGCATCGACGCCTGTCCGACCCGGGCAATTATCGGCCCGTATGAGCTGGATGCGCGGCGCTGTATTTCGTATCTGACTATCGAGCTCCATGGCAGCATACCCGAGGAGCTGCGTCCGCTCATCGGTAATCGCATCTACGGCTGTGATGATTGCCAGATCGTCTGCCCGTGGAATCGTTTCTCTCAGCCGTCAAACGAACTCGACTTTCAAGTCCGTCACGGACTGGACGCGCCCCGTCTGGTCGAGTTGTTCGGCTGGGACGAAGCGACCTTCCTCGCCCGTACCGCAGGTTCGGCGATCCGGCGCATTGGCCACGCGCGCTGGCTCCGTAACATCGCGGTAGCCTTGGGCAACGCGCCGACCACTGCCGAAGTCATGCAGGCACTGGAGTCGCGCCACGATGACCCCTCCGCCCTGGTGCGAGAACACGTGGGCTGGGCACTACAGCAGCATGCAGCGGGCGACTGAGGCGAGCACACGCCATGGGCAGAGTAATGGGTGTTGGTATCGCCACTGTGGACATCGTCAACGAAGTCGATGGCTATCCCAGCGAGGATAGCGAGGTGCGCGCACTGTCCCAGCAACAACGCCGCGGTGGCAACGCAACCAATACGCTGGTGATTCTGAGTCAGTTGGGCCACGAATGCGTTTGGGCTGGCGTGATGGCCGATGACACCAGCGCCGAAGTAATTCGCACGGACTTGGCGCGCTACGGCATCGATATGAGTAGTGTGGTGACGGTTGCTCATACCACCTCGCCGACGTCCTACATCACGGTTAACCGCCGCAACGGCTCGCGCACCATCGTGCACTACCGCGATTTACCCGAGATGAGTCCAGCACAATTCGAAGCCATACCATTGGGCAATCTTGATTGGCTCCACTTCGAAGGCCGCGCTATTGAGGAAACTGCACGCATGTTGACCACAGTGCGTCAGAAACTGCCGGCGCTGCGCTGCTCCGTTGAGGTCGAAAAGCCGCGCCCGAGCGTGGAAACCCTGTTTGAACTGCCTGACGTGATCATGTTGTCACGACACTATGCTCGGGCACGCGGCTTCGAGCGGCCCCAAGCGTGCCTGTCCTGGGTGCAAGAACGCGCGCCGCAGGCGCAACTGTTTCTCGGTTGGGGCACGGATGGCGCCTACACGTTGGCGCCATCGGGCGCTGTCGTGCATTGTCCGGCGCAGATACCTGCGCGCGTTGTCGATACCATCGGCGCCGGTGACGCGTTCAATGCCGGCCTTATCGACGCGCTGCTGCGTGGTCACATAGCCGAGCAAGCACTGAGAGATGCAACCATTGTCGCCGGGCGCAAGTGCGCCCGGTCCGGTTTTGAGGGCTTAGATTCGCGTTCAGATGATCAGATCCGATGACGTCGTCGGGCATCCAATCCCAGCACAGGAGCAACCATGAGTACACTTTCAGCATGTCGACTATTTGCGGCAACCCTCTTGGCCGCCCTCGGCGCGGCTGTTCCCGCGCAGGCCGAGCAAGCCTGGGTGGGCACCCGCGTACTTTCGTTCGAGCTGGCACAGCGGCTTGCGGTTGAGGCGGCGCAGGCTTGTCGCAAACAGGGCTATCAAGTCGCTGTCGCCGTGGTCGACCGCAGCGGCACGTTATTGGCCTTCGCGCGTGATCCACTCGCCGGCCCACACACCGTTGCTGTCAGTCAAGGCAAGGCGTACGCCGCGGCGACCTTTCAGACCCCGACGACCGAGATGATGGACAATGAGCATTTGCGTCACGCTCCGGACGTGCTACTCATCGGCGGCGGCCTGCCCGTGCGCGTCGCGGGCCACATGTACGGTGCAGTTGGAGTCTCCGGCGCGCCGGCGCAGAAGCGAACGGGTGATGTCGATGAGGCCTGCGCACAGGCGGGAATCGATGCGATTCGAGAAAGCCTTGAGTTCGCCGAGTGAAGGTCAGGCGAGTATGTCGAGCAGCCGGCCCAGCCCCTCATCCGCGGCCCTGATGACCCGCCCATTGGCGGCGACCTGCAACTCATCGACCTTCAGATGGACCAGCGCGTCGACGT
>Ga0111154_1070_pt1 | contig 17965 bp, 18 predicted proteins | sample DeeMarSeWOR28_12_FD_80252 | JGI IMG/M metagenome (GOLD analysis project Ga0111154, IMG submission 80252) | Gammaproteobacteria bacterium SG8_47 | reverse complement strand
CGCCTCGGACAAACGTGCGGCGGCGGTACCCATGTCGTCCGCACCCAACGCTGCCTCTTCATGCAGCGGCGCGACGACATCAGGGCCGCTACCCAGGTCCAGATCAAGATCCAGCGCCGCTGTCTCGGCTTCGAGCTCGGCCTCGTCCGCTGGCAACACCTCCTCGATAGAGACCCTTTCCTCGTGCAGCTCAAGCTCGGGCTCCGGAGCAGCCTCCACAGACAGGATCTCGGCTTCGGGCTCTGGAGCAGCCTCCACAGACAGGGCCTCAGCTTCGGGCTCAACTGGGGCGGACTCGCCCGCGAGTCGATCAAGATCCTCGAGACTACGCTGCGCGACATCCAGTATTGCGCTTGGCCGCCCCCAGCTCTCGGTCATCGACTCCATGTAGTACTCGATACTCGCAATGGCGTCGGCCAGTCGATCGAGCATCGCGGGCGCAGGCACCGTATGCGCTTCGATGAACATGCGCTTGACGATGTCACTACATCCGCTGACCACCGCGGCGGCGCGCTCGAGATTGAGAATCAGGAAACCGCCATGAATCTTGGACAATCGCTCAGGCAGGGTGCTGAGCAACTCATGGTCGGTCGGCGCTGCGCTGAATGCCGCAACGGCATCTTTGACACTTTGCAGCTCAGTCTTCGCCTCATCAACGGCCCGGCGCACAACGTCGCGGTAGTCGCCATCGGCCTGCGAGCGCATTGCCAGCGCTTCTTCCTCTGATGCCGCCTCGCGCTGTTCCTCGGGAACTCGCGTGGGTACGGTCAAATCGTGGAGTGCGACTTCGACCGATAACAGCGCACCGGCAACCTCCATCAGCATGTCGTCGTCAGGCGCGCGCTCGCCGCTGGCGATGGCTTGCAGGTGCGCAACCTGCTTCTGAACCACAGAGCGCGGGTTACCCAGTCCGAGCATGCCCAGCGTGTCGGCCATCTTGTCGAGTTCTTCGCACAAGGGCGCGAGCGCGGCAGGGTCGCGTTGCTCACTGCGCACGTACACATCGAGGCTGTCTTTGACCCGCGACAGGTCCTCTTGCAGCACCGCCGAGACAGACTGCATTACGCTGGTATTCGGTGAGGCCAACTTCTCGCGCGCGGCGTCAAGCGCCGCAGCGTCGGGCAGAAGTTCGGCAAGCTTGAATGCCGACTTCAGGGTCGCGACACGATGGCCCTTGGAGGTGCTCTGTGCGACATAGTAGAGGAGGTTCTTCAGCAACTCGGTCGGTGATTCGCTACCCAGAGCGTCCTCACCACTGTCGATCAAGCGTTTGATCTGTCGATCCATCTGCCCAAGCAACAGCTTCAGCGCGACACTCGACTTCAAACCACCGTGGCGCAGCCCTTCGACCACACCGCTCGCTATCCAGAACACCTGTGCAACCTTGGGTTGCGTTGACGCCTTGTAGAGCCTGTCTATAACCGCGCCGATACGCTTGAGGCTGGCTTCGCTGTCGCGGTCGCGAAACCAACCCACTAGGCCGAGCTGATAGGCGTGGCGCAGCTTGCGCGCTAGCGCGGAGATCTCGTCGGTGGGTTCTTCCGCGGTCCGCGTCGACAGCGGCGTCGGTGTCGCCAGGTTGGGACTGAAAAACGCGCTTTCGGACAACAGCGCCGCGCCGCGCGCGGCGCGCAAATCGTTGAGCAGGGGCAGCAACAACACGGGCATATCGCGCTGACCACCCTGGAGCTTTTCCAGATAATCGGGCAACTGCAAGGTGCCGTGCATCAAGGCCTGATAGGCATCGTCACGGTTGCTTACTTTGCCGTCGACCAGCGCCTGGGTGAGCGCTTCCATCTCCTCAGCCGCCATGGACGCACCGAAGAGTTCCACCATCCTCAAGGTGCCATGCACCTGATGAATGTGATTCGCGCAAAAGCGCAATTGGGTCTCATCGTCGGGATGCTCAACGTACGCCTCAAGCGCGATGCGTGCCTGCTTGAGGGTCTCGTCAATCTCGCTCTTGACCCAGTTCAACGTTCCGTAGTCGAAATTCACCGACATGATCAAAGCTCTCCGGCAACTGCCGTTGCGATACGCCGAAATGCCAAACAACCCTCATGTGAAAACGGCGCGAGCTCAGGATGGTGCCAATTGAGTATCTCGCCACCGCCAAGGACCAACAGCCCGCCTGGCCGCAATTGGTCTGCAAGTTTGTTCAACACTTCCACGCGCGTGTCGCGAGGAAAGTAAATGAGCAGGTTCTGACATACGATGAGATCCATCGACGGCAGCACCGATGTGTCGTAACCCAGCACGTTCGCGCGCGAAAAACACACTCTCTCGCGCAAGCTATCGCGCACTCTATAGCGCTCGTGATCGATGGGTTCGAAATAGCGCATGAGGAGCTTGGTGGGCACTTGCTTTAAGCGCGCCCGCTTGTAGACTGCACGTCGCCCGGCGTTTACCGACGCTGCGCTAATGTCGGTCGCGGTAACTCCAAAGTAGTAGTCGCGCTTTGAATCGGCCAACGCCTGGTCAATGACCATGGCCAGCGAGTATGGCTCCTCACCTGTTGCGCAACCGACACTCCAGGCCTGCAGCCGCAGCGGTGACTCCTGAATCGCGAGCCAGTCCGGCAGGAAGACGTCGCGCACCAACTCCAGCGCCCGCGGATCGCGGAAGAACCGTGTCTCGTGTACCGTTAGCCGGTCGACCAGTACTTCCCATTCGACCCAGCCCTGGGGCCCCGAGGTCAGCAGCTCGTAGTAGCGATCGTAGTCACCCACACCCAGCTCATGCATGCGCGAGCTAAGGCTGGTGACCAAGAACGATCGACGCCCGCTCGGCAGACTGATTCCGGTGCGCCCCTCGATCAAGGTGCACCACTGATCGAATTGCCCGTCGGACAATGGCGGCACTGCGCCGTCAGGCCAGGAACCGAAGGAGCTGTCATTCGCTGACATCGCACGCACGAGGCATCCCTGCATCTACGCTTAGGCTGGCAACTTAAAGCCTGCAACTGAACGGCGCAGCTCATTGGCCAACTCAGCGAGGTTACCAACCGAGGCAGCAGTCTCGTTGGTACCGGCAGAAGTCTGCGTCGTGATCTCCTGGATAACATTCATCGTGTCGGAGATATTCGTCGCATTAGTGGCCTGCTGTGATGCTGAGTCAGAGATACGCTGGATCAGCTCGGAGAGCTGCTTGGACACGTTCTCGATCTCCTCCAGGGACTCACCTGCGTTCTGTGCCAGCTGGGCACCCGCCACCACGTTGGAGGTGCTTTGTTCCATGGAAGCAACCGCTTCGTTGGTGTCGGACTGGATCGTTTTAACCAGCGCCTCGATCTGGCCAGTAGCGTCTGATGAGCGCTCTGCCAGACGCTGCACTTCGTCAGCAACCACCGCGAAGCCACGGCCAGCCTCACCAGCCATGGCAGCCTGGATGGCCGCGTTCAAAGCAAGGATGTTGGTCTGCTCGGCAATGTCGTTGATCAGCTCAACGATGTCGCCGATTTCCTGCGAGCTTTCGCCCAGGCGCTTGATACGTTTGGAGGTTTCCTGAATCTGCTCACGGATGGTATCCATACCGTTGATGGTCTTCTGCACGGCTTCGGAGCCCTTAACAGCGATGGATACCGATTTGTTTGCTTCATCCACGAGGTCAGCAGCGTTCTTGGACACGCCCTCGATGGACTGAGCCATTTGATTGATGGCGGTGCTGGCCGCGGTAATCTGCTGAGCCTGATGGTCACTGGCTTCAGCCAGATGCATGGCGGTCGACTGCGTCTGCTGCGCGGCGGAGGAGACTTGTTCGGTCGTATCGTTAATCGCGCGCACCAACTGGCGCAAGGCGTCAATGGCGTAGTTAATAGAGTCTGCGATTGCGCCGGTGATGTCCTCGGTCACCGTCGCGGTTACGGTCAGGTCACCATCTGCCAAGTCACCCATTTCATCGAGCAAGCGCAGAATAGCCTGCTCGTTGCGCTGATTGGCTTCTTCGATTTGAACACGCTGGGCTTCGGTGGAGGCCAAGCGCACCTGCGAATCACGGCGCAACAGATAGCCGAGAACGATCAGGAGTACGAACACAACGACACCAAGGCCGTTGGCCACGTCAGAGGTCAGCAGGCGTGCGTCCACGGCGCGGTCATAGGCGGCCGACAGCGTCAGGATCTTCTGCAATACCTCGTCACTGAGACGCAATACGTCGTCGGCAGCATTGGAGACCTGGAACATTTCCGGCGAGCGTTCGAGGATGGCGCCAACGTTGACGCTCATGTCCTTGAACAAGGCCTCGACCTCTTTGAGCTTGGCTGCGGCACTCGCATCGGTGACCTTTTCAATGCCGAGGTTGCGGTTGCCATTGATCATTGCCTTGACGACACGACCGAACAGTGCGGCATCACGACCGAACCGGTCCGCCGCCATTTCGGCGTTCTCACCACCTTCGAGTACTCGGTTTACGTTGTTGGCAATACGCTGAATCAGCATCAGCTGCCGGGTAGCGATGTAGATCTGGTCGGGGGCGCTGCCTTGCTTTGTCAAAGTCGTCACGACTTCGTCGGACAACGCCAGCAGAGTAGGAATACGCTCATTAATGGTCTGGATGTACTGCCTCGTTGAGGCGACGCTATCCTGGCGCCCGAGGATGGCGTCCGTACCCTCGCGATAGCTGTTCCACGAATCCTGCAAGGCATTCAGTTCTACCTGAACGTCTATCGGTGAAGGCGCAAAGTCCTTGGCTGGATCGCCTTCGACCTGCTGCTTGATCTTTTCAGCGAACTGATCACGGCTTTGTTTGAGCAGCGGGAATGACCTCAGTTCACCGCGCGCCGACTGGGCCGCGTTCTTCGCGATTTCCTGAGACAACACCTGCTGATCGGCGAGCAGCTGTGCATACTCCTTGTCGTATGCCGTGTCCTTCAAGCTTGTGTAGTACGTGACGACCGTCGCCACGAAGGCGATAATCAAAAGGCCGATGACTGCGAACAGTCCGCGCCCGGTCGCACCGGCAAACATCTCTTGGCTTTGTGCCTTCATCGCTTACGCTCCTAGCTGCAGGAAGTGCTCGTATTGCTAAGCTGGGCGCCGCCAAAGCATGCGGCGTACCCAATGCCCGCTCTATACCAAACTACCTCGATTTCGATTCACTAATGTTGGGCGGCAACATGCAAGAAGCGCGGATCTTCTGCCAACTTGTACATGTTCAACTCGCCCCAAATTCGATCGCCCTGGCGATAGCCCCCGTTCATTAGGGCCATCAACGCCTCCTCTGTGAGCGGCTTGTCATTGGTCTTGTCCTCATCAAAGAAGTGCCTCATACCGAACACTTCGTCGACGACCAAGCCCGCCGCGAGCCCACCGTGGCGCAGTTCCAGCACACGCGTCCTGTTTCTTATCGTTGTCGGTTTACCGAAGAAGAATCCGTTCATATCCACAATGGTCAGCAAATTGCCGCGCACGTTGGCGATACCACGCACCCATTCCTGGGCACCAGGGACACGCGTGAGCGAGGGGTACTCGAGGATCTCGCGCACCTCGCCCATCGCCGAGAGCAGATGCACGTCGCCCAGGCGAAAGCCAATTCCGGACCACGTTCGGCGAACCTCCACCTGCTGGGGAATACCCAGCGCTTTGGCACGACTGCGCCGATCGATATCGACGAGCAGCGCGAACGGATTCATTTTCTGTCGGGCTTCCTCTGGAATCACAACAGCGCCTTGATCTTGTTCACCAACTCGCTTTCTTCAACCGGCTTGGGAAGATAGTCCTTGGCACCCTGGCGCAACCCCCAAACGCGATCCGTCTCCTGATCCTTCGTCGTGACGATGATAATCGGAATCGCTTCTGTGTCCGGGTCTTTGGTCAGCGAGCGCGTGGCCTGAAAACCGTTCATGCCGGGCATAACAACATCCATCAGAATCAGATCCGGCTTTTCGCGTTTGGCCGTGGCAATACCGTCCTCGCCGTTATTGGCCGTGAGCACGTCGAAACCGTTCTTATTCAAAATCCCTGAGAGAACGTGAATCTCGGTCGGTGAATCGTCAATGATCAAAATGCGTGTCATGCTGATGTTTCCCTCTTCAACTAAACTCGATCAAGCTCCCGCGCGTCACCCTGCCCCGAGGCAGGACTATCTGCCTTCGGCGCGCGATCGGTGCTCCAACACGTGCTTGCGTATGGCACCAAGCAGCTCGTCTTTGGTGAACGGCTTGGTGAGGTATTCCTCCGAGCCTACGATTCTCCCGCGAGCCTTGTCGAACAGACCGTCCTTGCTTGAGAGCATGATCACGGGCGTGCTCTTGAACGTCTTGTTATTCTTAATGAGTGCCGTCGTCTGATAGCCGTCCAAGCGCGGCATCATAATGTCGACGAAGATAATGTTCGGATGATGATCGGTAACTTTTGACAGCGCCTCAAATCCATCCGTTGCCGTGATGACGTCGCAGCCTGCCTTCTTCAACAACGTCTCCGCGGTACGGCGAATGGTCTTGCTATCGTCGATGACCATCACCTTGAGACCATGGAATGCATCGTCCATCGCTTTCCCCCGACCTCTTTGGTCGTAACCTTTTAATACGCAAGCGTTTTCAATGTATCGTATCCACGCGGTAAATCTTGAGGGATAATTGCCCGATATTTAACACAGATCTTAAGAATGATCTATAAGTGGCCAGATTTCAGGAAGTTTCTCCCCAACCATCCTCTCCGCGCGCAGCACGCCCGCAATGGGGCGCTTACAGGTGTTTTCGGCACGTCGGAGCTCAGGCTTAATGCCAAAATGACGGGAAACAATCCTACCCCAGCAGCGAGGTGACGGCGTGTCCGTGAAACTAGGTGTGGTGATGGACCCAATTGAGGCCATCAACTACAAGAAAGACAGCACCCTGGCCATGCTTGTTGCGGCGCAACAACGCGGTTGGTCGCTGCACTACATGGAGATAAACGATCTGTTCTGGCGCGACGACACGCCCTGGGCGCAGATGCGCGATCTCAGTGTCGCGCAAGACCCCAACGCCTGGTACCAGCTCGGCGCCGCTGGCCAGCAACCACTGCATGAGCTCGATGTCGTGCTGATGCGCAAAGACCCGCCAGTCGACATGGAGTACTGGTATGCGACCTATCTCTTGGAGCAAGCCGAGGCGCGCGGCACCCTGGTGGTCAATCGCGCCCAGAGCCTGCGCGATGCGAACGAGAAGCTGTTCGCCGCATGGTTTCCGCAGTGCATGCCGCCCAATCTCGTCAGTGCAACTCCGGCACTGATCCGCAAGTTCCTCGAGCAGCAGCGCGATATCGTGGTCAAGCCGCTCGACGCCATGGGCGGCACCTCGGTGTTTCGCCTGCGCGAAGGTGATCCCAATATCAGCGTGGTGCTGGAGACGCTTACCGAGTATGGCCGGCGCCACGTCATGGCACAGCGCTTTCTGCCCGAGATCAGCCAGGGCGACAAGCGCATTTTGCTGATCGACGGGACCCCCGTGCCCTACGCGCTGGCTAGAGTCCCCGCGCCGGGCGAGCTGCGCGGCAATCTCGCCGCCGGCGGCAGTGGCGTGGGTGTCGAGCTCACCGAGCGCGACCGCTGGCTGTGCGCTCAGGTCGCGCCAACGCTGCGCGAGAAGGGCCTGCTGTTCGTCGGTCTGGACGTCATCGGCGATTGGTTGACCGAAATCAACGTCACTAGCCCAACCTGTATACGCGAGCTGGATGCCCTCTACGGACTCGATATCGCCGGCGACTTGATGGGGTGCATTGCGGCGCGGCTGGCGCAGCAAGCGCAACCAGGTGATGCGTAGTGGCGGCTGCGGCTGGCACACGCCTTGCCCTACTGCTGGTGCTCGGCGCCATGCTGGTGGCATGCAGCCGCGAACCGGAACCCTTCTTCCAACGTCAACTGCTGGTATTCGGCACCGTTGTCGAGATCAGCATCTGGGGCGTCGACGCCCAGCACGCAGACACTGCGTTCGCCGATCTGGCACGCGACTTCGAGGCTCGCCACCGTCTGTGGCATGCCTGGCACCCCGGGGCCCTGGGCCGCGTCAATCAGCTCGTGGCAGCGACAGGTTGGTTCACCGTGAATCCCTCCGTGCTGCCTTTATTGGAGCCGGCGCAAATGTTATCGCTGCGCAGCGAAGGGCTGTTCAACCCGGCGCTTGGACGGCTAATTGCGTTGTGGGGCTTCCACTCCGATGAGCCTCCCAGCGGTCAACCGCCAGGCGCCGAACAGATCCAGGCGCTACTGGCGCACAACCCCAGCATGGCCGATTTGGAGATCCGAGGCGTGCGGATGCGTTCGTCGAACGCCGCCGTGCAGCTGGATTTCGGTGCATTCGCCAAAGGGTTCGCTATCGATCGCGCCATCGAACAGCTGCGCAACCTCGGTATCCACAACGCCATTGTCAACGCCGGCGGCGACCTGCGCGCCATAGGCAAGCGTGGCCAGCGCCCCTGGCGCATCGGCATCCGGCATCCAAACGGCCAAGGCGTGCTCGCCGCGCTGACCATCAATGATGATGAGAGCGTGTTCACATCGGGCAACTATGAGCGCTACTTTGACTACGAGGGCAGGCGCTATCACCACATCATCGACCCACGCACGGGGTATCCGGCGCGCGATACAGCCTCCGTGACCGTTGTGCATCGTGAGGCAGCAACCGCCGATGCCGCAGCCACCGCATTGTTTGTCGCAGGACCTGCGGACTGGCACCGAATCGCCAAGGCCATGGGCATCACCCAGGTGCTACTCGTCGACGAACGCGGCGTCGCCCACTTGAGCCCGGCGATGGCCGAACGTATCAAGTTTGAAACCGAACCAGCCGAGATCCGCGTTAGCGAACCACTATGACCCGGGCTGATGTGATCCTATTGCTGTTGACGCTGCTGACGCTGCCGTTGGTATACAACCACTATTGGGGCGAGCGCGGCGCCGGTGCCAATGCCGTGGTAGCAGTGGCCGACTCACAGCCGGCGACGATCAGCCTCAACGACGATCGTCGCATCGATGTTAACGGTGCGCGCGGTACGAGCGTGATCGAGGTCCACGGCGGGGCGGTACGCTTCGTCGACTCACCGTGTAACAGCAAGCAGTGCATTCATGCCGGTTGGCTCAGGTTGAGTGGTGATTTCGCGGCCTGCCTGCCGAACAAGGTCAGTGTTTTGATAACCGGAAACCAGCGGCGCTTCGATGCGATCAATTTCTGATCGGCTGATCTGCGTTGAACCGATGACGAGTATCACCTTAAACACAACGCGCGAGGATCACCGGATCGCCTGGTTCACAGCGCTTGCCGTCGTGATTCACGTTGCCGAGGGCGCGTTGCCCAGCCCCCTGCCAGGGGTAAAGCCCGGGCTTGCGAACGTCGTCACGATCGCAGTGCTGTTGCTCTATGGCTGGCGCCTGGCTGCATGGGTCGCTCTGCTGCGCGTTATCATCGGCAGTATCGTGGTGGGTACATTTCTGTCACCAACGTTCATGCTGAGCTTCGCGGGCGCCGGCGCCGCCGCGCTTGCCCTGGCGGCAGCGAGTCAACTGCCCGGACGCGGTTTCGGACCCATCGGTTTCAGCCTGCTGGCGAGCCTGTCCCACATGGCGGCACAGTTTTGGGTGGCCTATGTACTGTTCATTCCTCATCCGGGGCTGCTGGCGTTGCTACCCGTGTTGCTGAGCGTGGCGACGCTAACAGGTCTGATCAACGGTATGATTACCATCTGGATGCTCAAAGCTGTTTACGCCAACCGATCATGAGCGCAACTCTCCGCAACCCCAACGTCAGCAGCGCAGACCGGCTCGGCCTGATGATATTCCTCGCCCTGGCGTTGCACGCCGTGGTCATTCTGGGCATCACCTTTCAGCTCAGCGACACCGATCCGGCGGAGCTGCTGCCAACGCTGGAGATCACCCTGGTCCACAGCCGCACTGAGGAAGAACCGGACAAAGCAGATTATCTGGCCCAGGCTAACCAAAGCGGCGGCGGCAACGTCGACGATAAGGTTCGCCCCAGCAGTCCCATGGCCAATCCGGAGCCAACTGAGCAACGCGGCGTCGCACCCGACAGCCAGCCGGCGATGGCACCACCACCGCAACCGCCCAGACCGCAACAACGCGAGGTCATGGCCGCCGCCAAGGCAGAACAGCACCTGCCAGTACCACCCGAGCACGCGCCGCCACCTCTACCAGAGACCCAGATCAATGCCGCTCAGCTCATCGAGCGCAGCCGCGAGATAGCGCAGCTCAGCGCCGAGATTCAGCAGCGCCGCCAGGCCTACCAACAGAAACCTCGACATACCTACGTGTCCGGCGCCAACGCCAAGGAGTATGTCGCCGCGGCCTACATGGACTCCTGGCGAACGAAGGTCGAGCGCATAGGCAATCTAAACTACCCGGACGAGGCACGCCGCCGTGGCCTGACCGGGGGACTGCTGCTCGATGTCGCCATCAATCAGGACGGCACCATTCACAGCATCGAAGTCGTGCGCTCTTCGGGCCAACAGGTGCTCGATGACGCAGCGGTACGAATTGTGCGCCTGTCAGCGCCATTCGCGCCCCTGCCCAAGCAGATTCGCGAGCACACCGATGTGCTCCACATCGTGCGCACCTGGCAGTTTCGCGGCGGTGACCGATTGCAGACTTACGCACGCTGAGCGCGGCGGCTGGCGCCGCGCGCGTCCGGCCGCTACTATGAGTGCATGAGCGATGTCAGTCTGGCCAATCACTTCCTCATCGCGATGCCGGCCTTGCTCGATCCCAATTTCGCCCGCACCGTGACCTATCTGTGCGAGCATGATCAGCACGGTGCTATGGGCCTGATTATCAATCGCCCTCTTGAACTAAGCGTGCACGAGCTCTTGGCCCAGCTCGAAATCGAGTTCACGGACGGGCGCTTCGCCGCCACACCGGTGTTCCAGGGCGGTCCCGTGCAAACCGAACGCGGTTTCGTGCTCCATCAGCCCGTCGGCAGCTGGGAGGCCACGTTGCCGATTACCGACGACGTTGGCATGACCGTATCCCGTGACATCCTCGAAGCCATTGCCCAGGGTGATGCACCCGAGCGTTTCTTGGTGGCCCTGGGCTACGCGGGCTGGGGTGCCGGACAACTCGAGCATGAGATGGTCGAGAACGCTTGGCTCAGTGGTCCGGCCGATGCCGGAGTAATATTCGACGAGCCGGTAGAACAGCGTTGGGCACTGTCGGCCGCCCACCTTGGCATCGATCTCAGCCTGCTATCCAGTGATATCGGCCATGCCTGAGGCCCCCCTCGGCGCGCATGCCGAGGCCCTGAACCAGTGACCAGCGTGCTCGGCTTCGACTACGGGCGCAAGCGAATAGGCGTTGCGGTGGGCCAGACGGTCAGCGGCAGCGCAACGGCTCTGACTACCGTTTCCGCCCGCGACGGCCAACCGGACTGGCGCTCCATCAGCGCCCTTATCCAGGACTGGCAGCCCGAGTTGCTGGTAGTGGGTCTGCCCTTGAGCATGGATGGCAGCGAACATGAGCTAACCCAAGCCGCGCGGCGCTTTGGGAATCGGCTCGCGGGGCGCTACAATCTGCCGGTCGAGTTTGTCGACGAGCGTCTGACCAGCGTCGAGGCTGAGGCCAGGCAGGTGCGTCCGCCTCGACCGGGGGACATCGACAAGATCGCGGCCCAAATCATCCTTCAGGATTGGCTCGACAGCCGTCCCTAAGGCGCACGCCAATGAACGCACAGTTTGACGTCGAGCAGATCCTCAACAAGATGGCCGCGGATTTGCGTACGAGTCTCGCGGCACGCGCGATCAGCTCGGCTCGCATGATTGGCATTCACACCGGCGGCGTGTGGGTCGCGCAGCGCCTGCATGACATGCTGGGCCTGGAACAGCCACTGGGTACCCGCATCGGCATGCATCCCCGGGTCAACCCCTCCAACCTGCCCTTCGATGTGGACGACCAACACATCATCCTGGTCGACGACGTGCTACACACCGGCAGAACGATTCGCGCCGCGCTCAATGAGGTTTTTGACTACGGCCGCCCAGCCAGTGTGATGCTGGCAGTGCTGGTTGAGCGCAGCGGCCGCGAGCTGCCGATCGAAGCCAGCGTGGTTGGCACCTGCCTTGCCCTCGGCCCCAATGAGCACGTGAAGCTCACCGGCCCCGAACCACTCGAATTGCGCGTCCAGGAGAGTCCATGAGCGAGCCGAATATTCAGCTCGACGAGCGCGGGCGCCTGCGCCACTTCCTCAGCATTGACGGCTTGAGCCGCGATACGCTCACCCAGATTCTCGACACTGCCGAATCATTCGCCAGCGTTGGCAGCCAAACCGTCAAGAAAGTACCCCTGCTGCGTGGCAAGACGATCGTCAATCTGTTCTTTGAAGCCAGTACGCGCACGCGCACGACTTTTGAGCTCGCCGCCAAACGACTGTCGGCTGATGTGCTCAACATGAGTATCAGCACATCGGCGACCGTAAAGGGCGAAAGCCTGCTGGACATGTTGCGCAATCTCGAGGCAATGCACTGCGACATGTTCGTGGTGAGACACGCGACCAGCGGCGCGCCTGAATTCATTGCGCGACATGTCGCGCCACATATCAGCGTTATCAACGGTGGTGACGGCTGTCACGCCCACCCGACTCAGGCTATGCTGGATGCCTTCACGATTCGCCACCACAAAGGTGAGTTCAGCTCGCTGCGAGTGGCGATCGTCGGCGATATCATGCACTCGCGGGTCGCCCGCTCGCAGATCCATGCGCTGACTACCCTTGGTGTACCCGAGGTGCGGGTCATCGCACCGCGCACCCTCATTCCCAAGCACGTCGAAAACATGGGTGTGCACGTCTACCACGATATGAGCCAGGGCTTGCGTGGCGTCGACGTGGTCATCATGCTTCGACTGCAGCGCGAACGCATGCAAGGCGCGTTGTTGCCCAGCGCCCATGAGTACTATCAATGCTACGGCCTGACGACGGACAAGCTTGCAGTGGCCAACCCTGATGCGATTGTTATGCACCCGGGACCAATCAACCGCGGTGTGGAGATCGAATCTGCCGTCGCAGACGGACCACAGTCGGTCATTCTCGAACAGGTCACCAACGGCATCGCAGTGCGCATGGCGGTGATGTCCATGGTGCTCGGGCGCTCACCGGCCGCCGAAGCGGTGGACGCAAAGGAGGGCGCGTGACGAGCCTGTCGCTGCGATCAGGGCGCGTCATCGACCCAGCCAACGGCGTCGATGCGCAGCTCGACGTCCACATCGCCAACGGACAGCTGATCGCTCTGGGTGATGCCCCGGCCTGATTGTGGCCCCCGGGCTGGTCGATTTGCGCGTGCGTTTGCGCGAACCCGGGCTGGAGCACAAGGCGACCATCGCCTCGGAGACACGCGCCGCCGTAGCCGGCGGCGTTACCACGCTGTGCTGTCCACCCGACACCGACCCAGTGCTCGATACGGCTGCCGTCGCTCAGCTGATCCGCCGCCGCGCCGAAGCAGCCAATTGCTCCCGCGTCGTCACGCTGGGCGCGTTGACCCAGGGACTCAAAGGCGAGCAGCTCGCGGAACTCGCCGCGCTCAAACGCGCGCACTGTGTGGGCGTAACCAATGCGCTGGCGCCAATACGCAACACGCTGGTGATGCGCCGTGCGATGGAGTACGCGGCCAGCCATGATCTGACCGTGTTCCTGCATGCCGAGGATCCGTGGTTGCGCAACGAGGGTGTCGCCCACGAGGGCGTAATCAGCACCCGTTTGGGCCTGCCAGGTATTCCAGAAGCCGCCGAGACCGTCGCCGTGGGCCGCGAGCTGATGCTGGTCGAACAAACTGGGGTACGCGCCCATTTTTGCCAGCTCTCGAGTGCCCATGCGGTGCAGATGGTCGCGCGCGCCCGCCATGACGGCCTGCCGGTCACTGCCGATGTCACCGCGCACCACCTGCACCTGACTGAGCTCGACGTGGGCCTATTCAATGCCAATTGCCATGTGCGCCCGCCACTGCGCAGCGAACGCGACCGCGATGGGCTGATCGCCGGGCTCAAGCACCATGCGATCGACGCGATCTGCTCAGACCACCAACCGCACGATGCCGATGCCAAGCTGGCCCCATTCGCCGAAACGGAATCAGGCATCAGCGCCATTGAGACGCTGCTGCCACTGAGCTTACGCCTGCACTACGATTGGGGCATGCCGTTGAACGAAGTGCTCGCCTGTCTCACCATCACTCCGGCACGGATCCTCGGTCTCGCGGCAGGAACTCTGAGTGTGGGCACTGCAGCCGATATCTGCGTCTTCGACCCAGACACCTACTGGACGGTCAGCGACAGCGCCCTCTTGAGCCGCGGCAAGAACAGCCCATTCCTGGGTTGGGAGTTGCGTGGGCGAGTCCGCTACACCGTCGTCGCAGGTGAGCTGGTACATGAATTGACGACGTGAGACACCGGCCCGAGCCAGCATGACAACGACGATGAATACAGCACACCGCGGCACCATATTTGTCGAATCCGCCCGCATCCTCAGCCATGATGCACTGGCGGCAGAGCAGTACGTCCTGCGCGTCGAGGCGCCGCAGATCGCCCGCCATGCCCGCGCCGGCAGCTTCGCCCATCTGACCTGCGACCCGCTACTGCCGATGCGCCGACCGCTGTCGATCATGCGCGTCGATCCTGGGGCAGGATGGGTGGAGTTCCTGTACAAAGCGCTCGGCCACGGTACTCGGTTGCTCGCCAGCCGTGACGTGGGTGAACAAATCAGTGTGATGGGGCCCATTGGTCAGCCGTTCACCGCCCACAGTGAACGACGGCGCCCGCTGCTCATTGGTGGCGGGGTCGGCATTCCACCGATGGTGTTCCTGGCCGATGAACTGCGCCGCACGCCTGATGCTCAGCCGCTGGTGATCATGGGCTCGGAGGTTCCGTTCCCCTTCACCGCGCGACCGTCACAGATTATCGTCGCTGGCGTGCCGGAGGGAACGATTGCGGCGATGCCGTTACTCGAAGACTGGGGCATTGCCAGCCGCCTGGCGAGTTTGCAGGGCTATGCGGGCTGCTTCGAAGGGTATGTGACGGATCTGGCGCGCCTGTGGCTGCAACAACTCACGGCTGAGGAGCGCGCGCATGTGGAGGTCTTCGCCTGCGGTCCCCACCCGATGCTGCATGCGGTGGCAGTATTGACCAAGGAGTTCGGGCTACCGTGCCAGGTATCCCTGGAAGAATTCATGGCTTGTGCGGTCGGAGGCTGTGCGGGCTGCGTTGTGCCCGTGCAGACTGCCACGGGGGTTGCCATGAAGCGAGTCTGTGTAGACGGCCCCGTCTTCGACGCCCAGGCGGTCTTCGCCGCCATTTGAGCGCGTCAATTCGTTTCTTCGATCGTGACCCCATCCAGTGACGTCGCCATCGACGTCGCGTCGTGTTTGGTCGTACCCAGCTTGATCATCAAGCGCAGCTCGTTGGCGGAGTCAGCGTGATTGATCGCATCCTCATAGGTAATCTTGCCGGCGACGTGCAACTCGTAGAGCCCCTGGTCAAACGTCTGCATGCCGTGCTGACGCGACTTGGACATGATCTCCTTCAAACCATGGATCTCGCCGCGCCGAATCGTATCGGAGACAAGCGGCGTGCCGATTAGCACTTCCGCCGACAGCACTCGACCCTTGCCGTCCGGGGTTGGAATCAACTGCTGCGCGACAATGGCCTTGAGGTTCAACGACAAGTCCATCAACAACTGATTGCGCCGATCCTCCGGGAAGAAGTTGATGATGCGGTCCAGAGCCTGGTTGGCATTGTTAGCGTGCAGGGTTGCCAAGCACAGGTGACCCGTTTCGGCAAAGGCAATGGCATGATCCATCGTCTCACGGGTCCGAATCTCGCCGATGAGAATAACGTCGGGCGCCTGGCGCAGGGTGTTCTTCAACGCCACTTCGAATGATTCGGTATCAATGCCAACCTCGCGCTGGGTAATGATGCAGCCGTCATGCTGATGGATAAATTCGATTGGATCTTCAATGCTGATGATGTGGCCGGTGCTGTTGTGGTTGCGATATCCGATGATCGCAGCCAGCGAGCTGGACTTACCCGAACCGGTGGCACCAACGAAGATGACCAAACCGCGTTTGGTCATCGCCAGCTCCTTGACGATCGGCGGCAGTCCCAGTTCCTCGGGTTTCGGAATCTTGGTTTCGATTTTTCGCAGCACCATGCCACCGTGATTGCGCTGCTGGAAGGCGCTGACGCGAAAACGTCCAACCCCGGAGGCCGAGATCGCGAAATTGCACTCGCGCGTCTTGTCGAACTCCTCGCGTTGAGCAGGAGTCATGATGCTCAGCACCAGATCGCGTGCCTGGCTGGGTGTCAGCGTTGCCTGAGTGACCGGTGTAATCTTGCCGTGGACCTTGAGACACGGTGCCATGCCGGCCGTAATGAACAGGTCCGAGGCATTTTTGTGCACCATGAGTTTGAGTAACGAATTGAAGTCCACAGTCTTTACACCTATGCGAAGCTGTCTTTGTTCTGCGCACGCATGCGCGCTTCTTGTTTGGACACAATGCCGCGGGCAACCAAATCCTGCAGGCACTGATCAAGCGTCTGCATGCCCACCGCTTGACCAGTCTGGATAGACGAGTACATCTGCGCGACCTTGTCCTCGCGAATCAGGTTTCGAATCGCCGGTGTGCCGATCATGATTTCGTGTGCAGCGACTCGCCCGCCGCCAATCTTCTTCAACAGTGTCTGGGCGATAACCGCGCGCAGCGACTCGGACAACATGGAACGCACCATACTCTTTTCCGCCGCCGGGAACACGTCAATGATACGGTCGATGGTCTTGGCCGCCGAACTGGTATGCAGGGTACCGAACACCAAATGCCCCGTCTCCGCAGCCGTGAGCGCCAAGCGAATCGTCTCCAGGTCACGCATCTCACCGACGAGAACAATGTCTGGATCCTCACGCAGCGCCGAACGCAATGCTTCGGCAAAGCCCAAAGTGTCACGATGCACCTCGCGCTGGTTGACGAGGCACTTCTTGGACTCGTGCACGAACTCAATTGGGTCTTCGATGGTGAGAATGTGGCCGTATTCGCTATCGTTCTTGTAGTCGATCATCGCGGCAAGCGTGGTCGACTTACCCGAGCCAGTGGGCCCCGTTACCAGTACCAGCCCGCGGGGCACGTCGGAGATTTCCTTGAACACTTTCGGCGCGCCAAGCTCTTCGAGGGTCAGAATCTGGGACGGAATCGTTCTAAACACCGCCGCAGCGCCGCGGTTCTGGTTGAAGGCATTGACACGAAAGCGCGCCAGGCCCTGAATTTCGAAGGAGAAGTCCGTCTCCATGTACTCTTCATAGTCCTTGCGCTGCTTGTCATTCATAATGTCGTAGACAAGACCGTGCACGGTCTTGTGCTCGAGCGGCGGCACATTGATGCGGCGCACGTCGCCGTCGACACGAATCATTGGGGGCAGCCCTGAAGACAGGTGCAGGTCGGAAGCGCCATTTTTGACGCTGAAAGCAAGCAACTCCGTGATATCCATGAAGGTTCCTTTGCCGCCACTAGTAGTCTGTCATCCTGCTCCTGTTTCGGCAGGCGGCATGGCGTTCTAAAGTACAACCTGGCTGGAACATGAGCAAGCCGAACGACATTGCGACAAATCTGCGCGCCGTGCGCAATCGGATAGCGCGCGCGGCTGAAGCAGCCCATCGACCCGTAGACTCGATCCAGCTGCTGGCGGTCTCCAAGCGCCAATCGGTTGAGGCTATCGGCGCCGCGCTGAGTGCCGGTCAGCGCGCTTTTGGCGAAAGTTACCTGCAGGAGGCGCTGGCCAAGATGACTGCGCTAGGCGAGGCGGACATCGAATGGCACTTCATCGGTCCGCTGCAATCCAATAAGACCAAAGGCGTCGCCGAGGCATTCGACTGGGTGCACAGCGTAGACCGGCTGAGCCTGGCCCAGCGGCTCAGCCGCCAGCGCCCGACCGATCGGCCCCCGCTCAATGTCTGCGTGCAGGTCAACATCAGTGGCGAAGCGAGCAAGTCCGGCGTTGCGGTCGAAGCACTGCCCGAGCTGCT
>Ga0111154_1027_pt1 | contig 18225 bp, 17 predicted proteins | sample DeeMarSeWOR28_12_FD_80252 | JGI IMG/M metagenome (GOLD analysis project Ga0111154, IMG submission 80252) | Gammaproteobacteria bacterium SG8_47 | reverse complement strand
AGCAACACCAGCGGCTTCCAGCGCCGCCAGCTTCTCCGGCGCGGTGCCCCGACCACCGGCGATGATGGCGCCCGCGTGGCCCATGCGCCGCCCCGGTGGCGCGGTCAAGCCAGCGATGTAGGCGACAACCGGTTTACGCACATGGGCCTGAATATATTCGGCGGCTTCTTCCTCGGCGCTACCGCCAATCTCGCCGACCATGATGATGCCCTTGGTTTGCCGGTCCGCCTCGAACCGAGCTAGGCAGTCGATGAAGCTCATCCCTTGAATGGGATCGCCGCCGATACCCACGCAGGTGCTCTGCCCCAACCCGTTCTGGGTCGTTTGATAAACGGCTTCGTAGGTGAGCGTGCCCGAGCGCGAGACAATGCCGATGCTTCCCGGCATGTGAATCGCCGCTGGCATGATGCCGATCTTGCATTGGCCCGGCGTAATAACGCCTGGGCAGTTTGGCCCGATCAAGGAAACGTCCGAATGTGCCAGTGCAGCCTTCACCTTGAGCATATCGAGTACGGGAATGCCTTCGGTGATACACGCGATGACGCCGATCCCGGCATCGGCCGCCTCCAGGATCGCGTCAGCCGCGAATTGGGCCGGCACATAGATCATGCTCGCATTGGCGCCCGTGGCCGCGATGGCATCGTGCACCGTATCGAACACCGGCAAGTCGAGGTGGGTCTGCCCCCCCTTGCCGGGGGTCACACCTCCAACGAGCTTGGTACCGTACGCTAGCGCCTGCTGCGAATGAAACGTGCCCTGCTTGCCGGTGAAGCCTTGGCAAATGACCCGCGTGGCGTCGTTGACGAGAATGGCCATGGGCTATTGTCCGCGGCTCGCCGCCACGACTTTGCTCGCTGCATCAGTCAGGTCGGAGGCCGCAATGAGGGCCAGGCCGCTCTGTTGGAGCAACTCGCGCCCCTGCTCCGCGTTGGTGCCCTCGAGGCGCACGACGACTGGGACCGCCACGTTCACTTCTTTGATAGCCTGAACAATGCCCTCGGCGATGAGATCGCAGCGAACGATGCCGCCGAAAATATTGACCAGAATCGCCTCGACCTTGTCATCTGAGACGATGATTTTGAACGCTTCGGCCACTTTATCCGCCGTGGTGCCGCCGCCTACATCGAGAAAGTTGGCTGGTTCCCCGCCGTGGAGCTTGATGAGGTCCATGGTCGCCATCGCCAAACCAGCGCCATTGACCATGCACGCGATATTGCCGTCGAGGCTGATGTAGTTGAGGCCGTGTTGCTGAGCGCGGTATTCACGTTCGTCCTCCTGCGACGGATCACGTAGTTCGCTCAGCGCCTTGTGACGATACAAAGCGTTGTCATCGAGATTGATCTTGGCATCCAGGGCCAACAGCTGGCTGTCCGTTGTGAGCACGAGCGGATTGATCTCGACCAGACTCAGGTCCTGGTCCATGAACAATCGATACAGCGAGTCCATGATCCTTGTCAGTGGTGCCGTGTAACGCGCGTCCAGTCCAAGGCCAAACACGACCCGCCGACACTGGTAGGGCTGCAAGCCCGCAACCGGATTCACTTCGATTGTGACGATGCGCTCGGGCTGGCGCGCAGCCACCTCTTCGATATCCATACCACCCGCGCTGGAGGCCATGAATACGACACGCGCGCATGTTCGATCGACCAGTGCCCCGAGATAGAACTCGGCGCCGATGTCGCACGGTTGCTCGATCAACACCCTGTTGATGAGCTTGCCCTCAGCCGCGGTCTGCGCAGTGCGCAGGCGTGTGCCAAGCAGGTCGCGCGCGGCGCGCTCCAGTTCCTCAAGCCCGTCAACCAGCTTGATCCCGCCGGCTTTGCCGCGCCCGCCGGCATGAACCTGAGCCTTGACGACCCATCGGCTGCCCCCCAGCGCGCGCGCCACCGACAGGGCTTCCTGCGCCGAGGCAGCCACCCCGGCAGGTGGCACCGAAATGCCATACTGCGCAAACAAATCCTTGGCCTGGTATTCATGCAGGTTCATACGTACCGCCCCGTCGACAAGGCGTGCTATTTTGGAGCAAAGTGCAGGCTTTAGCAAAACCCACCGGCGGCGCACAGCTGGCAAGCGTGTCAGCGCAGACGCTACAATGGCACTCCGATCTCAGCTCGCCTGGGGCGTCTCAGAAATCACCAGTTCCGAAATATGAACCTAATTCGCCTGCTCGCCATTGCCGTGCTCATCTGGGTTGTCTACAGCCTGGTACGCCGCTACCTGCGCAAGGCCACGCCACCGCTCAAAAAGGACACGGTTCGCCCGATAGAGTCTATGGTGCGCTGCGAACAATGCGGCCTGCACGTGCCCGCCGGTGAGGCGGTGCACGACGGCGACCACAGCTATTGCAGTCCGGCCCATCGCGATGCCCACCGAAGTCAACCCAATGCCTGACCACGCCAACTGTCGAATAGTGTCGATGTCGATTTTTGAGACAGCCTGATGGAATTGTTCCTGCTCAGCACCGGTGAGCGCCAGGCAGCCATTGATGCACAGGGCGGCCAGACCTGGAAACCACTCTACATCTTGACGCTGGTCCGGCTGGGGCTGTCGAGCCTGTTTGCCACGCTGGCCGCCGGCGGCTGGTTGCTCCAGCCGCTGGGTCAGCAGAATCCAACTTTGTTTCTCGCCACCAGCGTTGCCTACACGGCGTTCGCAGTCCTCGCCCTGTTGGCCAACCGCTGGCGCTACCCTCCCTTTGCGCCGCAGGCCTACCTCAACGTTCTCGGCGATCTGGTCATGATCGCCCTGCTCATGCACGCCAGCGGTGGGGTAGACAGCGGTCTTGGCATGTTGCTAGTGGTTCCCATTGCAGCCAGCAGCATACTGCTGGGTGGTCGAGCGGCGGTCTTCCTTGCGGCGGTGGCCACGTTGACGGTATTGGTCGAGACGATCTATGCCCACTACGAACGCGCATTCACCATCAGCAACTATCCTCAGGCCGGGCTGCTGGGCGTCACATTCTTCACCACGGCGATACTCGCGCACGTGCTGGCACGCCGAATTCGTGACAGTGAAGCGCTGGCCCAACAACGTGGCGTTGACCTGGCCAATTTGGCCCAGCTTGCCGAACACACTATTCAACGCATGCAAACCGGTATCGTCGTCGTCGACGCCTCGCGCCGTGTGCGCATGATCAATGAATCGGCCTGGTACATGCTGGGCATGCCCTCCACCGCGACCGCGCCAACGCTCGACCGCATCAACCGGGATCTCGCTTTGGCACTGACCAACTGGCGCGTCAACCAGGAGACGCCCGCGCGCTTCCTGCGCCTGTCGCCCAACACGAGTGAAATACTGCCGCGCTTCGCAGCAATCGGTTCGCGTGACAACTCCGGGACCTTGATATTTCTGGAAGACACTGCTGCGCTGGCGCAGCAAGCGCAGCAACTCAAGCTGGCATCACTGGCCCAGCTCACCGCCAGTATCGCGCACGAGGTGCGCAATCCGCTGGGCGCCATCGGCCACGCATCACAGCTGCTGAGCGAATCCCCCGAGCTTGCAACCCACGATCGGCGCCTGACCGAAATCATCCACGAGCACACCCATCGGCTCAACGACATCATTGAGAATGTCATGCAGTTGAGTCGCCGCGACCGTAGCAACCCGGAAGTTTTTCAGCTTCGAGAATTCCTTCAGCGCTTCGTGGCCGAGTTTTGTCCCAGCAAAGAAATTCCCGAAAGCTATTTGCAGATACAGATCGATCCCGCCGAACTCGAGGTCCGTTTCGACCGGGTCCAGCTGCAGCAGATCTTGACCAACTTGTGCGAAAACGGTCTGCGCCACGGCGCCAACAGCAGCGGCGAACCCAAGCTGATATTGCGTGCCGGCATCGCGGTGGAGTTTCACCGTCCTTACCTCGACATCATCGACCACGGACCCGGCGTGGCGGACGACATGATAGAGCGCATATTTGAGCCTTTCTTCACCACCGAGAGCACCGGGACCGGGTTGGGCCTCTATATCTGTCGGGAGTTGGCTGAATCCAATCAGGCCCACGTAAGCTATATACCGGTCCCAAGTGGAGGGAGCTGTTTCCGGCTCAGTTTTCAAGACGCCCGCAAACAGTTCGTCTGACTATGAGCGACGCGCAAAATCCAGCACCCAGGGCGCTGATCGTCGACGACGAGCCGGGCATACGCGAGCTACTCGAAATGACGCTCGCACGCATGCAGGTTGACTGTGTTACCGCTGCCAATCTAGCCGAGGCCAGACAGTGTTTGACCAAAGACAGCTTCGACCTGTGCCTGACCGACATGCGGCTTCCCGACGGCAACGGCATTGAACTGGTGCGCCATATTCAGCAGCGTTACCCCGATACGCCGGCGGCTGTAATCACCGCGCACGGCAACATGGAGTCCGCAGTTGAGGCGCTCAAAGCTGGCGCCTTCGATTTCGTTTCCAAACCGGTTGAGCTGCAGGTCTTGCGCAATCTGGTCACTACTGCGCTAAAACTGGGCAGCCAGACGCAGGTGCCGCCTGCCCAACCCGGGCTCACGCTCATCGGCCAGTCGCCACTCATGGCGCAAACTCGAGCCACCATCGAGAAAGTGGCACGAAGCCAAGCGCCTGTGTATGTCAGCGGCGAGTCGGGCACTGGCAAGGAACTGGTGGCCCGCTTGATCCACGCCCGTGGTCCCCGCGGCGACCGGCCGTTCGTGCCGGTCAACTGTGGCGCGATACCGGCCGAACTGATGGAGAGCGAGTTCTTTGGCCACAAGAAGGGCAGCTTCACGGGCGCCGTCACTGACAAGGAAGGGCTGTTTCAGGCTGCGGATGGCAGCACACTGTTTCTCGATGAGGTCGCTGACTTGCCGCTGAACATGCAGGTCAAACTACTACGCGCTATTCAAGAAAAGGCGGTACGACCAATCGGCGCGAACAAGGAAGTCCCGGTCGATGTACGTATTCTGAGCGCGACCCATAAGGACCTCGCCGCGCTGGTGCGCGAGGGCAAATTTCGCCAAGACCTGTATTATCGTATCAACGTGATCGAGCTACGTGTACCAAGCTTGCGCGAGCGTCCGGAGGACATACCGGCATTGATTACGCACTGTTTGCAGCGCATCGCCGATGAATGGGGCAGCTCGGTCCCGAACATCGAACCGGCTGCAATAGCGGCATTACGAGCGTACAGCTTTCCGGGCAATGTACGCGAGTTGGAAAACATTCTGGAGCGCGCCATGACATTGTGCGAGGGCAATGTCATCAGCTGCAGCGACCTTCAGCTACCCCGACACAGCGAAGAATCGGTGACGGAGAACGAGGAAGCTGTGGACCTTGCCCCCTACCTGAATGACAAGGAGCGCGAAGTCATCGTGCGTGCGCTCGAACAGACACGCTACAACCGCACGGCGGCAGCCAAGCTGCTCGGCGTGACCTTTCGCCAACTCCGCTATCGAATGAAAAAGCTCAATATCGACTGAGACGACTCACCAACCGCGCAGTTTGCCGTTCATCTTTACGGCAACACCGCCATCGCGGTCCTGGCGACCCAGCAATTTCAGCGCAGAACTCAGCTCGGGCTGGGCTGAGGCTCGCGTGCCGAGTTTTGCATTGATGCTGTAGTTGCCATCATGCTTGAGCTCAGCGATACCCTCAGCCTGCAAAGGTCCACCCCCCTGATCCGATATGACGGCCTTGCTTCCGGCCTCGGTGGGTTCGAGCTCCACCAGCAAATCGCCGAGCCGCACAGCTTGGGGCGCCGTCAAGGCGGCGCCGGTCCAAGCCAAACGCCCGCTGGCCTGTATCTCGCTGCCGGGTTCAATGTCCACTCGTTGCAGATTGACACCCACTCTCCCGTCCAGTGCAACCGGCAGGTGACCCAGCAGTGGCTGCAGATCCTTGGCGAAAACCACACCGGTGATGTCTTCCATGTGCAACGCATTGCCCAGCCCAACGCTGACAAAGCCCGCCACGCGCGTATCGGCCCGTGCCACACTGACGTCACCGCCCAGGCGAGCAAGCAACAGCGACCACAGACTGAGATCCCACTCCAGTGAACCGAGTTCTACCCCCCCCACGGTGACGCTCGCGGCGCGTCCCGACCACACGCTGCCCCGGAGTTCCTGGGCCGATACGCTCTTGGCCAGCGGGGTCCAACGCTGCAGGGCGGCATAGCCCACGGCAGCGGGTAAGGTTACGACCAAGAACAGCAAATAGGCGATGATGCCCGCCGCGACATAGCGCAGCACGGTTTTCGTTCTTGGGTTCATACGCCAGGGGACTCCAACAAGACACGGGCATCCACCCTGCCAGCCGCCTCCTGGCGATCGACAGATAGTTCGACAACACGCACGCCGCCTTGTGTGCTCAGGCTGTCGAACCACTTCAACATGTCGTCAAAGGCCACATCCTCCAGCCAAACACGCGCGCCCGCTTCTCCGTCCGGTTGTACTTTCTTGAGCGCATCCCCCAGCTTGGCCCGGCGTGCGGTCTGTTCAATAGTGCCCAGCAGTGACTGCCCACTGCGCGCCGCGGTAGCCCCCGCGCCAGCGCCGCGCAAGGCGCTGACCTCCTGAGCGGCTTCACGCATCCATTTCAGCTCCTGACGCTGCACATCGACCTGCTGCTCCATCTTCGCAATCTTGCCGACAAACGGCTGCCAGATGAGCAGGTAGAGCAACAGGATCAACATCGCGACGCCGCCCGCGATCACGATGCGCTGCTCGCGCGGGCTCAAGTTGTCGAAGTACTCTTTCATGTTCCCGCTTTCTTGATCAGCATACGACTCTCGACCTTATCGCCCTGTGCCGAGGCCGACTGTATTTCAACGCTCCAGCCGCCCTCATCGCTGAGACGCTGTTTCAACGCGTCCAGAGCCTGCAGATCTTTGAGCTCCAGTTCGATATCCAACTGGCCGGTGCGATAGCGCAGGGTCCGCACCTCCAACCCACCGGTCGAGCGCAGTATCGGAGCTGCGCTGGCGAGTATCTCAGCGACACTGTCCCCGCCCTGGCCGGCCGCTTTGCGCAGCTCCTTGAGGGCCTGGTCCATCTGGGCACGTGGATTAGGAATGTTCTTCGCGTCGGGAAATGCGCTGAGGTAAACCTGCTTGATCTCGGCCTCCAAGCGCTCGGTCTGACGCGACAGCACACCATAGTCATAAACCTGCAGCACCAGCTGCACGACCAACCACAGCGCCAACAGTGCCGCGGCGGGGTACCACTGGCGCAAGTGCTTGCTGAGCCGTTCGCGGCGGCTGTACTCACCCTGCAACAGATTGAAAGCCGCCTTGGCATCAAAACCATCGGCCACCAACCCGAGTAGCCCTTGGTTCAGCGCCCGCACCGCAACCTCGGCGTCCTCCGGCCAGACGTCGAAACCTTCGGTGGCGCCCTCCACCTGGTATACGTCGAAACGGCGCGGCGCGTCCTCACCCAAATCGGCCAAGGCCCGCGCCAATATCAGAGGCGCACTCTGGCGGTCGGTCGCAAAACCGCTCTGCTCACCGGTGCGGACCAGCATGCGGTCCTGACCGACCAACACCGTCCAAGCACCAGGCTGCCACGGCAGGGCGACAACATCGGGCACCAGCGCATCGGCCTGCAGCCCGTGCTGGCCCAGCACTTCGAGCCAGGCGGCCATGCGCTCGCGGCTTACCACAGCGACGACGTGCTGATCGCCGGCCATGCGCTGTCCTAGGGCGAAGTGCATTTCATCGACCTCGTCGATCAGATGCTCCTCCAGCACATAGGGCACCGCCTGGAGCAAGCGTTGCCGCCCGCGCGCCGGCAGCGTCGCTGTGGTCAATAACACGTACTCGCTGGGCACAAAACAGCTCACCCGCCCCCCGGAAACCTGAGCGGTCAGTTCGCTGAGCGTACCGGCGGTCACGACTGGAGTGGTGCCTGCCTCGTCGATAACCAGCCAGCGCACCGGCACTTCAGCGCTCGGTCCGCCGTTGATTTCCGTGAGATCTATCAGAATCTGACGTGCCACCTACAACTCCCACCGATCGCCTTGGGTGCGATACAAAACGCGGATTTCCCTTGCCGGGCCCTGGCGTTGCACAACGCTGAATTGATGAGTTCCGACGCGGCCAATCTGAGCAAAGCTCGCAATAAGAAAATGGTCACTCTTCACATCCAACCCCTCCGGCGACAGACCCTTGCGGCCGCTGAACAAGGGTAGCCCGAGAAACTCATTCACATCAGCATACGCAGTACCCTCTTTGCCGTCACGGTCCTCGACGAGGGTATTGGCCTCTTCCGCGTCGACGTCATCGGCCAACGACATGATAACCGCAGCCGTGGCGGTATTCACATTGATGCTGGTCCGCGACGGCAGTACGCAGACGTGCGACGCCAGCGCCCGATACGCTTTGTAGTCAAAACCTTTGACCAGCAACAACTCAGAAGGGCTACTCATACTGCCGTTGTGGGTGCGGTATGGTGCTTGCAGTGTCATGTAGTGCGTGTCTTCGGCTCCGTCCGGGAAACTGGCATTCTGGTCCGCATCCAGCCAGTCCACTACCGCCAGAGCCAGATCGGGCTCGAGCCCCAACGCTCTGAGCAGGCGGCGAAAGCGTGCCACATCAACCGCGCTCGGCTGAGCGTTGCCGTCGATCAGGTTGTTGAGGTTGAAGCGCCCCTGCATATCCTCGACATGCCCGCCGACCACGCCGCCCTCGACGGGTAACCACACATCTTGTTGCTGTTCTTCTTCGCACAGATCGGGAATCAAACAGCGCCAGTCACTGACGTGGTCCGTCTTGTTCTTGTCCTGCCCCAACGCCCAAGCCCCGATCTGTTCCGCGCCCAGCAAGAACGCATACGCCTGGTCATTGTTTATCATATTCTCGGTACGCCGCACCGTAACCTGTTGGCTCGAGATCATTGCGGTCGCGCTGATGGCAGCCAGGGCCAGGACCAACATCGCCGTGAGCAGAGCAATGCCGCGTTGTGGGTACCCGTACCTCACACCGTACCCCCCGGCACCACGAACAAGCGCTTGATGGGCCCCCAATCCTTCAGGTCGAGGGTAACCTCAACCGCGAGCGGCAACACCTGGACCGCTCCCTGACCCTGTTGCGGCGGCCAATCGTCGACCCACTGTTCATCGGCACCGAGATAGCGGATATCGAGCGCGTCCACCTGTTCAACGAGACGCGACACATTGGGCTCGGCTTCAATGCCCCGGTCCAACGCTGACCAGCTCAGACGTTCCAGTGTCTCGTCCTTGAGCCGATAACCAACCCGCACGATCGCCGCGCGCGCCTGCGCCGCCGGGTTGCGGTAACCAGCGCGACTGAGCTCCAGGCGCACATCACCGAGCTCGGTGCCGCGCATCGCCGGTTGCCGATCACCGTACTGATCGCGGATATCCCGTTCAACGGCCTGCTGCACGTCACGCTGCAGAATCAGAAATGCCTGTTGCAACTCAGCCATGCGGCCCGTTTCACGATCAGTATGCTCACGCGTGTTGGTCACCGCGCTCAAACCGCCGTAGGCCAGTACCGACATGACCGCAAACACGGCGATAGCAACCATGAGCTCGAGGAGGGTAAAACCGCGGTGGGCAAGGCCTGCGTGCGACATACTCATTGGACCCGGTAGGAGAACAACAGCTGGGCTGTCGCCGTCTCGGCATCAGCGTCCTCGGGCCGAACCTCGATTTGTACCTGACGAAACACCGGGTTGGCTGTCTCCACAACCTTCGTCTCCCAGCGCCATTCGCGCCCCCCCATCAGCTCAGTACCCTTCTCACTACCGGTCGATGGTCGTTGCTTGCGCAGCCGCCACTCGGCGAGCTTGTTCATGGCCACCCAGTGTGCCAGCGTCTTCTCCTTCAGGTAGACCGTGTTGTAGGCATGCGTGCTGCCCGTACCGATATACGAGCTCATCGCCAGCGCCAGAATGACGAGCGCGATCATGACCTCCAGGAGAGTGAAACCCCGCGCTGTTCGACCTTTGAACATTGTGGCTTCGTACCTCACAGGCTCAGAGCGTGCTGCGACGTTCGGCGATATGTACCAGACCATTGAGCTCGCCGCGCAGCATGAGGCTATGGCGCCGGTCCTCATCAGTGAAGGTCAGCTCGAAGGGTGAGATCTCGCCACTGGAGAGGATGAAGATGCGAGGTGGTTGCTCCTCCTCGTCCTCCTCGCGCGGATCGTCTTCCTGTTCCTGTTCTGCATCGGCAGCGAACTCGATCGCTTGACCATCCAGCACCAAAGACATGTGCAGAAAGGTGCCAATACCGCGGGGACGAAATAGGGCGTCGTCGCTGATCAACTCCCAGTCCGCCCCGGTGTAACGTTCAAATGAATATTGGTGTTCGGAGAATGCAACGGCGAGCTGCTGATTCTGCAGAATCGCTTCTTCGCGCGCCATCTGCAGCAGCTGCTGCAGCCGCCACGCCTCTTCATCCATCTTCTCGGCGATCTCGTCACGATCGACATAGAGCATTGCGATGCTCAGGATAATGCCGAGAATGGTGACGACGGCAACGAGCTCGATCAGTGTGAAGCCCGCGTCACCCCGCAGACGCAACTCACTGGTCGGGAACCGAACGCGTCTAGTTGATATTCCAGCTGCCAATGTCGTCGTCGCTGGGCGTTCCGTCAGGCCCCAGCGAATAAACATCGATTGCCCCGCGGGTGCCCGGATTCAGGTACTGGTAGGAGCTGCCCCAAGGATCGACCGGAACGTTCTTGATGTAACCGCCTTCCTTCCACCGCGGTGGCTCCGGTGAGCCCGATGGTTTGGTCACCAACGCTTCGATGCCCTGATCGGTGCTGGGATACTGATAATTGTCTAACCGGTACAGATCGAGCGCCGCCTCCAGGGCCCGGATGTCGTTGCTCGCCTTGACGATGCGCGCCTCGTCGGGGCGGTCCATGATTCGGGGCACCACTATGGCTGCCAGGATGCCCAGTATCACTACCACCACCATGACTTCGATCAATGTAAAGCCCGTCTGCCGTGCCCGGCACGCCGACCCCGCCAATCGTTGCCGTTCCTCGTGTTCTAGTTCCAACATAGCCACCGCGTAGTCCTTTGCCTGAAAGATGTGAAACGGGCCCTATTGTACCCCAAAGCACGGCCTGCACGTCGCTTTACCACCTAGAAGCCGGCCGCCAGCCAGGCCCTGAGGCCCCAGCTCAGCGTGTCATTATCCGGTTCGTACGCCCAGCCGCTCAACTCGGGCACGTAAACCGACGGACTGGCGTCGAACTGCCAATACTGAAGGTAGGGTTCGACGGTAAGAGTCAGTCGCTGACTCAACGGCTTGCGCCACGGGGCAGCCAAACGCACACCTGGACGCTCCCCAAGATCGAATCTGGTGTTGGCCCCCGCAAGTGCGAGCTCCATCGTTGCATCGATCGGCCACAGCGCGCGAAAGTCAAAACTGAGTTCGTCAACGACGTCGAACTGCATACCCAACATCAGGTAGTACCAGTAGTAGTACTCGAGCAAACCCGCCACCGGTCGGCCGTTGATGTCGCGACTGGGCTGAATGTCGCGCTCCCAGTAACGATATCCCAGGCCGGCCACTACCCGCAGGGGCCGCTCGGGCACAGAATAGGTCATGTATACCGAGGTGTCCCAGATCGCCTCGTCAGTATCGGTGGACACGGGGACTCGGTCCTGGGTCTGGCCGCTGTAGCCGGCGCTACCGACGTGCCAGGTGAACTCGGCATCCAAGCTCCAGCGACCAAATGGCTGCGTCACACCCAGGCCGAGGCCGGGCAAGGAACCGTCTTCGCGGTCCAGAATCTCACCCGCGTCGTCGAACTCCTTGTACTCGAAGTCCATCCAACTCAGACCGGCGCGCAAGTCGAGGGCATGCACCTTGGCGACGCCGAGCGGCCCCACGACCAGCACCTGGCACAGCAGCCATGTAGCGAGCCTGGGCAGTCGAACCACGCTAAAGACCTGCCCCAGCTCAGCGGACCAATTGGTTGAGATCGAAGATTGGCAACAGGATCGCCAGCACGATTAGCAGCACGACCGCACCCATCGCCAGAATCAATAGCGGCTCAAACAGGCCCATCAGGGTGGCGATGACAGTCTCCAGTTCCCGCTCCTGGTTCACCGAGGCACGCTCGAGCATTTCCTCGAGGTTGCCACTGGCCTCGCCGCTGGCGATCAAGTGAATCAGCATCGGCGGAAAATAACCACTCGCGTCCAGCGCCTTGGACATGCTGGTACCCTCGCGCACACGCAATGCCGCGGCCGCCACCGCCTCGCGCATTACCACATTCGACATCACGCTGCCGGCGATCCGCATCGACTCGAGCACGGGCACGCCGCTGGCTGCCAGAATACTGAGCGTCCGGGCGAAACGCGCCGTATTGACGCCGCGATTGAGTCGGGAGATGACCGGGACAGCCAACAGGAAGCGATGATAGTTGCGCTTAGGACCGGGGCGTCGCAACACATAGCGCACACTTGCAACGACCAAGACTAGACCGGCGATGATCCACAACATGTAGTCGCGCAAGAAATCACTGGTAGCGATGAGCACGCGGGTCAACAGCGGCAGCTGCTGACCGGTGTTTTCGAAGACCTGCACGACCTCCGGTACGACATAGGTCAACAATGCCACCACAACCAGAATTGCCATGCCGGTCAGCATGGCGGGATAAAACAAGGCGAGTTGAATCTTCTGACGCAGTTGCTGACGGCTTTCGGTGTAATCCGCCAAACGCTCCAACACCAAGTCGAGATGTCCGGACTGCTCGCCCGCTGCAACCGTGGCACGGTAGAGTTCCGGAAACACCCGCGGGAAATCGCTCAGACCCTCAGCAAGAGAATGACCCTCGCGCACTCGCCCGCGCACCGCGAGCAGCAGGCTTTTGAGTCGACCCTTCTCGGTCTGGCGTGAGACCGTGGACAAGGCCTCTTCCAGCGGCAAGCCCGAGCGCGACAAGGTGGCGAGTTGGCGAGTCATCAACGCCAGGGCCGTCGCGCTGACACCGCGGCGCAGAGACATGGCGCGGCTTTCCGTCTCACGCTCGCTGACCTCGCCGACATTGAGCGGAATCAGGCCCTGGTCGCGCAGCAGCTGACGCACCTGGCGCGGGCTGTCGCCCTCGACCAATCCTTTGGTTTCGCGCCCGCGGCTATCGAGCGCACTGTATTCGAAAGCACCCATGCGTCAGGGTTGTCAGGCTTCGCTGGTGACGCGCAGCACCTCCTCTACCGAGGTATCCCCGGCGAGGATGCGGCGCAAACCGTCTTGGTAAATACTGGGCGAGAACCGGCGCGCGTAGCGTTCGAGCTCTTGCTCGCCGGCGCCGTCGTGAATCATGGTGTGCAAAGTTTCATCGATTTCAATCAACTCGTAGATGCCGGTACGCCCGCGGTAGCCGGTCTGGTTACATTGCGCGCAACCCTGTGCGGCGAACAACTGAATCTGCTCCGATTCGGAGAGACTCAATCGGTGACGCTCGGCTTCGTTCGGATCATAGGGCTTGCGACAATGCGGGCAGAGCACGCGCACCAGCCGTTGGGCCAGCACCCCAATGACGCTCGACGCCAACAGGAATGGTTCCACGCCCATGTCGCGCAGACGCGTCACGGCACCAACTGCCGTATTGGTGTGCAGTGTAGACAGCACGAGATGACCGGTAAGACTGGCCTGCACCGCTATTTGCACGGTGTCCAGGTCACGAATTTCACCGACCATTACGATGTCGGGGTCTTGGCGCAGGATAGCGCGCAGGCCACGAGCAAAGCTCATATCAACTTTTGTATTGACCTGGGTCTGGCCGACACCGTCGAGGTAGTACTCGATCGGATCCTCGACCGTCATGATGTTGCGACTGGCGTCATTGAGGCGAGTCAGCGCAGCGTACAAGGTCGTCGTCTTACCTGAACCGGTCGGACCCGTCACCAGAATGATGCCGTGTGGACGGTGAATCAGTCGATCCATGGTCTTCATGGTGCTGGCGGCCATGCCGAGCTGTTCCAGGTCCAACCGTCCCGCCTGCTTGTCCAGCAGACGTAACACCACGCGTTCACCGTGGCCCGAGGGCAGCGTCGAAACACGAACGTCGACCGCCCGACCGGCGATGCGCAAGGAGATACGGCCGTCTTGCGGCAGGCGCTTTTCCGCGATGTCCAGGCGGGCCATGACCTTGATACGAGAGACGATCAGGGGTGCCAGCACGCGTTGTGGTGCAAGGACCTCATGCAAGGTGCCATCAACACGAAAACGCACCACCAGACGGTTCTCGAACGGTTCCACATGAATGTCCGATGCGTTCTGCTTGACCGCCTGGGTCAGAATCGCGTTGATCAGCCGGATGATCGGTGCGTCGTCCTCAGTTTCGAGCAGATCTTCGGGCTCGGGCAACTCCTCCGCCACCCGATCGAGATCCATGTCATCGCCGATGCCTTCCATGAGTTGCATGGTCTGGTTGGATTGGCTTTCATACGTCTGCTGCAACAGTCGATTGAACTGCTCCTCGCTCACCGCTTCCAGCTGCACCGGCTTATGGAAATGGCGCCGCACCTCGAGCAGTGAACGGGTCGACACATTCGGTCGATAAACGCAGGCAACAGCCTCTTCGCTGATCTCCTTGACCAGCACACCGTGGCGCTTAGCGAAAGCAAACGGCAGCCCCGATGGCTCGGCCACCTCGCTGACCTGCTCGGCAACGGTCATGTCATTCAACGGAAGCAGCCTCCGCCTGGCCCTGGGTCGACGCCGCTGGGCTCTCACCAGCCTCGGTGGACGACTCAAATGGCGGTGGCAATACGAGGACATCTTCAAAATCGGGCAACACCGGCACGACGTCATCGTTCATCAAGCGCACACCGCGCTCGCGCGCGGCCATTTGCTCAGCACGCATGTAGTTGTATTTCTCGCCGGTACTGCGTGTCAGCAAGGCTTGATCGCGCAGGATAGTGGGATGTAAAAACACCATTAGATTGGTCTTGATCGTCTGCGTCGTGGAGTAACGGAACAGCGCGCCCAGTACGGGAATATCACCCAGACCGGGGACCTTTTGTTCAGACTCGATCAGATCATCGCGTATCAAGCCACCGAGCACCACGACCTGGCCGCTTTCGACCAGCACAGCAGTTGTTATGGTACGTGTATTGGTTACCAAATCGGCGGCTGCCACGGATGCCTGAGCAATACTGGAGGCCTCGGTTTCGACTTCCAGTTTGATGGAGTTACCCTCGTTGATCTGTGGCTTGACCTTGAGGGTGAGACCGACATCCTGGCGCTCGATCGTCTGGAACGGGTTGACCGAGCCCGAGGCGGCACCCGTGTTGGTGAATGAACCGGTGAGAAACGGTACGTTCTGACCGACGACGATCTTGGCTTCCTGGTTGTCGAGCGTGACCAGGCTGGGCGTGGCCAGAATATTGGTGTAGCTCGTGCCTGCCAAAGCTCTGACGAAAGCCGCCCAACTGTAACCGTTGTCATTGATGTCGCCGACCGCCAGGCCGAGACCCTCAATGCTGGGTATGGCCACACCACCGGATGCGACGCCCCCAATGATGCCGAGAATCGGGCTCTTGTTGAAATTCACCAGGCCGACGGCGTTTTCGGCGTCCCCGCCGAACGCCCATTGCACCCCCAACTCGTTTGCCTTGTCGCTGGACACCTCGGCCAACACCGCCTCAACCAACACCTGAGCCCGACGAATGTCGAGTTGCTGAATCACGGCACGTAGCGAACGAAACACGTCGGGGGGTGCATTGATCACCAGCGCATTGGTGCTCTCATCGGCCTGAATGGTGATCTTGCCTCCGGCGACTGCGGCAGCCGGTGCCTTCTGACCTTTCTGCTGCGTATCCAGGCTCTGGCCCACGCCGGTGAGCACCGGTGCCAAATCAGCCGCATTGGCATAACGCAGATAAATCACCTGGGTGTCGCCGCCGACATCAACCGGCGTGTCCAGATGAGTGATGATGGCGCGCAATCGCAGCCGCGACGCCCGATCACCACCCAGCAGAATACTGTTGGTGCGCTCGTCGGCGACGATCGCCGGTCGTTGCCGCGCACTGGTCTTGGGGTCGCCCTGATTCAGCGCCGTGAGAATGCGCACCAGTTCTGTAGCCGACGCGTGCTGCAGTGGAATCACTTCGACGTCTTCATAAGTCGCGCGGTCGACGCGATTGATGATCTGAACCAGGCGTTCGATATTGGCCGCCGTGTCCGAGACGATGAGCATGTTCGAGGCTGGATACGCAGCCAGGTGTCCCGGCTGCGGCACGAGCGGGCGCAGGATCGGCACCAGTTGCGCAGCGTCCACATTCTCGATGGTTATGACACGGGTCACCACCTCGTCGCCGCGCCCCGGACTGCGCGAGCTTACCAGGGGAACTTCTTCCTGTTTGGCGTTGACTGCCGGGACAATCTTGGTCGCATTCTCGCCTGGGATCGCGGAAAAACCGTGCACCTTGAGCACCGACAAGAACACTTGATACACCTCGTCGGCGTTCATCGGCTGCGATGAAATAACGGTAACCTTGCCTTTGACGCGCGGATCAACGATGAAATTTTCGCCGGTCATTTCCGACACTGCGCCGATCACCGCGGTCAGATCGGTGTCCTTGAAATTCAAGGTCACCTTCTCGGCCGCGTACCCTGCGCAGGCCCATGCCAGCATCAGCAGGGCCGCGGCCACCCGCCATGGATCAGCGCATCGTTTCCCAGGTTCGTCAAATCGGATCATAGCTGTTCAACTCGTTGCGCCTGCGCCAACAATACTAGTGTACCGGCGCCTGTTATTAGTTCATTTTTACCGACAGCGTTGTCGGCTGTCCGCGCCGAAGAATATCCAAAGTCACCTGGTCAGCGGACTGGATCTGCGCCATCAGATCGTTCCACTTCGTCGGGTCATTGAGCGGCATGCCGTTGACAGAGGTGACTATATCATCCGGCCGCAGACCGATTTGTCGCATTAGACGACGGTTGTTGTGGCTGAGCCGGTAGCCCTGGATCTGCCCTTGCTCGATGTGAGGAGTAATCCGCACCTGTTTCCACACCTGGGCGGGATCCTGTTCGAACATCTGGCGCAATTCGCCGACGGACTGCGCACTCTCGCTCGAGCTCGCTGAACGAGCGCTAGTGGTCTGCGGCAGCGCCTGCGCGGGCTGTTCCGTGCTCTCGACGATGACACCTTCGCCTTCGGTTGGCAGGTTCAACGCCTCGAACCGACCATTGCGACGCAGAATGACGCGGTCGGGATAAATCTCATGCAACGTCGCGTTACCGGGCAACTCGGCGCCGATACGGTAATGACTCTCGCGCCCTTGCGCATCGGCGATAATCGCCAGGGACAAGGCCTTGATGTCCGAGGCAAACACGCCGCGCAATTGCAGCTTGAGCTGTGTCTCGGGCGCGTCGATGGGCGCCTGCTCGCTGGCCACGGGCGCCTCACCGGCGACACCAAACAGATGCAGCGCCGCCACTTGTCCGAGTCCGGACTGAGCGCGGCGCACAGGGGCCGGCGCGCTGTCACGGCTGGCTGGCGCATCAACCGTCAGCGCCGGCGCCGGCGTTAGCGCACGCCAGGTCAGCGTCGCCATGGCATGCGCCACCAGCAATATCAGTGCCAGCGTCACCCAAGGCGTCGCCCGGTTGAGCCACAGTTGGGGCTGCAGGCTGGCCAGCCTTGCGGTCCAGTTTGCCGTCATGTTGCGTTGCATGAGTGAGCGGTATATTGCGCTAGGTATCGGTCAGGGCAGGGAATTTATGAGAAATCCAAACTCCCACAGCATAATCGCGCAATAGTACCGTGCACCCAGTAAGGAATCTACGTTCCCGCCGCCGAACCGGGTGCACTGACGCATTTCGTCAGAATGTGACCAATTATGTCATGTTGCGGCAACCCGGGGCGCTGCCCCGGTGACCAGGCCACCGCGTGGCGCCGGCGGCGTTCGGTTCCCACACTGTGATGCGGTTCACAGTAAGCGGCTGTTTTTTCAAAGTCTCCTTGCTTCGCCAGAGTGGAGCTCCCGCGCGCGTGAATGTGAGGAGCGAGATCTGGCACAAAATCTGCACACCTCCGGCTCACATGGCTAAAGGTTTACCGGGAGATTCCGAAACAACCTTTGCCCACGTTACTGGGGGACACGTGCGGCGCGCAGGCGCAACACGCCGCTCAAGGGAGCGAGGCAACCGCAACGTCACTAACGTTAGTTCTGAGGAGTCATTTGACATGAAGAAGCAACACGGTTTTACCCTGATCGAGCTCATGATCGTTGTGGCGATCATCGGCATCCTGGCCGCCATCGCGATTCCGGCGTATAACGGCTA
>Ga0111154_1092_pt1 | contig 18364 bp, 16 predicted proteins | sample DeeMarSeWOR28_12_FD_80252 | JGI IMG/M metagenome (GOLD analysis project Ga0111154, IMG submission 80252) | Gammaproteobacteria bacterium SG8_47 | reverse complement strand
GCCGGAGTCGAAGGCGCATTTCGGTTTCTCAAACGTTTGTGGAAGATTGTCCATGGCCACGTCAGCGCGGGGGTGGTGGCGCCTGTGGACGTGCGACAACTGGACGACCCACAGCGCGACCTGCGGCGCCAGGTCCACGAGACTATTGCCAAGGTTAGCGACGATGTGGCGCGACGGATGACCTTCAACACGGCGATCGCGGCCGTGATGGAGCTCATCAACGCCTTGTACAAGTTCGAAGATTCCAGCCCCAACGGGCGCGCGCTAATGCAAGAGGGGCTTGAGGCAGTGGTGTTGCTGCTGGCGCCAATCGTGCCGCATATCGCACATGCACTATGGCAGGCGCTGGGTCATCAAGAAGCGGTGATCGACGCCGCATGGCCGCGGGTCGATGAGCAAGCGCTGGTGCGTGATGCCATCGAAATCGTCGTCCAGGTTAACGGCAAGCTGCGTGGTTCTGTCGCGGTGGCGCCCGAGGCTGCCGATGATGAGGTCAGAGCCGCGGCACTCGCCGTATCCAACGTACAGCGCTTCATCGAAGGCAAGGCAGTGCGCAAGGTTATCGTGGTGTCCGGCCGCCTGGTCAATATCGTCGTAGCGTGACGGGCCGGATGTTGCCGATGTTGACGGTTTCTTGCTCGCAGCCATTGCGACGTAGCTGCATCCGCGCTGGCTTCGTTGGTGTGGCGCTGTGGCTTGTGCTTAGCGCAGCCGGCTGTGGTTTTCATTTGCGCGGCACGTCCAGTCTCGTGCCGGAGTTGCAGGCCCCAAGCGTTGAAGGGATCGCGCGCTACAGCGACCTGGCGCGTGCCTTGGCCCAGGTGCTCGAAGCGCGCGGCAGTCGTTTGGCCGAGTCACCTGGCAAGACCGGCGCCCGACTGGTTGTTCTGTCCGAAAGCCTGACGCGGCAGGTGTTGTCCGTCGATGCGCGGGGTAACGCGACCGAGTACTCGCTGCGCAACAATGTACGTTTCGAGTTGCGCGCCGCCGACAATGCCGAGTTGGTTCCCGCACAACAGATCCGACTGCAACGCCACTACCGTTTCGATCCCAACCAAGTGCTCGCCGCGGCGAACGAAGATGCGTTGATCCGCGCGGAGATGCAACGGGCGACCGCGGAGCAAATGATTGAGCGTTTGAATATCGCCTTGACGCCTGAGTAGCGACAGTGGCTGGTTGTGTTCCTGGATATGCTATGAAACTTCGCATCGAACAGCTATCGGCTCACCTGGCGAAGGCCATGGCGCCGGTCTATCTCATAGCCGGAGACGAGCCACTGCAAGTGAAGGAAGCCGGCGACGCCGTTCGCCGGCGTTGCACAGAACTGGGCTACACCGAACGCTATGTGTTTCATGCTGGTAAGGCGTTCGACTGGGAGGACATTCTGCGCGCTGGCGACACGCTGTCACTGTTCGCTGAGAAGCGCTTGATCGACGTGCGCCTGCCAACGGGCAAGCCGGGCGATGCCGGCGCGAAAGTGTTGATGCGTTATGCCGAGCAACCATCCCCCGACACGCTGTTGTTGATCACCAGTGCCAAGGTGGATGCGCGGGCCAAGTGGGTTGGCGCGCTGGAGCGTACCGGTATCCTGGTGCAGGTCTGGGCGCCCCAACCGCACGAGCTCGGCGGCTGGATCAAGCGGCGCATGCAGGCAAAAGGCCTGCGCGCGAACTCCGAGGTTGTGGCACTCCTGGCCGAGCGCGTTGAAGGCAATCTTCTGGCGGCCGACCAGGAACTGGAAAAGCTGGCTTTGCTCTGTGTTGATGGCGAGGTGAATGAAGCCGCGGTTGCCACCGCCGTTGCCGATAGCGCGCGCTTCGATGTATTCGGTCTCGTCGACAGCGCTCTGGCGGGGGATGCGGTCCGCGTGGTGCGTATGGCCTACGGATTACGGGCCGAAGGCGTAGAACCCGTGCTGGTGCTGTGGGCGCTCGCCCGCGAGCTGCGTTTGCTGCTGCAGCTAGCGCAGCGTTGCGCTCAGGGCGAGGGTGTCGGCGCAGCATTGGGCGCGTTGCGTGTGTGGGACAGTCGCAAGGCTGTGGTCGGTGGGGCGCTGCGGCGCCTGTCGCTGGAGGATTTGCGTACCCTGCTGCACCGCGCGGCGCGCCTGGATCTTATCGCCAAAGGTGGCGCCGCGGGCAAAGCCTGGGACGAGTTGTTACAATTGGCGCTCGATTTGGCCGGCCACGGACCAGCCCTGGACTCGGCGACTTTGCACGCCGGCTAGGTCATTCGGAGTTCCGACGAGGTAGAAGATGGACGCTGAAGTCAACGTCAAAGAATACATGTGCGCTGTTGGCAAGAGAGCTCGCGTTGCCGCGCGTGTGTTGGCGCGAACCCACACGCGCGCGAAGAATGCGGCGCTGCTGGCCATGGCCGAGGCGATTGAGGCCGCGCAGGCCGAACTGCTGGCCGCCAATGCTAAGGACCTCGCCGCCGGTCGCGACAAGGGTCTGGATGCGGCTCTGCTCGACCGCCTAGAGCTCACCCCCGATCGGATCGCAGCGATGGCCGAAGGTTTGCGCCAAATTGCAGGTTTGGTCGATCCAGTTGGCGAGATTACCGATCTCAGCTATCAGCCCTCCGGAATCCAGGTGGGCAAGATGCGCGTGCCGCTGGGCGTGATTGGGATTATTTATGAGTCCAGGCCGAACGTTACCGCTGATGCGGCGGGACTATGCCTGAAGTCGGGTAATGCCGCGATTTTGCGTGGCGGTTCGGAAGCGATTTGCTCCAATCAGGCTATTGCCCTGTGCATCCAGCGCGGCCTTGCGGCGGTGCAGTTGCCAGCCGACGCGGTACAGGTTGTGGAAACAACTGATCGCGCTGCAGTCGGCGAGTTGGTGAAAATGAAGGAATTCGTGGATGTCATCGTGCCGCGCGGTGGTAAAGGTCTCATCGAGCGGGTCAGCGAGGAAAGTCGCGTGCCCGTGATTAAGCATCTGCATGGCATCTGTCACGTGTACATCGACGACCAAGCTGATCTGGATAAGGCGATACAGATCGCTTTCAATGCCAAGACCCAGCGCTACGGGACATGCAACACCATGGAGACCCTGCTTGTTGCCGAGGACATCGCGGAGCAGGTCCTGCCCGAGTTGTCCAGGATGTACGCGGAGAAGGGCGTCGAGCTGCGCGGCTGCGAAACCACACAGCGTCTGGTGACGGGCTGTAAGGCGGCGACTGTTGAGGACTGGGATACCGAGTATTTGGCGCCGATTCTCTCAATTCGCGTGGTGAAGGGCCTGGATGAGGCGCTGGAGCATATTGACCGTCACAGTTCGCGTCATACCGACGCCATTGTGACCGAAGACATGTCGTGCGCCAGGCGCTTCCTCGCCGAGGTGGACTCCAGTTCCGTCATGGTCAACGCCTCGACCCGTTTTGCCGATGGATTCGAATATGGGCTGGGCGCAGAGATCGGTATCAGCACAGACAAGATTCACGTCCGTGGTCCGGTGGGATTGGAAGGGCTGACGTCGCAGAAGTTCGTGGTTCTCGGCGACGGTCACATTCGGCAGTGACTGCTGAGCAGATGCACCACGCGATTGGCATGCGCGAGATCCGATGATCGGGATATTGGGCGGTACTTTCGATCCGATTCACTTTGGCCATCTGCGTCCCGCGTTGGAAGTTGCCGAAAATCTTGCGCTGAGCGAACTCCGCTTTCTCCCTTGCGCCAATCCGCCCCATCGACGCCCGCCGCAGGCCGATGCGCTGCAGCGCCTGGCCATGGTGCGCGCAGCCGTCGCCGCCGAACCCCGCTTCCGTGTCGATGATCGCGAGCTGCGCCGAGGCGGTCTGTCTTATATGGTGGACACACTGGTGTCGCTACGTACCGAGTTGGGTGGGACGCCTTTGTGTTTGTTGCTGGGCGCAGATGCGTTTGCCGCGCTGGATACGTGGCACGAGTGGGAGCGCATTCCAGACTTGGCACACTTGATTGTTATGCAACGCCCGGAGCAAGAGCCAGCGGTTGGGGCGTTGTCAGCCTCTCTGCGCGAGTTGGTGCGCCAACGCAAGACGGAGGATGTCGCCGGGCTGAATCAGAAGCCGGCGGGTGATGTGTGCTTCGTTACGGTAACCCAACTTGCTATTTCAGCCACGGAAATTCGCCGCGTTTTGCGCGAGGGGCGAAGCATTCGGTTTCTCGTCCCGGCTGTTGTGGAACAATTGATTGAGATGCAACGTATTTATGCCTAAGCAGAACATCGAACAACGAATTGATAAGCTGCGTGACCTCGTCATCGGGGCCCTGGAAGACGTCAAGGCGCTCGACATAAAGGTCGTGGACGTACGCGGTCGCGCCAGTTACACAGATGTCCTGGTCATTGCCAGTGGCAGTTCGCCGCGACAGGTCAAGGCCTTGGCGGACCGAGTCGTCGAAGTGGCAAAGGCGCATGGAATACCTGCGCTTGGCGTGGAAGGCGAACGCGAGGCTGAGTGGATATTGGTCGACCTTGGGGATGTCGTTGTGCACGTGATGCTGCCCAGAGTGAGGGACTTCTACAACCTGGAAAGATTGTGGGGGAGCGAAAGCCCAACCGCCGAGCAGGCCTGACAGCGGTGCTGCGCCGCTGACATGCGCATCCACTTGCTTTCTGTTGGTACGCGCATGCCGAAATGGGCCGAGCTCGGATTCCAGGAATACGCTAAGCGTATGCCGCCAGAGAACCCCCTGGTGTTGAAGGAGGTCGCCTCCCCGGCGCGTGCCCGGACGGCGAGCGTCGCCGAACGCATGTCGATGGAGGGGGAACGCCTATTGGCCGCCCTGCCCAAAACCCCCTTAGTCATTGCTCTGGACGTCGGTGGGGAGTTGTGGAGCACACAACAGCTCGCCGCACAGCTTAGCGCCTGGCTGCGCGGTGGCCGCGACGTGGCGCTCCTGGTCGGAGGCCCAGATGGCCTGGACAAGATCTGCCTCGATCGGGCTGAGCGACGTTGGTCGCTGTCGCCGCTGACGCTACCGCACATGGTGGTGCGCGTGGTTGTCGCCGAGCAGCTCTATCGTGCCTCGACCCTGCTGCGCAACCATCCTTACCACCGTGGCTGAGTCAACGTTCTACTGTAAAACGAGTAGGTTAGGGCAGCTTTTTGTAGTAACTTGATTCTTGGCCCTATGACTCCGGGTCGGTCAACAGTCGATGAATCCTGAGTTTGTTTACCTGGCGTCGACGTCGCCGCGGCGACGTGAGCTTCTCAACCAAATTGGTGTCTCACATCGTGTGCTGACGGTGTCGGTACCTGAACAGCGCCGGCCAAATGAGGCGCCTGAGACGTTCGTGGTCCGTACTGCGCTGGCGAAGGCGCGAGCCGGTTGGTCGTTGCTGGCACCGGGGCAGCGGGCGCCGGTGCTCGGCGCCGACACCGCGGTTGTGCTCGATGATCGTGTTCTCGGCAAGCCGCGCGGGCGCGACGACGCGCTGGCGATGCTGCGCGAGTTGTCGGGGAGAACGCACCGGGTCATGACCGCCGTGGCGTTGATAGACGGCGACGAGCACAGTCGTTTGAGCGTGAGCAAAGTCCGCTGGCGGGAACTCAGCGACAGTGAGTGCCTAGCCTATTGGCGCAGCGGGGAACCTCGCGACAAGGCCGGCGCGTATGGCATACAAGGGCTGGGCGCCGTGTTCGTCGAGCATCTGGAGGGCAGCTACTCAGGTGTGATGGGGCTGCCACTGTTTGAGACCGCACAACTGTTGCGCTTGGCAGGGGTCGAGATCCTGGTTTTGACCGATGAATGAATCATGAGTGAAGAATTGCTGGTCAATGTGACGCCCCAAGAGACTCGCGTGGCGTTCATCGAAAACGGGGTATTGCAGGAAGTCCATATCGAGCGTGAGCGCCGTCGTGGACTGGTCGGCAATATTTACAAGGGTTGCGTAAGCCGCGTGCTGCCGGGCATGCAGGCGGCGTTTGTTGATATCGGCTTGGAACGCACCGCCTTTCTTCACGTGTCGGACATCGCCGTTGAATCAGCCGAGGACAGTGCAGACCCACTCCACCGCAGCACGGAGAGCATCACTACGCTGCTACGGGAAGGCCAGGACGTGCTGGTTCAGGTCATCAAGGACCCCTTGGGTAGTAAAGGAGCCAGGCTGACAATGAACGTTGCCATTCCCGCCAGGTTCCTCGTCTTCATGCCCAACAGTCGTCACATTGGGGTGTCGCAGAAGATCGAAGGCGAGGAAGAGCGCCAACGGCTGAAGGATACCGTCAAGGCGCTGGCGGAGGAAACCGGCGAGGGGGGGTACATCGTTCGAACCGCGGCCGAAGGCGAAGATGAAGAAGCGCTGCGCTCGGATATGCAGTTCCTACACAAGTTGTGGGCGGCGGCCAAGGAACGCTACGAGAGCCAGCGGCCGGGCACAATTGTATATGAGGACCTCGCACTGGTGATGCGCACGATGCGTGACCTCGTTGGGGCCGATGTGGAAAAGGCGCGGATCGATTCGCGCGAGACCTTCCAGAAGGTGCAGAAATTTGCGACGAAGTTCATACCCGAACTCGCACCGAGAATTGAATACTATCCCGGCGAGCGCCCAATCTTCGACATCTACGGGATCGAAGATGAAATTCAGAAAGCGCTAGAGCGCAAGGTTGCCCTCAAGTCCGGAGGTCATCTGGTAATTGACCAAACGGAGGCCATGACCACCATAGATGTCAATACCGGCGCCTTCGTTGGCCATCGAAATCTCGAGGAGACGATTTTCAAGACCAACCTGGAGGCGGCACAAGCGATCGCACGGCAGCTGCGTCTACGTAATCTGGGTGGCATCATTATTATCGACTTCATCGATATGCTCGACGTTCAACACCGCCGCCAAGTGCTGCGGGCGTTGGAAAAATCGCTCGAACATGACCATGCCAAGACCCACATCAGCGAGGTATCCTCGCTTGGGTTGGTTGAGATGACGCGCAAGCGTACGCGTGAGAGTCTCGAGCATGTGTTGTGCGAGTCTTGTCCGACCTGTGCCGGGCGCGGCTCGATCAAGACGCCGGAGACCGTGTGCTATGAGATCTTCCGCGAAATACTCCGCGAGGCGCGCCAGTTCGATGCGCAACAGCTCCTGGTGCTTGCTGCGCAAGAGGTCGTGGACCTGCTGCTTGAGGAAGAATCCACCAGCGTGGCCGAACTCGAAGCGTTCGTTGGCAAGCCGATCCGCTTCCAAGTTGAATCGCTTTATACGCAAGAGCAGTTCGATGTGGTGTTGATGTAGTGAGTGCCGATGGTCGTGCGCGTCAGTCCCCTCTCAATCCGTGATCTACGGGTACCGCTTCCCGAGCCGATGATCGGTGGCCGATGAACACCTCGCGTAAGTTTGGGCGACGGCTGTTTCGCGTTGCCTGGTATTCGTTGGCGGGCGTGGTGGTCACGATGGCGGTCATCAGCTCAGTGGCGCGCCTGCTCGTACCGGAGGTCGAGGCCTACCGCGATTACGTCGAGAAATGGGCCAGCGAGGCGACGGGCAAGGCGGTCCAGATCGGGCAGTTGGAGGCGGCCATTCAAGGCGTTACGCCGACGTTGATACTAAAAGATGTCTCGATCGCGATCCCGTCATCGGGTGAAACGCTGGTGCGGCTGCGCGAGGCGAGGCTCGCCATCGACACGTTTGCTTCATTGCGTTCGCGCCAGATCGTAGCGCGCCATGTCACCATGCTGGGTGCACAGTTGGTGGTTACCAGGTTGGCCAGCGGTGCAATAGTGGTTCAGGGTGTGAGCAGCTCTACTCAACCACAGGCGCTCGAACAACCGACGCCGGCGCTGATCGAGACGACGCGATTGTTTTTCGGTGGCGGCTCTGTGGCCGTCGAAGAAAGTGACATAACTTGGCAGGACCTCAAAGGCGGAGGTATACCGTGGACGTTTAGCAATGTCTCGTTGCGACTGCGCAACTACGGGGCTCGTCATCTGGTCGATGTGAACATCACGCTGCCGACCTATTTGGGGCGCTATTTCTCCATGGCGGTCGATTTCACTGGTGACCTTACGGAGCCTGCCAGTGTGATTGGCCAGTTCTACGCTAACGCCAGCGGCATTCGACTTGACGAACTGGGGTTCAAACCAGTCGTGCGCGGTCTTCGTCTGGAGGATGGCGGCGCAAGTTTCCAGATTTGGGGCCATTTTCGCGACGGCAACGTCTACAACATACACGGCGACGGACGTCTGAATGATGTGATGTTGACCAAGCTGGCGAGCGCCGACCTGCTTGTTGTCGATACTGTGGGCGGGAGTTTCGTTTGGCACAAGGAAGCCACCAGCTGGCGACTCGATATCGACAACTTCCAGCTGGGGCTGGGTTCCGGGTCATGGCCGCTTACGCAGGTTTCGGTTATGCGCGCTGTTGACGACAGTGGGTCGGCATGGCGTGTTTACGCGAGCTACGGGCGAGTTCAAGACTTGGCACGCCTCTTGATCGACTTGGGCGCGGTGGACGATGAACCGCGTCAGCGACTCGAAGCGCTGCGCCCGCGCGGTGAACTGCGTTCCCTCAGTGCAACGTGGCGCCAGCCGCTTGGCGCCGAGCCCCACCTCAGTCTGAACGTCTCGTTCGGTGCAGTGGCGTTTTCGGCGCACGATGAGTTGCCGGGCGCCAGTGATTTGAGTGGCCGGCTCGAAATTGACGGCGACAGCGGGTCGCTGGAGCTGGATACACTCACCGCGACTCTGGATCTGCCGAGTTTGTTCCGCGCGCCGATAGAGTTGGGAAGAGTTCGTGGCGCCGCTTACTGGCGCCGGGACGCCGATGGGTGGCGCATCGGTGCGCGCGATATTGAAGTGTACAACCGCCGCATTCGTACCCAATCCGATCTATTGGTGGTGGTTCCGCGCGCGTCCGAATCACCGTACATGGATTTGCAGGTGAGCTTCAGCGACGGCGATGCCGCGTCGGTCTCCCACTATCTGCCCGTGCATATCATCCGCGACAATCTACGCAATTGGCTCGACCGAGCATTCAAGTCCGGACGGGTAGCGCGTGGCGGGCTGGTATTTCACGGGCGCCTGAAGGCATTTCCGTTCCGTGCTAACGACGGAGTGTTCGACGTGCAGTTCGATGTCGAGGACGCTGTCCTCGACTACCATGCCGGTTGGCCAATGCTTACAGGTGTCGACGCGCATGTTGCGATCACAGGTACCGGTGTCGACGTCAGGGCCGCAGCCGCAAATACCCAAGGCAGCGCGTTGACGGACGTTGAAGTCGCCATTGAAGACTTCAGGGCACCCCGTCTGGTGGCGCACGGCGTGGCCAACGGCAGCACCAACCAAATGGTTCAGTTTCTGACTCACAGTCCGTTGGCCGCCTCGCTCAGCGACCAGCTCGCCGACTTCGCGTTCGGCGGCCAAGCGACGACCACGCTGGGGTTGGATGTGCCGCTGTCCCAGTCTGAGGCGAAGCGTGCAGCGTTGAGAGTCAACGGCCGCACGCAGCTCACGGGAGCAAGCTTGGGCATGTGGCGTGGTTACCTGGAGTTTCGCAACATAAATGGACTTATCGAATTTACTGAGAGCGAGCGCAGCGCACGAGGTATTACCGCCGAATTGCTGGGTGGCCAGACAGTAGTGGACGTGTTCACCCAACAGGGCGCGGGGGGGCGCAACACCAAGATCGTTGCCAAGGGTCAGCTCGACAGCGAGCGAATCGGGAACCCGAAACTGGTGCCGTTTACGCACTATCTGGACGGGCGCACGCCGTGGCAGGCTGTGGTCACTCTGCCTCCACTCAATGTCGCGGAGTCGACCACCCACATCAGCGTTGCCACGGACCTGATGGGTTTGGCACTGAACATGCCATCTCCTGTCAGCAAGTCGGCCCAACAGCGACGCGAGCTCAGCGTTGAAGTCGACCTGAGCGCACGCAATCCGGCGCGTGCCTTGGTGAGCTACGATGATGAATTCTCTGCAGCGCTGGAATTGGACGTCGGGAAGGGTTGGCGCTCTGGCGTGGTACGGATCCCCAACCTGGGGGCGGCGCAATGGACATCATTTGGAACGTGCCAGTAGACCTCGACCTGCAAGCCTTGCATCTCGTGGGTTTGGAGAGCTTCGAGCCATCTGGGCGCAGCACAACCAACCCAAGGACGGTGCCACTGATAAGCGGTCGTATCGACCAGCTGTATTTACATGCGGCGCATGTTGGCGAGGTCGAGATCGAAACAGCCAGAGTTCCCAATGGCATCGAGCTCAAGCGCTTGTCAGCGTCGCTGCCAACCGGCCAGCTCAGCGCCAGTGGTGACTGGACTGAGCGCAATGGTCTCAATCTAACGAGGCTCGACGCCACACTCAACAGCGACAACTTCGGTGCGCTACTGCGTGAGTGGGCGTTATCGGCGGTACTGAAGGGCGGCACAGGCCAGCTGGATGTCAGCCTCGCCTGGGACAGTACGCCACAAGATCTTTCCTATGACAGCGTGAACGGAGCCATGAGTCTGGCCCTGCGCGACGGTCGGCTCGAGGAGTTGGATCCAGGTGCCGGTCGCTTGGTCGGCCTACTGAGTTTGGCTGCGCTGCCACGCCGTCTGCGCTTGGACTTCAGTGATGTGTTTGGCGAGGGGCTGGAGTTCGACCGCATTGAGGGCACGATGAGTATCGAACGTGGCAGTGTGCGTACGGATGATCTGACGATGGAAGGCCCTGCCGCTGAGATTCTCGTGACCGGTCGCTCCGGGCTGGCGGATAAACAATTCGACTATGTTGTGACAGTCGTGCCCAAGGTCAGTGGCGCCCTACCCGTTGCAGGTGGGCTGGTGTGGGGTCCCCAGGTTGGGGCCGTGATATTGTTGGTTCAGCAGGTGTTGCAGTCCGAAATAGACAAGGCCAGCCAGACCCGGTATCAAGTGACCGGAACTTGGGATGCTCCAGTTATCAAACGTATCACCCCGCCGCGTTCTGCAACTCAAAGCGGCTCGGGTGGCGCGGGGAAAGAGTAGCAGTACGCCGTCCACCACAAAAGGTTCGATGTCAAAACAGGGCGTTGATGTTATGCTCGGCGCGGTGATGAAAGTGCTGTTCGTGATGCTGATTGTGACGGTTGCCGCCAGCGCAGCCGAGTCCGTCCATATTCTCACCGCCGAACAATGGGCAGTTCCCCGCAGTGGTCAGGCGATCGTTGAGATGCCCGCGCTGCAGGACGTCATGGCCGAGATGCGTGAGTCAGACGGTTCGCGACTGATTGTCCGCTATCCCGGCGGGGATGAGGGGACATTGTGGGCGCGCGAGCTTCATGCCTGGCTTGTCGCCTTGGGGCTAGGATCTCAGCGCATTGAAATGCAGCCTGGCAGCCGACAGGCCGATACAATAGAAATGCAGGTGGTGCCGCAGTAGGGTCCAGGCCAGATGGCGGTACCGTGGGGTGTCGAAGTCGCGCTGGCGACGCTAGAGAAAGAACGTCACAAGTGAGTCGAGTTGCCGCAATTCAAATGGCGTCGGGCCCGAACGTGAGCGCCAATCTCACCGAGGCCGCGCGTCTCATCAATAGAGCCGCGGATGCGGGTGCCGAGCTGGTCGTACTGCCGGAGAATTTCGCGTTCATGGGCATGCACGAGCAAGACAAAGTCTCGGTGCGGGAGTCGTCGGGCAGTGGACATATACAAGACTTCCTCGCTCAGCAGGCTGCCAAACACCAGGTCTGGTTGGTGGGCGGGACAATTCCGTTGGAGGCTGCCAGTGCCGACAAGGTTCGCGCAGCTTGCTTGCTGTACGACGACAGCGGCGCACCGGTCGCTCGCTACGACAAGATCCATCTGTTTGACGTCACGTTGCAGGAGAGCGGGGAGACTTATAACGAGTCGGCTAGTATCGAGGCGGGCGATAGGGTTGTTGTTGCCCAGACGCCATTCGGCAGTCTGGGTTTGGCGGTGTGCTATGACCTGAGGTTTCCTGAATTGTTTCGGGCTATGGTCGAGCAAAATGTGCAGATTATTGCTATCCCTTCAGCGTTCACCGCGATAACGGGTCGCGCGCACTGGGAAGCGTTGGTGCGGGCGCGTGCCATTGAGAATCTGTCCTACGTTATTGCCGCCGCGCAGGGGGGATATCACGTCAACGGCCGCGAGACGCATGGGGACAGCATGATAGTCGACCCGTGGGGTACTATCCTCGACCGCTTGCCGCGCGGCTCAGGATTTGTGGTTGCTGAGCTTGACCTGACCAAAGTCGAGAGCACCCGACGCAATTTCCCGGCACTGAGGCATCGGCGCATGCCCTGCAACATGCAATGAGTCAGGATAGTCTAGACACCGCGCGCGCAGCGTTGCTCGCGCCGACCGGATTGAGCGATGCTGATCTGCAGGGCGTGCTCGATCATCTCATGGGTCACGACATCGACAGCGCTGACCTGTATTTCCAGCTGAGTCGACACGAAGGCTGGGCGCTGGAAGACGGCTTGGTCAAGGAAGGCAGCTATAACATAGAGCATGGCGTAGGCGTGCGCGCGGTCAGCGGGGAAAGGACCGGCTTTGCCTATTCCGATGAGATTGTGTTGCCCGCGCTCACCCAGGCGGCGAAGGCTGCGCGCGCGATTGCTCGTAGCGGGGGACGCAGCGCAGTCCAGGCTTGGGCGCGCAGCGAAGGTCACAGTCTGTATGTGCCGCTTGACCCGCTCGCCTCGTTGAGCGCGGAAGATAAGATCGCACTGATGCACGAGCTGGATACCGAAGCGCGCCGGTTGGATCCGCGCGTGAAAGAGGTCATGGTGCACTTGGCCGGTGTGCACGAAGTGATCATGGTGGCCGCCAGCGACGGCACACTAGGTGCTGACGTCAGGCCGCTGGTGCGTCTGAACGTCAGTGTTATCGCCGAGAACAATGGGCGGCGCGAGCAGGCCAGCTCCGGTGGCGGTGGTCGGGTCTCTTATCAGTATTTTCTGGACGAGGAGCGCGGCTTGGGCTACGCCCGCGAGGCCGTTCGTCAGGCGCTCGTGAATCTGGAGGCGATTGATGCGCCGGCCGGAGCGATGCCCGTCGTGCTGGGCCCAGGATGGCCTGGCGTGCTGTTGCACGAAGCCGTAGGGCACGGATTGGAAGGCGATTTCAATCGGAAGGGAAGCTCGGCCTACTCGGGACGAATCGGCGAGGCCGTGGCTTCCGAACATTGTACGGTGGTTGATGACGGTACGCTGGAATCGCGGCGCGGATCGCTGAATGTCGACGACGAAGGAACGCCGACACAGCACACGGTTTTGATTGAGCGCGGGGTGTTGAAGGGATACATGCAAGATAAGTTGAATTCGCGCTTGATGGGTGTGGCTGCTACCGGAAACGGGCGTCGCGAGAGCTACGCTCACTTGCCCATGCCGCGAATGACCAACACATACATGTTGGCGGGTGAGCACGACCCGCAGGAGATCATTGCATCCGTGGATCGTGGGTTGTACGCCGTAAATTTTGGCGGTGGTCAGGTGGATATCACTTCTGGAAAGTTTGTGTTCTCCGCCTGTGAAGCGTATTTGATCGAGAAGGGCAGCATCGTTGCTCCTGTCAAGGGTGCCACCCTGATCGGCAACGGGCCTGAAGCCATGACGCGGGTGTCTATGGTCGGCAACGACCTGCGGCTGGACAGTGGCGTTGGGACATGCGGCAAGGAGGGTCAGAGTGTCCCCGTCGGTGTTGGTCAGCCGACGCTGCGGATCGATGAGCTTACCGTTGGCGGAACAGGCACCTGAGCCTAGATTGCCGGCCATGACGACGACCGCCGCTGTGACATCTACTAGCCCGCTCGATAGCAGCGCACGCCTAGAGCGACTCATTGCCGATACCTTGGCGGAGGCCCAACGCCAAGGCGCCAGCGCGGCTGAGGCGGGTGCCAGCATTGAGTCCGGTTTGTCCGTAACAGTGCGCATGGGCGATGTTGAAACCGTGGAGCACAATCGCGACAAGGGACTCGGCGTCACCGTGTACTTTGGCCAACGCAAAGGGTCGGCCAGCACCAGCGATTTCTCCGCGCAGGCTATCCGCGACGCCGTTGCCGCGGCTTGTTCAATCGCGCGCTACACCGCCGCCGATCCCTATGCTGGCCTAGCTGATTCGACCCTAATGGCCGCGCAAGTGGCAAACCTGAGTCTCCATCATCCATGGGCCTTGACGCCAGCAGCGGCCATCGATCTGGCCGCCGAATGTGAAGGCACTGCACGTGAAACCGACGCGCGCATTACCAACTCTGAAGGCGCCAGCGTCTCGACGCACGAAGGTGTACGCGCCTACGGCAACAGCCACGGTTTCATCGGCGTGTATCCCACCTCGCGGCACAGTCTGAGCTGCAGCGTGATCGGCAAGGATGGCGCCACCATGCAGCGTGACTATTGGTACAGCGTTGCCCGCGATCCGGCCGATCTGGACAGTGCCAAAGTCGTTGGCGAGCGCGCAGCGCAGCGTACAGTGCGCCGATTGAATGCGCGCCGCGTGGCTACATGCCAAGTACCCGTGTTGTTCTCAGCTGAGGTCGCGAGCAGTCTGGTCAGCCACTTCGTACGCGCAGTCAGCGGTAGCAGTCAGTACCGCAAGGCGTCGTTTCTGCTCGACGCCGTGGGTGGTCAAGTGTTTCCGGAGTTTGTGCGCCTCCATGAGCAGCCGCATTTGCCCAAAGGGCTGGGTAGCGCGCCATTCGATAACGAAGGAGTCGCGACCCGTGCCCAGGATCTGGTGAGCGAAGGTGTGCTGCGGCGCTACGTCCTTGGCAGCTACTCCGCGCGACGCCTGGGGCTGGAGACTACTGGCAACGCCGGTGGCGTCCACAACCTGTTCATTGAAGGCAATGCCCAGGATGTGGGGCTATTGCAGCGGTCTCTGCGACGCGGCTTGCTTGTGACTGAATTAATGGGGCAGGGTGTCAATCTCGTTACGGGTGACTATTCGCGCGGCGCTGCGGGCTTCTGGATCGAAAACGGCGAAATTCAGTTTCCAGTCGAGGAGATCACGGTGGCGGGCAACCTGCGCGATATGTTCCAGGCGCTCGAAGCCACCGGTTCTGACATTGACCGTCGCAGCAACATCGTGACCGGATCACTCTTGATCGGTCGGATGACGGTCGCAGGGAGTTAGCCCCCTACTGCGCCAATGCGTCGCTCCGCGAGAAGTCCGCGTGCCTGTTCCGCGTCGTGCGGCGCCACGCTGACCAATGCGAGCCTAGGGCTGGACGTCTTGCGGCGGGAGCGCGCCGACTTGGCTGCCATGCCCTGCGAGCCCAGCAGCGTGGCAATCAAGCGCGCGTGGCCCGGAACTTCGCTCTGATAGACCTTAACCCAACGTACCCGCGGTTTTCTTCTCGCCATCCTATCTTCCCAGCTTGTTGTTGTCGTTGCTGGAGGTATAACCGAGCATCTGAGAGATTGCAAGTCAGGAGAAGGAGTTAGGGCTGGTTCCTAACCTGATTTGTCGTGACCTTGAGTGTTGCTGGCTCGCCCGGCTAGAGCAGAAACAGCGTGGCCAGACCGAGGAAGGCAAGGAATCCAACTACGTCGGTCACGGTCGTGAGCACGACACTTCCGGCGAGGGCAGGGTCAGCGCCGAAACGGCGCAGCATGAGGGGTACCAGCGCGCCCGCCAGCGCGGCCACGAAGAGGTTCACTACAATCGCAGCGGCGATGACCACGCCCAAAGGCGTGTTATCGAACCACAAGCTTGCGACGCCTGCGATAACGACGGCCCAGATCAAGCCATTGAGCACACCTACCAGCAGCTCCTTGCGCAGCAGTTGTCGTGCGTTGCTCTTGCTGATCTGACCCAGTGCCAGACCGCGTACCACGAGCGTCAATGTCTGACTGCCGGCGATACCGCCCATGCTGGCAACGATCGGCATGAGAATGGCGAGCGCGACGAGCTTTTCAATCGTGGCATCGAATTGGGCGATGACCCATGAGGCCAGGAAGGCAGTCAACAGATTGACCCCGAGCCAAAGAGTTCGTCGCCTGGCGCTCTTGAGTACCGGCGAGAACATGTCCTCTTCCTCGGTCAGTCCCGCCATGCTCATGAGGGAGTGGTCCGCGTCGTCACGAATAACGTCGACGACGTCGTCGATAGTGATACGGCCCAGTAGCTTGCCGTCGCTGTCGACAACAGGGGCCGTGACCAGGTCTCGGTGCTGGAATAGCTGGGCAACTTCCCAATCGGGCATGTCAGCAGGGATGCCCTCGACGTCTCGTTGCATCAGCTCGGCGACGGTGAGCGTCGGATCGTTGGTGAGTAGATCGCGCAGAGTCAACAGCCCCATATACTTGCCGTCGCGATTGACCACAAACAATGTATCTGTAGTCTCAGGGATCTCGCGGCGCCAGCGCAGGTAGCGCAGCACGACATCCAGGCTGATATCGCCGCGCACGACGAGGGTATCCAAGTCCATCAGACCGCCGGCGGTGTCCTCGGGATAGGACAGCACCGATTCGAGGCGTTGGCGCTCCTGCTCTTCGAGCGCGAGCATGACCTCTTGCACGACCTGCTCGGGCATGGCGGGCAAGATGTCCGCCAAGTCGTCGGTATCGAGTCCCTCGGTTGCGGCGACCAGGTCCTCGGGCGCCATGCGCTCCATGAGCCTGGCGCGCAACTCCTCGTTCAAGTGAAGCAGGATCTCGCCGGTCGGCTCCGCGGGGAGCAACTCCCACACGGTTTCGCGCGCCTCGGCCGGTATCGACTCGAGTATGTGGGCGATCTCTGCCGGATGAAGCTCACCCAATTGACGGCGCACCTCGTTGAGGGTGCCCTGCTCGAGCGCTTGGACGAAGAGCTCTAGCTTGTCCGGAGTCTTGGTTTGTTCGCTGATTTCGGCCATGTCACACGTTCGCGCTAAACGCCACGAGTTTAGCAAGCCGCGGCGTCAAATTGGAAAGGAAACCGAACGAAATGCCTAGTTAACTTGAGTGAGGGCGTCGATGAGGCTGTCGAGCGAGTCGTGCTGTATGTAGCGCATGAGCTGTTGGGCGTGGCGATCCAGTTTCTCTGCGTTGCATTGGTTAATTACGTACTTGATCTCGGGAACCATGCTTGGGTGCATGCTGAAACTGCGCAGCCCCAGTCCCAACAGCAGTCGCGTGTAATGCGGGTCACCCGCCATTTCACCGCACATGGCAACTGGCTTGTTGAAGCGCTGCCCGGCGTCGATAACCATCTTGATCAAGCGTAGCACTGCCGGGTTCAACGGGTCATACAGGTAGTTTACTTCATCGTCGACGCGGTCAATGGCCAACGTGTACTGGATCAAGTCATTGGTTCCCAGAGAGAGGAAGTCGAGGTGCTTGGCGAACAGCTCTGCACTCAACGCGGCTGCGGGCACCTCAATCATGCCGCCGACCGGCATCTGTGGATCGAAATTGATGCCTTCCTTGGCGAGGTTGTTCTGGGTCTCCTTGACCAGATGTAGCACCTGTATCACCTCATGAATGTTCGACAGCATGGGGATCATCATGCGCACTGGGCCGTGTGCAGAGGCACGCAAGACCGCGCGCAGCTGCGGTATGAACAGAACGGGATCCTTCAGACAGAGTCGAATGGCGCGCAGGCCGAGCGCTGGGTTGCAGGCGGAGCGCGAGGCCGAGCTGATACTTTCGACCTGCTTGTCTGCACCGAGGTCTAAAGTTCGGATGGTCAGCGGTGCCCCATCGAGTTGTTTGACAACTTCGAGATAGGCCTCCAGCTGTTCCTCTTCGTGCGGCGGTGTGGTTCGGTTCATGAATAGAAATTCGGTGCGGTAGAGGCCGACGCCATCAGCCCCGGATTCCTGCAGCGCGGCCACGTCTTCAGGCAACTCGATATTGCCTTGCAGGCTCACCGTGACCCCGTCACATGTCACCGCAGGAAGTCCACGCAGTTTGCGTAACTCTCCCTTGCGTTTTTCGCGCTCCGCGCGGCGCCGCTCGTAGCAGCGCAATGCATAGTCGTCGGGATCGGCCACGACGATGTAGTGGTAACTGTCAACGACCAAGTTCTCGTCGTGGCGTAGATACGCACGCGCGTGGTGCACACCGACAATTGCGGGAATACCTACGCTGCGTGCCAAGATCGCAGCGTGCGAAGTCGGACCACCCGATTCCATGACAAAGCCTGCGATGCCCTTGTTGTGGAATAGAACGACATCCGCGGGCGATAGATCGTCGGCGACCAGGATGCGATTGTGTAATGACGCGATGTGCGAGGTATCAGCGCGCACGTTTGCCTGGAGAAGATTGCGTTGAATACCTCGTACCACGTGGTCAACGTCATCGCGACGCGTGCGAAGGTATGGGTCGTCCATCTCGTCAAAGACTCTGACCAGCGCGTCGCGCTGCATCTTCAACGCCCACTCTGCGTTGCAGCCTTGCTTGCGAATAATCTCTTCGGGCACGCTGGAAAGGGTATGGTCATCGAGCATGAGCAAGTAGGTCTCGATGAATGCCGCGATCTC